>Ga0180431_10000104_pt1 | contig 107553 bp, 70 predicted proteins | sample SS_ome_11_FD_132459 | JGI IMG/M metagenome (GOLD analysis project Ga0180431, IMG submission 132459) | Hypersaline lake sediment archaeal communities from the Salton Sea, California, USA - SS_1_MS_1 metaG | ecosystem: Environmental > Aquatic > Non-marine Saline and Alkaline > Hypersaline >...
CTCCGTGTTACGGGCGACGGTAACGCCGCCCTCGTTTTGAAACACTTAAAAACACGGAGGATTTTATACACTTTCATGGAAAACAAGAAAAGCCCTCTTTGACTTCGCTTCTGTAAGGACTAGCTTGGCAGTATACGCTCTCCTTTCGCAGCCTCAAACACCAGGTAGGTCGCTCTGGGCCCCGATCTCCTTCCCCTGTTCTCACTCGTCCGCCGCCTCATCGCCCAAATCGGCCGCGCTTTCGGCCTGTTCTAGGGTTTTTTCCGTGCTGGTCGGGTCGACCTGGCGGCAGATTTCCGAGAGCCGGCCGACCATCTCCTGCAGGTCGCCCTGCCACTCGTCTTCGGTCGTGTCGGGCGGGCAGAACTGTCTGAACTCGGCCAACAGGAGGATCAGCCGCAACAGGTGGCGGAAGATCACGCCCTCTTGCTTCTGGAGGCTCTTGCTCGTGACGTACTTGTTGAAGTCGCCGAATTCGAGGACCTCGCCGGCCGCCCAGACCGGATTGACGCGGACGTCGCGGACACCCGGGAAATCGTACTCGAACTGTAGACGCAGTTTATCGGCCAAGGTGAGCACCCAGACGCGGTCCTCATCGTACGTATGGCGGCGCTCGCGGCGCTCTTCCTCGGGCGGTTCCCGGAGCTGATCGGCGGTCACCAGCCCGAGCCGGAGCAACTGCTCGTCGAGCCGGGTGGTGGCCAGCGGCCCCGGCGGCAGCAGATCGTGCTTGGGCACGCGGACGAAACGGTTGACCGACCGCGGCAATTCCAAAATGCTCTCCATGGCCTGAATCCGCTCGGCCCGGTCGGCGATGCCTAACTGGTTGACCAGGAAAACGCCGTAGAGCGGATTGACACCTCGCAACAAGAGAAGCTTCTGCAACTCGGGCTTGGGATGCGCAAACTCGGGTTGGTACGGCGGGAGGCCTTTCGGTTCCTCGGGTGCTTTTGGAGCGGTTTCGGGCGTGCCGACGGACTGTGCGGACGTTGCCGGGGCAGCGGACGGCACACGGAGTGTGCCTGCTACTTTGGCCAGCTCCTGCTCGATCAGCAGCCGCGTCTTGGATTTCTTTTCCGAAGCTTCTTCGTCAACTCCCCTTTTTTCGGCCGCTTCATCTTGCTTGGGCGGTTCGGGTTCCAAGTCGACATAACCCGCCCGCCACAGTGTCAGCAGCATGTGGTCGAGATCGGCCTGCCCCCGCTCGCGGAATTTCGGCTCGACCAGCCGCTTGGCCACCAGCCGGCGGATTCGCTCGACTTCGGGCGAGGCGTCGAGCATGTAGGCCAGCCACCGCCACGGCAGCGGGCCCTTGCTGTAGAGTCTCGCCGGGGGCGACTCGCACAGCTTCTGGAACTGGGCCTCCGTCCAATACTGCTGGTTCGCCCGGCGCTTGGGCATCTTCTTCTTGAGTTTCTTTTTCGCCTTCATCAAGCCCGGGTCTTTGGTGTCTTCCGGAATCTGATCGTACTGCTCGCGCCACCGGCCGATCTTCACGTCGTCCTCGTGGGCCAACACGAAGACGTATCCCTGCGTGTCGAACTGGGGACGCCCGGCGCGGCCGAAGATCTGGTGGGCCGTGCTCGGGTCGAGGATCCGCTTCTTGTCCGGCGGCCCTTTGAGGATCTCGGGCAGGACCACCGACCGGGCCGGCAGGTTGATGCCCGCCGAAAGGGTTTCCGTACACGTCGCGATCGACAGCAGCTTCTTCTGGAACAGGTCTTCGACGATGCGGCGATACTTGGGCAGGATGCCGGCATGGTGGACGCCGACGCCGCGCATGAGGATCTGTTTCAGCTTCGGCCCCGCCCCTTGCGACCAATCGTAACGGTTAAGCTCTTCGACGAGTCGGGCCTGTTGCCCTTCGCCCAGGAGCCGCTTGCCCTTGAGCTGCTCGGCGACCGTCCAGCACTGTTCGCGATTGAAGCAGAAGACCAGTGCGGGCGTCCTTCGGGCGTCGTCGTCGCCGGCGGCCATGGATTCGATCTGTTCGGTCAAGAGCTTATCGGGCACCCATTGGAAGGTGAGCGGCACTTTTCGGTCGCTGCTTTGGACCAGCTCGACGCGGCGGTTGTTGGCCGTGCGGAGCCAGTTGCAGAATTCGAGCGAGTTGCCGACCGTGGCCGAGAGCAGCAGCGTGCGGACGCGCTCTGACAGAAGCCCGAGCGAGAGTTCCCAGACGATGCCCCGCTCGCGATCGGCGAAACTGTGGAACTCGTCCATCACGACGGTGGCGACGTCGCTGAAATCGAATGCCTCGGTATGGAGCAACCGGTTCAGGAGAATTTCAGCCACGACGACCAGGATTCGAGCTTCAGGGTTCTCGCGGCGGTTGCCGGTCACCAGTCCGATGTCGGTACGCTCGAAGCCCCACTTAACGGCCAGCGCCTGCATCTCGCGGAACTTCTGCTCGGTCAAGGCGATCAGGGGCGTGGTGTAGTAGGCAGTCTTGCCGGTGTGAAGGGCCTCGAACAGGGCCGCCTCGGCGATGAGCGTCTTTCCCATGCCCGTCGGCGCGCAGACCAGCACGCCCTGCTCGGCCGAGAACCACGCCAGCAGGGCCTCTTCCTGGACCGGGTAGGGCTCGTACGGAATCTGGTCGAGATACCGGTCGGCGAGTTCGTCTCGCGAGGGGATTTCAGGCATGAGCGTCCGGAGTCGAAGGTCGAGAGCTGAGAGTTAGTAACAAGTTCCGTGTCTGTTGGGCCCAGGATAGTGCAAACGGGCCGGAACCACAAGGAGCGATGGCCAGCGAGTAAAATGCGTTTGTTGCGCGACGGCGGTATTTCTTTCTTCTCTTGCGGGAACCTCCGAGATTAGCCATCTAGCCACGGAATCGACGGCGCCTCTCCCGGACTGCGGTTGACCCCGGCCCCGGCGAAAAGGTAAACTGGTTTGATGGAACGATCTTTCTACGCCCGATATGCCTGGCTGATTGTGCTCGTCGCAGTGCTGCTCCCGGGGCCGATTATCTTCGGCGCACGGAAGGCCTTCGAGGGCATGAACAACAACGTGCGGCAATGGCTTCCGGATCGGGCGGAGACGGTCCAATACCAGGAGTTCCGCCGCACCTTTGGGGCCGACGACTTCGCCCTGATCAGTTGGGAAGGTTGTACGCTGGACGACGAGCGGCTGGACCGGCTGGCGGAAGCGCTGGTTCCGCCGGCGGAGAAGCGCGGCGACGAGGAATCGGAGAGCAAGACGGAGTGTTTTGCGAAAGTTCTCACCGGTCGCCAGGCGCTTCGGACACTGATGGCCGAGCCTTTTGAGCTTTCCCGCAAGGAAGCATTGTCGCGGTTGGAGGGGGTGCTCGTCGGGCCCGATCACAAGTCAACCTGCGCGATTGTTACGCTTTCGGAGATCGGCGATACCGACCGCCGCCGGGCCGTGAATGCGCTGGCAGACATAGCGGTCGACGAGTGCGGCATCGAGCGAGGCCGGTTGCGGCTCGGCGGCGACGCCGTCTTCAACGCCGCCATCGACATCGAAAGCGAAAAGGCCGTCACCCAATGGATTTGGCTTTCGGTGCTGGTCGGATTGACGGTCGCCTGGCTGTGCCTTCGGCGGATCAAGCTGATGATCATCATCTTCTTCGTATCGGCCTATGCGGTCGGCCTCGGCACGGCGGCGATTTACTACACGGGCGGGCGGATGAACCTCATCATGGTGCTGGTACCCGTCTTAATTTACGTCCTGACCCTCTCGGCGAGCGTACACCTGGCCAACTACTACCGGGATGCCGTTCGCGAGTCGGGCATAGACGGGGCGCCGATGCAGGCGGTGGCCGCCGGTTGGTGGCCCTGTACGCTCGCGTCGCTGACGACCGCCCTGGGCGTCGCCTCGCTTTACGTCAGTAGCGTAGTGCCGGTGAAGCAGTTCGGCATCTACTCGGCGCTCGGCGTGCTCTTGAGCTTGCTGTCGTTGTTCGTGCTCTTGCCGGCATTGATGGAACTCTTTCCGTTCGGCGGGGGATGGGAAAAATCCGCTGAGAAAAAGGGGGTTGCGGATCGGACCGAGCGACTGCTCGGCGGGATCGCGGGTTGGATTGTCCGCCGCCACACTCCGGTGGCCTGGCTGTGCTTCCTGCTGCTTATTTCCTGCGGCGTCGGCGTCGCGTTTGTCCAGACTTCCATACGCCCCGCGAGGTTCTTCCCGGCCGATTCCAAGTGGATACAGGACTTCGAATGGCTGAACGAACGCATCGGGCCCATGATTACCCTCGAAGTTGTGCTTTACATCGACAAAGAGAGCGACATGGAGTTCCTGAAGCGGATGGAACTCGTCCGCCGGGTGGAGCGTGAAATCGGCAAAATGGACCATACCCATGCAACGCTTTCGTCGGCGACGTTCGCCCCACCGCTCGGCGGCGTCCGCGTGGACAGGTACCGCGGGCGGATTCCCGCGCGAATCCTGGCGAGACGCACCGTGCTTAACAAGCGGCTTCTGGCCAACCGCGATGTCTTTGAAGAGGCCGGGTATCTCGCCGAGGAGGGGGACAATGATTTGTGGAGAATCACGGCACGAACCCAAGCCGCCAGAGGAATGGACTACGACCAGATTCTCGACCAGGTGAAGCAACGCATCGACGAGTTCCTGAGAAAGTCGGGCTACGGCAGCGACGAGGTCGAGGTCGTTTATACCGGCGGAGTGCCGCTGGTGTTCATCGCGCAGCGCGAACTGCTCGTCGGCTTGTTCAAGAGCTTCTGCACGGCATTTGTGCTGATCGCAATCGTGATGATCGTTCTGTTGCGGAACTTCCGGGCGGGGATGATCGTGATGCTGCCGAACGTCTTTCCCATCTTGATTGTTTTCGGGACCATGGGCTGGACCGGCACGCTCGTCGACGTGGGCTCCATGATGACTGCAAGCGTGGCGTTGGGAATCGCGGTGGACGACACGCTGCACTTCCTCACGTGGTTCCGCCGGGCGTCGATGGGGGGAAGGTCCCGCTCCGAGGCAATCGGCGTGGCATACCGGCGATGCGCCGTGGCGATGACCCAGACCACGTTGATCGCCGGGCTGGCCAATGTCGTCTTCGTGCTGTGCAACTTCCAGCCGGTTGCCCAGTACGGCCTGTTGATGTTCGTTCTCCTGTTGGCGGCGCTGGTGGGCGACCTGGTCTTTCTACCGGCAATCCTGGCCACCGGGATGGGAAAACTCTTTGTCGGACGACAAGCGGTCAAACAACCATCACTGCCGCCGGCCAACAGCCGGCAAGAAAACGCCGCATGACTTCCATAAAGCCGCGACCGCCGGTCGCGCCGAACACGAGTCGCGGCGGTTTCCGGCGGCGCTTGGCGCGACCGCCGGTCGCGGCTTTATGGACGATGGCTTGGCCAGTTCTTACTTTTTCTTCGGGGGCTTCTTTCTCGCCGGCCGCGGATGTTTCTTGTACGGCCCGCCGTAGCTGTCGCGGAGCTCGTCGCAGCGGGCGCGCATCTTCTTCAGCACCTCGGCGTATTCGGGGTCCTTGGCAAAATTCTTCAACTGGTCGGGGTCGGTTTTCAAGTCGTGCAGGAACTCGTAAACCGGCTCCTGCTCGAAATACCGGGCGTAGACGTACCGCTTGTCGCGGACGCCCTCGTATTTCGGGATCCGGGTGCCGACCTCGAACAGGTGCTCGCAGAAGAAATCGGTCCGCCAGTCCTTCGGCTCCTTTCCTTCCACCAGCGGCACCAGGCTGTGCCCTTGATAGCATTCGGGGACCTTCACGCCGGCGTAATCGACGATCGTCGGCGGGATGTCGACGTTGAGGACCATCTGCGAAAGGACCTTGTCTCGCTGCTTCTCAGACGCCCGGGGATCGAAGACGATCAGCGGCACCCGGAGCGACTCCTCGTAGTGCGACCACTTGCCGGCAAATCCGCGCGAGCCCTTGTAATAGCCGTTGTCGCCGGCGAAGATCACGACGGTGTTCTTGGCCAACCCCCGCTTCTCGAGTTCATCGAGCACGCGGCCCATCACGTGATCCAGGCCGCTGATCATCCGGTAGTAGCCCTTGACGTTTTTCTGATACTTCTCGGGGGTGTCCCACCGCCAGAACCACCGCTGGCGGTTGAGCGACTTCTTGAGGAAATCGGGCTGGCTCTCGTAGATTGCCGGGTCGGCCAGCTTCGGCGGCGGCATGGTCATGTCTTCGTAAAGCCCGTCGACCACCTTCGGCGACGGGTAATGGTTCTTCTTGTCCCCGTCCTCGGCGTGCGAGGCGTTGAAACTGACCGACAGGCAAAACGGTTTGTCGTCTTTGCACGTGTCGAGGAATGCGATCGCCTTGTCGCCGGCGATCTGGGTCACGTGGCGGACGCTGCCGTCGGGCTGCTTTTTGAAATAGGGGCTGCGGCCCAGCGGGACCATGAAGTCGAACATCCGTTCCTTTTCCCCTTTGGCCACACTGACGCCGAACTTGCCGACGAAGCCGGTCCGGTAGCCGGCTCTCTTCAACACTGCCGGGTAGCTGTTTTCGGCGTCTTTTGCGGTTATCGGGGGGGTACCGAACGTGAACCGGTGCGTCCGCTCGTAGAGCCCGGTGAAGATCGTCGCCCGGCTCGCGGCGCAGATCGACGTGGTCACGAACATGTTTTCGAACCGCACGCCCTCTTCGGCAAGCTTGTCCATGGTGGGCGTTTTGAGGATCGGGTGCCCCGCACACCCCATGAAGTCCGCCCGCTGGTCGTCGGAGAGAAAGAAGACGATGTTCGGCCGGTCGGCCGCGTCGGCCGCCGCCGCTGAAAGAAACGCCAACGCAACCGCGGCGGCGCACACCGCAAGAATAATACGGGAAGCCATGTTCGTTCCTCCTGATACGGGGTTATTTTGCTCAAAAACCGCGTTTTTTGCGGTCCTTCTACCTCCTGCCTCCAAAAACGCTCAGAAACTGGTCTCTTGGGGGTTAGAATGGAAAATGGGGGTTCCATTGCTTGACAGCCACCCCCCAACTCTGGTAGTCTCACCGTTGGAGATCGTCCAATGGCTCGAAAATACCGGCTCCATCAGGGAAATCAAGCATAACATCGATCGGCAAGAAAGCTACCCATCGCCGCCGAAAGGGGTATTTCGACTACGGATCAGCCAGGTCGGTCGTGGGAAGAAGAAAAAGGAAAGAGCGATGTTCGTCTCAGTGCGATTCAGGGCGTGTAGAACGCCACGTCGAGAAGCCTTCACGTTGGTGGAACTTTTGGTTGTCATCTCCATCATCGGGATTCTGATAGCGATGCTCTTGCCGGCGGTTCAGGCAGCGCGCGAGGCGGCGCGCGAAATGCCTGAACAACCTGAAGCAGATAGGCCTGGCCTGCCTCAACTATGAGCAGGTCTGGAAATGCCTGCCCCCGATCCAGGTTGCCGTCGACGCCGACTATGCGAAATACGAGTGGACGACCTCGTCGTGGGGTATCGCGATCTTGCCGCATTTGGAGCAGAAACCGCTTTACGACCTGTACGACCCCACGCTGAGAATGTACCAGCAAGACCCCGCTTTGCTCAAGGAATACATTGCAGAAATGAAATGCCCGAGCGACAGGCCCGATAAACTCGTCTTCTTGCTGTATCCTCCGGAACGACCTTGGGTGTACAATCTGAAGGGCGTGGCCCCGTCCTCGTATTGCGCCAACGCGGGCGCCAGCATGGAAATCCCCAGTTCCATGCTGGATTCGGCCTATGACCATCCCGCGTGGATGGAAAACCCGGTGGCCCCCCCGGGCGTGCCGTCGGGTTGGGCCGGTCCCATGTCGATCATCTTGGGCGACCGGTATGGTGCGCGTCCCACCATGGCCAAGATCCGCGATGGCGCCTCGAACACCTTTATGTTCGGCGAACACCACATCGCGCCAGAGGGCCACGAAACCGGAGCTAAACCTTGGGACGGCCCAGGCCGCGAAAAAACGTGGTCCTACGGTTTCTACAACAGCAACTGGTCGTCCGTATTCCCCTCCTCGCCACTGAATCGCCATACCATGACGCACGACTATTGCGTCGGCACGCTGGGGATATACCGCTATGCCTGTGAACGAGGCGGTTGGGGAGCGAATCATGTCGGCGGGATGCACATTGCGATGGCCGATGGTTCGGTACACTTTATCGAGGACACGATCAACATGGAAATCTTCCACGCACTGGCCACGAAAGCGGGTGGTGAAGTCGACAACTTGAGTCAGAAGCACAAGTGACGGCGAATCGAACAAGTTTGCGAAAGGAGATGAAACAGTAAGATGACAAGCCAACTCCAACGCGTCTTGATCCTCTCACTGCTTTGCCTCTTCACGGTCGGTTGCGGGGGACCCAATTTGGCTCCCGTCTCGGGCACGGTGACACTCGACGGAAAACCGGTCGACGGGATTCGAGTTACCTTTGAACCGATTGTCGGTGAGTCGGACGTCACGGATGAAGAGTATTACACTTCGTTTGGAATCACCGACGACCGGGGACATTATGAAATGCAAACAGAGGTGCATGACAAGTTAAAAACAGGGGCCGTCGTTGGGAAATCTGCCGTCCGCTTCCTTTGCACGAAACGAGAAAACTTCATGAACAAGGGCTTAGAGGATTCACGGGCGATCCACGATCTCCCCGAGTCCGCACGGGACAAGAGCATGAAGTACACCGTGGAGAAATCGGGGAGCACGGAGGCAAACTTCGATCTCTAGCCCGGCCCGGCCCGGCCCTCGTTGGCGCGGCGTGTTTGACAGCAAGCGCGCCGAGATGAAAATGGCGGGAACGCTCACCAACGGGCGCCGCCGAGGGGGCCTCACACCGTCCACTCATGGGCCGGGCAGGGCGGAAGCATCCGGCCGGCGCCGCTCTGTTGCAAGGGGATGGTTTGCCGGATCCGAATTCCGGGAGAATGCCCTCCCGGCAACCGAACCGCCAGCGCAAGCCGGTACCGCTCGTCGAGCCCGATTTGCGCGAACTGCCACGAGCCGGGCTCATCGCGGCAATCTCCGGTAAAGCAGACCGCGGGCGGACGGTCCCCGCAAAGCGTGAAGGCAAAACTGTCCAGCGGGATCGACAACCCGACGCCCCGGGCCTTGATGTACGCCTCCTTGAGCGTCCAAAGCCGGAAGAACGTCACGCGCCGTTGCTCGGGCAACTCGTTTTCGACGGCCGACGCCTCCGCCGCAGCGAAGAACCGCCGGGCCAGGGGAAGGTATTTCAGGCGGCGGTTCGTGTCCTCGATGTCCACGCCGATCTCTTGCCCCGACGCTACCGCGCAGGCGACTACTCCGGCGGTGTGCGACAGGTTGAAGCTCAGCGGCAGCCCGGCCGGCTTGACCAAACCGGGTTTGCCGAATGCGTTGCGGGCGAACTCCAGCGAGGACGGCTCGCCGCCGGCGTAGTGCGACAAGACCGTGCGCGCCAGCGCCCTGGTTACCAGACACTGGTGGCGGCCCTTCTCGAACGCGAATTGCCGCACTTGTGCCGTTTCATCCGCCGAGAGCAATTGGCGATAGCGCGCGAGCAGCCGCGAGTCGGTCACCTCATCCGACCGTACGTACCACAGATCGACGTCAATTCCGTCCGGCAGGAGTGTACCCATCGTTGATCCCGAAGCTCCACACTCGTCCGCGGTATTCTACTGCCCGGCGGCCTGCGAGGCTGCCTCCATAAACTCTCGATACTGCTTGTCGAGTTCGCTGTAGCTGACGCCGGCCAGGTCGGCGAACAGGTTCGGATCGTTGTTGCCGTCGTAAACGGCGGAGAGGAAGGCGACCATGGCATCGCGGTAGCGGCCGCCCTCGTAATAGACGAGGAAATTGGTCAGCCCGGCCATCTCGCTGTAGATGGTGGCGATCCGCGGGTCGGCCTGCATCTTCTCCATGCCGTAGGTGCTCAGTTCGGCCAGGGGGATATGGAACTTGTCGTTCAGCAGTCGGAACCGTGCGGCGTACATCCGATCGTCGTCCAGCCCGCCAAGCACCCAGTAGCCCTTCTCCCGGTGCAGCGATTCCATGTACACGGCAATCCCTTCGACGATCCAGAAGTTGGCGTTGCGTCCCACGGTGTTTGCAACCCGCCGCGACTGGTGGAAGAGTTGGTGGGTGGCTTCGTGGTAGAGGGTCCGGTCGTCAGGGTCCTCGCCGGCGAAGAAGTACGCCGTCCGGGTTCCCTCCATGTAAACGCCGACCGAGATACCGATGTTCGGCATAATCGGCTTCAGTGCCTTGACGTAGTCTTCGCGGTTGCGGAAATAGTCGATCCGGAAACGCTGCGGCCTGCGCGATTGGGCTTGTGCCCGCCCGTTGAACAAGGCGATCACTTGTGCCTGTGAGGCATAATAGCGAAAGAACATCCGGCGCCAGATGTGGTGCAATTGCTCCAATTTTTCCCCCAGCGCCACCGCACCTTCGATGCTGTGATTCGTGCGGATCTGGTAGTGCTCGGTCTCGACGATCCAGCCCTGCCGGATGTCCCGGTGAATCCGTGCATCGGCTTCTGCGGTGATCCACCGGCCGTTGTGGCGGCGCTGGCCTCCCTCGAGTTTTTCGACGTGGGCTTCCCGCACCCAGCCGAATTTCTCGTGCCACACCATTCTGTTCTTGAACTGGTTGACTTCAAAAGCCGTGTGCCAGCGCGTGATGCCTGTTTCTTTGTCGTGGTATTTCTGGTGGCCGAACAGCCTCCTAAGCCCCTCGTGGTCGGGATAGGCGTGGATGGCCCGGATGGCGAGCGTGCAGGCAAGCGACGGCCGGTGCGACACTGCCCGCTGCGCGAGCCGATACATTTCCTTGGCGTGCGTCCGCCGGATCTTCCAATATTGGCTGTGCCACTTCTCCACCAAATCCGGCGCATTCTCGGGCAGATCGTCCACTCCGGTTTCGTCCGGCAATATCGGGACGTAGAGCTTGTAAGGATCCTGGGCCTTCAGTGTCGACCGGGTCTGGCGGGCCTGCTCGGCCATTCCCAGTCGCTCGCAGGTCTTGGCCACTTGCTCCAAGTCGGCGGCGTACTTGTCATGGAGCTTTTCGGCGTCGTCCGTAAAGCGGTCTGCCCGGGCGTGGGAAAAGGCGGAAAGGAGCAGCCACCCCCCAATAAGGGTGGCGGCCCAGGTGGATTTGCGTGTGATAAGCATGTTCGCCAGTTTTGGGGATCAACCGCAGCAGGGCCCTTGATTGTATTCTACTTCCTTTTCGGCGACTTTTCCAGTTGCGTTTCGCATGACGATACGATCCACCAACGAGTTTACTTTTCTTGCAATTCGCAGTTTTGTAACACTTCAGCTATCTGAAGCGAGGTGTGAGAGGAGGAAAAATGGGAAGTAGGGGAAAAGGGGAATTGTCGATTCAAGAGTATGAGCTAAGCAGCCGGGCGCCGGCCGGCGAAACCAGGCTTACTGATTGGGCCGCCGAGCACGCCGATCAGCTCGGTCGCCGCTACGCCAGCGAACTGGCCCGGCGACGAAATCGTACGCAGGCGTATGAGAAGCTGTGAAGGGGAGCTATGAGCGACAGGGAACTCCGCGGCTATATTTCCCGGGCCGGACAACGGATCCGCTGCCGCGGACCCCGTTTCCCCTTTCACTTCCAATGGGCAGGGTCACCATGCCCCTCGAAGCGCTCGAAGCCCATCCGACGACTTTTGATATCCCATGAACCGCCACTGCGACCATGGACGTGCCTTGATAGGAGGGATGAATTCGTACTTCCAGGCAATCACACACCCCGGCAGTTGTTGCCTCAGCTCCTGCACCGCTTCGGCTGAAACCGACGTGTTGCGAAGATCAAGACATCGAAGCCCCGAGAGCTTCCGCAGGTGCAGCAAGCCTTTGTCCGCCACGTCTGAGCCGTTAAGTCCAAGGTAGGTCAGAGATCGGAGACTTGCCACGCTTGGCAGGTCTTCGTCTTTCGTTTTCGACGGCAATCGCAGGTCAACGAGATTCCGAAACTTTGCCAGCCGGTCGACGTCTGCCGGCTCGAAATTATCGAGCAATACGCCCACGACGCGCCAGAAGCTCGGGCACCAACGCTCCGCCGAATTTCCAGAGCCAATTGGGGCCTTCCCATCGCGTGGTGACGCGTGCGCCGTCCCCGAGTTCTCGGATAGCTTCCCGTTCCTTTTGGCGTCTCCATTCGGCGGTTGCGAAATACGAGCAGCAGACCGCCACCGCGGTCACGAACAGGAGCAAGTGTTTGATGCCGAACTGAAACCGGGCCCGACGCCGTCGCCAGATCTCGTAACCCCCGACGAGCGGCGCCACCCATCCCAGTGCAATAACAATGTCGCAGGCCAGATAGAACACGTTGAATTCAGTTACCCAAACCGTGATTGACCAGATGGACGCGCAGCCATGCTCGTCATAATCATAATCCCGAACCAGCCAGGTGAATGGCCATCCGTGGTGGGCATAGTAGTGCGTACGAAATACCCACACATACTCTACTCTCTCAGCCGGGAGAACGACTATTGTCGCGAGGGCGATTGCGGCCAACAGCACCAGCCACGTTGTTGCGTGCAAATTGCACCAACGTCTAGTCATGGTCCGGACGCAGAAAGGGAAAAGTTAATCTCCTGTTTTTACTTCAATATGCGGTAACGCCTCTTTCAGTTTATGAAGGTCCTCATCGGCAATGCTTCCCTTGGCTAAGGAAACGGCTTCCAGATGTGACAAATCTCCCAAGCACTCAATAAGACCGTCAACATTGTCGATACTCACGTTGTCTAGCAATACGAGCCTGTGCAGGTAGTGGAAACTCTCAATTGCCTCGACATCCTTCGCCGTGAGTTCGTCGCCGTAAAAGTGTACTCGGTTCACATTCCAGAACATCTCGATTCTATCAGCAAATCTCCACGCCCAATCCGGTGCAGTGAAGTCCCACAGAGTCAGCGCCCTGCCCTGCAAACCTGCTGCTCCCCGCTCCTCCGCGACATGTCTTACGTAGCGCACGCGGAGATATGAGCAGCCCACGGCAGCGAGAGCTATCACGATGAACACACTTCTCAGTGAATACTGTACGGGCTGCCCTCGCTTTCTTCGCCACCATTCCCAAAGCCCTCCGGCTAATGCGATAACCACAAGGGCAAGAGCAATGTCAATAATAAGATAACCTAGGCGAAACTCTCGAAGAGAAGCCGAATCGGTCAATCCCCATGCTGTAGGCAAAGTGTTCTGGGTAACAATGCGGGGGCAAACCGTCCTGTGGAGGTACACCAGGGGAAATCCGTGTTCTGCGTACTGGTTGTTCCACCTCCGGCTTCCGGGTTGTGGTTTGCTGCACGGCACAATGAGCACCACCATGAGAATGGTGGTGAACAACACCATGACCCACGTTGATGGATGCGGACAATAGTTGCGCATCGGATCTACTTCACTATCCTGATAGGCGGTGTCGATCGGTATTGGACGGGAGGCTGGACACTTCCAGGTGGTGGAAGCGGCAATCGGACCCCATATTTTGGCGGAAACAACGCCGTAAAGGGCGCCGGGTTCAATTCCGCTTGGATCACAAAATTACTCGGCCACCAGACCTGCATCATATTGGAAATCGCAGCGAGATGGCTAGCCGAAGGTCTATCTGATACGGACATTGGTAATAGTGTCGCCCCTACTTTTCCCCCTCCAACTGTGACAAACCCCCAGCGTAGCGAGCCGAGCCAGGTTCCCGTCTCTTTGCAGATCGCTGCCGTCTCAAGTTCGTACGTCACTGAGTTCTTTATGTCGATACCCACACCAGGTTCGTCCTGCATGATTGCAGATCGTACTGAACGCGTGCCCCCCGGTCCTATGGAAACGTACCCTGTTTGCCGCCGATACTCTGGGGCAAGCGCCTCCGTAAAGAAAATGGTAGGTTTCCCCGAAGGAAAGTACTTCGGACTCACGTCCAACATCACGCCAGCACTGACGGCCGTCCCTTCCTTTCCCGTCGTGCGTTTCGCCACAATATCTTTGTAAAAAGGGTCTTGTTCCTGGTAGGTCCCCGGGATGCCTAGCATATGCAGATTGTAAAACCCGCCTCCTTTCGTATAATATGGGCGAACGGTTTGCACAAATGTGATTTCCTTACATGAAGAACATTTCTTGTTCAGAACGAACTCAATCGTTATATCTACACCCGACTTCATGTAACCACGTCGTTGGCCTTCTTCACGCAGCACCCTGACATTGACCTTGAACTCGCCGTATTGCGTTTTCCGGGTATTTGCCTTCCAAACCGACAAGTCTCTATTCAAGACATTCGTTGCAAGCCCAAAAGGGTTCGTCTGCAACCCATCCGGATCCGTGGACTGTGTTGGCGAATTCCCCACGTACCGGGTAAGATTTGCGTCATTGCCGGCGTATCCCAGCGGCGCACCACTTCTGAATAGATCCAACTTACCCTGTCGGGCCGCCGATGATGATTTGTTGGAACACGGCATCAATGTACTCGCCATTGGGTTTCTCCTTGGGCTTGTGTGCTTTTTGAGTCTGTTTTCGCGTCCACGGGGCTATCTGGACAAGTTGCCGCAGCAACAAGGCCAGCTCGACAGGATGCCCCTTCTCGTGCGGCTCGAACAGGTCCGTGCTGCAATGAATGCTGACTTCGTTTTGGGCAATGTACAACTGCCGATTCCTGGGAAATAGATAGCGGGCCAGCAAGTAATCCTGCTCCGCCTCGGCCACCCAGTTCGTGTTCTCCAGGTGCCGGGCACGGCAGCCGAGAAACAGTCCCAGCATTTCACGGGGCGTAACGGCTCGCAGGTCCGAGCCGCACTGCTGCGCCTTTACAGACAGCCCGTGCTTATCGAGGATGTATTCATCCGTTTGCGACGAGAAGCCGCCGCGCCCCAAGCGTAGGCCACGATTCTCGATCCTGCACGGGCGCTTCCTTTGTACACCAACTGACTCATACTCGGCGCCGCTACGCGAATTCTGTCTGTGTGGCAAAGCGTTGTCAACCCTCCCTGTCCCCTCTGTTGGGTGATGTTCCGTCAAATCCGCTGCGCCCGAAACACCCCAATCCTTTGGTTCGTCGACAGAATCTCTGTTATATTCCTTCTGGCTTCTCGCCTGGGTAATGGGGTGACGCTTCTTGGATCGTAGTACCAGGGGGTTATGCCGCGTAAAGGCGACCCTGCAAACAAGTCGGCAATACTATACCCCCCTGCGGTGGCAAGCGTGAACGATTCATCCAACTTGACTTCACATTCCCCAAGCGCCGAGACCATGCCGCGTTTGCGTCGCCTGGACATCGCGGCGGTCGTTTTCGCGCTGGTGCTGCCGTCCGTGCTCACCTGGCTCTACTTCATCGTCCTTCAAAACACCCTGTCGAGTGTCCAGCAAGGGGTCTACACCGCGGGCAAGGTGGTCCAGTTCGGCTTTCCGGTTTTTTGGGTCGTGGCGATCCAGCGTGCGCGTCTGCGGTTGAAATTTCCCGGCAGGGCGGGCATTATCGAAGGGGCTCTTTTCGGCGCCGCGGTGTTTGCCTTGATGTTGTTGACGTACTTCGGCTGGCTCAAACCGAGCGGCAGCTTCGGTGCGCCGGGCGAGGCGATCTGCCGGCGCGTGGCGAGCTTCGGCGTCGATCGCCCGTTGCCGTTTCTCACCCTGGCCGTGTTCTATTCGCTGATCCATTCGTTTTTTGAAGAATACTACTACCGGTGGTTCGTGTTCGGGCAGTTGCAGCGGTTCGTGCCGGTCGCGGTGGCGATTCTCATTTCGAGCCTCGGATTCATGGGCCACCATGTGATTATCCTGGGGCACTATTTCGGCTACGACTCGTGGATCACCCCGGTTTTTGCGCTGGCAATTGCCGTCGGCGGGGCCGTTTGGGCGTGGATCTACTACCGCAGCGGATCCCTGCTGGGACCCTGGATCAGCCACTTCTTCGTCGATGCCGCGATATTCGCGATCGGGTACAACGTCGTCAGCGGAACATTCGCCGGGCCGTAGATACGGGGTTGATCGCGCAGTTTACCCGTCTTTTACCAAAACCTGACACAAATCCCACCATTCGGCGGTCCGGGAGGGTATACTAACCTACGTATTGCCACTTCCCCCAACCTTCATTCGGAGAGATCCCATGAGATCGTCTCGATACCCCTTTGCTTTGGCGTTTCTGTTGTTGCTGGGCCTGTCAATTCCCGCACCGGCGGCCGAGGAAGCTGCTGCAAAGGAGGAAGCCGCCGGTGACAAATCGGTGGCCGCTGAGCCGCTGGTCGATGCGAAAATTCGCCGGGCGATGCAGGACCGCGACTACCCGGCCGCGATCAAGGCCATCGATCAAGCCGCCAAGGCCAAGGACGCCCCGAAGGATTACCTCGCGTATCTGAAGGGCCGGGCGCTGTATTTCCAAAAGCAGTACGACGAGGCCGTCAAGCAGTTCGACCGGATGCAGAAGGAATTCCCCGAAAGCCGCTGGGCACGCCGGGCACGCTTTGCCAAGGCGGTCGCTCTGGCACGCAAGGGCGACTTCCGCGCGGCCGAGTTGATCTACCGCGCCGAAGCCGAATACCTCCTCTCGGCCGACCGCAAGCAGGAGCTGGCCGACATCTACCTGGAGTTCGCCGACGCCTACTTCAAGCCGCCAAAAGAAGAACAGAAACCTGATTACGCCAAGGCACGCGAGTTCTACAAGAAGGCCTTGGAGGTCGGCCCGAAACCCGAGAAGCAAGTCGAGATCGAGTTGCTCGTTGCCCAGTGCCACCAGAACCTCAACGACGACGGCGCCGCGGTCAAGCTCTATCAGAAGTTCATCGAGGACCATCCGGACAGCCTGCTGGACATCGAGGCCCGCTACCGGCTTGGCGAGTGCTTCTTGAAGCAGGGCAACCAGGTCGAGGCCCGTCGGGCGTGGGAGGACCTGTTGGCGAAGCACGAAGACTCGCCCTCGGAGCGGATTGCCGAAGCAATGTTCAACCTTTCGCGGACGTGGCGCATCCCCAGCCCGGCAAACGACGAGGAGCTGAACCTCGGCACCGCCGCGCTGGAAAGATTTCTCAAGCGGTTCCCCGGGCACAAGCTGGCCGCCGGGGCCCACCTCGACATCGCCCGGAGCGACATGCACCGCGGGCGTTACGACGACGCGGTCGCCGCACTTAAGCAGTTCCTCGGCGACGAGCGTTATAAGGAGTGCGAGGAGATCGCCGAGGGGCGCAATCTGCTGGGCCACTGCTACCGGTTCCAGAAGAAGTACGCCGAGGCCCTGGCCGCGTGGCAGGAGTTCCTCGCAAAACACCCGGCCGACAAGGCATGGAGCGCCGTGCAGCGCGAGATCATCAACACCGAATTCCTGATGGGCAAAGAGCAGTTCGACGCCGAAAAGTACGACGCCGCCCGCGAACAGTGGTCCACATTTCTCACAAAATACCCGCTCGACGGCCGCAATCCGAGCATCCTATTCCTCTTCGGCGAGATGAACCGCCGGCAGGAGAAATGGGAGGCCGCCATCGCCGATTGGCGCCGGGTGGTCTCGAAGTACCCGAAGACCAACCCCGCCTCCCAGGCCCAGTTCGCCATCGCCGAAGTCCTCGAAACGAAGCTCGACAAGCTGGAAGAGGCCCTGGAAGAGTACAAGAAGGTGACGTGGGGGAACCGCGCCGGCGTCGCGCGGCAGGCCATCGCCCGGCTGACGGCCAAGCAGTTGACCATCGTCACCGAGCGGATCTTCCGCAGCGACGAGGCCCCGAAAATCAAGGCCACCACGCGGAACATCGAGTCGCTCACCTTCCGGGCGTACAAGGTCGACATGGAGACCTACTTCCGCAAGATGCACCTCGCCCGGGGCGTCGAGGGGCTCGACATCGCGCTGATCGACCCCGACCGGACGTTCGAGTTCAAGATTCCCAAGTACGCGAAGTACCAGCAATTCGAGAACGAGATCGAGGTGTCGCTGCCCAAGGACGCCACCGCGGGCGTGATGGCCGTCACGGTAAGCAGCGAGAAGCTCGAAGCCACGACGATGGTGATCCAGAGCGATCTCGACGTGATTGTGAAAAGCTCGCGTGACGAGGTCTTCGTGTTGGCCGAGAACATGCGGACCGGCAAGCCGTGGCCCGGCGTGCGGCTGTTGATCTCCGACGCCAAGAGCGTCTTCGCCGAGGGCACAACCGGCGACGACGGCGTGTTCCAGCACGGATACGAGGAACTCAAGGACGCGGGCGACGTGCGGGTGTTCGCCATCGCCGACGGCAGCATCGCCTCGAACGTCATCCCGCTTCAGGGCGTCGGCGTCGCCCAGGGGCTGACCGACCGCGGCTACATCTACACCGACCGCCCGGCCTACCGCGCCGGGCAGATCGTCCACGTCCGCGGCTGCCTGCGCCACGTGCCCGGCGGCGACATGTCGCCCGTGCCGGCGGCGATGCGCCGGCTCAACCACTCCGAGGACCTTGTGCTGGGCGGCATTCTGCCGAAGAAAGTCGTCGATGCACTGCGTTCGCCCACACAACTGGAATTCATCGAAACACCGCTGAGCGACGTGGCGGCGTACCTCGACGATTTCCACGACATTAGGGTTCGATTGGACGAAAATGCCCTGAAAGAGAAAGAAGGCGGCTCGGACGTGGCGATAACCACAGATCTGAAGGGCCTGTCGCTTCGATCCGCTCTGCGGCTCACGCTGCGCCAGCTCGGCCTGTGCTACGTGATCGACGGCGAGGGGTTACTGATCACGACGCCCGAGGCGGTCGGTAGCCGATACTCCCCGGTCGAGGTGACCATAAGCGACGCCGCAAAGATAAAAATTGCCAAAGCGCTGCGATCTCCCACCCAGTTGGAATTCATCGAAACGCCGCTTTGCGACTTCGTCGATTACCTGAAGGACTACCACGATATCGAGATTCAAATAGACGAGAAGGCCTTGAAGGCCAAGCGGCTCGACCATCACGCTATGATTACGAAGCACCTCAAGGGCATATCGCTCCAGTCGGCATTGGCGTTGGCGCTCCGCGACTTGGGGCTGTGCCACGTGTTTCGGAACGAGGTGCTGCTGATCACCACGCCCGAGGCCGCCGGCGGGCGCTGGGTCCCGGTCCGTTCAACTGCCGGTGAGGGTGCCGCCAAGAAGAATATCGAAGAGGCCCTGAAATCCTCCACCCAGATGGAGTTCATCGAGACGCCGCTTTGCGATGTCCTCTGGTACTTGGAGGACTACCACGATATCGAGATTCAACTCGACCAGGTCGAGTTGAAGCGGATCAAGGCCGACAGCGATGCGTCGATCACCGTCGACATCAAGAAGATCCCCTTGCAGTCCGCTCTGCAGCAGGTCTTGAAGCCGCTGGGATTGTGCGCCGTCGTGAGCAACGAGGTGCTGCTGGTCACCACCCCGGAAGCCAAGCTCTTCGTTCCGGTGGATGATCCGACCGACGATTTCTACGCACCTTCGGGGCGTGGCTCTCGCCCGGCCAATCGACGGCCAGTCCCTGCTGCTGTGGATCCGTTCGCCGAACCTGCGCCGGACGAAGCGGACCCGTTTGGCGATCCCGAAGCCCCTGCGCCGCCGGCGGACGATCCGTTTAGCGATACGCGGATTTCCCGCGGCGACCTGCGCTGTGCTGGGCCCGGTCCCGGCGGCAACGGGCAGCCGGCCTCCGACACCTACACGATCCAAGAGGGCAAGAAGTACACGCTCGAAGTGTTCGACAGCCGCAGCCGTTTGATCCGGCAGGACGAAGTGAAGCTCAACGAGTTCGGCACGTTCCACGCCCATTTCATCCTGCCGCCGACCAGCCCGCAAGGGACGTACCGCGTGGTGGTCCGCGACAACGACAAGCAGACCTACCAGGGTACGTTCCTTGTGCAGGAGTACAAGCTCGAACCGGTGCGGCTAACGGTCGACACGCCGCGGCGGGTCTACTACCGCGGCCAGCAGATCGAGGGCACGATCAAGGCCGCGTTCTACTACGGGGCGCCGCTGGCCGGGCGCGAAATCCGCTACCAGCTCGCAGGCGAGCGCGTCGAAACGGCCAAGACCGACGCGAAGGGAGAGGTCCGGTTCAAACTGCCGACCCGGCGCTTCCGCGAAAGCCAGGTCCTGCGGATGACCGTGACGCTGCCCGAGCGGAACCTGCAGAAAGCGATCAATTTCGTCCTGGCCGTCCAGGGATTCTCGATCCACCTGAAGACGGTTCGGCCGGTCTACGTCGCCGGCGAGACCTTCGAGACGACCCTCACGGCCAACGACGCCGAGGGCAAGCCGGTCGCTCGGGACTTGACGCTGAAAGTCCTCGAAGTGACCGTCACCGACGGCAAGGTCGGCGAGCGGCTCGTCGAGGAACACAAGCTTGCAACCGACGAGAAGGAGGGCACCGCCCGGCAGACGCTCAAGCTCGACAAGGGCGGCCGCTACGTGCTCCGGGCGGAAGGGACCGACCGGTTCGACAACCCCGTCTCTGGGCAGCACTATGTGCAAATCTCCGACGAAGACGACGAAGTGCGGCTTAGGATCCTTGCCGATCGCCACACGTTTAAGGCCGGCGACACGGCCGACGTGACGCTCCACTGGCGCGAGAAGCCTGCGCTGGCGCTGGTCACCTTCCAGGGTGCGCGAATCCTCGACTACAAGCTGGTCGAGCTAAAGAAAGGGGCGAACAAGCTGTCAATCCCGATGACCGCCCGGCTGGCCCCGAATTTCGAGCTGGCCGTGGCCGTAATGATCGATCCCCGCCCCGCGAAGAAAGCGAAGGACGCGAAGGCGAAGGACGAGGAAACGAAACCACCGCGGCGGTTCCATGAGGCTTCCAGCCCATTTATGGTTCAGCGGAAACTGGACGTGAAGATCGCCACCAAGCGAAAGGGCAAAGCGAAGGGCCCAGTGCGCCCCGGCGAGCCACTCGAAGTCACCGTGACGACGACCGATACGCAGGGCAAGCCGGTCGCCGCCGAGTTGAGTCTCGCCATGGTCGAGCAGGCATTGTTGGACCGGTTCCGGTCGCAGTTGCCGACGATCCAGGCGTTCTTCCGCGGCCAGCTTCGCCGGTCGGCAGTTCGAACCACGTCGAGCATCACCTTCGCCTATCGGCCGGCGACCCGGGCGATCGATCCCGAGCTGCTGGCCGAAGAGGATCGGGAGGAGATCGCCCGGGAAGAGCAATCCAGCCGTCGCAGGGTGTTGGCACACCGATTTTCCGTTCGAGGTGGCGGCCAGGCGCTATCCAGTTCGACTCCGGCACCACCCGCCGGAGCCGATCCGTTTGGCGGCGGTGGTGCATTTACCGAGGCCTTTGGCCAGAACGAGAATGTGGTCCGGCAGGTGATCCAGACGCAGGTACACAACTCCGTCAACAAAGCCCGCCAGCAGATGGAAAGCGATCCCGAGGGCGCGAAGCAGAACCTGACACTCACGCTGGAAATGGTCCGCCAGACCCCGGATCTGCCCCCCGAAGTCCGCGGCACATTGGGCAACCTGATCGAAGGTCATTTGCGGGCCGCCTCTCGAAGGCAGGTGGAGGTCGAGCAACGCCGTCACCGGCGGCAAGAGAATCTTGCCATGGCCGGAGAGCGGATGCTCGTCTATGAGAACCCCGAACTAATAGAGTCGACCATTGAACCGACTACTTGGGACAACGTCGGCTACGCGGGCGGCATCGCCGGCTTTAACACCAACCTGAGCCTGGTCGTCAACCAGACCAGAGGCGGTGGCACGATGGCGAACCAGAGCCTTGCCGCGTTGGACAGCAACGGTACGATGCGAGGCATTGTGCTGGCAACCGATGGAGTGGCAAATCAAGAAGAAGCCGTCCGGTTGGCCGCCGAGTTGACGCGAGCCGGGACGGTGCTGATGCCCGGCGTGTTGCTTCGGGAGACCGGCTACTGGAACCCGTCGATTGTCACCGGCAAGGACGGCAAGGCGACTGTTACGATTACCGTGCCCGAGCGGTCGACCGCGTGGAAACTGCTGGCCAAGGGCATCACGACCGAGACGCTCGCCGGCGAGGCCGACGATGAGCTTGTGGTCAAGAAGGACCTGTTCGGCCAGTTGAAGCTGCCGTTGGCGTTGACCGACGGCGATACGGCCCAGGTGGCCGCGTCGGTCCACAACGACGCGATCGCGGCCGGGCAGATCGACGTGACGCTCAAGACGACCATCGGCGGGAAGACCGTCGAGGAGAAGAAAAAGATCGACGTGAAGGAGAAGGGGATTCGCGAGATCGTCTTCCCCGTCGAGTTGAAGCTGCCCGAGCGAAAGAAAGACGACAAGACGTCGGCGGAAGAGCAGAACGTTCTCTTTGAGTTGACGGTTTCCGCAGCGGATAAGAAAGACGTCATCCGGCGGGCGATCCCCTTGAAGCCGTATGGTATGCCCGTCTTCGCCACCGCCAGCGGCACGGCCGACGCCGACACGACCGCCTGGGTCGAGCCGCCCAAGGAGATGGCTATCGAGCGGCCGAGCCTCGAAATCCTGGTCGGCCCGACGGTCGAGCGGAGCCTGCTGGACATCGTGCTAGGGGCGGCACCGCTTTGCCAGATCGAATGTTGCCGGATCAGCTCCGGCCTGGAAACGGCCACGAGCGACCTGATGGCCGCGTTGGCGTTGCAGAAGCTCATCGGCGGTACCAGGGCGGCCGGTGGACCGGAGACCCAGGCGCTCGATGGGCGAATCCGCTCGTCGATCGGGCTTCTCGTCTCGTCGCAGAACGACGACGGCGGGTGGAGCTGGAGCGGATACGGCGGCGGCAGCCGGCGGTTCTCCTCCGCCAGGGCCGTCTGGGCGCTCGCCTTGGCAAAGAACGCCGGATACGACGTCCCGCAGCAGACCCACGACAAGGCACTCGCCTTTGTGCAAAAGCAGCTTACCGCCACGGCCAACAACGACCACGAGGCGGTCGCGATCCTGTTGCACGCCCTGTCGGTCGCCGGCCGCGGCGATTTCGCGGTGGCCAATCGGCTGTATCGCAACCGGCCCTCGCTGTCGGCCGGGGCATTGGCCCATCTGGCGCTGGCGTTTGCGGCGATGGACCGCGATGCCACGGCCGCCGAACTGCTCAAAGTGCTTGCCCAGCGTGACCTCGACAGCCCGGCCTCGGCGAGACACACGCCGCAGGCATCGCTACCGTGGAGCCATTCGCCGGTCGAGTTGCGGGCACTCTACGCGCTGGCCTTGCAGGAGGCCGTACCGGAGTCGCCAAAGACGAAGCCCCTGGTCGATTGGCTCATGGCCCACCGCACGGGCAATCGGTTCTCGCCCGACAAGGCGACCGGCCCGGCCGCGATGGCGTTGTGCCGTTGGTTTGCCAAGAGCCGCTTCGAGGGCGAAAAGTACAAGCTGGCCGTCTTCGTCAACAACGTCCGGGCGAAGGTTCTCGACGTGGACCCGGCCGCCGGAACGCAGACGATCGAGGTGCCGGCAAAGCTGCTGGCCAAGGGTAAGCAGCGGATCAACTTCCAGATCACCGGCCGGGGGCGCTACGCGTTTCAGTGCCTTTTGGGCGGGTTCGTGCCGGCCGAGAAGCTCAAGAGCACGGTAAACGACTGGACGTTGCGGCGGACTTACGAGCCGGCCCCGTTGGAGGTCGACGGCCGCGAGATCCCGCGCGGGTTCGGTATCCTGCGGGGGAGCTACTCGACGTTCCGCAATCCGCTGACGCAACTGCCGGTCGGGCGGCGCGGGCTGGTCGAGCTGTACGGCCATCGCCAGAACGTCTCGTCGAACACGCCCGAGTCGCAGTTGGAGTACCTCGTGGTGACCGAGCCGATCCCCAGCGGTGCGACGGTGATCGAGCAGTCGGTCAAGGGGCCGTTCGAGCGGTTCGAGATTTCGCCCGGCGCGATCACGTTCTACATCGGCCCGCGGCGCTCGATCGGGACGATCCGCTACGAGTTGTTCGGGTACCTTCCGGGCAAGTACCGCGCCGGCCCGACGGTGGTGCGCAACGCCCATCGCCCGGAGCAACTGGTTGTGGCCACGGCGAAGACGCTCGACGTGCTGCCGCAGGGAGAGAAGAGCGCGGACAAGTACCGGCTCACGCCGCAGGAGCTTTTCGAGTTGGGCAAGCACTACTTCAAGAAGAAGGACTGGAAGCAGGCCGAGCGTCACCTGGCCGAACTGCTGGTCAAATGGAACCTCGACCCGGGGCCGTACAAGGAGACGGTCCGGATATTGTTGGACGCCCATCTCGAGACCGGCCCGGCGGCGAAGATCGTCCACTACTTCGAGATTATCAAGGAGAAGTGGCCCGCCGAGAGCATCCCGTTCGACAAGATCGTCAAAGTGGCCGCCGCCTACCACGAGATGGGCGAGTATGAGCGGAGCTACCTGGTCTTCCGGGCGACGGTCGAGGGGAGCTTCATGCGGGAAAGCGGCGTGGCCGGGTTCCTCGAATCGCAGGGCGAGTTTACCCGGAGCGTCGACGTGATGGGCCGGCTGCTGCGGGAGTATCCGCCCGAAGGGTACGTGGCCGCGGCCGCGTATGCCTTGGCCCAGCGAGTCTATGCGAAGGCACCTGAAGCCGCTGACGATGAAAAGCTCCGCGAGCAGAAGATCAATCGGATCGACCTGATTCGCCGGGCGTGGTGCATGCTCGAGGATTTCCTGACGGCCTATCCCGACGACCCGGCCGCCGACCAGGGGGCCTTCGCCGCGGCCAACGCCCTGTTGGACATGGAGGCGTACAAGGACGCCATTGCCGCATGCACCGCGTACGCGAAGCGGTATCCGAAAAGCGATCTGGTAACCGGCTACTGGTACATCGTCGGCTATTGCCACTTCGCCCTGAAGCAGCACAAGGCGGCGCTGGCCATGTGCCGCAAGGTAGCCGATGCGAAGCGGATCGACCCGAAAACCGGCCGCGAGACCGAAAGCCCGAACAAGTGGCGGGCGATCTACATCCTCGGTCAGATCTACCACAGCCTGGGCGACGCGGTGGATGCAATCCGCGAGTATCAGCTCGTCGAGGACCGCTTCCCCGACGCGAAGCAGTCGATCGCCTATTTCGAGCGCAAGGCCATCTCGCTGCCGGAGGTAACCACCGTGAAGCCGGGCGAGAAGGTCGAGGCCGAGCTGAAATTCCGCAACGTCGCCGCCTGCGACACGAAGGTCTATCGCATCGACCTGATGAAGTTCAGCCTGATGAAGCGGAACCTCGGCGGGATCACGAAGATCAACCTTGCGGGGATCCGGCCGTTTCACGAGACAACGGTCAAGCTGGGCGACGGCCGTGATTACCGCGACCGGACGCACAAGCTTGCCCTGCCGATCGAGAAGGAAGGGGCCTACCTGGTCGTCTGCCGCGGCGACGAGCTGCACGCCAGCGGGCTGGTGCTGCTGACGCCGCTGGGGGTCGAGGTCCAGGAGAACGTCACTTCCGGCCGCGTGCGAACGACCGTCAAGGACGTCACCAAGGACCGTTATCTCGACGGAGTCGACGTGAAGGTGATCGGCAGCCGCAACCGAAAGTTCACCTCCGGCGAGAGCGATCTGCGAGGCGTGTTCGTGGCCGACGCAATCGAGGGCACGGCAACGGTGATTGCCCGGGCGGACGACGCGCGATACGCGTTTTTCCGGGGTAAGAAGGATCTGTTGCCGCAGAAGGCCCGACCCCGCGCAAAACCGGCAGCGACGAAACCGGCGGCACCGGCGGCACCGGCGGCACCGGCGGCGGCCGACGACCCGTTTGCGGCCCCCGCGGGTGCAGATCCGTTTGGCGGCGGCGCACCCGCAGCCGAGGGCAGGAACGATCTCTTGGAAGGAGTCAAAGGTTACATCAAGCAGCAGCAGGCCGAGCAGGCCGAGCAGCTCGACATGATGTACGAGAGCGACCAGCAGGGTGTCGAGGCGCAGAAGGCGTTTTGAGTGAGTACTGAGTACCGAGTACCGAGTACTGAGTGTTGAGTGCTGAGTAAATGAATAGAAAAGCTCCAGCACTGCGTGCCGGGGTTCTGTCTCGACAATACCAGCGAGATTACATGTATGAGACCAACACTTGTCGCCTTCGCCATCTTGTCGTATGTCAGCCCGCTCTTCGGCGCAGAAGCCAACGACCGGCCGAAGACGGTCCGCGTTGCCGCCGTGCAGTTCATCTCCCGCTGGGGCAAGCCCGAAGAGAATCGCAAGGGGCTGGAACCGCTGATCCGCGAGGCGGCCGCCGCGGGGGCCAAAATCGTCGTGCTGCCCGAGACCGCCATCACCGGCTACATGAGCCAGGACCTCCGCCACACGTGGCAGGTCGGCGACCGGAAACTCTCGAAGGGGCTTGAGGGCGCCTCGCCCAAAGACGTTGCCGAGACGGTACCCGGCGCCTCGACCCGCGCGTTCGGCGCCCTGGCCAAGGAACTTGGCATCTACCTGACCGTGCCGATTCTGGAAATCGACTCGAAACAGGGCAAGTACTACAACACGGTCGTGCTCGTCGGACCGGACGGCAAGATGGCCCTGCACTACCGCAAATTGCACCCGTGGCCCTGGGCGGAGCGGGGTTGGGCCACGCCGGGAGATTGCGGTTTGCAGTTTCTCGACACGCAGTACGGCTGCCTCGGTTTGCTGATCTGCTTCGACATCAATTTCGAGCCCCCCAACCTGAAGAAGAACAAGATCGACCACCTGCTCTACTCGATCGCCTGGGTCGATTATCCCGGCAGCCGGTGGTTTCAGGAGGAGCTACCCCGGATCGCCAAGGAAGCGGACGTCAACATCATCGGGGCAAACTGGTCGGTGCCGGAGAAACCCAAGTGGACCGGGTACGGGCACAGCCTGATCATCCGCCGCACCGGCAAGACAGCCGCCCGGGTGAAGAAAGACCTCGGCAACGAGATCATCTACGCGGAGTTGCCGGTTCCGTAGTCTAGGAGGTGGGCTGGCCGGCATCGAGGATCTCGATCCGCGTGATGTGGAGCGGGTCGCAGTAGACCATTCGTTCGGGCAAGGGGGATTTATCCGAAGGGACGGCGACAGCTATCTCCCTGCGCGTAATCAATGCCATTTCCGGGTGTCGCACTTCGTACGAGGAGCCGTCGGAGAGGCAGATACGCAACGGCTCAAACGGCTCACGTCGGAAGTGTTCGAGAATTTGATTGGGGCTCATGACAGACCCCTCCTTGGAAGGTTTCAAGACCACAGTTAATTATAGCGGGTTGTGCTGGCCCGGTCAAAGGGATGTGCAGACCGCCCGAAGAGCCCAAAGAGATGCCCTCGGGCAGTGAAAACGGTGGTGTTTGAGGGCTCCTTGACGGCCTTTTCCCCGATTGGTACACTGCGCGATTCCACTTTTCGAGATCCCCGTTCAGATAGGCGAGAACGCAATAACGACCACTTTTTTTGTGACAGACCACCGAGGAAACCAATCATGGCAAAGTACGTTTATTCCTTTGGCTCCGAAGGCACCGACGGCGACGCGACAATGAAAAACCTGCTCGGCGGCAAAGGCGCCAATCTGGCCGAGATGGCCAAGCTCGGCCTGCCGGTCCCCGCCGGTTTCACCATAACCACCGAATTGTGTACGACCTACTTCGACGAGGGCGGAAAGTTTCCCGACTCGCTGAAGAAGGAAGTGGCCGAAGCAATGGCCCAAACCGAAAAGTGCATGGGCATGAAGTTCGGCGACGCGGACAACCCGCTCCTCCTTTCCGCCCGAAGCGGCGCCCGGCAGTCCATGCCCGGAATGATGGAAACCGTGCTCAACGTCGGACTGTGCAACAAAACGATCCCGGGGCTGATCAAAAAGTCGGGCAGCGAACGGTTCGTCTACGACGCCTATCGCCGGTTGATCACCATGTATTCCGACGTCGTGATGGAGAAGGCCGAAGACATCGAGCCCGAGGAGGGACGGGGCGTCCGCAATCAACTCGAAAAAATCATGCACGAAATGAAGGAGGCCAAGGGCTACAAATCGGACACCGACCTGACGGCTGACGACCTGAAGCAGCTCTGCGAGAAGTACAAGGCCAAGGTCAAGGAAGTCCTCGGCGCGGAATTCCCCGACGACGCCGAGGCCCAGCTTTGGGGTGCGGTCGGGGCCGTCTTCAAAAGCTGGAACGGGAAGCGGGCCGTCTCGTATCGCAACATCGAAGGCATCCCCGGCGAGTGGGGAACCGCCTGCAACGTGCAGAGCATGGTCTTCGGCAACCTGGGCGACACCTCGGCCACCGGCGTGGCCTTCAGCCGCAATCCCGCCACCGGCGAGAACAAATTCTACGGCGAGTGGCTCGTCAACGCCCAGGGCGAAGACGTGGTGGCCGGAATCCGGACCCCCAACCCGCTCAACGAAGAAACCAAAAACGAACAAAACGAGCACCTCGACTCGCTCGAAAAGGAATGGCCCGGGCTCTATGCAGAATTGGCCGCGATCCGGGAAAACCTCGAAAAACACTACACCGACATGCAGGACATCGAGTTCACAATCCAAGACGGGAAGCTCTATATGCTGCAATGCCGCAACGGCAAACGGACCGGCACGGCGGCGGTCAACATGGCCATGGATATGCTCGAGGAGGGCCTGATCGACGAGCAAACCGTCGTCATGCGCGTCGGGGCCGACCAACTCGACGAGTTGCTCCACCCGATCGTCGACCCGGAGGCCGAAAAGGGCGTCGAGGCGGTGGCCAAAGGGTTGCCTGCGGGACCCGGCGGGGCCTGCGGCCGGATCGTCTTCACCTCGGCCGAGGCGGTGGCCGCCGCCGAAGCCAAACGTAAGTGCATTCTCGTCCGCGAGGAGACGAATCCCGAAGACGTCGAGGGCATGCGCGCGGCAATCGGTATTCTCACTGCCCGCGGCGGCATGACCAGCCATGCCGCGCTGGTTGCCCGCGGATGGGGCAAATGCTGCATCGTCGGCGCCGGTGAGCTGAAAATCGATGCGGTGGCCAAGACGATGAGCGTGGGCGGAAAAACCTTCACGGAAGGCGATTTCATTACGCTCAACGGCACCAAGGGCCTCATCTACGAGGGCCAGCTCGCCATGATGGACGCCACCGAGAACCCCCGGTTCCAGGAGTTCATGAAGCTGGTCGACAAGGAGCGGACGTTGGGAGTTCGGACCAACGCCGACACGCCGGGCGACGCCAAAGTGGCACGCGACTTCGGCGCCGAGGGCATCGGGCTCTTCCGTACCGAGCACATGTTCTACGGCAAGGGCTCCGACGAGGCCCTGTTCGCCCTGCGGAAGGTGATCCTCAGCGAGACCGATGAGGAACGGCTGGCTGCGGTCAAGGAGTTGGGCGTGTTCGTCAAGCATGACATCAAGGCCACGCTCGAAGCAATGGACGGCCTGCCGGTCACCGTCCGCCTGCTCGATCCGCCGCTGCACGAATTCGTGCCGCACAGCCCCGGGCCGCAGAAAGAACTGGCCGACGCCCTGGGCATCGACGTCGAAACGGTCAAGCGGCGAGGTGAATTGCTCAGCGAAACGAACCCGATGATGGGCCACCGCGGCGTCCGGCTGGGAATCACCTATCCCGAGATTACCGAGATGCAGGCCCGCGCAATCTTCGAGTCCGCCGCCGAACTCAAGAAGGAAGGCAAGGACCCGCAACCGGAAATCATGGTGCCGGTGACCTGCGCGGTCAGCGAGCTGGACGTGACCAAGGAGATCGTCGATCGTGTCCATGCCGAGGTGAAGGCGTCGACCGGCGTCGACGTCGAGTACCTGTACGGCACGATGATCGAGATCCCGCGTGCGTGCCTGCTGGCCAACGAGATGGCCGAGACGGCCGAGTTCTTCTCGTTCGGAACCAACGACCTGACGCAGATGGGTTTCGGTTTCAGCCGCGACGACATCGGTGGTTTTCTGCCCGACTATCTCAAGCAGAAAATCCTCGACGCCGATCCGTTCCAGACCATCGATCAGGCCGGCATCGGCCAGTTGGTCGAGATGGCCGTTACGAAGGGCCGCGCCACGCGAGCCGACCTGAAGATCGGCATCTGCGGCGAGCAGGGAGGCGACCCGGCAAGCGTCGATTTCTGCTTTAAGGCCGGGTTGAACTACGTAAGCTGCAGCCCCTACCGGGTCCCGATTGCCCGGCTCGCCGCCGCCCAATCGGCCATCAAGGCGAAGAAGTGATCGGATCACGGGCGCCGTGATCCACGCTTGCGCGGGCACGGCACGCCGGCATTTTACTTCCCCACCCGAATCAGGGCTGCCTTGCGGTGTTTCGACTTGTTGTACGCCTTCATGGCGTCCGTGGTCGGCAACTCTTCGTACGCGATGGTGCGCCTGTCGAGATACTCGCGGGCGTCGTCGCTGAGCTTCCATTCGTCCGATTTTCCGGTACCGACGAACAGCACCGCCGGCCCCCCTTCGCAGACCTTTGCCAGCTCCCTGGCGGCGATCATCGGCTCGTCGTTTTGCACGGACGACTTCTTCCGTTTGCGGGCCTTTCCGTTGACGGTGATATAGAAATCGCGATTAAAGGTCTTTCCCCCCACGGCGATCTCACCCGGACCCTCGCGCGACATCTCCGCATACGTCGGCTTGACGGCGTACTGCTGCTCGAAGGGGCTCCGGCCGGCTTGCGTGCGGGCCATCGCGACGGCGCCCAGCACCACCGCATCGTCGCCCAGGGCCGAGAGCACCACCCGACCGCCTTCGCGGGCACCGGGCAGCTTGTCGTCGCCGACGATGTCCTCGATAATCGGCATCATAAACGCGCCGCACGCCTCGATAACCCCCCCGCCGAGCACGATGACCTCCGGGTCGATCAGGTGGCGGACGGTAAGACACGCGTAGCCGATGATTTCCGACGCGCGGCGCATGACCTCGACGACCAGCTCGTCCCCGGCTTCCAATGCGCGGCGGATCATGCCGCTGCGGATAACGCTCAAGTCGCCTTCGGCCAATTCGCTCAGGATGCTCGTGCGCCCCTTTTCGATGGCGTCGCGCAGGTCGCGCTCGACGGCGGTGCGGCCGGCCAGCGCTTCGAAGCAACCGTGATTGCCGCAACCGCACCGCGGCCCGCCGATCTCCATGACGATATGGCCGATCTCGCCGGCGGCTTCCCGCGCACCGCGCCAGAGTTCGCCGCCGTGGACGATCCCGCAGCCGATCCCGGTTCCCACGCAAATGCTCAACACGCTTTTTGCGCCGCGCCCGGAGCCGAGCCATTGTTCGCCCAGCGCTCCGAAGTTGCCGTCGTTGCCTACCGCAATCGGCGCGTCATAGCGTTTGCTCAAGTGCGGGCCGATCGCCACACCCGTCAGGCCCATGTTCGGTGTGACGACCACGCGGCCTTCGTCGGGGTCGACCACGCCGGGAATGGCAATGCCGATGGCGGTCAAATCTGCGACGTCGGTTCCGGTGCCGGTGAGGACGTCGTCGATGGCGGTTTCGATGGCGGCGATGATGGGATCGGGCCCGCCGTCGCGAGGGGTCCGGCATCGCTCCCCCGCCACAATCATCCCGGACTCGCCGACCAGCGCCGCCAGAACCTTCGTTCCGCCGACGTCGATGCCCAGGTATCGCCGCTCCCCTTTCGCCCTTCCGTGCGTCTTCGACACGGTGATCTCCTTGTCCATGTCATCTGCGTCTATTTTCCCTGAGCAATTACCGGCATTTAATCCGAATCGGGCGAGGCTGTAAAGGCAGGCCGAAGAAAAACCCACCCTTTGGGGGCACCGATGGGGAACTTTTAGTCACGAGGTGCCGGAATACGGAAGCAACACTATACGTTTTCCATTGCCGTTGTGCCGTTGCCGTCGCCGTTCGGATTGAGCGCTACCAGCGGTAGCGGGATACGGCGTTCGATGAAGTTTAACAGCTTCTTCGCCCGGACGGGGTGCTGCAGGGCACGGACGGCCTTCGTCTCGATCTGCCGGACGCGTTCCCGTGTGACCGAGAAGATTTTGCCCACCTCTTCCAGCGTATAAGCATAACCGTCGGCCAGACCGTACCGCAGGCGGAGAATCTCCCGCTCGCGATAGTCCAGGGCCTCGAGCACCTCGGCAATCCGCACTTTCAACATATCCTGGTTCATCTCGTAAAGCGGGTTTTCCTCGCGATAGTCTTCGAGAAACTCGCCGAAGTAGGTGTCGTCGTGGTCGCCCACCGGTTGATCGAGTGAGAGGGGCTGATGGGCCATCCGCATCACGCAAGCGGTTTCGTCGACCGACAACCCGGCAGCCTTCGCCGTCTCTTCGACCGAAGGCTCTATCCCGTTCTGCTGGACCAGCTCCCGACGGATCGTCCGTACCTTGCTCATCGTCTCGATCATGTGGACGGGTACGCGAATGGTGCGGCTTTGGTCGGCAATCGCCCGCGTAATCGCCTGCCGGATCCACCAGGTGGCGTAGGTCGAGAACTTGTAGCCGCGAGCGTGCTCGAACTTGTCGACTGCCCGCATCAGTCCCGTGTTGCCCTCCTGGATCAGGTCGAGAAAACTCATTCCTCGGTTGCGGTAGCGCTTGGCGATGGAAACCACCAGCCGGAGGTTTCCTGCCGAGAGAGCACGTTTCGCGGCCTCATATTCCTTGAGCAAGGCGTTCGTGGTCTCGATTCGGCGCTCGAGCGTGGAAGGACTCTCCAGCGTCACCCGCATCAGATAACAAAGCTCCTTGCGGAGTTCGGCCTTCTCCTCAGCGGCGTCGCGCCGATACCGCAGTTCGGCCAGTTGCCCCAGAAGTTGGGTTGTCCGCCGTCCGATTTCCTTCAGCTTCTCATAGATCGGCTGCAATCGCTGCGTCCGCAATCCCATTTCCTCGATCAACCGCACCGCCTTGTTGCGGCGCACGACCAGCCGGCGCCACGCCTGCCGCCGCTGCCTCAGCCGCAACCGCCGGTCGATGGCGAGCGCGAAGTCGCGGCGATTCTGCCGCATCAAGTGCTTCAGCGTGCGGACATTCGGAACCAGCACCCGCAGCAGTCGCCGCTTCTCGCGGACGTTGATCACCGAAACCTCGATGGTGCGATCCAGACGCAACTTGCCGTCGCGAATGTTCTCCAACAGGCCGATCGCCGCCTGCAACACGTAATCGGTCGCCAACATGCTGTGCCGGAATCGGCGCCGCGCCCGTTCAATTCGCCGGGCAGCCGCCAACTCTTCCTGACGAGTCAACAGCGGAATCTTGCCCATCTGCATCAGGTAAATTCGTACCGGGTCTTCGATCTGATCGTCGTTCCCGGTCTGCTCCATGTCGTACAACTCATGGAACTCGTCCGCGAGGTGGTCATCGGGTTCGTCATGGAGACCTGGAACACGCTCGCCGGACAGGTTCGGGCTGTGCTCGTCAAACGGTTCCTTGACGACTGGCGTCTTCCTTTTTCTCGTCCCGTTGGACTTGGGTTGCACGCATCGGGAATTGGTGCTGCGATGGGAACTCTTGCGGGGAGGTCTGCTCATGGTTTTTGGCGAAGTTTTTGGCGAAATGCTGGACGGTTGTGTTGGAAGAACACAAGTAGCCGAACGGCGGACTGAAGTGTCACGTGTCATGAAAGCATTTCCGGTGCCAATACCCGCAAATGGGATCGTGTTTGCAACGCAAGCTATTTGCTGGAAAAGACTTGCGCCCCGTCAAGCGGTTCCCTCCGAGGTCCAGCCGGAGGGAGCACGTTGGTTTTGATCATCAAAACGTTTCCGAATGTCGCGTTCCTGAATCACTCCCCCAAAAGGATATACTCCCTAAACCCCATTCCGGTTCAGTGGGTTGAATTATTCCAAATGTGCTTGGAATCGACAATCTGCGCGCTATGACTAACTATAGCGATCTGCTAAAGACAGTCAATAGGGGCAATTGGGATAAACACGGGAAAATAGGATGGATTCGTCCGATCGCGTACCCCTCAAGCGGGTGGTTTCCGGCCCGTAAATCCTTGTTCCGACCCACGCATACAATTCTCGAGCGCGAGCGAATGACGCTCAAAACCGCCTCGACGAAGCATTCATCCATGGCGGCGGCGGGATCAGGCAAGCATATCCGGGAAGCTGCACCCAACAACAGGTATTTCGATCCGGCGATCCGCCATAACAAGACATTTGTCATACTGATGTCATACTGGTGCAAAAGCTTGATGATCGCAGAATAGTATACTCAAAGCTGCTTGGCGCCCGCCGGCTGAACATCTTGAACGGGGATGTGAGGTGGGATAAAACGTTATCTGGCGATGACGTGGGGGCCCGTAGCTCAGTGGTTAGAGCAGGGGACTCATAATCCCTTGGTCGGAGGTTCGAATCCTTCCGGGCCTATTTCGTAACCCCTTTTCCTGCAAGATGTTATGCGTGCTTCCTTCGGAAATCCGTGTCCAATTCGCCCTGGTAGTGGTAATACCTATAAGAGGCGCATTCCATAGCAGCTTGGCGCCTGAGCGACGGAAACCGGGAATTACCCCCCTTCTGAGCCAGAACAGGAGAAAGCCATGCCGGAAGACTTCGATCCCTATCGAAAGTGGCTTGGAATTCCCGCCAAGGATCAGCCGCCCCATCATTATCGGCTGCTGAATATCGAACCGTTTGAAAAAGACGCGGATGTCATCTCGAACGCGGCCGACGCGCGGACCGCCCAACTGAAACAGTACCAGTCGGGCGAGCACGCGGAAGCGGCGAAGAAAATCGGCAAGGAAATTGTCGAGGCGAGAGTGTGCCTGCTCAACGGGAAGAAGAGGGCGGCATACGACAAACAGTTGCGCTCGCAATTGAAGTCGGACAGGCGGAAGTCGCTTCCGATGGCTGCCCCGCTGTCGGCCGGGACCGATTCGGCGGGAGCGGGAATACCCTCCTTCGGATCGCCATCGGTCGCTGCGCATGTCTCGGACCGATCGGGGCGAAAGAAGAAGCAGCCGGTCGCGGTTATCGTGGTTGGGGCGGCCACAGCAGTGGCGATTCTGGTGGCCTTGGGTATGTTCCTCACGCAGAACAAGGACAAGGACGTGGCCAAGCAGCCCGGTACGGCCCGACCGGCAGATGCCCCCGGCGCCCAACCGGCGGACCCGGCCGGCATCAGCGACCCGGGCGCCGTGTCGGACCCAACGGACCCGGCGCCCCCGACACCTTCGGAACCGAGCGGAATACCTTCCCAACCGAATCCGGGCGCTTCCGTGGCGGAGATCTTCGGCCTCGACAAACCGGAACCCTCTTTGGGGGAACTGATTCATACCGATCCCGACGAGCCGGGGGAGTTGACCGCGACGCCCGAACCGGGCAAGGTGGTGCCGCCCGCCACGGCCCAACACGGGCTGCTCGGTGAGTATTTCGCGGACAAGGATCTGACACGGAAGGTCCTCACGCGGGTCGATCCGCAGATCCAGTTCAAATTTGATTATGGCTCTCCCGATCCGCAGGTGCCCAAAGACTTTGCGGCTCGTTGGACCGGCTGGCTGGTTGCCCCGGAGGCGGGCAACTACAAGCTGAGCACGGTCGCCGACGACGGGGTCCGCTTGTGGCTGGACGGCGAGCTGCTGATTGACCGGTGGACAACTTCGTCGGGCACCCGCGATGAGGTCGACGTTGTGCTGACCGACCGGCCCCACGCGATCAAGATCGAGTACTTCGACTATACGGCCAACGCGATCATGCAACTGAGTTGGTCGCGGCCGGGTGTGTTTGAAGAGCAGCCGGTTCCGACCGAGGCGTTGCTGGTCGACGCCGGATCGACCGCGACGGCGGCGCTGCCGGAACCGGGCGAGCCGTCCGCTTCCTCCGAGCCGCCCGATCCCTCCGGGCCGCCCGCGGCGGTTCAGCCGCCGGCCGAGCAGCTCGCGGTTCCCGATAGTGCGACGCGACAGAAGATCCAGGCCGACGTGAAGGAAATTTTCCAGGAAGAACTTGCCAAGGCCACGACCGCCGAGGCGAAAGCGGCGATGGCCACGGCGCTGTTCGAACAGGCAAAGGCCAACAACGACGATCCCAACGCCCGATTCGTCCTGCTGCAGATGGCGTGCAACATGGCTGCCGAAGCGGGAAACGTTGCCCAAGCCATAGAGATTGTTGACCAGATGGAACGGCAATACACGATCAACCCGCTAAGCGTGCGGGCCCACGTCCTCAAACAGGCAACCGAGTCGATGCCGTCCGGCTCGACCGGGCTGACTGCCGGCGAGCAGATCGTGGACGCCGCGACCGCGCTGGCCGATCAGTGTGGAGCCGCGGGCAATTATGACGCGGCGGCCGGTTTCAGCGACCTGGCGATAACAGCCGCCCGCAAGACCAAGGATTCGTCGCTGATGCAGCTCGTTATGGTGCAGGATCGCGAGATCAAACGGAAGAAGGCTAGGTTCGCCTCGATCAAGAAAGCCCTGGATACGCTCTCGACCAGGCCGGACGACCCCGGAGCGAACCTGACGGCCGGCCGGTGGTACTGTTTCAACCGGGACGACTGGGCCAAGGGGCTTCCGCTTCTGGCCAAGGGGAGCGATGAGAATCTGGCCGCGGTGGCACGGCAGGAGATGAAGGCGCCCACCGATTCGGCCTCCCTGGTAACTCTGGCCGATGGCTGGTATGACCAGGCGGAAAAGGAGAAGAACGAAAGCGCTTCCGCCGTCCGATCACATGCCAAGTTCTACTACGAGCAGGCCCTGCCGTCGCTCGACGGTCTGACGAGGGTCAAGGTCAAGAAACGGCTCGAATCGATTGCCGAAGCTGACAAAGCCGCCGCAGAAGCCGCGGTTGCCGCAAAACCGAAGGAGATCAAGAGGCCGGAACGCGGCGTGGTCCAGCCGGGCAACGTGGCCCTGACGAGCAACGGAACCACCATAACCGGCGGCGGCGACTACTCGTCCTATGCTCCCCGTATGATTGACGGCAGCCTGTCGACCTATGGCTACGCTCGCCACCCGTGCGAATGGACAATCACCTTCGACAAGGTCTACCGGTTGAAGGCAATCGCGTTCAGGATCCACAGTTATAGTTCCAGTTCCAGCTCCTCGCGGTATAAGCCGTACGCTCGCTACGCGGTGGCCATTTCGGCCGACGGCACGAAGTACTTCCCCTTGTTCAATGCCAGCCAGGGGCAGTGGCGAGGTTGGCAGCGGATTCCGGTTCCCAACCGTCCGGTGAAGGCGGTCAAGCTCTACGGGCTGTACAACAGCTACAGTTCGCGGTTCTACGTCGACGAGTTTGAGGCGTATTGCGTGATTCCCGGCGCCGGCGGCAAATGAGAAAAGCTGCCATGTGGGAATAGGCGAATTACGAATTATAGCTCGTCGCGCACCTTCATCCCCCCGACAGAGCGGAAATTCCGGGTCGATTTTCCGATGCGAAACCATCGCAAGTGGTTTTTCATGGTTTCACCCCGGACGCTCGTTGCGCCCGCAGCAACACTTCGGCCGCTTTCCTGCGTGCTTTCGCAGCGCCGTCGCCCAGGATCTCGCGGATGCGCTCGGGTTTGGTTTCCAGTTCCTCGCGGCATTGGCGGGGTCCGGCGAAGAAATTCTCGGCCGCGTCGGCCAGGGCCTTCTTCACCTCGCCGTACCCGAAGCCGCCGGCCCGGTAGGTGGCCGCCATCTCCTCGCGCTGCGCGTCGTCGGCAAAGAGCGAATAGAGTGCAAAAAGATGATCCGTCTCCGGGTCCTTCGGCTCCTCCATCGACCGCGAGTCGGTCACCATCCGCATGACCTGCTTCCGGAGCGACTTCGGCTCCTCGAACACTTCGAGTGTATTTCCGTAGCTTTTCGACATCTTCTCGCCGTCGGTGCCGGGGACCCGGGCGGAACTGTCGATTACGTACGCCTTGGGCATCACGAACGTCTCGCCGAAATGGTGATTGAAACCGCCGGCAAGGTCGCGGCAGACTTCGATGTGCTGCACCTGATCCTCGCCGACCGGCACAATGTCGCTGTCGTAGGCCAGGATGTCGGCCGCCATCAAGACCGGGTAGGCAAACAACCCCGTGTCGGCCGCGATCCCCTTCGCCTTCTTGTCCTTGTATGCGTGGCACCGCTCCAAGAGCCCCATCGGCGCGCCGGTCATCAGTAGCCAGCACAATTCGCTCACCTCCGGCACGTCGGACTGCACGAAGAGCGTCGCCTTGTCGGGATCGAGCCCCAGCGCCACCAGGTCGATCGCTGCGTCGAGCGTAAGCTGCCGCAACTCTTCCGGATCACGTACCGTGGTCAAAGCGTGCAGATTGGCGATGAAGTAGAACGCGTCGTCCGCCTTTTCCTGGAGTTCGATATACTGCCGGATTGCGCCGAAGTAGTTTCCCCAATGAAAACGTCCCGTCGGTTGAATGCCGGATAGTGCTCGCATGGCAGTGGTAGGGGTTAGGGGCTGGGGGTTAGGGGCTGGGGGTTCAACCTCGTTCCCATGCTCTGCATGGGTCTGCATGGGAACGTGAGGCGTGTTTCTGTTGTCTATCTGCAATCTACATTCTACAGTTTCTTCACTAACGTTCAATCGTTCCCACCACGTCGGCAACGCAAGTAGCCCCGAGTTCTGCCAGTGCATCGGGCAAGGCGTCGAGTATTTGTATCGACACGGTGGGATTGTAGAAGTTCGCGGTACCGATCTGGACGGCCGACGCCCCGGCAACGAGGAACTCCATGACGTCGTCGATCGTGGCGATGCCGCCGATTCCGACCAGCGGGATGCCAACCGCGGCGGCCACCTGGTAGACCATCCGCAGCGAGATCGGCTTGATGGCCGGACCGCTGAGCCCGCCCAGCTTGTTGCCGAGGATCGGCCGCCGCCGCCGCCAGTCGATGGCCATTCCCAGGCAGGTGTTCACGAGTGAGACGGCATCGGCCCCGCCGGCTTCCGCGGCCTTGGCGATTTCAGTGATGTCGGTCACGTTCGGCGTCAGTTTCGCCAACACCGGCAACGAACAAGCCCCGCGAACGCCCGCGACAACCTGCTCGCACGACTGTGGATTCGTACCGAAATCGACGCCGCCGCTGACGTTGGGGCAGGAGATGTTCAATTCCAGTGCAGCCACGCCGGGAACGCCGTCCAATTGCGTTGCCATATCCATGAAATCTGCCCGGGTGCGACCGGCAATGCTGACAAGGACCGCCGTTTCCAACGAAGCAAGGTAGGGCATCTTCTCCCGGACGAAGGCCCCGATCCCATCGTTGTCCAAGCCGATGGAATTGAGCATCCCGGCAGCCGTTTCTATCATCCTCGGTGGTGGATTGCCCGGCCGCGGCTCCTGGGTGATCGTCTTCGGCAGGATACCACCCAAGCGACCGGTATCAACCACACGGGCCATTTCCCGCCCATAACCAAAGGTGCCTGAGGCGACCATAATGGGGTTGGCCAAGTGCAATCGGCCGAGGCGGACGTCGAGTGGGATGTCGGAAGGATTCACGTTCGTTTGATGGTCTGGTGCCGTAAGAAAGGACATTCTTGGGGAGTTGGGCTTTGTCGGAAAACCCGTACGACGGCCCTCCGAGGCCGTCGATTAAGGTTCGATTTCGCGTGAAAACCGAGGCTCGACGGCTTCGGAGAGCCGTTGCACAAGAACCGCAAACGGATTTTCCGACAAAGCCTAGTGTAGCCGCCGTCCCCTCCTCCTGTCAATTTGTCCGGCTCCGAGTTGCCTCATGTCCCCTTGATGGATACACGTTGGCGCGCAGCAACAGGCCAAGCGGCGGTTGAGCCGCCTGGCCTGAATCTTAATCGTGTGCCAAGGCATGGTCCGCGCGGACGCTCCGCGCAAACCTCAGATTAACCCGCCATGGGTTCGGTACGGCGTCATGTGATCCGGCTGATCGAGCATCCAAAGCCGTTCCCACTCATCCAGGATCAGGCGGAGGTTCTCTGAGGTGAAAATCAATTGTTGCGTTCGGCGAACCGGGTCGGCTGAGTATGCCGGAATAATGCATCCGACGGTCGTAGTCACCAGTAGGCCACACGCCAAAGCCAAAAGCAATCTGCGCATAGGACAACTCCTCCGTGAGACGAAAAATGTATTCATGGCTGGCCGCAATACCGCCGTTAAGGCCAATTGCGGCCACTTCGCTTGATTTGTGTGTTGGGCCGAGAGGGGGTGAGTTGGGTCGAATACTGCCCGGAGGATAGAGACCTCCAAGCGTTTGATGAGACCGCACGTGGCACGTTCGGCCGGCAAAAGGGCCTAACCTATTGGTACATCTAGGTTTGCGGAACGGGTTCCGGGGAGGAAGTCGCGTTGCGCCGGGCCGCTTGCGCCGCAGCCGCTGCGCGACGTTCCATCTCGCGTACCCGCGCTTCCATTTCCTTGCCCGGTTTGAAGGTGACCACGAATTTCTCGGGCACGAAGACCTTGTCCCCGGTGCGGGGGTTCCTCGCTTTGCGGGGCGCTCGGCGCTTGACCTCGAATACGCCAAAGTTGCGAAGCTCGATCCGCTCTTCCTTGACCAGCGTGTCGATGATAGCATCGAACGTCTTCTGGACAATCTCCTTCGTCTGAAGTTGTGTCAATCCAATTTCCTCGGAAATGGTCCGAACGATCTCTTTCTTGGTCACGGTTCGATTCTCCTGAAAAAGAGGTCGTCGCAGGCAAGAGTTACGATCACTTGCACGGCGGCCCGATATGTTCCAAGTCTAGGCCCCGTAACGACTAGAGTCAAGATCAATCAACGGTTCAAGCGACGAAGATCGGTCAAATTAAACCGTGATTGTCCCACCGTCCAGTCGGTTCGGTGAAACCGGTGGAATTGTCGTAAGTGCTTATTGTCAAAGAGCTTAATCCCTTCGGGTCCTGCGCGGCCAAGTGGCTGTCGTCGTAAGTCGTTTATTGGCAAGGACTAACGAAACGAATCCCGAGTCCAGTGCCACCGGCTTCCGACCCACAATCGCGCAGCACCACCGCGCATGATCAGGGCATGAACCCTGTATCGGTTGCCTGATCGGAAAACTTCAACCAGACCGCAGAATCCGCAAACTCCGACAGGTTGCCAGCCCCCCATGAGAAGGGGCAATCTACAGCACGCTGCGAACCGGTCGCGCCGGGAGGGCGATACCGCCACTGTCTGCCAGCAAACGCTGCCAATTCTCAGGGGTGCCGGGCGTCAGCCGCCCCAGAACCCGGGGAGCATCTGCTTTGGTAATCGCCGTGGCATTGGCCGGCACCTGATCCAGATAGAAGAAAGCAAGGACGGCGATACACGCCGGGTCGAAGGCCCCGCTCATGATGTCAAGTTCGCCCATCCGCGCCAGCGGCATTCCGGCACGGTGCCCGATTTCGGCCAGCAACATGCCGTTTTGCTGTCCCCCGCCGGTTACGACGATCTGATCGACGCGTGCATCATCGGGAAGATGCCGCCGCAACCCCATAGAAACGGTCTCTGCAATGAAGTGCGTGGCGGAACACAGAAGGTCGCGGATCGACCAACCCGACTTGACCGCCATCTGCAAGGCGTCGGTCAAAAATCGCTCCGGCCGCACGCCCTGCGGGTGCCAACGCGGCAAAGGCCGATCGAAATACGGATCGCTCAACCAATGGTCGATCAGCTCGGAAATCCGACGCCCCTGGACGGCCATACGGCCACCCGGATCGAAACGGTGTTCACCAGCCGTTAGCCGTTGCGCGAGCTGGTCCGGCAAACCCATTCCCGGGCCGACATCAAAACAGAGAACCCGCAAGGCCGCATTTCCTTCCAGGGTTGCTGGAAGATACGTCATCCGCACCGTCTGCCCGAGATCGACCAACACGCGGTTCTGCCGGGGATTCTTTAGCAGGGCCCATTGCGCCAGCGCGGTGACGGGCCCGCCTTGTCCGCACTGGGCCAAATCGCGGGCAGGGAAGGCATCAATCACGTTCAGCCCCGTCGCTTCGGCCAGCCGGGCCGCGTCGCACAGGCTGAGGTAGCCGCCCGAGCCGATCCGGTCGAACCCCCAAAACCCCGGATCATGAACTCCCACGGCCAAGACCAATCCGGGGTCAACGGACAATCCGGCAAAAAGATTCTGGAGCGTGCCGGCTTGAATCTCAGCCAACTCCGCCCGGAGCAACGCCACGGCATCGGTCGGACACGACTTCGACCTCGCCAAAGAGAGAAACCGTGATACCGTTTCCCCGGGAACGTCGGTTACCGCGGCGCCGGCAAGGTAGAAGTGGGCCTCCAGGCCTTGCCCGGCCGTACCGACCAGGGCAGCGCTCACCCGGCGGCAGTTTGCAGAAACCAATACACCCGCCGCCCAGCGCCGCTCGTCGCCGGGCTGCGGCGTGTGAATAGGCAGTATGGTTGCCATGATGTCGATCCAATCACGCAACCATGCGCATCTCGATTACTTCGCCGGTAATCCCAGCGATGAATTCCTCAAAGATGCGCAAATCGAGCGCCGAAGCGGACTCGCTCTCCGGATGAAACTGGGTTCCCAGCACCCACCAGTTGTCCGTCGTACCTTCGATCGCCTCGACGACGCCGTCCGGGCAGCGTGCCGTCACCTTGAAGCCGCGCGCCACGTCATCGATTGCCATGTGGTGGACACTGTTGACCCGAATTTCACCCTCGCCGTAAACGCGTTCCATCAACGACCCCATTTCAACCTCCAAGGCGTGGCGATGGTTCGGATCGGTGGCATCGAGATGTGGAATCGCTCGAGGGAGATCCTCCGGTATGTGGAAATGAAGGGTACCGCCTTGCGAAACGTTCAGAAGTTGCATGCCGCACCCGATGCCAAAGACCGGCATCTTCCGCTCGCCAACCAGCCGCATCAGCATTCGGTCAAACTCTTCCCGACGACTCTCGAGCAGGCGCATCGAAGGATGCACCATGAACCCGTCGTTGCGAGGATCGAGATCGGCGCCGCCCCCCAACACAACACCATCTAACAGGTTTAACACGCGAACGAGATCGCTTTCATCTTCCAGCGGTGGAATCACCACCGGAATGGCACCGGCCTTCGCAATGGAATTGAAATAGCCGGCGCTAAGATAGGCAAATGCCGGGGCGTCCTTGCGAGCAGAACGATACTCCATGTTGACCCCGATCAAGGGTTTGACAGCAGCCATCTTGCACTCCTGTGAAAACACGTCGTGTGTCTTGAGTTAGACAGCCGAAGGGAGCCGATAGATAGACATCCTTATCCTTGGGCTCTTGAAGAACCTCCAGCCTCAGCCTCTCTGCCGGTTTGGGTGTGCAAGTGGTTGGGGAGTTTAACGGTTAGGCAAGAGATTGCAAGAACTTACCCATATTTTGGGGCCACAATCCCTTACCCCACCATATAATGTGGTGTCACTATGGAATTGGGCATTAACGGCCTTCTTGCTTACCACCCTAAAGTGTGTATTTCCTGTCGACAACTCGGCCCCATCGTAGACCGAACGCACAGGGCATCACCTAAATGGGGTATTTGTTGGGAACTGCCCGCCGCTTTACCATGTCCTCAGAAACGGTTAGCATAAGGACTTTGTGGGTTAAACCCCAGGAAATCCTGATGCCTCCAGCGGAACCCTGGCACGCAGTGCCAGGGCTTTTGCTCTCAACTCTCGACTCGTTCACCCTGCCCACAGGAAGTCCCGCTCACGATGCCCGTGCAGTTCCATAACGTGTGCCTGGAAGCGTTTGCGTACACGCTGCCCGACGAGGTGGTTACTTCGGAACAGATCGAGACGCGGCTTGCACCGTTGTATACCCGGCTCCGTTTGCCGGAGGGACGACTCGAATTGATGAGCGGCATTCGCGAGCGCCGCTTTTGGCCCGAAGGGATGCCGCCAAGCGAAAAGAGCGTCGAAACGGCGGAAAAGGCGATTCGCGTTTCCGGCATTCAGCGGCGGCACATCGGGGCGTTGGTCCACGGCTCGGTCTGCCGCGACTTCCTTGAGCCGGCTACTGCCTGCGGCGTACACCACCAGCTCGATCTGCCGGGCGAGTGCCTCATCTACGACGTCTCAAACGCCTGCCTCGGCATCCTCAACGGCATGGTCCAGGTGGCCAACATGATTGAGTTGGGACAGATTCGCGCGGGCATCGTCGTTGGCACCGAGGACAGCCGATCGCTGGTCGAAAACACCATCGAGCGGCTCAACAGCGACCAATCATTGACCCGTAACGACATTAAGCGAGTCGTTGCCTCGCTGACGATCGGTTCCGGCAGTGCGGCGGTGTTGCTTTGCGACCGCGAACTCAGCCAGACGGGCAACCGCGTGCTCGGCGGCGTTTTCCGCACCAATACCGGCGGCTGCAAGCTTTGCCAATCTATCGGGATGGAAACCTTGATGGAGACCGACAGCGAGACGCTGATGCGCGAGGGCATCGACGTTGCCAAGGAGACGTTCGGCGAGTTCCTCGACGCCGTCGACTGGAGCACGGCCGAAATCAATCGTACGTTTTGCCACCAGGTCGGCCGCGCCCACCGCAAATTGATGCTTGACGTGCTGAAACTCGACCCGGCGATCGATTATTCGACACTGGAATTTCTCGGCAACACGGGTTCGGTCGCGTTGCCGATTACCGCTGCACTGGGGATCGAAAACGGCTATGTGAAGAAGGATGATCATATTGCCCTGTTGGGTATCGGCTCCGGGATCAACGTTGTGATGCTCGGTGTCGAATGGCAGCGGAGCCTGCTTGAAAGAGAAATGCGGCCGTCCGAATCGCGCGGGGAAAAGGGCCCTGTGCGGAAAATTCGTTAGCGAGTGGTGCAACTTGCCGCGGGGAGGTCTTTCCCCGTCAAGTTGCGGCCGGTCAGCAACGGCATCATCCCGCGTTCCTGGACACCGCGCCTCCCGCCGCAAGATGGAGTGATGTTGCGGAAACGTTTACTCGGAGTTCCCGCGACCACGGATCGCGGCTTTGTAAGTGTGGAGCGGGATTTTCGTCGTCGCGTGCTGAATGCTCACCGCTTCCGGCCCTTTTCAATCTGCTCTCGCAGCTTTCGGATTTCGTCCTCGACGTTGCTGAACCGCGGGGGCCAGCCCTTGTCGAGCTTTTGGAGGGTTTCGGCCGCCGCGTCCCACTGCCGTTGGTGGATCTGGGCCGCGGCCAGCCCGAGCAGACCGGTCGGCTCCAACTCGCGAATCCGGGCGACCTGTCGCCATTGGACGATCGCTTCATCCCAGCGGTCCTGCTTCTGGCGAATCTGGGCCAGCAGGGCGTGGCTCTCCGATTCGGCCGGCAGCGCCTCGACGATCGAGGTATACGCCCGTTCCATCTGTCCGGGTTGCTCCAGTTCGCCCAAGCGGCGCCCCAGGTCTTCGTAGAGCTTGATTTCGCGTCGCGACAGTTCGACCGATTCGAGTAACTGGTCGATCGCCCCCTGCTTATCTTTCAGGTGGTCGTAGCAGGCGATCAACGTCTTGTGGGTTTCCGCGTCGTTGGGCTGCAACTCGCAGGCGAGCCGAAGTTGCGGGATCGCCTTGGCCCATTGCTTCTTCTCCGCGTAGACCATGCCGAGGGCCTTGCGGACGATCGGGTTGCCGAGCCCGGACTTTTCGGTCTCTTTGTCCAACCCGGCGACGTACGCGTCGAGATCGGGGGCCTCGCGAAGGACCTGCTTGAGCGACTCAACGGCGTTTCGGCGGTTGTCCAGGCGCGGTCCCCAACTGACAATCGCCCCGCAGGCGGCATCGACCGCCTTGGCCGTGTTCTTCCGCCCGGCGTACGCCCTGGCCATGTTGGCATAGTATTCCGAGAGGGTCCCGTTGCCGATACCCCGGCGCGGCTGCGTCCGCTGGTGCAGCGGGATCAGCTCCTCATAGTAGGCGACCGACTGCTCGAACAGCTCATTCTCCAGGCAACTGTACGCCAGTGCTGCCATGGCACTTTCGTTCCAGCGGTTTTCCTTGTGGAAGTATTCATCGGTCTGCTTCAACAGGGCGAGCAACTCGGCCTTGCGGTTGGTGCGGAAATAGGCGTGCATCAGCCAGGTGCAGTACTGCATGTTCCCGGGCCGCTGCTCGACAAGCGGCCCAAGCACGGCAATCGACTCGCCGTAGCGCTTCTGCTCGTGAAGGTATTGCACCAGTTGCGACTGGCCCGACTCGTCCAGGATCTTGTCGCCCAAGGCGACAAAGAGCATCTCGATCGCCCGGTCGTGGCGGTCCAATCCGTGGTAGAGGTACTCGGCGATGTACCTGACGCTTTCGCCGGAGTCCTTCCGCTCGGCGTAGACCTTTTCGGCAACCCGGGCAAATGCCTTTGCTTTTTCTTTCCAGGAGTAGGCGCTGTGCATGTAGTAGATGTCCCGATTTCGGCCCTGTCGCGATTCGAGGTCCCGCCGCAACTCGGCGGTAACGATCGCAAGCAGCCGCTTTTCCAGGTCCCCGACGTCTTTGGCCTCACTCCGCCAGCGGGCGAGCTGGTAGCCGAACCGGCTCCACCCGTCCTGGTTGTTCAGCCGGAACCAGCCCGGCTCGTTTTCGATCCGCTCGATGAGGAACTCCAGTCCGGCCCGCGGGCCGGCCACGTCGTGCAGCGTCTGGGCCACGTTGCTGACGATCCACTGGTAGTTATTGGTCTGTCGCTTGAGGACTTCGGGCACCTGCTTGAACGCGAAGTCCTTCAGGCGATCGGCCGCGACGGGAATCTTCACATCCTTGGCCGTGCGATAGAACGTGCAAAGCCGCTCGATGACCTGGCGGCGGTAGTTGTGGTCGTTCGTGCCCAGCTCGTCCCGCATTTCCCGATCGGCGGCCTTGAAAAGCACCTCGTCCTTCCCGAGCGAAACGTCGCTGTGGCGCCTCAGGGCGTAGTCGTAGAGTTGGTAAAGCCGCAGCTTCAGCCAGTGCTTTTGCTGGTTGTTGACCGGGTGCCTCAATTGAGCGAAGAGGACCTTCTCGCCCCGGGCATGGTGCCCTTGCTGTTCGAGGTGCGAGATGAACGTGTCGAGCGGGCCATTGGCATCCGCCGGCAACACGCCGCGGTTGGCCGCCTGGTATTCGTCCAGCGCCGATTGCAGCAGGTCAATCGCCTTGTCCTGTCGCGAGTAGGTCCAGTAGGTTCTTGCCAAAGAGTGGGCGATGTGCAACCGGTCGATCGTGCCCTTGCGGGCTTCGTGGTGCAGGACTTCCAACTCGCGGACCTGCTCGTCGGCCAGTTTCTTCTGGGAGACGTGCCCCAGGCCGGCCAACAGGTCGGCCATCAGCCGGGGCTCGCCGCCGGACCACTTGCGTTTGAAGGCCCGTTGCATAGCGGTCAGCGCCCGGTCGACGTGCGGCCCCGGCTGGTTGAGCACCTCGCTGCTGCGGCGCTCGACGAGCGCTTCGAGCAGATCGAGTGCCCGGCGATCGACGTCCGTCTTCGCCCGCCCGCGGACCTTCTCGATCTCCTCGACCAGTGAATCGGCGGTCGCCTCGTCCCGGACTTCGTTGAGGACGGAATCCATGTTTTGCAGAAACGGGTAGACCTTGCCGGCCGTATGGCCCACCACACCGTCGGCCAGGCAGGCCAGCAGACGGAAATCGCGCGAGGCGCCGTAGAACTGCCGCAATCGCCAGAGGTAGTTCTGCGGGTGGCCCGACTTGCGGAACAACGCGGCGAACATCCGCAATACGTTCTTGTCCAGTTCGCTGGGGAGGTGCCCGTCGTTGTGCTGCCACGGGTGGAGCCGCTCCTGGAGCCAATTCCGCATGCGCCACTCCTCCATCATCATGTAGACCTCGATCAGGGCCTGTTCGTGGTCCTCGCGACGGTCGACGACCATGTACCAGTCGGCCAGGGTGCGGTATTCGGCCGGTCCGAGCTCGTCGTCAGCCTTAACCGCTTCAAGCAGCTTGATCGCCTCGGCGATCTTGCCCTGCTCGGCCAGGAGATACGCCAGCGACACCCGCCACTGGTTCGCCGGGTCGTCCGTCCGGATCCACGCCCGGAGGTTCTTTTCGAGGTCCTTGGGGCGGTCCAAGGCGATGAGCATCCGGTATTTCAAGAGCTTCCAGCCGGGCGCCTTGGGCGCCGACTGAATGCCCTGGTCGATGTACGCCAGCAGCCGCTCGGCAAGCTGCGGCTTGGCGTTACGGCGGGCGGCCAGGTTGGCCAGCATCATCAGGCACCGCCCGCGACGGATTTCCTCGAATAACTCCAGGTTGTACGACGGCCTTCCAAGGCCGTCGACTGAGCCTTCCCCTCGCTCATGGACGGCCTTGGAAGGCCGTCCTACAAACGGGCCCACGATCTCCCAACACTCCTCGGTCACCTTGTCAAGCTGATGTTCCGTGAGGATATCCAGGTAGAGCCGCTCGACCAGCATCCACTTGGCCAGCTCTTCAGCCGCTTGCAGCTTCGCAATCCGCCCGGCGAAACCACGCCGGGCCGCCTTCATATTGGCAGCTTGCTTCTCGCGCAGCTCGATACGCGTCAGCTTCTCCGGGTGTTCCACCTTCTTCATCAACGCCGCGAACCGCGCCGGCACCATCCGGTCGGTCATCCGGTACAGGGCCTGCACCTCGGCCAGCAGTCGCTCGGCCGGCTCTTTCGCGTCGGAGAGTTTCTCGATGAGCCCAAACGCCTCGTCTTCGTATTCGATCGTCCACGGTTGGTCCAGCAGTGTGTTGAACAACTGCCTGGCGTGCCCGGTGCGGTACTTTTTCGGCCCTTCGGCCATTTGTCGCCGCAGAAACGCAAGGTATTCCTCTACCCCAATGCGGCCTTCGAGGATCCGTACGAGCGGCCCCGCCAATTGCTCCTTCAGCTCCGGTTTCGATTCCTCGGCCCAACGCCGCTCCAGGGCATCGGCAATCCGCTTCCACTGGCGTTTTTCGATGGCCGGGTCGTTCGGCCATATCCAATCCACAAACCGGCCGATCCGGTCGGGTTCCAGCGTGTCGATCTCGGCCGCAAGAATCCGGGCGATCTTCCGCCGGACCTCGCGGCACTCGTCGCTTCGGGTGAAGTTGCTGGTGCCCATGATCTGGTCGGCCGTGCCCTGCTGCGTTTCGTGCCTGGCGAAGAACATGACGGCCTCGGCCAGCGGCCCGAGCCACCGCTCGTCGATCCGGTTCGCGTACATGTTGTAACCCTGCCCCAGCGCCTGGTTGACCGCCGCTTCCAGCCGGCGCTGCACGTCGTGGGGCAAGCGGCCCGGCACCTGGCCTTCCTTCAACCACCGGGCGATCAACTCGTCTGCCTTGTCCGTCCGGTCGGTGCGGATCAGGGCGCTGAGGTACCGCTGGTAAGGGAGAAGGCGATAATAGACGAACATGTGGCGCTCGGGGTTCTTCGCAACCCACGCAGCGAGCCAGTCCACAAGCTCCTCGTAGCGGCCCTGCCTTTCCAGCAACTGGGCGTACGTGTCGCGCAGGGACTCCTCCTCGTTCGGTCGCCATCGGGCGTCTCGGTCGGCCAGTGCCCGGTCGAGCCATGCGTAGGCGGCCCCATACTCCCCGCGACCGGCCAGGGCGTTGGCGTATTGTGTTTGCAGACCGCAGTCGCGCGGATAATCAACCGCCAGCTTCTTCCGGAGCGCGAACGCCTCCTCGGCCCTGCTGGCCGACCGCAGGTAGGTGATCCGCTCCAGGGTCCAGCGGTTCATCGCCGATCGCCGCTTGGGCTGGCGCCGATAGACGGGCTTCAGCACGTCGAGCAGCGCGAGCATCTCGTTGGGTCCGAAGATCCTCGACGCCTCGCTGAGCAGATAACCGGCAAGAAACAAGTCGTCCGCCGCTTGCGGCTTTGCAATACTTTTGGCTTCCGCCATGATCCGCTTCTTGAGTTCTTCGTTGCGCCGGGCGTCCTTAAGCACCGCGTCGCGAATCCACCGCACGCCGGGTTTCCCGTCGGACGACTTTTCCGCGGCGTCCAGGTGTTCCATTACGCGGTCCCACTGCTGCGTGCAGGAGAAATGGATGGTCAGCACGAGTTGATCGTCAAAGTCGGCCTTGCCACGGGCGACCGCCTTCTTCGCCTCGACGACCCCCGGCAGCGGCTCCCGGATCAACTGCACCCGATCGAGCGCGGCCAGCTTCTGCTTCATCTCCCGGGCAAACGCCCCGGCCGAAAGGGGCGTAAGCTGCACCGTAACCAGCGAGGTCCGCCGGTGCTCATGGTCGAAGTTCTCAATCCGCGTCGCCCACCACGCGCCGGCGACCCGGACGAAATCGCCGAACTCCGTGGTACTGGTCAGCTCACCGTGGTTGCGGTATTCGATGCTCAGGACCACGTGCCGGTCGGTGTCGATCAGCATTCGGGTTTCGTGGTTCCGGGTCGAATTTCGCAGCACCAGCATGGTGCGGTCCCCGCCCTGTGGCTGAAGCTCGATCTGGCAATCCCGGTAGTGGTAGCTCCGTTCGAGTGACGTCGTCAGGTGGACGCTGAGGTCCAGCGGGGGCTGGGCGAGATCGCTGGGCGTCGATTCCCGCTCGCGCCCCAGCAGAAAGGCCCCCGAGAAGATGCCGCGCCGCTTGGCGTCGCACCACTCGACAGTCGTTGTCTGCCACCCGGTCCCGACGGAACCGATCAGCCACGCCTTGGGCGAGATGAGCGAGAGCGTCTCGTACCGCGACGTGGGTTCGCCGAATCGCGGGTCGAACTGGTCGGTGCGGCACTCGATCCTGAGCCCCTCGAGCCCGGCGATCTGCTTGGTCCGCAGCAGGCTTTCGGCCAGCTTCCTCGCATCGGCCGGCCAGCGGCGCTTTAGCTTCACCGGCGCCGGCGGTTCCGGCGGCAATTCCGGGAAGAGCGTGTCGAGCCATTGCGAGTACTCGTACCTGGGCTCGTACCATCCATATCCCGCGCCGCCCCCGCCGCCCATGCCGCCCCCGAATCTACCAAGCCCTCCAAGGGATCCAAAGCCGCCGGAGAAGCCCGGGGCCCGGATTGGCACCCACCTGCCCGTATCGTCAAACCGTAACAATTCACCACCGTGGAGGGGCATGGTCGCGACCAGGCCGTGTTGACGGTGCAAGCTCATGCCCGTTGCGGTCGCCCTCGGCTCGCCGAGAGAAAGCCGTCCCCCAAGCCGCTCCTTGGCCCACCATTCGTCACCATCGAAGTCGAAGCCGAACCGGCCGTTGATGTCGCCGAGTTCGGCGCCCAACTCCGCATTTTCATTTTTGTAGCGTTCCTCAATTCTCAAGAAACTCAAGTGACCGCTCTTCATCGCCATGGTTTGCCAGCCGACGACCGATGTCTCGTCCTCCTCCCGCGGCTCGTAGCGCCAGCCGCCGTCCATGTCGTCGCCAACCACGATCGAGTCCGATCTGCCGGAGATGGACATATCGACTGGACTTGCCATACGGCCGTTCAAGAAAGAGAGGCCCCTGTTCACTGCGGCCTTGTACCTGCCTCCCCTGTATGTTTGTCCGGCACCAAGGAAGGGGAGCAAACCAAGGGAAGTCGTATCAATCCCGGCTTCGGGCATGCTTTGGCCATTCCAGAGCGTGACGCGGGGCGCCCGGGTTACGCCCGCAATCCCGCCAAGAAAGACGGTTCCACGGTCAGGAATCGACATATTGTTGTCTCGAAGAAGATGATTGCGTGAGGGTTGGAATATCTGCGGATTGCGGCCCAGGCCGCTGAGTTGCCGAAGGACGTTGCGCCGCAGGCCGAGACGCCAGTTGCCGGCCAGACGCATCTGTTTTTGGATCAGCTCGTAATCGGCCGTGTCGCGGCCCTCGGCGAAGAATTTTTGGCCGTCGCGCATCTGGAACCGCCGCTTCACCTTGAACCGCTCGCGGTCGGCGTCGTTTTCGAGCACCAAAAGCGACGTATAGGGCGTCATGATATGGTACTCTTCGCTTAGGCCGATGATCTCGTCCTTGATGACCGACGTGGTCCCCTGCTGCAAGAGCGTGTCGAGGTGCATCCGGGCCCAGAGCCGCGGGATGAACGAATTGCCGTGCTCGGCGTCTTTGAGCGTGATGCGCGACTTGAACCGGACTGGCTTGCCGTCGAGCGTTCCGGTGACGACCACCTCGCCCGTCTGGTCCTCGCCCTCGGGCAGGTAGCGGCCCAGAATGATCTGCTGCGTGCCGGCCGGCAGATTCGGCAACTGTTCGGGATAGACGCGGGCGGTCTGCAAGCCCCGGAATTCGAGCTTCAGATCGCGGATACTCGGCCGGGCGATCTCGCCGAGCAGTTCGCCCGCGACCATTTGTGGGGTCTTTTCGCCGGTGATCTGGCGGACCGACCCGCCGCCCAAGGCCGCGATCGTCTTCAGCACAACCGGCTCGAACAGGCTGCCCGGAGCAACCGCATGGAACCCGCCGGCCTTGCCGTCGCAGAGCCGTCGCAGGCGGTTGCTCGCCTCGACCGGATCGCCGTCGCCGGCCGTGACGATCCCGTCGCCGACGTAGATGACCTGCGTGTTCCGCCCGCACTGTTTCATCGCCGATGCGAAGGCATTGTCGAGATCGGTCCACCCGAGCGAGATGCGGCCGTCGAGAAACCTTCTTGCATCCTTGATGTTCTTGTCGGTGGCCGGCTGCGGCTTTTTGAAGACCCAATCGCACCCGACGTCGCACCCGGCCAGGTTGAACCGGTCGTCCGGCGTCAAGCTGCCCAGCAGCGACGCGATGAACTCGGTCTGACGGTTCCGCTGCGACCGGTCGAGCGAGGCCGACGTGTCGGCGAGGATCAAAAGCTCCAGCGGCTTTCCGTCGGGCAAGACGTCCCGCTGCCATTGGCCTTCGCCGTCGGGCGGCATCAGTTGCAGCATGAAATAGCCGTCGTCGCCCCGGCGGTGGGGGATGACCACCACATCGGGAACAGCGGATGCCTCCGCCGCGGACGGCACACGGAGTGTGCCTGCTACTTTGGGGCCGACCTCGACCACCACCTCGAAATCGCGGCTGGGCGTGTACTCCTGGGCGGCGAACTCGACGTGGCCCGAATGGTCGGTCTTCTCGATCCGCGCCGGATGCGTCGGCGAGGTGACGTTGGCCAGCGGTACGGCCGAATGGATTTTGACGTCGATTCCCAACTCGCGAAGCGGGTTCTTCTTGAGCATCTCGCTCTGCAGCGCGTAGCTGTAGCGATAGCGGTTCCCCCGCATCGGAAGCACCTGGGTGTAGGTGATTTTGATCCGCTTCTCCGAGTGCGGAAAGATCGGGTAGACGCGGGCCTTGAACAGGTTGCCGCCCGACCATTCCAGCAGCCCGGGATCGCGCTTCTCGCGGAGGATCGTCTCATAAATCTCGCGGGCACGCTGTTTCTCGACCACGTCGGCCTCGACCAGTTCGTCGCCGATCCACATCCCGAACCCGGAGATCGAGGCATCCTGCGGCAATGGGAAGAAGAACACACCCTCGAGCTGCGTCTTCGTGTGGTTGACGAACGATTCTTCGATCACGGTCCGGGCGATCTGGTCGCGGATGTCGACGGTCACCTTGTGATAGCCGACCGTAAGCGGTACGTCGCGGCCGTCGACCTTGGCCACCAGCGAGCCGATCGACTCGTTGGCCGTCGCCCCTTCGAACCCACGGAGCCAGAGCGGGTCCTTCTTGACCGCGACGAGCTTCTCATCGTCACCGAGTCGGAAAAACTGTTTGCCCTTCACGACGATTTTTTGCCCCGTCGATCCGAGCAGTTTGACCGGGGCCTTCTTGTCGGCGACGATTTTCAATTCGCCGGAGATCAACTTGATCTGTTTCGGGCTCGATAGCTCGACCAGCGTGCCCGGCCCCAAGGTAACGTCGGTTTGCTTGACGAGCCGGATCTTGACCGCGTTGGCCCCACGAATGTCGGTCCGGACCCAATCGCCCGGCTTGATGAGCATCCCCGGCCGCAAGGGGCTGAACCGCTTGTGCATCACGGGCCGGACGATGACGATGCCCTGGGCGTCGGTCACTTTACCGATGCGGCCGTCCTCGGTGAGCGTGTCGCCGACGACGAATTTCTCTTCGTCGACCGGTTCGCCGGCGGCCAACACGGTGATCCGGGTCAGCGGTTGCCACCGCCCGGTGCGGTTGGCCTTGGCTTCGAGCGACCGCAGCAACCCGGAGCCGGCGTCGACGAGGGCCTCGACCCGGATCGGGCCTTCGGCCGCGGCGAGTTCGACGCGGTAGAGATCACACTGGCGTCCGTCGCGCTCGACCCGTTCGGCCGGTTCCGCCCCCAGCAAATTGTCGGCATCCGCATCGCCGGGCAGATCGAGCAGCGGCAGGACGTTCAACCCCGGTTGTTGGGCGTCGAAGAAGGGCGATTTTTGCGAGGTCGCCCGGTTCGCCTTCTCGTCGATCTCCCACATCGTCTCGCCGCTGGCGATCTTATAGGTCCCGTCGGGTGCATTCCAGCGCAGCTTGGGGCCTTTGGCCCAGAGTTCGGTCGATTGCCCCCCGCAGTCGATTTCCAGATGAAGCGTCTCGGCGTTGGCCGTGTTTTCGAGCACACTGCCGAAGGTGAGCGAGCCGTCGCCGGGCGAGAAGACCGTCCATAAGGCCGCCGCCACCACAATCGCCGCCGCCGTGGCCGCCAAACCTCGTGCTGCTATGGCAAACATCCGCTTTCTCCTTATAGCAGGGGGCACCGGCCCCCGGCCCGATTGTTTTTCGGTGATGGTCCGGGGGCGGGTGCCGCCTGCGATCGGCCGGGGGCGGGTGCCCCCTTCTTTGTTCTGATCTTCTTCCGCAGAAGCGTCGGCGAACGCCTCGGCCGACCGCTTACGGAGTTTTTCGCGTAACTGCGGATCAACCGGCGCCGCGTTTCGCTCGAGCGAGCCGAACAACTCCGCAAACTGCCTGTCTTCTCGGGTTTCGTCGTCAGGATTCATGATGTGCTCCCGTTCGATCATCATCGGGGCAGATAGCGTATTTTGCAAAAACCTCGCGGAACGCCCGGCGTGCGCGGGCCAGCTTCGACCGGATCGACCCGGCCGAAGCTCCCCGTTGTTTCGCGATCCCTTCGGCGGTGGTTCCATCGCAGTATCTTTCGTTGAGCAACTGCCGGTAGTCGGACGGCAACTCACCCAGCACCATCCGAACCAGTGCAGCGGCCTCGGCCGAGGCCAGCGCTTCCGGCGGGCTTGCGTCGCGGCGTGCGAGCCATTCGCCGAGCCGCTCGGCCACGGACGCCGACAAGTCACCCCCCGGGCTCAACCGGCCGTCGCGCTTCCGGTTGCGAAAGTAGTCCCCGACGTGGTTGCGGGCGATCCCGCTGAGCCACATCCAGAGCGAACCCCGGGCGGGGTCGTACGCGCGGGCGGACCGGGCAGCGGCGAGAAAGGTTTCCTGCACGACGTCGCCCACATCCGCCGAGCCCGGTCCGATCGCCCGCGCAACGGACCGCCACACCCGGTCGAAATACGCGTCGTAAAGCGCATTCCATACCCCGGGCTCTCCGGCACGCAACCCGCGTGCGATTTCGCGGTCCGGCTGGCTGTCCATGAATGGCTGTTTCCGCTGTGGTGAACCGGCGACAATGCCCGCTAAACCCCCGGTATCGGTTTCCAGGCTCCGATCTTCCTGGTCCCCCATTATACTTGTGCAGCCGAGGGATGCGATGCGGGCATGCTGGCCGAGGTCTGTCACCATAATAGTATTCGCACTTTTTGCCGGGAGTGTGCCGCTGGGCGGAATTGCGGTAGAATGTGCGATGTGATGCAGCACGTCAGTTGGATTGTCGTTGCCGTCTTTGACGTTGATTGGTCGACCTTGGGGGCCGTCGAAAGACTGGCAATCACTTTTCTGGAAGACCGGGCGCTGGAAAGCGGTGCAAGCGTGGAGAAACTTCGCAGAACGGGCAACGTCCATCCGCTTGAAGCGAGGGGACCGTCGACTGTCCAAGTCGTGCCGTCCGGTCCTGCCATGCGAAGCGAGGCAATCCGTTGCTAGCCCATGCGACGCCTTGACGCGGGCGGCGAAAATGTGAGGGTTATTGCCACTGTAGCGGTGGTACGTAGTTGTGGCAGTACGGACAGACGTGGGCATTTTCCGGAACCGACTTGCGGCACATCGTACACGTCTTTGTCGCCTTGCCCGCATCCCTTTGCTCTGCCGTCATGCTCCAGGCGTCTATATCGGAAATCTGAAGCGACAATCCCGACACCCCCGATTCCTGAGGTTCAAGAACATCCATAATGGAGTCTTCATCGAACAAGCCCGTATGGTCCGGAACCTTGATCGGGGTCCCGCATATTGGGCAGACACCCATCATGCCGGCATATTTCTCTTTAATCTTCAGGTCATGGCCTTGGGGGCAGACAACGCGAATCGACATGACATCTCCTCCGGGCGTCTGGTGTCCTTTCTGCCCATGGCCGGACAGACCTTTCATGCATTGTATCACAGCTTGGCGGGTGGGGCAACTGAAAAACGCCTTGTTGCCTGCGATGACGTCCGGGTTTCCCCCTACTGAAGACTCGGCGGCGCCACGGCACGTCCCGATAGCCTTCTCACGGACGATCTGCCCCTGAGCCGACTGGTCGAACCGTTTCACCGTCAATCTGGCAGATGACTCGCCGGCCGTCAAGTTGGCGGATGAGTGAATCTCGTCTTTTACGCGACTGACCGCTCGGGCTGACTTGCCTGTAACATGCTGCGGGCGAGCGAAACACTCGTCGAACCGGAAGAGCCGGGGACCGCGCAAGGGAAAACCGTCATATCGGCTCTTGTCTGCTGGTCCCGTCCAGTATTGCCCCCTTCAGAGCATGTTCGATGGTGACCCGCCCGACACCCTTTCCAACGGGGATCTTGGAACCGCCAATCCGAAGCTTCGCAACATTGTTGTGTAACCGGCCGGCAAGGTTGGTCACCAGATCGTCAATTCCGCCCTCTGTACTGAAAGCGTCTTCAAGGGTGAGAACAAGGTGAAGCCGCGAACCGATTTCACTCCCGGCTTTTCCGGCCATCCCAAGGACGGCGCCCCTGCAAAGCTCGACTCTGGCGCCCTCCATGAACCGGTGAGGGTAGAAGATGTTGCTGGCCTTGTCGTTCCCGAGAACGTTTGCATCGAAGTAGATTTTTGTGGCTGCTCGCTCCCTCTCTGTCACATGGTCTGAGCCGGCCTTTCTTTTCTTCTGCCGGTTGACAACCGCCTTTTCCTCACCCAGCAAGTGAAAGATGTCGAATTCGGGCCGGCTATCCAATCCGGCAGTCGGTGTAGCGGCTTCCTCGGCGGCCTTGATCTTCGGCTTGCTTTTCACCTGGAGACTGTCGGCCAGTTCGACTTCCAACTGCAACGGTCCCAACTTCAATAGGTCGCTGTTCTCGAGCCGTCGGTCTCCCGTGACAAGTTCGCCGTTGACATAGGTTCCGGTCCGGCTGCCCAAATCGCGTACGGCGACGATGCCCGACTCGATCAGGATGGCGGCGTGGTGCCGGCTAACCTGTCTGCTATGAACTCTGAGGTGGCAGCCTTCGACTCGACCGATAATGAACCCGGGGCCGGGCACTCTCACCTCCTTGCCGGCATGCTTGCCGCCAACCACAACGAGCTTAACGTCCGCCATATTCCCGTCTCCTTCGCAACATCGCCCTTGTCGGGCCGCCTCTTCGGATCACAACCGAAACTTGTCGCTTGCCGGCCGGTCGGTACCCGCCGCGACATTCAACATTCATTAGTTTTTGTCCTGGTAACGGGTTCTCGTGTCAATACCAATCTCTCTTGGAACTGCTCGCTGTCGACATGGCATTCGGCCTCAGGAGCTTCGCCATGTGGAGATGCCTTGGCGGCTTTTGTTCCTTGCACACCAGGCATGTTTCACACAAAACCCGGGACTCTACGGATGCTCGAGTCTTGGGTGGTGACTGCCCGTCTATTCTGAAAACTGCCGATGCGGCCGGGGAAAAACTTGAAAAAAATCGTGTCGACAATTCCGGCGCGAGCGGCTGCCCCGTTTATCCTTGGTATCCCACCAGTTCCTCAAGGCGGACAGAGCCGATCAACGACTAGAAACGCTTTGTTGTCGCGCCCGCGGTGTGGCTGGCTTCGATCACTATCGACTCGATGTGTACGCGGGCAGGGGGATTCGTAGAGTTGGTGGTCGGCGGCAATCGCTGAACGAGACCCGGAAAGCCGCCTGTCGCCGGCGAATGGCGGTCGAAGCACGTGTTGGCAACCGTGACCAGTTTTTCCCTGTGGCCGGAGTGCCCGTAGTCCTCTGTGTAGTAGGTGGCGTACTCGGCGATCAGCTTTTCGAAGTAGGCCGGGTTGCGTTTGGCGGGATCGTCGCCGGCATACCAGTCGAGCACGGTCTTGCGACGGTTCCTTATCATGTTGCGGACCTGGCCCCGCATTCCCCACTCGTACAGGCTCGGGTTGAGCACTTCGTCAAGATGGTCGGAAATGAACATGGCGAAGAACGGGCCGTCGGGGCGCACGTGCGGCTGAATCCTCCAGAAGTTGCCCTCGCGCACCAACATCGGCGGACACCGCCGGCCCTTCAGACGCACCGGATCGGTAAGGTTGACGAAGAACTTCAACCCGACGTAGTTGGACGCCATGTCGGCGTTGGAATAGATGCCGGTAGGCAGGTAGCCGACCAGGCCTATTTCCGACAACGGTCCGATTCTGCCAATCGTCTGTGCCGAGCGCATTGCCTCCTGGTGGGGCTTTCCGGCGCGGATTGCCCGGCGGTACCCCTTGTAGTACAGATGGCCCATGCCCATGAAATGCGCGATCTTGTCGGTTCCGAGATACGTGCCGTGGACTTTGATCGTCGAACACCGCAGGAAAAGCATCCGGTTGACCTGTCGTGGATCGGGGGGCAGCGGCACGTGGCTGTAAATGCTGCCCAGCAGCGACGAACGATACGCAATGATCTGGCCCGGATGCCTGCCTCGCTCCTTGCCTATCCGCAATCCTATTTCCAGATCCTCAATGGCCCAGAGTGACGGGGAGAATCTCGACCGCACTTCCCAGGCCATGGTATCGGGCGATTGGAGTTCGGCCAGCCGGAATTGGCGCACCTCTGTCACTGGAATTCGCTGTGCTTGCCGAATCTTGGCGTTGACATTCTCCACGCTCTGATGTACCGCCTCGTACAGCATCTCGTTCCAGAAGCTGCCCAAGTCGGCAAACTCCTTCCCGACAGGTACGGTGAACTGGTCGGGTTCGTGGCCCGTTGCCTGAGAATTCAGCAGAAATTGCAGCAGCGGGCAGAGAACCACGGCGTGCCTGACCATCCACATCGTCATTGGGTATGGGTGGATCAAACGCATTAGTGTATGGCTCAATTGTATGCTCGGACTGCTGAGTACGGATTGTCCCCGGCATGGAAAGACAACCGGTTGTCCGCTGCCGGACCTGGTATATGCCGATGGCGCGCATTACTACCCGCACAACCGGGGCTTTTCCGAATATCGGCGTGATCGGCAAGACGCACGACCAGATCATGCGGCAGTGTGACCCCGGAAGCAACTTCTGAAGACCGGCAGCCGACACATCTGGCATAATCGGCAAAGGTTAACGGGAGCAGCTTGTGATACGAAGCAGAAACGGCGAGGTGCCGAAACGGTGAGTCTTCCGTTAACCCTCGACATAGGGGAGCCAAAAAGCGCGGATCCTTCGCAGCTTGCGTTCCACCGTCCTGGGCACGCACTTGAGTTTCTCGGCGATCTCGTCGTTCGTGTAGCCCTCGAGTTTCCAGAGCGCTATCCGACGGAGTTGCTCTTCCGGGAGAAGGTCGAGCAGCTCTTCACATTGCTCGGCGGCCATTGCCGCCAGTTCGGGCGTCGGTTCCGCACCCAGGACATTCCCGATGCCGCCCTGCTCCTGATCGCCGGGGCCTGTGAACACGGAGTCGCCGCGGACTTTGCCGGAACCGCGCTTCTGTTGCCTGGCGCGCCGAACCTGCCGGGAAGCCTTGCGCGCTGTGATCGTAACCAGCAGCTTCCACAGGTCGTCGCGGTCTTCCAGCTTCGGGAACCTTCCCGCGGCCGCACCGCGACAGAAGCTGTGAAAGGCACTCAGCGCGACGTCTTCCTCGTCGGCCTCTCGCCGTTGACCTTCCGCGAGCTTTCGACGGGCAAGCCGGACGAGCTGGTCGTAGTACCGTTGCCAGATTGCCTCGACCGCCTTGTTGTCCCCCTCGGCCAGGCCGCTGAGCCAACAGGTGACTTCATCATTCGACATGATTGCATTTCCAACCGGCGGAGCGCATCTCCCACACTTGGCATTCTAACCTGAACCCGTCGCCGGGGAAAGAAGACTCTACGCAGCGCGACTGTCGTATATCGCGGCGCGGCGGCGCTGGCGGGAGTGTCGGCAGTTTGGGAAAAGGGACGGCAATTGCCGATAGCAACTGAGCCGCAAAACGCCCATCCCGGCAAGCTGTTGCAGGGCTTTGTCTTGCGCTAGGGTGGATGAGGGGATTCGAACCCCCGACTCCTGGAACCACAATCCAGTGCTCTAACCAACTGAGCTACACCCACCATCCTGGCCGGGGAGATGGCCGTCCCCCTCTGTTCAAGATTACCACAATATCTGCCGGCAACAAGCCCTTGAAGTCGCCAAGGTCGCTGATGACCGGGGTACACGGCCGGCCGCCGGGGGGCCAAGCCGGTTTGGCCGAGATAACTTCACATAAACTATTAGCAGCCAACCATTTGCGGCAAACGCAGCCTGACCGACCGCCGCTCTCACGTGTCTGGAGTACCCACGCTCTACCAACTCCCTTTTTCCCCGATCCCCCTTTGCAGGATTCGGGCAAAGCATATAATGAGGGATTCACTTATGACAACGGAAGGCTGGAAAACACCACAAAACCATGCCGAAGCAAAAGACCCACAAGGGGACCAGGAAGCGTTTCCGCCTGACGGCCAAAAAAAAAGTCCGGCACCGTCAGGCCGGGACGAGCCACTTGGCTGCCAGGATGAGCCACAAACGCAAGAGGAATCTCCGCGGCACCGGCTCGGTCAAGGAGGTCGAGGCCAAGCGCATCCGCGAGGCACTCTGCGGAAACAGCTACTGATCCCCCCGGCGGCGAGCGGTCACCCAGCCGCCCCGCCGTGCAAGCACGGGACGGGCAGGACAACGCTCCCTGACATTCGGGGAGGGCCTTGTTCCCGGAAGAGCATGAAGGACTGAAGATGAGAACCACCAAGGGTGCGGCACGAAACAAGGCCAAGAAACGCCTCTTTCGCAAAGCCAAAGGGTATCGCGGCGGCCGAGGGAATTTGCTGCGTACCGTCAAGGAGAGTGTCATCCAGGCAGGGGCTTATGCCTATCGAGACCGCCGGGTCCGAAAACGCGAATTTCGAAAGCTCTGGATCATCCGCATCAACGCCGCAGTGCGTCAGCACGGTGTGCGGTACAGCCAGTTCATCCACGGCCTGAAAAAGGCCCAAATCGAACTCGATCGCAAGATGCTCGCCGAGATGGCTGTCAACGATCCCGAGGGTTTTGACGCCGTCGTCAGACAATCGAAGGCCGAACTAGCAAAGCCGAAACCGACAAAAACAGAACCTCCAAAAACAGAACCTCCAAAAACAGAACCTCCAAAAGCAAAACCCACAAAGGCCGAACCGACAAAGGCCAAACCGAAAAAAGCAGAACTGAAAAAGACAGAACCCAAAAAGGCGAAAACAGCGAAGGCAAAGTCAGCGAAGGCAAAGTCAGCGAAGGCGAAAACAGCGAAGCCAAAATCAACAAAGGCAAAACCAACTAAGACGAAAACAGCCAAGAAAAAATCAACGAAGAAAAAATCTACGAAGGCGGCCGATTAGCCTGCGGTAAATCAGCGACATTCGTGACTCCCAACCGGCCACTTACCAGCGACTCACCCCGCGGTCCTCTGCCCGCCGCTCTCTGTTTACTACTGCAACAATGGCACTCGCAGAATTCCTTTTGGAACTGGAAGCGTTGACCAACGAAGCGACCGCCGCGTTCGAGGCGGCCGGTGACGCCGGGGCCCTGGAAGCCGCCCGGATCGAGTTCCTTGGTGCGAAGAAGGGCCGATTGAAGATGCTCCAGAAGGGGCTCGGACAGGTCCAAAAGGCCGACAAGCCGGTCGCCGGGAAAACGTTCAACGAGACAAAGATGGTTATCGAGGCGGCGCGAAAGGCAGCCCAACGGCGGCTTGCCGCCGGCAAGGTTGATTCGGCGCGGGCACTCGGGTTCGATCCCACCGTACCCGGCGTCCGCCCCCGGCTGGGACATCTCCACCCGCTCACACAGACGGGCCAGGAGATCGCCGACATTATGGGCCGCCTCGGGTTCACCATAGCAGAAGGGCCGGAGGTGGAGGACGAGTGGCACAACTTCGATGCCCTGAACATCCCGCCGGAACACCCCGCCCGCGATCCCCTCGACAACTTTTACCTGGCAACGGCCCGAAAAGGAGCCCATCGCCTCTTGCGGAGCCAGACCTCCACCGTGCAGATCCGCGTGATGGAGAAGACGGAGCCGCCGGTGCGGGTGATTTCGCTGGGGCGCGTGTACCGCCCCGATACACCCGACGCCACCCACGTGCCCATGTTTCAGCAGATCGAGGGTCTGCTGGTCGATCGCGACGTGACAATGGCCGACCTGAAGAGCGTCTTGCGTCTGTTCGGCATCAGTTATTTCGAGGACGACGTACACATCCGTTTCCGCCCTTCGTTCTTCCCGTTTACCGAGCCGAGCGTCGAGATCGACATGAGTTGGCACGGCGGCTGGATCGAAATGGGTGGCGCCGGCATGGTCGATCCGAACGTGCTCAGCGCGGTCGGTTACGATCCCGAGGAGGTTACCGGCTTCGCCTTCGGCCTCGGCATCGAGCGGATGTGCGCACGGCGCCACGGCATCACCGACATTCGCGAGTTTTACAAGAATGACGTGCGGTTTTTGCATCAGTTTTAGGGATTGGAAACCGGAGGAATACGAAGTTCGAAATACGAAACAAATCCGAAATACAAAATACGAAGTCCAAAACAAATCCGAAGGCTCGAAACGGGCGTGCCGAAACTTGCCGTGCATACCACGCAGCGGTAACGTAGCCGTTTCGGGTTTTGGGATTTCCGATTTCGAGATTGTTTTGCATTTGTGCTTCGGATTTCGCGTTTCGTGATTCCCCAGGTCCCAGCCGCAAACCCCTGACCCAACCATGATTGTCTCCTGGAACTGGCTCAAAGAATACGTTCCCTTGACGATGCCGCTCTCCGAGTTGGAAGAACGGCTGATGATGTCCGGGTTGAATCATGAGGGCACGGAAGAAGTCGGAGGGGACCTGGCGATCGATCTCGAGGTCACCAGCAACCGGCCCGATTGCCTGGGGCATATCGGCGTGGCCCGTGAAATCTCGGTGCTTTGGGGCTCCGAATTGACCATTCCCGCCGCCGAGCCGCCGGAGAGCAAGACGCCGGTCGACGAGCTTGTGAAGGTCCGCAACGACTGCCCCGATCTCTGCTGCCAGTACACCGCCCGGGTGATTCGCGGGGTCAAAGTCGGCCCGAGCCCCAAGTGGATGGTCCGGCGGCTCGCCACGCTGGGAATCACGCCGATCAACAACGTGGTTGACATCTCGAACTACGTGCTGATGGAGTGCGGCCAGCCGTTGCACACCTTCGATTTCGCAAAGCTCAAGGGCGCGGAGATCGTCGTCCGCCGGCCGAGGCCCGGCGAAACGATCGAGGCCATCGATCACAAGACCTACGAGCTTGGGCCCAACATGTGCTTGATCTGCGATGCCGAGGATCCGGTGGCGATCGGCGGCGTGATGGGCGGGGCGATCACCGAAATCGCTGACTCGACCACCGACGTATTGATCGAAGCCGCCGAGTTCGACCCCGTTTCGATCCGCAGCACCGCCAGGGCCCTGAACCTCCACAGCGATTCATCCTACCGCTTTGAACGCCGTATCGACCCGGAAGGACTCGACTGGGCCGGCCGCCGCTGCGCCGAACTGATCCTCGATCTGGCCGGCGGGGAACTCGCCCGAGGAATGGCCGCCACGATCGAGCCGATCCCGAAACGCCGGCCTATCGTGATGCGGCTGGCACAACTGAAGCGGATCCTAGGCATCGACGTCGATCCGCAAGAGGTCCGCAGAATCCTCACGGCACTCGGCAACGTTGAAATAACGGCTGATGAAAAGTCCGTCGAGGTCGTTCCGCCCAGTTGGCGGCGAGATCTGACGCGTGAAGCCGATCTGGTCGAAGAGGTCGGGCGAATCCACGGCTACGACAAGATCCCCGAGGACGCCGGCGTGCGGATGGCCGCTTCGACACGCCGCCACGAAGACCGCGTGGCCGACAAAGTCCGCGGCGTGTTGACCGCCGCCGGCTACGACGAAGCGATAACCTACAGCGCGATCGACGAAGCGTTGGTAAAGACCTTCAGCCCGTGGAGCGACGCCGAGCCGCTTCGAAGCGATACGCCGATCATCGGGCGGGCCGACCGGCTGCGGCTCAGCCTGGTGCCGAGTCTCCTGAGTGTGCGGCGGACGAACGAGGCCCTGGCCAACCCCGAGATCGAGTTGTTTGAGATCGCCAAGGTCTACCTCCCGCGTGGCAAGAAGCTGCCGCAGGAGGAGTACATGCTCGCCATCACCAGCGGGCGGGACTACCCGCACGTCAAGGGCGTGATCGAAGCGGTGTTGGCCGCGCTGAATCCGGCTGCTGAGTTGGAAACGACCGATGCAGATTGCGGACTGCTCGAGCCGGCACAGTCGTGCCAACTGAAACTCGACGGCGAAGTGCTCGGCTACATCGGCGGCGTGACCGCGGAAGGGTTGAAGAAATTCGAGTTGCGGAACCCGGCCGTCGTCGCCGAGGTGAGAATGCCGGTCCTCGACAAGGCGGCCAATCTGATTCCGCGCCACGTCCCGCAGCCGCCGTATCCGGCGGTCATGCGAGACTTGAACCTCGTCGTCGACGAGGCGATCCGCTGGGCCGACGTCGCGGCGACCGTCCGCGAAAAATGTGGAGAGTTCTTCGAGAGCTTGCAGTACCAGGATACCTACCGCGACGAGACTCGTCTCGGCGCCGGCAAGAAGAGCCTGTTGCTGTCGATCGCCCTGCGTTCGAAAGAAGGCACCATGACCAGTGAGCAAGCCGATGAAATCCGCGAGCAGATCGTCGCGGCATGCAAAAAGAAACACGGGGCGGAGTTGCGGTAGGGTACACTCCTACGAAAAAAACGTAGGAGGGGGCACCTGCCCTTGGTCTGACGATTTACGGTAATGGTCCGGGGGCAGGTGCCCCCCTCCTATGTCTTCATCCGCGGGGGCGAAGCCCGTTTCATCGTGCCTCCGTGTGCCGTCCGAGGGCAGGCCGCAGGATGGGGCCAGCGCCCCTCAGGCCGCACCGACCCACCAGATGTACCGCGTTTTTCTCACATTGGTGGGCCGGCGTTGCTTCGCTCCTGGTCCCACCCTACAAAAAGACCGGAACTTTCCTGGATTTGTTGCGTCTAATACTATTCTATGGGTCCCCTTTCCTGTAAGCGACCTATTTTCCAGCAAGGAGTCATGATGATGCGACGGTTTTCTGTTATTCCCGGTCTTGCCTTGGCAATTGCGAGTGCTTTTTTCGCCTTCGGGGCCGAGCCCCCCGCTAAGGAGCAGGAAAAGCTGCAAGCGAGCCTGAAGACGTGGCAGCGGCTGCGAGAGGATTGCGGCGGCAATTATTCGTACAAAGTGCGTTGGTCCAGTTTCGTCGGATTTGGGCACGAAACCGAGATTGTTGTTCGCGACAACAAGGTTATTGAGCGACGTTTCCGAGCGTTCGGCGGTGGAGGGTTGGCTCCGGTCCCGATTGCCCCGGTCCCACCCAGGCCCGAGATTCTGCCAAGAAAATGGACCGACTCGACGGGGAAACACTCGGTCGAGGCCGAGTTTGTTGATTTGAAGGACGGAAAGCTCCGCTTGAAGAGGAAAGACGGCAAGACGATTACCCTGCCGATCGACATACTGAGCAAGGCGGATCAGGAATCTGCAAGGGCTCTTGCCCGTCAGACAGCCACGCCCCCCAAACCCAAGGGCGAGAGTTGGACGGAGACGGGCCGGGATTTAGGAAGCCACAAGAAGGGATCGCCACCCAAGACGCTCGACCAACTCTACGAAGAGGCTCAGGGCATTCTGAACACGAAGCTCGAGCCCCACCATCGCCTCTACGTCCGATTCGACGATCGGGGGCTGCTCAAGTCGTGCTTCTACGTCGATACGAGAATCGCCGACGACGCACCACAGACGGGTGTTATGATCGCCAGCGTCAACATCAAGCCGTCGGCCGCGGGCGGCGCCGCCAAACCGTCCGGCGGCAGGGCGATCAATCTCAAAAACGCCGACAGCGGCAAAACGGTGTCGGCCGGCGTGGGCGATCTGGTGATTATCGAGTTGGACGCCAATCCTACGACGGGATTCACATGGGAACCGCAACCGCTGCCGAAAGATGCTTCGCTTACGCTGAAATCAAAGAAGTTCGAGACCGCCTCCCAACGCTGTCCGGAGATTCCGCCTGCCATGGGCCAAGGTGGCGTCACGACGTTCACTTACCAGGCTGTCAAGACCGGCAAGGCGTCGATCACGCTGGCCTATCGCCGGCCCTGGGAGAAGGAAGCCAAACCTGCAAAAACGTTCGCCGTAACGATCGAGGCGACCGACAAAACGAGTCCGGTCGTTACCGGAAAGATCCTCTTCGGTCAGCAACCGGACGTCGGGAAGATCAGTCGGATTGTGGTCTCGATCCGCAACACGGCCCTGGCCGACGGCCCGTCGCCGCTCGTCGGCACGGTGGAACTCAAACCGCCCTTCAAACTGCCGGTGACCTTTGCGGTCCCCTACGATCCGGCGAAGGTTCGGCCGAACCCGATGTTCTACTCGATCTCCGCCCGTGTTTATACTCTCGTTGATGGCAGCGAAAAGCTCTACTACATCAACGATACACGGCATTATGTCTTCGACACGGCTGATGACACAAAGCGGGATATTGCGGTTAAAAAACTCCGTTGAATGGCAACTCCGTCGAGCGGCTCGGTCTTGCTGCGGACGGGTAGACTCAGGCGCGGCACAACTCGACTTCCATCTTGTCGCCGACTTCGGCAATCGCGTAGTAGCGTCTGCCGCCGGCGCCGCAGTTGGCGATCGTTGTACAACCGGACTTTTCGACGCCGCGCGACTCGTGGATATGGCCGCAGAGGACGAGGCCGGGCTGCTTCTCGTCAATGAACGCCCGAAGCGCCGTACTGCCGACGTGCTGGAACAAGTGAGTGCGGTCGAGCGTTCCGCCCCGCGGCGGGGCGTGCGAAAGAACAACATGAGAGGCCGCGCCGTCAACCTGTGCATAACCGGCTTCGAGCATCCCGGCGAACTCTTCTTCGGTGAACTGATACATCGTGTGTCCCCACGGCGGCATGGCCGGAAGACCGTGCAGGCCGACGTTCTCGATCATCACGCCGCGGCCGGAAAGCGAAACCCCCAGACCGGTCAACCGCCGATCAATCGCCGCCGAATCGCAGTTGCCGGCTACCGCAAGGACCCTGGCCCCGGTTTCCCCGGCCCGGCGGACCAGCCGCTCGGCATCGTCCGGCGTGCCGAAGTGCGTGATGTCGCCGCCGAGAAGGATCAGATCGACCGGCCCGGCGTCTGCCAGAATTCGCGTAAGCGCCTTTGTGCTGTCGTGCAAGTCGGTGATACAGAGAATCTTCATGGCGGCATCATACGCCGGGAAAAAGGTGCCGGCAAGACCGTCCGGGAAATGCTAGACTTGTAATGGGCCCATAGGAGAACGTCCTATGCGAATCGCGATTGCCGTATTGCTTGTTCTGGCGGCTTGCTGCGTCTCGTGCCGGGCGCAGATTCCAGTCGAGTTGCACGAGACGTCGGAGCGGTCCAAGGGCGCTTCTTCGTCGAAAATCCGGGCTGCACTGATCCGTGATCTGGGACGCGGGTATGAAGTCACCGGGACGGGGCACTATCTTGTTGCCCATCCGCGCGGCCAGCGAACTAGGTGGCCTCAGCGTTTCGAGGAACTCTATCGCTCGTTTGTCCATTATTTCGCCGTCCGCGGTTTGAAGTTGAAAGAGCCGTCGTCTCCGCTGGTTGGAATCGTTTGCACCGACCGCCGCCAGTTCGCCCGATACGCGGCAGAAAGGGGAAAACAAATTCAGCCCGGTGTATTCGGGTACTATTCCCTCCGGTCGAACCGCAACATTGTGTATGACATCAACGGTCTTGCCGGCGTTGACGACTGGCACAAAACGGCGTCGGTGATCATCCATGAATCCACACATCAGACGGCATTCAACACGGGCGTACACAGCCGATGGACGCCGCCGCCGCTTTGGGTTGCCGAGGGGCTGGCTACGATGTTCGAAGCCCGCGGGGTGTGCGATTCGCGACACTACCCAAACCGGAAGGATCGAATCAACCGCGCGCAGCTTTACGCATTCAAGAGGCTAATCCCGAGCCGCAAGCCGGAGATCCGGTCGCTGATCGCCTCCGACCGGTTGTTCCAAACCAATCCGCACGCAGCCTACGCGAAAGCCTGGGCGTTGACGTTCTATCTGGCTGAAACGCGGCCTCGCAAGTATGTGAAGTACCTGGCAAAGACGGCGGCGCACCCGCCGTTTACGACGGTGATTGCCTCGCAGCGGGTGACCGATTTCACGTCGATTTTCGGCAAGGACTGGAAGATGTTTGAAGCGAAATTCATGCGGTTCATGGCGGCGGTGAAATAGAATTTCTCTTGTAACCGGGTCAGCCAGTACAATCGGCCGCTTCCTTTGACCCGCTGCCGGGTGCGGCCTATACATGGATAGGAACTTGCGCACCCGGAAGCGACCCCCTGCGAGAACAATGTCTCTGCCGATGCCCGACGATCAAGAAAAAGCGAACGAATTCGCCCGTAAACTCGATCTGCAAAGGAAGCAGATGAAAGAGTTCCTGGACGCACAGCAGGAGCAACTCGACGAATTCCAACGGGACCTCGGTGTGAAGCAGGCCGAATGGCGCCGACTGGCGGAAACGCAACTCGGTTCGGCCGATTCAAGAGAGGGCATTGCCGGCGATGAAGTCCCGGTGGAAGGCGACCGGCGCCGCGAGACGGCCATGAACGACGTCCGTGAGTTGAAGACCCGTAACGCCGAACTCCAGGAGAAACTCGACGAGCTGCTGGGCGAGCAGTCCGACAATACGCTCAACGCCGATGCCGTCATCAGGCGGGAACGCGAGCAACTCGGGCAACTTCAAAAAGAGTGGCGCGAGAAACTCCGCCAGGCCGAAATCGAAATTTCCCTGCAACGGGCCAAGCTCGCCCGCGATAAGGCCAGAATCGATGAAAGACTCCGTGCGATCGAGAACCAACCGCCCCCACCCGTCGATCCCGATAGACAGCAAGAAGCCAAAAAACGCACCCGTGGACGCTGGCTGGCAAAGTTGGGACTGGGCAGCGAGAAGTAGTCGTCGAGTTCACAAGCACGGGCGTTGCTGCTGTAACAGCGTGTCGTGACACAAGTTGCGACCTCACCGCCCAATAACACTATGGCAACGGCGGGTAAGCCCTCCCGCTAAACGGTTTCTCCCCCAAATAATCCAGGCTAGTTGCCGTCTCCCGCTTTGGGCTTGGATGGCGCTGCTTCCTCTGCCGGTTTCGGTTCTTCCACCTTCACCCAGGTGGCGCCCTTGATATTTCCGACCAGCTTGTTGGCGGAGCGATCCTTGAGCGTTTCCCCGCTGCCCTCGCTGAACTGGAATACGAGTTGGGCATCGGGATCGGCCTTCAACTGCTTGGGCGGATCGAAGCTCTTGGTGTACCGCGCCGTGTTGGATATGCGGATCCCCCGTATCTTTCCATAGAAGGACTGGCCGAACGCGACGCCCGGTCTCGATGAGGACGACGACTTGCTGGGGCACGCTCCGATGACAAAGGGAAAAGGACTCGCGACGTGCGGGCCGACCACCTTGTTGGTCTCTACCAGCTTGCCATTGACGTAGATCTGGACCTGCTTGCCGTCATACACACCCGCCAAGTGGACCCACTCCCCCGCAACCGCACCGGCGTTTGAATAGGCCGAGCTGTCGACCGGCTTCCCGGTGGTGCTGCTGCGGACTTTGCAACCGACCCTGAAGTACCAACTGCCTCCCGACGTGGTATAGACGGCGCCGAGCCACACCCCCGTTCCGTTTCCGTTGCCAATGATCGTTCGCGAAATCCGAGGCGAGCTGGCAAGCGGATTCGAAGGCCTGGGAGCCTTCGAGTACGAGGAATTCACGATCGCCTCGACCGTAATCGGCACCCCGCCGGGGTATCCGGAGTTGGGAATTTCGACGCGGGTAGAGCTGCTGCCGAACTGCAAAGCGTGGGGTGTAACAACGATCCCGATATCGGCAAGGCGTTTTTCGATCTTGGTACGGCTGATACCGGACAAATTCGGGATCGCCTCTTGATACCAGTGCGTCGCCCGCTCTTGCAGGCGGTCTTTTTCCAAGCCCTCTTGGCCTTCCGCGACATCCCACCAGAGGTCGCCGAGTTTCGCCTGCTCGGCGGCGTCGGCAGGCTTCTTCATCTCTATCTGCGCCGCTTGAGTCAGTTTGGCATCGCCCGATTTAGCGAGGAAATTGCTGCCTTTTTCCCATTCACCGGCAACGAAGCAGAACCACTCGCCGGCCGCCTTATTTGCAAGGGGATTGTTCGGATCGGCCCGCAGCGCGTCGAATGCCTTCTTGGTGAGATCCTTTCGCTTCCGCAGGCGCTCGACTTCCTTCTGTTTCTTGACGATTTCTGCGGAGAGGGCCCTGTTCTTCAACAGAGACCCCAGCATCTTCGCCGAAGGGCCCGCGGCCTTGAGGACGCTCTCCGCCGAGTCAAAGTCATTGGCACGCAGAGCATCGTCAAACAGCCCGCGGGAGGTCGTCACGAGTTGCTGGTTGGCGATAAAGGCCGTCCGGTCGCGTGCGATCTGCTTCGCCGTTTTGCCGAGCGCCTCGGCCTTCAACTCCATCGGATTGCACTTGTAGTCCTTGCCGAGCCGGTTGGCGATGGCCAGCGAGAGATCCAGGTTGCCCCCTTCCGCAGCCAAGTCCGCAGCCATACGGCTCAAGACGAATTGGGCAACGGCATCCTGGGTGGAAACCGCCTCCTTGGCCATGCGGGTTGCCAGGGCCAGTTTCTGCTTCGAGTCTTTCGCGCCGTCAAACTCGTCCTTATAAATACCCCGAATCTCCTGACGGGCTGCCAACTGTGCCGCCTCATCCGGTATGTTGTGCCGAGGATCCGGTTCCTCTCCAGGGCCGGGCTCTTCACCTGGGCCGGGCTCTTCACCTGGGCCGGGCTCTTCGCCTGGGCCGGGCTCTTCGCCCGGGCCAGGCTCTTCGCCCGGGCCAGGCTCTTCGCCCGGGCCGGGCTCTTCGCCCGGGCCAGGCTCTTCGCCCGGGCCAGGCTCTTCGCCTGGGCCGGGCTCTTCGCCCGGGCCGGGCTCTTCGCCTGGGCCGGGCTCTTCGCCTGGGCCGGGCTCTTCGCCTGGGCCGGGCTCTTCGCCTGGGCCGGGCTCTTCGCCTGGGCCGGGCTCTTCACCAGGGCCGGGCTCTTCGCCTGGGCCGGGCTCTTCGCCCGGGCCAAGCTCTTTACCCGGGCCGGGTTTCTCGATTGGCCCCGGTTTCACCACCTTCGGGCCTTGCTCGCCCGGGTCACCTGCCTGGCGTTTGTCCTCACCCGAGAACACCAACATGCCCACCACAACCACCAGAAAGGCCAAAACGCCGATACCACCGCCTACCACAACGGGCAAGAACCAAGGCTCCTCCGTCAAAGACGACTTTCGTCGTCGGGCATAGGTCGACTGCCCTGCGCCGGTTGCAATAACCGGCACCTGCGGCGTGGAGGCTGCCGCCGCGACTACTTTGGCCTCTTTGCGAGGAGGGGCAGCCGCCTTCGGTCGCGAAGCCTTCTTCAACTCCGCGTCATATTCCAGTTTGTCTTCCTCGTTGAGCAGACAAACCCTCGCGGCGGAGATCTCGTTCAATATCTTCTGCGATCTGGCCGAATGTTTTCCCCCCGCAAATGTCTTTACATGGCTCATCCGGGCATCGGCTGCGTTAGCGATTACGTCCGGATCGGATTCGAACAGCTCGACCCCCAACAGACGGTAATAATTTGGCGGCTGATGTTTGGGCGGAATACCGAGCCACTTAAGGTATGGATCGAACGGTTTGGCCATGGTCTCGCCTCAATTGCGGGGGCCAACAAAAAAGCTGCAAAACCGATAATGCCGGGATGAATACTGCGGTGCTAGAATGCGGGACTTGTATTCTCTCACGCTCGGGCGAAAATGGCAAGGGATGGGACGTTCTTAATGACGAGAATCCCCGGAAATCGTCTTTCGGCCGCGTGGACGAAGCGGGCGCTGCGAAAATGGAGAAGACTGCAATTTCCAGGCAAGAATGGTGAGAAAATGAGTTACTGCCCCCTCCGAAGGGTGGTTCCGATGCCCTCCATTGAAATCCATAGGGCTTTTGTAGATAATCGGTTCATTGCACGATACCTGGGATTGCGGTTCCAACTCCCGTTTTGCCGCCCTTGGCAATGCCTACATCTGGAGGACCCTGCTCTGATGACCAACAAAACTCTTATCATCGGTCTTTGTCTTGTCTCGCTGATCTGCGGATGCAAGAGGAAGCGCAAGCTGGAAACCTGGGAGAAGCGGGAACAGAGATACGAGGACAAGACGCCGGAGGAATGGGTGAAGCTGATCCAGAATCCCCGGCAAGTCGTCCGGCGTGAAGCGGCCAGGCGGCTTATCTATGGTGGGGAAGAGGTCGTGCCGATGCTGATCGAGGCATTCGAAAAGAACAAAAGGGGCGGGGTCCGTCTTTCGATCGCGAGGGTTTTCGGGGATATGGGTCCCACCGCGGCGCCGGCAGTCCCCGCACTGTGTCAAGCGCTGAAGGATAAAAACTGGGCGGAACGCGACGTGGCCGCAGAAACGTTGGGAAAGGTCCGCTCGAATCCCGAGGAAACGCTGCCCGCCTTGACCGATGCGCTGAAGGATACCGAGTCCCGCGTGCGCATCAAGGCGGCTGAAGCCATCGCGAGGCTGCGGCCGAACGCCCCGGACATCATTGCGGCTCTAATCGAGAATCTTGAGGACGAAGACGAGAACGTCCGCGCCAATACATGTGACGCGCTCGGCGCCATCGGGCCCCCGGCCAATTCCGCTGTCCCGGCCTTGCAGAAGCTCACCAAACAGGAAAGCGTGATCGTTCAGATGGCCGCCGACGAAGCACTTCGGAAAATCAACCGGTAGGGCGCTACGTTTGCCGCTTGTCGAACGCATCGACCACGCACACAAACAGCACTGCGAGCCCCAGAATCGCCCATGCCGGCGACCACCGAGAGGCCAGGCTCCATCTGTGACGCTGTGGCGCGGTCCGGGCCTGTTGATGTTGTTGGCGCTGCTGCTGTCGCTCCGGCTCGATTCTTACCGGCACGGTTACGGGGTGCTCGCCGTTTTCGATCGCAATCACTTCCGCCGGTGCAAGCCGTTTCCCTGCAAGCTCCGAAGCAATCATCCGGATCATCAGGCGGTTGAGGTGCTCGACAAGGTAGTCGGGCACGTGTGGTTCGGCGTGCGGGTTGCCGACGCCCGAATGATCGGTCAGGAAAAGGTACCGGCCAAGGGTCAAGAACGAGGCCGCCCGCATGACGAACTCGGCCTTGAGCTTCACTCCACTGGCCGCGACGGGAAAGAGTCGAACCCCTTTCTCCGCCAGCACGTTGACGGCATCGAGCGTCGGTTTGCCATAGCAGTCGTGGGGCGGGGCATCGCCGACGAGGAACGCCACACGGGCCGTGTCCCGGGCTCGCCAGTCGAGTTTGCCGGTTTGCTCCAGCGCCACGTGCACTGCCTCGGGATAGTCTCCCCCGCCGCCGGCAGACTGGGAAGCGAGCTGCGAGCGAAACTCCGAAAGAGAACCCGTGAAATCAAACGTCCGCGTAACGTAGGCGTCGCCCTCATCCCGGTAGAGAACCAACGCATAACGCTGGTCGACGTTGGGGAACATCCGGTGGATCGCCGTTGCGATACTGTCGATCTCGACCTTCAAGTACTCCAACTCGTCGCTCATGCTCCCGGTCGTGTCGATCACCAAGGCAAGATCGAGCCGGGTCGGCAACTTCGCCGTGGCCCCGGGCACGGTAATTGTCCACGGACCTTCGTCAACATCCATGACGCGAGAGATCGGCCCCGCGTCGTCGGGCGGCTCGACGGTGACGCGGAACCGTTGGCTTCCCGTCCGGTCGCGGGCCCGCAGAAACATCGCCCGGCCGTCGCCGGCGGTCCGGACGTCGAGCAGGGCCCGCCCGACGTCTTGCCGCTGCGAACCGGCCGGGCGAACCACAACCCGGGCGTCCCCGATCGGGTTGCCCGCCGTGTTTTGTACCCGAATCATTACCCGCCGCCCGATCTCCAGCCGCGGCAACACCTCGGCCGTGTCGTTCTGCAGGGCTTCGGAGAGAAAGTCCTTGTAATCATTGAAACGCTCGTGATCGTCGAAACTCCCGGCGGTCAGCGTGCCCGATTGGATGTGGCGGTTGCGGCGCGCAGGCGTTTTCGTCCGGCGCGGCGCCTCCCGGATTGTGTCGTGGCGGGCAATTTCCAGGGGAACCGTATCACCGGAGTCCGAACTGGGGGCAACGGAATAGACAGGCAACGCCTCGCCCGGTCCTCCTGGCCCTGGTCCTCCTGGCCCCGGTCCCGGTCCACCTGGTCCTCCTGGTCCGGGCCTTGGTCCGGGCCCTGGTCCTCCTGGGCGAATAGTCGCGCGGTGAACCACCACATCATGGTCAACGCGTACGTCCGGGGCTTCACACTCGGCCTCAGGCGACGCGGCACAGGCCTTCTCACATTCCGCCGCGCCGGTGCCGGCCCAGGTCTTCCATTCCTCCGCTGCTGCCCTGGGCTTTTCGGATTGCCGGCACGCTTCTCGCGCCGGCCTGCGGCAGCAACCGGAAACCAGGATGCCCAAAAACACAACCAAAAGTGTGACGGAAATTCGACGCATAAGACTATCTCCTTTCCCAGTTGAATATGCCAACAGGCAAATCGCCGTTACTGTCGTTCCTATTGTTAACGCGGAGCCTGTTGGGGCGTTACGCTGGAAATCGAGCAGTTGCGCGAAACCCCTACGGAATTCAGGTTCTCCTACTGCCCAATATGCGCCGAGGAGGCAATCCGTTGAACGAAAAATGCCCTTGCGCTTCGTCATCCCCCGCCTACGAGCGAGGGGTTGACAGCGATTTCGACGGACAACACCGCCTCATCCTGTTAGATGCGCCCGAGGCGTGGAAAATTCCCGCAGAAATGCGGCAGACTCCCGGAAGAGCCCTCTGTCCTCTGCCTTTTTCCCTCTTCCCACTACTCCTCCAACACCAGCCGATACGGCATCAGCGAGTAGGCATGACGCTTGGATGAGTGATCGAAAGCGGCACAGCCGAAGGGGTAGGACCGGCCGGGGACGAACTTCGCGTCATGCTTGCTGCCGGTGTCGAGCTTGCGGCGGACCCACAGCTTCCAGCGGCCGTCGACGTGTTGAGATGTGCATGAAACGTCGCCGCGATCGCCTACGAAAGCGCTGGCCACGATGCCGGGGATAATCGTCTCGCCGGGTAGTTTCGCAGCGGCCTCTTCGGCGTAGTCAACGGCATGTTCGCGCGGGATGATGCCGTGGTAGCAAGCTGCCGGATCGTCCGGCAGGAACTTGGGATGCTTCTTGTCTTCCGAGACGTTTTTCTCGTAGCCGGTGCCCTTCTCCTTGGGGTCACCGTGGCGCCCGCCGTCCTTGGCCGTGAAGTCGTGCTCGCTCCAGTACTTGTCGTCGACCCGGCCGACCGGATCGGTCCGCGTCGATTTCCAGTGCCAGACGTCGACGATCTTGTCGCTGCCTTTGTAGCCGTATTCGTGGTCGCCGCCGACGTGGCAGCAGGTTGTGCAGCCGAATTGATCGAATTGCCAATTGGGGGTGGTCGGAAACGCCAGCGCGAACTTGTCCTCGTAGTAGACACTCTCGTCGTCCGGGTTCGAGACGAGTCGTTGCCATCCGTCGCGTGTCTTCTGCCAAGGCATATAGCGCCGGTTTGCCTCGATGTCGTCCCACTCGGCCAGGACGAACAGTTCGTTGCCGTCGTGCAATGCGCGGAGCGTGACTTTTGTCTGCCCGGCGTCGAAACCGGCGCCGTTGGCCAGAGAAATCGTCAGCGGCGTTGCTTCATCCCATGGAAGCCTGGTCACGTCGGCGACATCGGCCGACGGGGGCAACCGCTCGGCAATGAGGTTTCGCCACGGGGAGTGTACGGGGAGATCGTTGAGTGTCAGGCAGGTGGTAACCACGGCGATCACCGCGAAAACACCTACTTGTCCCCACCGCGGCTGTCCCCAAGGCCGAAAGGCCGGCGCCAATGTGCGGCGGTATCGCGTCAGGCCCGACACGCCGTGCCAGAGAAACGCAACCGGCACGATCACCAATCCAAAGGCCGCGTGCAGAAGCCGGGCGAACCCGTAGAGGGGAAACGACCCGAGCGGGTTCATCAGCAACAACCCGGTAACGATCAGGACGACCCCGCCGGCGAGCAGGATGACGTGCGTGGGACGAGCCCAAAGGTAGCCCCGCCAGCAGACCCAAATTGCCCCCACCACCGCTGGAAAGAAGACGACCGCCGCCACCATGTGCCACCAGTTCATGTGTCCCTGGAGCAGGTACCCCGGCACGACACCGGAGAAGAGCGACCACTCGGGCCGGGCCGCCGCATGGAGACTGAAGCCGGTTAGCACGAGCGCCAGCGTACTCGCAACCAGCAACCAGTGCAACAGGCGAAACAGCAACGGGTAGCCGCTGTCGATTTTCTTGGACTTGGACGTCGATGCAAGCTGCTGGTGTTGTCCCTGCACCGGGCTGTCGTCTTGTGTCGGCATTTCGTCTGGCATGGGCGTGTGGCTGGTCTGCTCTTGCGGCGCGGAGCGTCGCGATCATTGCGTTCCCATGCAGAACATGGGAACGAGGAGCGGCGATTACTCCATGATGGCTTCGATCCCGCCGATCAGCGTTGAGCCGGTTTTCGGAAGCAGCGAGATCGTCAGTTTACCGGCCACGTCGACGCCTGTAAACTCCTTGACGACCGCCCGGTTGACCCCGCCCGCTTCCTTGACGATATCGAAGTTTTTCAATACTTCGTTGCCTTGGATCTTGACATCGAAGAGGCGGTCGCCCGGTTTGGCATCGCGGCCGATTTCGGCAAATTGGAGCCGGACGGTGTATTTCCGCGGGTTCGTGTCGCCGGCCAGGGTGATCGTGATCCCGGTTGCCCCCTCGACGCCGGACGCGGCTACCCAGCCGTACTCGCCCTCGGCGCCGGTCGCCACGGTCGAGCCGTGATAGCGGAAGTATTTCACGTCGCCCTGGACTTCAACGGGGATGTCGGGCGAGGTGCCGCCGTCGCTTGGGAAGTCGAGCCACAAGGTCCCCCGGCCGACGCGGCGGTCGCCGGGGGCGCCGAAGTTGATCCCCACCCGCCGGACCGGCGCACCCCCCCAAGGGAACGAATTGAACGTCCACAGCTCGGCGTCCGGATCGTGGATCAGCGCCAGCGAGGTCTGGTTCTGGTAGTTGCAGGTACAGGTCCGGGTGTACTCGGGCGCGTTGAGCAATCCCCCGGCGGCGATAAGGTTCGAGGTGCAACCCGACTTGAATCCACCGAGGTTGCCGGTGCCGCCGTCGTTTTCGATATCGTAGAATCCGGCCGCCCCGGAGCGGAACAGGATCAGGTTCTGTGCCGCGGTCGCCGTATTGCAGCCGTATTTGCGGGTGTACTTCCACTCCTGTTCCGTGTCGGTCACCGGGTGGGCCCACATCTTGGGTTCGCCGGTCAGCAGCGAATAGGCCGGGCCTTGGGCGATGATCGAATCCTTGTGCAACATACAGGGGCCGGAGTAGCTCCTCGCAAGGTCCTGCCAGAGGACTTCGCCGTCGCGGCCGCGATAGGCGACCATGCCGGCGCCGGCTTCGTCGCGTGCCCGGTCGCGGGCCTTCGATCCTGCCTGCAGCAGGACGTCGTGCTCGGTCGAGTAGTTCAGGAAGGTGCCGAAGACGTTTTCGCCGGTTTTCCAGGCGAGTTGGCCGGTTCGGACGTCCAGGGCGAGCAGTTGCGGCCGGTAGTCTTCATCACCGATACCGCGGCGTTTCAGCATTTCATGTTTTGCGGGCGAAAGGCCGTCGATGCAGAAGATTTTGCCGTCGCCGACGGCAATGTTGTTGTGGCGGAACCCGTACGCTGCGTCACGATGCCAGAGCTTCTTGCCCGTCGTGCGGTCCATCACGACCAGTCGGCGGCTGGCGGAAGAGTACTTCGCCGGCGCGAAGAACTTTTCGAGCGAGGGTTCTTCGGGCTTTGGCGCCGTTTTGGGTTCGGGGGTCTTGGGCGTCCGGCCGCCTTCTTTCTTGATGAAAACGACCGGATCGAGGCTGAAATCGCTGCTGCCGGCGCTGTGGTTGTGTCCTTCCAGGGCGATGACGTTCTTGCCCGAACGCAAGAGCAAGCGGAAGTCTTTGATCGGGAAGTTCTCGACCTTCCCAGCTTCGTGGCCAGTGGCCCTGCCTTTCTTGCCGCTTCCCTTGACGTGACTCCGGGCAACCTCCTTGCCGTTGAAGTAGGCGACGAAGCCGTCGTCGAAACTAACGCCCAAGAGCATTTCCCGGGCGCCGGCGGCCGCGTCGCCGTCGAACGTCTTGCGGATGTAGACCCGGGCGTACTTGTCTTTCATCTTCAATTTCGTACGGTCGTCGCCGTCGCCGTAGCCGAACCCGGCCGGGCCGGACTTCCAGTCCTTGCCGCTGAAATCCACGCCGGTCCAGCCATCCGGGGCGTCTTCTCCGTCGGCCAGGTATTGCCAGGTTTCATTTCGTTTGATGAGTGGGGTAAAGCCGGCAAGCATCGTAGCGGGTCTCAGCGAGGGCGACGGCCCGGCTTCGATCTTGACCGGTTCCGAGGTGGCGATCAAGCAATCCTCCCAGGCGGCAATGCTACCCCAGTTCGGTTTCAGGTTTGCAGCGGTCGCGGCGAGCTTCGTCTCGTTTTTCGTTTCGCCGGTATCCGGATCCAACTGGAGAATTTTATCGCCGTAGATGACGTAGACCGCGTCGGGCAGGGTAACGTAGTTGCTGCCGATCTCGCCGGCGCCGGGCTGGTGGCTGGTAATGTTGTAGAACGTGCCGAGACCCGGCATGTCTCTTTGCCACAACAACCGCCCGGTGTAGATGTCGATCGCTCGGAGCATGTCGGCCCCTTCGATCACGAGCCGCCCGGCAGCCACCTGGGGCGAAGGACCGTGGCCGTGCCGAGGGAGGACTTCGTCGTTCGGCGGCCCCCCGAACCACAACAGCCCCAGCGGCGTTTTCACTCGCTTGTCTTTCGAAACGGCGCTGTTGCCGGCGTCGCCGTAGTTGTGGGTCCAATCGGCAGCACCGGGCAGGGGGCCTTCACAGTATCGCACTTCCTCACAGCCGTAGATTCCGGCCTTGGCGCGTAGACGAACCGTTCCGCCATACGGCCGAAGCATCCCGAGCAAGTACTTGTCCAAAGCAGGATCTTTCGCTTCCGCTACGGTGATGTCTTCCGAGGTGATGAGTCGGGCCAGGTAGGGCGGCAAGGGATACGCCTTGGGGTCGCCCACCAGGGCAGCAATGCGCGTGCCGTAGAGCCCTGCTGCCACCATCTTGCGCCGAAACGCATCGGTCTTATCGGCATCGGAGTCAACCACGATAACATCCAGCTTGGTATGGCGAGTCAGCGCCTCGGCAAGGACGCCCATCCCGTTGCCTAGCACAAGCGCATAACCTGGTTGGTCTTCGACGGCCTGGACCATTATGCGGGCCTGGCAATCCCAATTCAGCCAACTCTGATCGGTCCTTTCGGGGGAGGGGGCGGGAACGGGGAGGTGGGAGATCGGCTTGCCCTTTTTCGCTCCGAAACAATAGATCTTGCCGGTAGTGGTAACTGCGAACAGTTTGTCGGCGGCGGCCAAAAGGCTCCAAACGTCGCCGTCGACTTCGGCCTTGAAGTCGTCGCCTGTCACCTCTCCTTTTCCCGGCTGGAATTTCCTTCCGCCGACGGTGATGGGGACGGGTTGCGGGTTGCTGCGGCTGCCCTTGCCGGCGAATTTGAACTTGATCAGTTCGCCTGTCTTCAGGTCGTAGGTTCCCGGCGGCGTCCGTCCACCCGGGGCAACCAGCCCTTCCTCGGTCACGGCCAGATGCCCTCGCGGCACCAATCCGCCGAACGACGGGGCGCCGTGGGGGTTGATCTGGTACGTGATGCTATCGCTGCTGTTGGTCCACACCGGCTTTCCGGTCTCGGCGTCGACCGCATGGACGAAGATACCCATAAAGGGCCAGATGCCGGCGGTGAAGTAGACGACGCCGCCCTTGAGCACGGGCCCGCCGCGTACCGGCCAGGTGGAGATGAGCCGTTCGTTGCCGAGGATCTTCCGGTCGGACGGTCCGCCGCGGAACTTCCAAAGCAGCGTCCCCTTGGCGGCGTCGAGGCAATAGAGGTATCCGTCGTCGGAACCGGCGTAGAGCTTGCCGTCGTGAAACACCGGGGCGAACCGGACCGGGCCTTCCGTGAAGAATTGCCAACGTTTCTCGCCCGTTTCCGTGTCATAGGCCGTGACGGTATCGGTAACCATCGAGGGGACGAAGAGCATTTTGCCGGCCGCCACCGGCGAGTAGGATACATCGAACCGAAGCGACGGCTGGCTCGCCGGCCACGCCGGGCGCGGCGCCGGGAGCTGCCGCGTCCATTGCAGGTGCAACTCGTCGGGCAACTCGTCCGGCGAAGTCGCGCTGCGGGCAGCGTCGTAGCGCCATTGCGGCCAGTCGCCGGCAGAGAGTTGCCGGGGCAACAACGCGATGACGCAGACAATCAGTATGATCCGTGCCAAACGGTTAGTCATGTATAAACCTCCGTAGTCTGCCGGCCCATAAAGCCGCGACCGGTGGTCGCGCCCAATCCTATAAAGCCGCGACCGCCGGTCGCGGCTTTATGGGCTACTCGCTCATAACGTGTACGTCTTGCGGAGCGATGGCCAGGTAAATCCGGTCGCCGGGACGAACGGACTGGTCATTATACTCTTTACTCCCCAACGACACCACCAAGGCGGCGCCGCCGTCGCAAACCACGTCGATTCGCACCAGCGGCCCGAGATCGGCCACGGTGTCGACAGTGCCTTCCAGAAGGCTCGTTTCCGGTTCCAGATGTTCGAAGATTTTTGCCCCCAAGCGGACACTTTCCGGCCGGATCATGACAAAGACCTCACCTTCCAGTCGGTCTCCGGGCTCGCGGCGAGCCGACAATCCGATGCCCCCGGCAAATGTTAACCGCAGCCAGGAACCGTCTGCCCGGGCGTCGGCCGTGAAAAGGTTTCCTGCCTGGACGAACCGGGCAATCCGGGCGTTTCGGGGCCGGTGGAGGACTTCCTGCGGCGTTGCGACCTGGAGAATCTGCCCCTGGTCGATGATCCCCACTCGATCGGCCACCGCCAGCATTTCGGTGAAACTGTGGCAGATGTGGATTGCCGTCGTTCGGGTTGACTGCTGCAAATGGCGCAACTGCCGGCAAATGCCGTCCCGGGTTTGCTCGTCCAGGGCGCTGACCGGCTCGTCGAGCAGCAGGACCTTCGGTTCGACCGCCAGCGCCCGGGCCAGGGCCACTCGTTGCTGTTCGCCGCCGGAGAGTTTTTGCGGATAGCGATCGGCAAGATGGGCAACGCCGAACTGATCCATCAGCAGGACGACGCGCTGGCGGATGATCTCGCGCGCCATCGACCGGCTGTTCAGCCCGAACGCGATATTGCCGCGGACCGTCTTGTGGGCGAACAAGGCGTAGTCCTGCGGCAGATAGCCGATCCCGCGCCGCCGCGGCTCGGCCAGGGTCACATCAACGCCGTCGATCACGATTTGCCCCGAATCGATCCGATTCAATCCGCACAGAGACTCCAGCAGGAGCGTCTTCCCCGAGCCGGTGGGCCCCAACAGCACGAAGTACTCTTCCGGCTTTACGTGCAGCGAAATATTTTGCAGGGCAAACGACCCGCCCTTGCCGGCGGGGTCTCCAACAACGAGGTTCAGGTTTTCAACACGTATCATCGTTGTCCGAGCCCCAACATGCGAACGGCGACCAGTGCCACGGTAGCCAAAAGGAGCATCAGGATGGCGACGGCCAGCGCCACGTCGATCCGCCCGACCGACTGCTCCAGGTAGACGGTCGTGGGTAGGACCTCGGTCCGCATCCGGACGGCGCCGACAAAGACCATCAGCGGGCCGAAGATGCCAAACGCCCTGGTCCAGATCAAGATGCCCCCGACGATGATTCCACGGTAGGCCAGCGGCAACGCCACGCGGAAGAACGCGCCCGCCCGGGTACAGCCGAGTGTCATGGCGACGTTTTCCATGCGGGGATCGATCCCGTCGAACGTGAGTTTGATGGCCCGAATTCCGAACGACGTCGAGACGAGCAACTGGCACAGGACGATTCCCTTGCGCTCGAAGACGAACTTCAGCCCCGTCGCTTCGATCAGCTTTCCAAAATCGGTCTGAAAGAAGACCAACAGCGAGAGCCCCACAACCAGCGGCGGCAAAATGATCGGCAGATCGACGATCGAATCGACCAGGGCGTGGCCCGGAAAGCGATAGCGGCTCAACCCGTAACCCATCGGAATCGCAAAGATCAGCCCGAGGACGACCGTTACCGTGCTGGTCCAGAGCGAGAGCCACAGGGCCGCATGGATCTCCGGCGAGCGGATCACCTTGGCGATCACACCGGGTTCGCCGTAGATGTAACGAAGGTCGGCGGCAAAGATGGCGAGCAAACCGCCGACAAACAGCACCACAAACGCCAGCATCGACGCGGCGAAGAGCACACCGTGCGTGCCGCTCACCGGCACGGTTGTTCGGGGTTCATGGAACAGGGAAGGGGACACGACACTCAGTTCGGGGGGAGGGGGGGATGACGGGTGGGCCGATTACTCTATGATAATCGCTGTCGAGCCGCGTGGCAAGTGGGGCACGCTATTTCAACGTAAAGAAACATCTGTAGGGAACGCCCTCTGTGGCGTTCCGAGGGCGACCCTCTGTGCCTCTGTGGCGTTCCGAGGGCGACGCCAACCAACGCTGCCTGCCCGATACGCGGAACGGCACAGAGGCCGTTCCCTACAGTTTCCCCAGGGAAAAACCAGTCAATCGGGCAGCGTCGTCGCGTAGTGATGTCGTTTGAAGACCGCCTTGCCCTCGTCCGACGTGATGAACTCGACGAACTTTGCCGCAAGCTCGGGATTCTCCGTCGACTTGAGCGTACCGATCGCCACGGTGGAAATGATGTTCTGCTCGCGGGGGATCGGGACGATTTCTCCGTCGTCCGGGAAGTACGCGGCGACCGCGTCCCAGACAATTACCGCGTCGAGGGTGTCCAGCTTGATGTGGTTGCCCAATTCGTTGACCGTCACCGAGCGAAAGGCAACGTTGCGGTCGATGTCGGCTTGCGGGATATTATTCTTTTCGAAGATCTTGAGGGCCTTTCGGCCGATGGCGCATGCTTCCGGATCGCCGAGACCGATCTTGATGCCCGGTTTGGCCAAGTCGGCCAGGGTATGAATATCTTTGGGATTACCCTTCCGGACCATGATGACCGGCACGAAGTAGCAGACGGTTTGTTTCGAGGTAACGAGCCCTTCCTTCTCGGCCAGCTCGACGTAGTGGACGTCGCCGGGCATGTAGAGATCGCCGCGGTCGGTAAGCTTGATCCGCGACATCAGGACTTCGCTGCCCGCATAGTCGCATTCGACCGTTATGCCGTGACGCCGGCCAAATTCTTCCGCGATCTCGCTGACGGGCGGGCGAATACCGGCCCCGCAGTAGAGCACCGGGTCGGCGTTTTGGGAACACCCGACCGCCAGAGCGAGCAACGCACCCAGGAAAGCAGTTCTTACGTGGCAACGAATCATTTCACGTACCCAAATTCAGTGAACACTTCCTTGCCATGCTCATTGACGAAATCAAGAAACTGCTCGACGGCTTCCTTCTTATCCGTATAAGACAACCCCATGATGCCGACCTGGGTGTCCCTGAAGGGCTCGTGGGGAGTGGGCACAATTTCGATGGCGTCGAGGTAATTGTGGACAACGCCGTTCCACATCATACCGGCGTCGCGGGCGTCGAGTTTCAACTGGTTGCCGATCGTCGCGTGGTGTTTTACCAGGTCGTTACCGACGTTTTTCATAACCGCCTCCTTGATTCCCTTTTTTTCGAGCATCTCGGCGACCATCTTGCCGCACGTGGAGAACTCGGGGTTGGAAAGCACGACCCTCAGACCCGGCTGAGCGAGGTCCTCGATCTTCTCCAATTTTTTCGGATTCCCCTTTTGCACCACCAGGACCGGGACCATATGGCCGACGATCTCCTCGCGGAGCATGGCATCGGCGTCGCGGGTGTACTGCATGTAGGGAGTGTGCGAAACGAAAACGTCGCCGACGGCCTTGAGCTTGACCTTGGGCAGATGGTCTTCCGAACCGCCGTAGGCCAGCAACGTCTTGTTGCCCGTCGCCTCCTCGTACATCTTCACCAGTTTCTCCATCGGCGGGCCGAACGACGTGCCGCAGAGGATCGTGATCTCCCCGGCCGGGGCCTGGGTATCCGAAACGTCCCTTATCTCTGGAACGCCGCTCGTCTTCGGAAGATCGCCTTCCTCGGGGGCTTTGCTTGTCGCAGCATCCGGGCTTTTCCGGGCTTTGGGAACTGCCGTCTCTTGGGGTTGCCCGCAACCACTCGCCAAGATGCAAATTCCAACCAACAAGAACGCCGCGATTCGCCGTGAAGATGTGTCACGCATGAGACGTCTCCTTCGAGTTGAAAGTGTTTCTGATAAGCATACTCGATACGGCGTGCCAGGTAAAGGGGTTGCACCACCTCACCAACGCCGGTATTCTTCTAGAAGAGGCACGCTGCGGGAACCTGCTCCATGGACGCCGAAACAAACGACCGGAAGAACTTGTGGGTGGTCAATCTGAGCCTGGCGTCCAACGTGCTGCTGGCGGTGTCGAAGACCGCGGTCGGCATTCTCGGGCACAGCTCGGCGCTGTTGGCCGACGGGATCAACTCGATCGCCGACGTGGTCTATCTGGCGATTGTCCGCGTTTTCATGCGAATGGCGGGGAAGCCGCCCGACCGCGAGCATCCCTACGGCCACCGCCAGTTGGAGAGCGTCGCGGCGGTTGTTGTCGGGGCATTTGTCGTGGCCACCGGGTTTGCGATCTTCTGGGAGGCGATCCAGCGGGTCTGCATCTTGGCGGCCCATCCCGGCGAGGGGCGCATCGCCACCCCCGCCGCACTTTGGGTCGCGTTCCTGACCATCGTGCTGAAGGTCTGCTTAACCGTCTTTGCCTTTCGTGTCGGCAAGGAGACGAAGAGCCTCGCCGTTTGGGCCCTTGCCCGCGACCATCGCAACGACATTCTTTCAATCAGCGCTGCGGCACTGGGGATATTTCTCAATCGGGCAGGTTACATTTGGGGCGACCCGGCCGCGGCTGCCTTCGTGGCAATTGTCATTTTCTGGACCGGTGTAACCATTCTCCGCGAGTCCTCCGCCGACCTGATGCGCGTGCTGCCGAGCGAGCCGATACGTGAACGGATTCGCGAATTGCTCGCGAGCATCCCCGGTGTCCAGACCATCGAAGACATCCGCGTCCACCGAATCGGCATGTACATGCTCGCCCATGTTACGATCGGTGTCGATGGCGGCCAAACCGTCGCCGAGGGCGACCGCATCGCCAATGAAGTCGAGAGAACGCTGCACAAGAACATCGAGTACCTGCGGCACGTGTCGGTGCATTATCACCCCGGCAAGCGTTACACGCCGGTCGACAATCGAAATCACTAACCCCGGCCAACCCCCGCGACGCAGTCGGGGGCGTGTGTTTATCCGCCACTTATCCACTATCCCCTTCCCCCGCGGAAAAGCGGTTCGCGAAGCTGTTCGGCCGTGACAATACCGATCGTCTCTCCCCGGGAATCCACCACCAGGGCAAGCGGTTCCCCGGCGCTCTCCATGCGTGTCAACGCCGCCAGGTGGCTGGTGTTTTCCGAGATTTCCAGCAGATGTCGTAAGGGTCCGACTTCCTCCGAATCGCTCAAGCCCAGATCGATTACCCGGACGTATCCCGCCAACGCGGCGTCCGGTTCGGCCGATTCAACGGGCACGGCGGAGATTCGATACCGCCCGGCGAGCCGAAGCACATCTTGCTTGCTCATGTCAAAGCGTGCCCGGGCAAGCTCGGGCAGGGGAGTGAGAAACTGCATGACCGGCTGATTGGCCACGGCAAAGATTCCTTGAGCCAGTCCGCGCTGGGCGGGGTGCAGCAATCCCGCTTCGTGCCCTTCCTCCAAGACCTGGCGCAACTCGCGCCGTGCCAGGGCAAGCCGCACTTCTTCGGGCCCCTCGCCGACAAGACGCGCCAGGATCCGGCTGAGTCCCCACAGCAAGACGCTTACCGGAAAGAACACGACAAGGAACATCAAAAAAAGCGGCCCGCCCCGCCGCAGTAGCCGGTTCGGCGCCTGAAGGAAAAGGTTCTTCGGAAGCAGCTCGCCGTAGACGAAAAGCAACGGCGCCAATACCAACGGTGCGAGCAGCTCGGCCGCGTGGCCTCCACCGGGAAGCAACGCTTGCGTGCCCATCACAATGGCAAGCGTGGTCAGGTAATTGGCCAGGTTGTTCCCCACCAGCACAGTTGCCACAAACAGCGAGGCGTGGTTCGTCAGCCAGACCAGCCCCCGGGCGATATTATCGCCGCCCAGCGCATCGAGCACCAAGCGAACCCGGGTAGCACGATAGAAACCCGTCTCCGTGCCGCTGAAAAACGCGCTAAGGAAGATCCCCACCGCAGCCATGACAAGAATCGCCATCGTCATTGCGGGCCCTCCTGCTCGTCGGTGCGGCTGAGTTCAACAAGGAGTTGACCGCGGTCGGGTACCTCGAGAACTTTCAGCCGGAACGGTCCCCAGGAACACGTGTCGCCCGGCCGGGGCAGGCGTTCGAGCATTTCCTGCACCGCCCCCGCTACCGTCACGCTTTTGCTCGAGGGCCGATCGACGCCGAAGTTACGAACGAGCCGCCGCAGGCTGGTCATGCCGGTTACGTGCCAGGTCTCCGGCGCCACCTGGCGGATTGGTTCACGCTGCAAGAGCCGTTCGCTCCGGCTCGGCTTGTGGCTGAAAATCGTGTCGAGGATGTCGTGGAACGTGAGGATTCCGATTGTCTCACCAAACTCGTTCACAATCGCGGCCACCTGGCGGCCGTAGCGTTGCATCGATTCGAGTGCCTGCGCAACCGTCGTACACCACGGGACGTAGACAACCGCCTCGGCGTGATGCTCCAGGTGTTTGGTGGGGACGGCCGAAATACCCTGCAGGTCGATGGCCGCCGCCACTTCGTCGCTGTCCGCCTCGGTCACCAGCAGGTAACCGCTCGGCGGCAGTCTGCCGCCTAAGTCGGCAAGCGATACCGGAGGAGGGAACGACAGGAACTGGATCCGAGGACGCATCAACTCGTCAACCCGCATTTCCGAAAGCAACACGATGCTTTGCAGCACCTTTTGCTCCTGTTCCAGCAGCTTGGCGTCGGATGTGGACAACCGGACTGCTCGTTCCAGGTCGCTGACCTGCAAGTATTCCTCCGGATGGAATCGCGGGCAGAATAGCCGCTTTGAGAGCAGGTTGGCCAAGCGAAACGCCGGGATGACCGGGTCTAACACGCGCACGGCGGCGGCCAGCGGAATGCCGGCCAGAGCGGCCAACCCGCGCGGCTGCAAAACCGCCAGACACTTCGGCAACATCTCGCTGAAGATGATCATTGCCAGGAGCGATCCGGCAGCGAAGACCCCGGCAGCGCCCGGCGCATACGCCTTCAACTCGATGCTGATGATCGAAGCGATCGTGAAATACGCCACGTTGACGACCAGGTTCCAGAACAACACGGCCGTCAACAGACGATCGGGGTCGGCGAGCAACCCGGCAGCGATCCTTTGCGGACGGTTACCCGACGCGAGCCGCCGCCGGTCCGATCGGCGCAAGTAGAAAAACGCCGCCTCGCTCGATGAAAAGAACGATGAGCAGAAAACCAACACCAGCATGGCAATCAGCCATGGGGTATGTTGGATCATTAGTGGCACGAACGTCTCCCGGTCCGGTTCGATTCGCCCTGAAAATTGCCGTCCGACTTACTCAATTTGTACATTATCGTTTGGACTTTGCCTCGCCGAAGCTGGGGTTCGGCGACGGCAACTTGGCGTCCATTCTCTTCCGCCAATCGAGGAGCATCTTATGGAGTTCCTTCGTCTTCTCCGGCATCGATTCGGCCAGGTCGTTCTTCTCGCCGATGTCGTCCTTGAGATTGTAGAGTTCCACGTGCCCGTCCTCGAAAAACTCGATCAGCTTGTAATCGCCCGCGCGGACCGCACCACTGGGCGTGCCGCCTTGGGGGCTGTAGTGCGGGTAGTGCCAATAAATGGCCTCCCGCTTGGGAACGCCTGTCTCTTCAAGTAGCGGAACGATGCTGAGGCCGTCGGTTTGGGCGTTATGTTTCGGATCGCCCTTGACGCCGGTTAGCTCCAAAATCGTCGGGTAGAAGTCGACACTGGTGACGGGCACATCGCAAACCGAGCCGGGTTTAATCTTGCCCGGCAGACGCACGATGAGCGGCTCGCGGTGCCCGCCCTCGTAGCTGTATCCCTTTCCCGCCCGCAGCGGTTTATTGCTGGTTACCCGGTGAAAACCGCCGTTGTCGGAGAAGAAAAACACGGCGGTGCGGTCGGTCAGATTCAACTCGTCGAGCTTATTGATGATCTTGCCGACATTCTCATCAAGGCTGTGGACCATCGCGGCGTACGTCGGGTTGAAGTTTTTCCGTCCGGGCTTCATCCGCTTTTTGTACAGTTCAACCAGCTCCTTTCTTCCTTGGATTGGCGTGTGAACCGAATGGAACGACTGGTAGAGAAAAAACGGTTTGCCGCGGTTGGCCTCGATGAATTTCACGCCCTCGTCGCCGAGCCGGTCGGTGAGATACTCGCCCTTTTGGGCCCCGGGCAGGTTCATCTTGTTCGGGAGAAAGTATCCCCCGGCCGGCGAGCCGGAATGAGTACCCGCGACATTCACGTCGAAACCTTGATCTTCGGGCAGGTACGGCTTGCCGCCGAGATGCCATTTGCCGACCGCGCCGGTTGTGTATCCGGCGGCCTTCAAGGCTTCGGCAATCGTTACTTCCTCCAACGCGAGATGATTGACCGTGGGGGCGTGGATCAGTTTCCGCCCCGGCGGCGTGCGGCCGCCGAGCCAAACGGTCAAATCGTTTCGCGCCGGGTACTTGCCGGACATAATACTCGATCGCGTCGGCGAACAGACCGAACTGGCAGCATAAGCGTTCGTAAACCGCATGCCTCCGGCAGCCAGCCGGTCGAGGTTGGGCGTCCGGTGATACGAGTTCCCGTAACACCCGAGATCGGCCCAGCCCAGGTCGTCGGCCAAGATAAACACCACGTTGGTGTGCTCGGCGGCCGAAGCCGGTACAAGAAACGCAGAAACAACGAAAACGACAAGTAGCGTTTCCGGCAAACGCGGGACGGCAAGACGGCCCATAATTCATTTCTCCAGAAGGGGAAGGCCTCGGTTGCCGTTATTATACAACCCCAAACCGCGAAGCCGCAAGCGGCCTGTCGCTACCCTGCTAATCGCTGTCGAAGTGCATCCAGTCGGGAATGCGCCGGACGCTGCCCTCGCGGTCGACCATTGCCAGCGTGACGTGACCGATTGCCAACTCCTCCTCATCGCGGAAAACGCGATATTCGTGCTCGATCTTGGCCGCCGTTACCTTGGTTATCGTAGTGCGGATTCGCAGCAGGTCGTCGTAGCGTGCAGGTTTGCGGTAGCGGCACTCGGCCTTGACGACCACAATCAGCAGACCTTCCTCTTCCATCCGGCGGTAATTGCCGCCGGCGGCACGGAGCAATTCCGTCCGGCCAATCTCGAAATAGGTAAGGTACGCAGCATGGTGCAGCAATCCCATCGGATCGGTTTCCTGGTACCGGACGCGAATTTCGATTTCGTGCTCTCGAAGCATGTTGCAGTGCGTATCGAGTTTTGGATGTGGAAGGGGTGTGGACCAACACATGAGCTAATATTTTAGCAGTTTGGCGACTTGGGAAAAGGACCTCTTCGTCAGTTCCGGCTGCCGACAAAAGCCCGCTCGGGACTGGCGCCGAGCCACATCCCGGTTGACGCCATCTGCGAATTGACCTATAGTTGTGTATCTTGCCGGCTTGGTAACGCAGGCTCTCCCCATGAGCGAGCAGAGACTATGAATGCGGGCGGCACTTCGGATACGGACTATTCCACCATTCGAGGGCGGGATTACCCCGCTATCCGGCAATTCACGGTCTTCCTCGAGAATCGAGTGGGGCAGCTCTTGGAAGTAATACGCCGGTTCGAGGGAAGCAAGGTCCGGATAGTTGCCCTCTCCATTGCCGACACCTCCGAGTGTGCGTTTGTGCGGTTCCTGTTGAGTCACCCGGAGCAAGGGCGGGAAATCCTGGAACGCGCCGGCCTGGCCATCATCGAAAGCGACCTGATCGGCATAGAGCTTCCGGAAGGTTCCCAGCCATTGCTCGATGTCTGTACGGCCCTGTTGCAGGCCGAGGTAAACATCGTCCAGACGTATCCGTTGTTGGTCCGGCCGCGCGGACGCCCTGCTGTGGCGATGATGGTCGACAACCTCGACATGGCACAGGAGACATTGGCCGCCAGAGGATTTACGATGATTACCGAAGGTGACCTGCAAGAGCGAGACGAGCGGGAGCAATAGCGGCTGATAAGCCTCAATCGGCCATTTCAGCCGGTAACTCTTTGATGCCCCTGACCAACACGCGAACCACCGAATCCCACTTCAGCGCCATTAGGGTATAGGTGCCGTCGGGGCTCTTGATGCCGAATACGGCGTAATTCTCGCGCGACAGCGGGCGGGCGAAGTGGTCGGGGATCACGCTTTCCCCACCCTCCACTTGCACTTCGATATCACCGCCGTTGTGTTTCTCGGCCCAAAGCCGGGAGAAGAGGGCCGCCATCGGGTGCATCAAAGGTACCATCCCCGAACCGTCCATAGCGATCGGCAGACCCGATCCTTCCACAACAGGCACGGCTGAGCCGCCAGTCAACGGCACGCGCGACCCGTCCGAAACCGAGCGGTTCTGCACAGGCGTGGGTTGAGGGCCCATCTGTCGCGGGCGGATCGGCGGTTGGGCGATCATCGACTCGTCCACTTCGTCATCCAAATCATCCACATCGACCCCCCCGACGCTGATCTCCTGTTCCTGGATCTCCTCTTCTTCCGAAACGTCGTCGTAAACGGGAATCCGGAACCGGGAACCGCACTCCGGGCATTCGCCCGGTTTTCCCTGCAGGTGGATAGGTCCGTGGAGGCGATGCCCCTCAGGGCAAAGAAACTCCATCAGTTGTTCCTTCTCCGGTGGGGAGGTTGGGCTGCCTTGACCGCCTGGGGCAAGACCATTTCCCGGCGATTCAACGCCCTCGGCCTCGTCCAGTTCGGGAATGCGGAACCGAACACCGCACTTTGGGCACTTCGCAGCCTGCCCCGCTTGGTCGTCGGGGCACCGGATTTTGTGGCCGTTAGGACAAAGAAACTCAATCACGATTGCACCCTATCGAACTGCCTATTACCGGCAACCTACACCGCCAGCGGGTTTGCACATAACCCGATAGTGCCCCGCGCCTCTTGGCCCTTTGCTATCTTACTGCAAGATGGTGCGAAAGACAATTATGTTGAGGCAAGCCATAAAGGAAGTTTTGGCCAAAAAACTCCCTCTTTGCCGCCCTAATCGTGCCCAACCGGCCGAATCCTTGACAGATTGGGCAATTGCGAGAAAATATGTGACCGACCGGGTAGGGGCGTGTCTCTTCCACAACGAGTTTCCGCATGTCGATCGTTGTCACCTGTACGAAATGCAAGAAAGTCTTCAAGGTAAGCGAGAAGTTCGCCGGCCAGACAGGTCCCTGTCCGAACTGCAAGGCGAAAATCCGAGTCCCCACCAAGGAAGAAGAAATCAAGGTTCACGCCGCGGTGGTGACCGCCGGCGAGAAATCGGTCCGGCCGCTCCTTCGGGCGAAGCCCAAGACGCTCGAGCCGGTGATAATCGTCGCCATCTGCGGCATCTCGTTGGGGGTGGTCTTGGTCACGTGGGTGGCCGGCCCCATCCTCAAGAACAATCTGCTGTTGCTCACGGTAGGGCTGCTGGCCATTTCCCCTCCCTTAGTCGTCGCCGCTTACTCGTTTCTGCGAGACGATGAGCTCGAGGCGTATCAAGGCAAGCTCTTGTGGCTTCGGTCCGGCATTTGCGGCGCAGCTTATGTGATCTTGTGGGGAGTCTACACCTACGTCGCGGGGATTGTGCTCCACGGCGAACTTTGGGAATGGATGTTTGTCGTACCGCCGCTGTTGGCCGTCGGCGCGACGGTTCCCCTCGTGTGTCTCGATCTCGACTACGGCGCCGGTTTCTTCCATTATGCTTTCTACCTGGTGGTAACAGTTCTGCTTCGCTGGATTGCCGGAATGGGTTGGATCTGGGTCATCCCGCAAACACCGGTAGCGTAAGCCTCCTCACGATTATTGCCGCAAGCCGCCCCCACGATTATGACAGACATCCGCGACATACCCGAAGTCGCCGCCCTCGACTCTCGGCGATCGCTCCTTCGCATTCCGCCCGAAACCGACGTGCCGCTGACAGATCGAGTGAGGCGGGTGATCGATACGGCCGCGTTCCGTCGATTGGGGAAGGTGAGCCAACTGGGATTGGTGTCCATGGTTTATCCGGCGGCGATCCACACGAGGTTTGAACATTGCCTGGGCGTCTATCGGCTTGCCCTGGTGTATCTGAAGCAGCTCGTCCACGACGGACGTTTTGCCGCTGCCGTCGGGCCCAGAGACGCCGAAATCTTCATCGTGGCCGCACTGCTGCACGACCTGGGGCACTGGCCTTTCTGTCACGCAATCGAAGATATGCGATTGCCGGGTGTGCCGGGCCACGAGATTCTTGCGGAGAATTTCTTGCTGGAAGACGAACTGGCCGGCGCGTTGCGGCAGGACTGGGGCATCACGCCGCGCGAGGTCGCTACGATGCTCGGCGAAGAGCCACGCAACACCGCTGCGAGAATCCTCTCCAGCATGCTCTCCGGGCCGATCGACATCGATAAGGTGGACTACCTCTTCCGCGACAGCCTGCACGCGGGTGTCCCCTACGGACGTCACTTCGATCAGCAACGATTGTTGGGAAGCCTCTGCCTGAATCGTTCCGGTGACGGATTGGCAATTACCGACAAGGGCAAAACGGCTGCCGAACTGATGGTCTTCGCCCGATACGTCATGTTCAGCGAGGTCTATTGGCACCATGGCGTCCGTTCGGCGACGGCCATGCTGCAACGGGCGTTTTACCTGCTGCACGGCACGCTGGATCTCGATCAGTTGTTCCGCATGATGGAAGGGCCGATGGTTGCCCAATTATTGCACGCTTCCGAAGGCTCCGCGGCGGGTGAATTGCTCCAGGGGCTTTTCGGCCCTACACGCCGACTCTACAAACGGCTGGCCCAGTGCTGCCTCCTGGAGGATCGCGAACTTTACGAACGCCTGGCGAGACGCCCTTATCCCTGGCTGGCGGCCTGTGCCGAGCGATTTGCGTCCGTTGCCGCCACGGCGTTGGGGTACGATGTCGCCCCACACGAAATCCTCTTCGACGCCCCGCCGGTTGCTCGTGAAGTCCAATTCGACGTCGATGTCTTTTTTCCCAAACAAGGTCGTTATCGGCCGTTTGGAGAAGTCTCACCGGTGGTCCGGACGCTGGCGAAAGAGCAGTTCGACGATTACGTGAAACGCGTGCGGATCTTCGCACATCCGCGCCTTGTGGAAGATCTCCGCGGACTGAAAAACCTTACCGCGCTGATCGCTGAAGCAATCGATCAGGGCGAGTGAAACCGGCAACGTTACTTATGATTTCGTGATAAGGGGCAGCCGAAGAATAACTTTCCGATTGGGCAAACCGAAAGCATTACTTCTCCAGCACCACCTGAATCGCCATCGGCAGATCGTGGCGCGTAGTGATCGAATACTCCAGGTCGAACCACAGGATCGTTCCGGCCGCATTGAGCAGATAGGTCCGCGTAATCTTCTCGGTGGCCACCTTCGCGAAGTATTCGCCGCCGGGATCGAGCAGGTTGGGGAATCCCGCACCAAGCGCCTCCACTTGTTCGGTAACGACCTCGGGCGTATCGCCCACGTTGATGCCGATTACCTGCACGCCTTCCTCACCGAACGGCTCCACTACGGATGCCGTCAGATCCTTCAATTCGTCGAGAGAATACTCATTCTTGCTGTCCCAGAAGAACACGACCGTTAGCTTCTCACCGTAGAGTTCCTTCAACGGTACGGCCTTTCCGTCAACCGTTTGCAGTTCCCCCTCCGGCATTTTATCGCCCTTTTGGACCAGGCAAGTGGCGGCGAGTATTTGGGTTAGCTTGACTTTAGGCATCGTGGGAGGTGGGGGGATATCGGGTTCTGGGGGGGTGGTGTTGTTTGCGCCTTTCGACACGGAATTCTCTTGCCCCGGACCGGTTTTCGGCTTGGCGGAACCGTTCTCCTTCTTCGGCGGTCTATTGTTCTGCTGAGAAGGAGGCGGACAGCCGACAAACGTGGCAGTCAGGCAGGCGACCAGTAAAATCATCCAGGATTGGCGACAGCTTCTCATCGACTCGATATCCTTTTCTGGCTGTGGGAGATCCTTTTCTAGCGGTAGAGGGCGTCTCTTGTGGCGAGAGCCTTTTCTGACGCAATTGATCGTATTTCTATACTCCTATAGTTTCGCGATCCTGGCCGTTTCGTCAACGGGTAATTTTGATGCCCAATTCGCGAAGTTGTCGAGCGTCGACCTTGCCGGGCGCCCCGGTCATCAGGTCGGTTGCCTTTTGTGTCTTTGGGAAGGCGATCACATCGCGAATGCTGTCCATCCCGCTGAAGAGCATTACCAGCCGGTCGATTCCCAGGGCGATTCCTCCATGAGGGGGAGCCCCGTACTGGAGGGCATCCAGAAGGAACCCGAAACGATTTCTGGCGGTTTCCGCGTCGATACCAAGCAGTCCGAAGACCTGGCTCTGGAGTTGCTGGTCGTGAATTCGGATAGTCCCGCCGCCCGCCTCCGACCCGTTGACCACCAGGTCGTACGCCTGGGCACGGCACTTGCCGGGGTCGGTGCCAAGCAAGGGAACATCCTGTTTCCGCGGCGTGGTAAAGGGGTGGTGCACGGCCATCCAGCCGCCCTCTTCCTCGTCCTCGGCAAACATCGGAAACTCGACCACCCAGGAGAAGTGCATTTCCTTCGGATCGCACAACTTCAATTCCGCTCCGAGCCGCTTGCGCAGACCGTAAAGGGCTTTGCAGGTGGTTTCCCACCGGTCGGCAACGAACAGCAGCAGATCGCCGGGTTCGGCGTCCATTCGCTCGGCGATTTCCGCCTTGACCTGGTCGGTGAAGTTCTTTGCAGACGGCGAGGCCAACTTGCCGTCGGCGTCCACTTTGAACCAAACCAGGCCCTTCGCGCCGAAATCCTCGCGGACATAATCGGTCAACTCGTCGATTCCCTTGCGGGAATAGTTGTCGGCCGCGCCTTTGGCGTTGATGCCGCGGACCTTTCCACCCGACTCGACGGCCCCGGAAAACACGCGGAATTCCGTCTTGCCCGCCAGATCGGAGACATCGACCAACTCCATTCCGAAACGCAGATCGGGGGCGTCGTGGCCGAATCGTTCCATCGCCTCGTCGTATGTCATTCGTTCCAGCGGAAGCGAAACGTCCAGGCCCAGAATTTCCTTCGCCAACCGGGCTACCAGCCCATCGACCACCTCCATTACGTCGTCGGCTTCGACAAACGACATTTCGAGGTCGAGTTGCGTGAACTCCGGCTGGCGGTCGGCCCGAAGGTCTTCGTCGCGAAAACATCGAGCAATCTGAACGTAACGATCGTAACCGGCAACCATCAATATCTGCTTGTAGAGTTGAGGAGACTGCGGCAGGGCGTAAAACGCCTCGTCATGGATCCGGCTGGGGACGAGGTAGTCCCGGGCGCCTTCCGGCGTACTTCGGCCGAGCACCGGTGTCTCGACGTCGATGAATCCCAGCACATCGAAGTAGTCCCGCATAACCTTGACCATGCGATGCCGCAACATGAGCGACTCTTGCATCTCGGCCCGGCGCAGATCAATGTAGCGATATCTCAGGCGAAGGTCCTCGCCCGGCAGTTCCGCGGTGCCGGGCTGAAACGGCGGAGTCTTGCTGCGATTGAGCGTCTCCATGTGTTGCACGCGAATTTCAACCTCGCCGGTAGCCAGCTTGGGATTCACCGTGCCTTCGGGGCGCAGGGCTACCTTGCCCCGGACCAGCACCACGAATTCCGACCGCAGCGCCTTGGCTTCCTGAAGTGTCTCATCGCCGCTTTCCGGAGCGAAGACGGCCTGGGTCTTGCCGTAGCGGTCGCGCAAGTCGATAAACAGAACCCCGCTGTGGTCTCGACAGGTATCGACCCAGCCGCAGAGAGTAACCTCTTCACCCACGTGTTCCGCACGCAGTTCATTACAAGTGTGAGTCCGGAGCAAAGTTCGCCTCCCTTGTGGCGGGCGGCAGGTAAAGATTTCCCCGCAGCTACGGTCGCCAGACCGTGGATCGAACCGCACTCCACCGTCTGGCGACGGCGGCTACGGGTAAATTCTCTTCCGCCGCTCGCCTATCGCATTCGTTCAACCCGGTACCGGAGTTGCCTATTCTAGCTTCCCTTTCCCCACGCGCAAAGGCTCATTCGCCCCTTGCACAAAACCGGGGGCATATACCACGCTGCGTGGGCATGTCGCAAATACCGCAAAAAAGGGCTACATGACCACACAAGCGTGCCATGACACCCGTCAATCAGGGGTTCCGCAACAGAAACTCCGTTCCCCCGTCAGAGAGCCGTTGAAGCAGATGTCACCCACATGGCAAGCCGGCAACCGGCCGAAGCGGATCAACACAGCACGTCTTCTGCCACATAGCATGCCAGCGATCGGCCTCCCATTTGGATCCGGCCGTCGGCCGGCGGGGCGGGACCGTCGAGATCGGGGTAGACGTCCTCGGGGCTGGCGGCCGCTGTGTTGACGAACAACTTCCACGGCAGGCCCAACGCAATCGGCGGGAACCCACACTCTCGCGCCTCGGGGGCCGCGTGGCAGATAAACAATACGTGGTGGTTCGGCAAATCGAGCGGGCTTCGGCGCGGGACCGCCGCCAAAAGGCACGTCAACGTGCAATCGCTGTTGGACCAGTCGGCCGGCTTGCCCTGGGCGTCGTACCAGCTTGCGTCGGGCAGTCCGCCGGGGCGGACCGGTTTGCCCTGCAGAAAGTTCTCCTGGCGAACCGCCGGTTCCGCCTTGCGAAACTCGATGAGCGCCTCGACGAATCGGCGAAGCCCCCGGTTTTTTTCGGCCAACCGCCAATCGAACCAGGAAAGGACGTTGTCTTGGCAGTAAGCGTTGTTGTTGCCGCGATGCGTGCGGCGGCACTCGTCACCCGAGAGCAGCATGGGTACCCCCTGGCTCAACAGCAACGACGCGAGCATGTTCTTGACCTGCCGCTCGCGGATCTGCACGATTGCCTTGCGGCGCGTCGGTCCCTCAATCCCGTAGTTGCAACTGTAGTTGTTGTTGTCGCCGTCGCAATTACCCTCGCCGTTTGCCTCGTTGTGTTTCTCGTTGTAGGCGACCAGATCGTTCAGCGGAAAACCGTCGTGCGAAGTGATGAAGTTGATGCTGTGATAGGGGCGCCGCCCGCTCGGCTGGTAGAGGTCGCTCGATCCCGCCAGGCGGGTTGCCAAGGATGAAACCTTGTGGGAATCGCCCCGCCAGAATCGCCGCAAGTCGTCCCGATACCGGCCGTTCCACTCCGACCAGCGGAGGTTGGCGAACGACCCTACCTGGTAGGCGCCGGCCGCGTCCCAGGCCTCGGCGATGATCTTCGTGTCGGCCAGCAGGGGGTCTTCGCTGATGGCTTCGACCACCGGCGGGTTGGGACGCAGCTCCCCCTCGCGGTCGCGGCTGAGAATCGAAGCCAGGTCGAAACGAAATCCGTCGACGTGGTAATTGTGTACCCAATGCCGCAGGCAGTGGAAGATCAGCTCGCGGACGATCGGATGGTTCCCGTTGAGCGTGTTTCCGCACCCCGAATAATTGCGATAGGTCGCACCGCCGTTCTCGAGCATGTAATACACGCGGTTTTCCAGGCCTTTGAAACCGAACGTCGGGCCGTATTCGTTTCCTTCAGCCGTATGGTTGAAGACAACGTCGAGGATCACCTCAATCCCGGCCCGGTGCAGTGCGAGAACCATCTCCTTGAATTCGCGGACTTGGGCGCCCGGCTCCTTGCCGACCGCATAACCGCGGTGGGGCGCGAACAACGCGATAGGGTCGTAGCCCCAATAATTGGGCCGGTCGGGCTTCTGGCCGAGGCAGTCGTAGATCGGAAATTCGTGGACCGGCATCAGTTCAACGGCCGTAACGCCCAGCGACTGCAAATACGGGATCTTCTCAATGATCCCGAGGTACGTACCGGGATGTTCCACACCGCTGGACCGTGCGCGGGTGAAGCCGCGGACGTGCATTTCGTAAATGACCGTTTCCGCCAGGGGGCGCCGCAGGTGGCGGTCGCCCCGCCAGTCAAACTCGTCGTTGACCACGACACACTTTGGTGGACGGACGATCCCGCCGTCCGCCGGGAGAAAATGACCTGCCAGGGCCTTTGCGTAGGGGTCGATCAATCGGGCTTGGGGATCAAAGCGATGCCCTTGCTGCGGCTCGTGGGGGCCGTCGGCCTGAAAGTGATAGAGTTGCCCCGGCGCCACCCCCGGGACAAACACACTCCAGATATCGCCCCACCGGTTCAAGTCGGGGTCGAAGTCAACGATCTCGGTCGGCTCGGGGTCGGTTGTCTCGTTGTACAACAGCACCCGCATCGTAGTGGCTGACCGGCTGAAAACGACAAATTGAACCCCCCCATCGTGGATGATCGCCCCGTAAGGAAGAGGGAATGTAAACCGTAATGCACCAGGACGCTCGCTCATAAGAATAGGCTTAGCAGTGCGGATCGGCAACGGACCCGCTTGTAGGGTATACCATTGATTCACATCGAAAGACATGCCGACCCGGGGGAGTTAAGTTCTAGATGCGAAAGATAGGCAAAATAGAGATGTGCTGTTGGGTTAATATCCCGACTCATCCCTATTTGTCGGTTTTTCGGCACGAGAACCTTTGGTTTCTGCACACGAGAAAAATCGGCGTGCTTTCGTAACGCCGGGCAGAACAGCGTTTTGGGATCACGCTATGCGCAAAGAACGGACGGCAGACCGGGGGGACTGCCGTCCGTTTTGAGAATCGCTTCTTGTGCCAAAGCGGCCTTGGCTGTGAATCGGGCTATTCCGTAGCCTCCTCTTTCTCCAGTTCCTCCTCGTGAAAGACCGCGTGGCAGTCGTCGCAACTCTTGCCCAGGGCCTCCATCGCTTTGGCCGTGGCATCCTGATCGCCCGCCCGGATTCCGGCGTTGACGGCCGCAGCGGCGTCGCGCATTTGGACGCAAAACTTCTCCCACTCGGCCACCGCGTCGGGTTTCTCCGTGTCGCTTGCATTGGCAATGGAGCCGTGTGCAATGACGGCAATCACGGCGGACATGCCTCGGGTGTCTTCGGCCTTGGACTTGAAGCGGCTGCCCTTGACGTATCGCTTCAATTTCGTGTTGACCAGCGGAACTTGCTCCATCAACTCGGGCAAGGCTGCAACCTTCTCCCACTTCAGTTCAACCTCGGCGGCGCCCTCGCCGGCAGCAGCCTTCTTGACGGCGGCAACGGCCGCCTTGGCTGTGGCGTAGTCTTCGGCCTTGGCCAAATCCTGGGCGGCCTTCATCATCGCGGCGGCGCTCGCTTTGTACTTGCTGTCTTGGTCGTTAAGCCCCAGCCCCAGGGCAATCAGGATTAGCGTGTTGGCCTTCTTGCCGATCGCGCCCTCCGACTCCTTGTAGTCCTCTTCCGTTTCGACGGCGGCATCCAGCTTCTCGATATACTCCGGTACCTGGGCGGCCAGGTCGTCGGCGGGAGCAAAACTCGAAATGGCGCCCTCGGCAGCCGGTTCTTCGGCAGGTTTGGCCGCCACTTCTTCCGTCGTCTCTTCGGCAGGTTTCTCGGCCCCTTCTCCTTCTTCCGGCCCCTCCTTGATCTCCACAGGCGGCTCCGTGGGGGCATCGGCGGCCTCTTCAGCAGCCTCATCCACGATCTCTTCCGAGACCTCTTTCACCTCTTTCTCCAGGGTTTCCTCGGACGGCTCCTCGGCGACCTCTTTCACCTCTTTTCCCTCTTCAACAACGGCCTGCTTTGCGGGCGGCTTCACCTTTGCAGGTTTCTTAGGCGGCTCGCACCCCGTCAATACGACGCCGACTGCCAGCACGCAGACCAGAAGCAAGGATACCGAAAACCAACTCCTCCGACTTGTCGAACTCATGAGTGTCTCCTCAAAACAGCGTGATTCGCCCGCAAACTCGCCCCGGAAACCGGGCCCGGGGTGAAAAACCGGCCCCGAGTTTTGCACGTTCAAGCACGCCTGTCAAGGAAGGGGCGTAGGGCGGGTGCTTGTACCCACGCAGACCCCGGGAAATCTCGGCAATCGTTAAATAACGGTTTGTTTCGAACCGCCATACAAGGCTGCCTCCACACCAACAGGGGGGGCGCCTTTTCCAACCGGTCACCGCCACATTACAATACGGCACTTCACATCCCCACCCGACTGCTGCCATGGCCAAAGCCACGTACAAAGACGCCGGCGTCGACCTGGATGCGTATGCCCAGGCAATGAGCCGGCTCCCGGCAATGGTTTCGCGGACCCAGACTCCCCGCGTGCTCAAGCTCGAAGGCGGCTTCGCCGGGTTGTTTCAGCTCGATTTCGACAACCCGCTGTTTGCCCGCCGCTACAAGGACCCGGTCTTGGTCGCGTGTACCGACGGCGTGGGAACCAAGCTGAAGCTGGCCGCGACCATGGGGATTCACAACACAGTGGGTATCGACCTGGTCGCGATGAGCGTCAACGACGCGATCTGCTGCGGCGCGGAGCCGCTGTTCTTTCTCGACTACGTCGCAATGCCCAGGGACGATCCACCGCTTCTGGAACAGATCGTCGAGGGAATTACCGAAGGCTGCCTGCAAAGCGATTGTGCCTTGCTCGGCGGCGAGACGGCCATCATGCCCGACCTTTATTCCGAGGGCGACTACGACCTGGCCGGCTTTTGTGTGGGCGTGGTCGAGCGAAGCCACCTGATCGACGGTTCGGCGATTGCACCCGACGACCTCGTGATCGGTGTCGCGTCGGCCGGTCTCCACTCGAACGGATTCAGCCTCGTGCGAAAGATCGTCTTCGAAATTGTGGGGCTGAAAGTCGAGGACCGGGTCGAAGAACTGGGGCAAACCGTCGGTGAAACCCTCTTGGAACCAACCCGCATCTATGCCCGACCCGTGCGCCAAATCCTGAACTACTACAAGGTGAAGCAAGTCGTCCACGGCATCGCCCACATTACCGGCGGGGGGTTGCTCGAGAACCTTGGACGCATCTTGCCCAACGGCATCCGCGTAACGATCGACCGCGGCAGTTGGCCGGTGCCGCCGGTGTTTCCGTGGCTTCAGCAGATCGGCGACGTCGAGTCGGCGGAGATGGACCGGGTCTTCAACATGGGCATCGGCCTGGTGCTGGTAGTTGCCCCATTCTACGCCGAGAGCATCCGCCACCAGTTAAAACGCTCCGGCCTGGCAAGCTGGCAAATCGGCCGGGTGCGGGAGGGGGATCGCGGCGTCGTGTGGTCGAAGCGAAAGAAGTAGGGGCTCGAGCATGTAGCGTTTTTTTCAGAACGTTTGCCGTCCGGCAAACGAAAAGCATCCGTTAATGGTCCTCGATTTGCCGTTGTTCATCGGCGGGATCGCTGTCCGCTGAAGAACCCGTCTTTGTGACCGCTCGAAGAGTTGTGATCACCTCAAAGCATTTACCCGCGATCGCTCCAACTACAAACACTGCCCCCACACCGATCGCAATCATGGCAAACACCCCTTCCGTGAGGAACGGCACAAAAAGATTGATGAAAAGGAGTAGTCCGCCACCAAAGAAGGCCATGAGAAACAGCGCGAACAGAACGGCAAGGATCGGATGTAGCTTATGGTCGTCGTTCGTGTTCATCGCAGCGTAACACCGGCGAGCAAGGAGGGAAGCAAGCTATTGCCTCGATGGCCCGGCCTCCTTCAGGGCGTCGAGTAGCTTCTGCTGGGTAAACCCACCGCGGAAAACGATCGGACGGTTTGGGGCACCGGCGGGGAAAATCGCCACGACGGGCACCTGCTTGCTGCCGAGGATATTCATCATTTCCGTCACTTCCGGGTCCCCGTTTGTCCAGTCGGCCTGCATGGTTACCACGCTGTTCTTCTCCAGCACTTCGTGGACGGCGCCCGTGTCGAGCACGAATCGCTCCAGCGCCTTGCATGTCATGCACCAGTCGGCCGTGAAGTCGATCAGTACCGTCTTTCGCTCGGCGGTCAGGCGGTCGAAGGTTGCTCGATCGTAGGGTATCCAATGCTCGGTATCGGCCCGCAACAACTGAAACGAAATCGCCCCCGCAAGGACAACGATTGCTATGCCCAACGCCCAAGCCCAGACTTTCTTCTCGAGCGAGGCGGTGACCGGCAGGCGGCCCACGATCCAGCAAGCGAACCACAACCCGAACAGCAAACCGATCGTCGGGACAACGTCGACCTCGGGTAGGAAATAGAGAATCCACACGACGGCCACCAGCAGAAGATACCCCATTGTCTTCTTGAACGTTTCCATCCACTCCCCCGGCTTCGGTAGGAATCGCAGCAACTCGGGAAAGGCACCGATGATTAAGTAGGGGCTTGCCATTCCAAGCCCGATCACGGCGAAGGTGAGATAGACATTCTGAGGTGCCCCGGCTCGGACTTGCCCATCGGCCCATTTCAGCGCGGGGCTCAGTAGCGGTGCCCCGCACGGGATGGCCAGTAACGTCGTAATGATTCCCTTGAAAAACGCTCCTAGAACTCCTTCTTGCTCCGATAATGCGGCGGCCTTACCGCCTCCGAGAAAGCTGGGTACCCGTAGTTCCCAGAGCCCCATCAGGCTCAGGGCCATCGCAAAGACAACGCAGGCCATAATGATGCCGAACAGCCTCGCGGTAAACATCTCGCTCAGGCCTACTCCCAACGCAGCCAGTACAATAAAGACCGACATTAGCCCCAGGGAGTACCAGACGTTCAGCATAAAGGCCCGTCCCCGGCTCTTGCCCGCCTGCTGGAAAAACGACAGAATCTTCAAGCCGATCACGGGCAAGACGCACGGCATGATGTTGAGAATCAGACCGCCGAAGAAGGCGAATACCAGTGCGACGGCCATCGATTTCGCCTCGACGGTTTCCTGGGTCTCCACGCTTTCGGGATCGAAACGATTGGAACCCAAAGGCGGCACTGATGTAGGCTCGGGAATGTCAACTCCTTTGCCCAATACTGCCTCGAATGGAACATCCGTCGGCGGCAGACAACTGCTGGCATCGCACGGCTGAACCTCCAGCTTGCCCGCTATCTGCAACTCGGCGGGATCGACCCCGCTAGCCGGTTCGATGGGAGCAAACCAGGTGACGACCCCATGGTGGCTCTCGACCATGAGGCCGCCAAAGGCGGGTTCTGGTTTCGTTTCAGGGGCCGGGGCGACGCGCCATTCCCCAACGACCTTGTACGCATCCGATTCGGCCAGCGTAATCTTGGTGGCAACCGGCCCGCCCGGCGGCTGCGTGACCGAGTAGATGTGCCAACCTTCCTTGATCGTAGCGGTGATGAACAACCGGGCCGGCTCGTCGCCTTGGGCCGTGGTGAATTCGGCCGAGACCTTGACGACATCTTGCGCGCCACCGCCAAAACCGCCCCCGAGTGGCTCAAATGCCTGACCCAACGCCAACGGAGCGGTCCCCAGCCACCCAATCGGCAAAATCGTCATAACCAGAAAACTCAGCGCACCTCTATCCAACATCCCATCTCTCTCGAATCCGGCCACTTGCTTGTCTTTTCCAAACAAGGCATTGTAGACGGCGAATGTATCCCATTGCCACACCAGAGGCAAGGTTGTTGTCACCAATGGCAAACCTGGTAAAATAGGGTATATTTTACGGAGGTATGCTTGTAGGATGGGTTTCCCGACCCGTCAAGGAAGAAGACGGGTCGGGAGACCCGTCCTACGACAGTTGTTTCTTAACGCTTATCGGGCTCCTTTGCACATTGTCAGGACTTCGCCCGACGCAACCTGAACCCGGAATCCACCTATGAAGAAGACCACACTGCTCTGTGCCCTGGCGTTCGCCCTTTGGGGAATCTTCGTGTTAAAGTGCCAGGCCCAACCCGTGTTGGGAGATCCACCCAAGGAAAAGGCCGACGTGGCAAGCGGGAACCAAGCAAAGACGAACGATAACCGGGAAAACGTATCGGCCACCACCGGTGGCAGTTCCAAGCCCGCAACCACTGCCAAGACGACTACCTCGCCCAAGACCGCGAAGCCGAAGTATCCCGCTTTCGGCGAACTCTTGAAAGACGCCAAAATCATCTCGGGCCTCCTGAAGATGTATCACAAAGATACAAAACTCTACGCCGAAATTCCCACGAGCCAGTTAAACAAGGATTTCATTATCGTGATTTCCATCGCGCGGGGCATCGGCCGCCGCCCGCTCTTCGGCGGAATGTCGTGGGGATTCGGCGACGACTGGATCTGGCAGTTCCGCAAGGCAGACGACCGCATCCAGATCGTCCGGCGGAACGTTCGCTTCCGCGCGGCCAAGGGCACACCGCAAGAGGAATCGGTCTACCTGGCCTACACCGACAGTGTCCTGTTCAGCCTGCCGATCGCCACGAAGGCACCCGGCGGAGCACCCGTCATCGAACTCACCTCCGTCTTCAAGAGCGACCTGCCGCAGATCTCGACCGTCTTGTCCGGCTTCACGTTCTCGAAGGACAAATCGAGCTGGGCGGCCATCAAGGGATTCCAGGACAACGTCGAAATCGAAGTCGCCGCCACGTATACTTCGAGCGGGAAGACTTCGTTCGACACCGTGGCCGACTCGCGCGGGGCAACCATCCATATCCACTACTCGATCAGCAAATTGCCCCAGACCGGCTACAAACCACGACCGGCCGATAACCGGATCGGCTACTTCGTGACCGCGATCAAGGACTACTCGAAGCAGGACAGCTACGACCGCTTCGTGCGATACGTCAACCGTTGGGACCTGCAAAAGGCCGAACCTTCGGCCAAGCTTTCGCCGCCGAAGAATCCGATCATCTTCTGGATCGAGAAGACCGTGCCCTTCAAGTACCGCAAGCCGATCCGCGAAGGCATCCTCGAATGGAACAAGGCGTTCGAAAAGGCCGGCTTCGCCAACGCCATCGAGGTCCGCCAGCAATCCGGCGACGCCACCTGGGATCCCGAAGACATCAACTACAACACCTTCCGCTGGATCACGGCCAGCGCCGGCTTTGCAATCGGCCCAAGCCGGGTGAATCCGGGGACAGGCCAGATCCTCGACGCCGACATCCTCTTCGACGCCGACTTCCTCCAGCAGTGGCAGGAGGATTTCGATATCGTCACGCCGGAGAAGGTCGCCTCGCTCACCGGCGGACCGCTCGACGTCCAGGCCTACCGGGAGAAAATCCGCAGCCTGCCGACCCGCTTCCGCCACAACCCCGTCTTGTGGGACGACCACTCGTCGTTAATGGCCCGGCAACTGGCGTTCGGCTCGGCCGTGCTTGCCGAAGGCAAGAAGCCGCTTCCCAAGGAACTCCTCGAAAAACTGCTCCAGCAGGCCGTGAAAGCGACTACGATGCACGAGGTCGGACACACGCTCGGGCTGCGGCACAACTTCAAGGCCAGCACGTTTCTCACGCTCGAAGAACTCAACAACCCCGAGAAAACCAAAAACACCGGACTCTCCGGCTCGGTGATGGACTACCTGCCAATGAACGTTTCACCGAAGGGCGAGAAACAAGGCGACTACTTCGGTGCGACGATCGGGCCGTACGACTATTGGGCAATCGAGTACGGCTACAGGCCGTGCTCGGACGACGAACTAAAGAAAATCGCGTCCCTGAGCGCGAAACCCGGCCACGACTACGGCACCGACGAGGATGCCCGCGGCTTCGATCCCGATCCGTTGACGAACCGCTACGATTTGGGCAAGGACCCGATCCGTTATGCCCGGCAGCGGGTCAAGCTGATCAACGAGGTGATGCCCGACCTGCTCGACCGGATGACCGCCGACGGCGAGGACTACCACCGCGTCCGCCGGGCATTCAACATCCTGCTTTCGGACCATGCCAGCGCGATGCGTTTCGCCGCCCGGTTCATCGGCGGCATCTACGTACACCGCGACCACAAGGGCGATCCGGGCGCCCGGCCCCCGTATGTCGTCGTCGACCGCAAGAAACAAGACGAGGCAATGAAGTTGCTCGAAAAAGAGGCTTTCGGCCCGGAAGCCTATCAGTTTCCCACGAAACTCTACAACTATCTCGGCCACGAACGATGGTCGCACTGGGGAACCGAGATTCTCCCGCGGATCGACTATCCCATCCACCAGGTGATGGCCTCATGGCAGAATCGCGTGTTTGACCAGCTCCTCTCTTCGACGACGCTGTCGCGGCTGGTCGATTCCGAGATGAAGGTCCCGGCGGATAAGGAGGTTTTCACGGCAGCCGAATTGCTCCAGCGCCTGACGGCGGCCGTCTTTATCGAGTTGAATTCTCTGAACCAGGGCAAGTTCACCAACCGCAAACCGGCCATAGGCAGCCTTCGCCGCAGCATGCAGCGCCGTTATCTGGAACGGCTTGCCAATATGGCGATGGGCAACACCCGCGCCCCGGAGGACTGCCAGAGCATGGCGTACGTAGAACTGAAGTCCTTGCAAGAGAGGATCAAGAAAGTCCTCGACGGCAAGGCGGAACTCGACCCCTACACCCGGGCCCATCTTCACGAGACCTCCGACCGCATCGGCAAGGTGCTCGACGCCCGGTTGCAGTTGCCCAAGCCGTAGTTGGTTAGGGGCTCGGGGGAAACATCAGGTCATACCCATGTTACCCGGCATGGCTACCCTGCAATGGTGAAGATCATCCGCTGATAACGGGTCAACGGCGGGTCGCCGTCGTCGGTCACTTCGAGAATCACGTGGATCGTCTTGCCCGGCTCGTTGGGTGCGACGAAACCGGCGTCGCTGCGGGCGGTCGCACCGGCGATCTTGATCTTCGTCGCGGTGTCGACGTCGTCATACTGCCACCAGCGGTACGTCAGCTTGTCGCCGTCGGGGTCGGTCGATCCCTCGGCGCTGAGAGTGACCTTCTCGCCCGGTTTGACGGTCCGGTCGAGCGGCCCGGCCACTTTGGCGGTTGGCGGGTGGTTGGCGTCGGCGACACTCTTGACACACCAGTCGGCCCGGGCGGCCCAATCGTTCTGGAACGCCTCGGCCCACCGCCAGATGGGTTTGCCGAGGTCGCCGTCGTCGCGCGCGCCGCGCCAGGTGTTCTTGGACGGGGATTCCTTGACAAACCGCCCGCCCCAGCCGCCGTAGCCCGGATGCTCCAGGCTCCGCAGCCCGACGTCGATCTGGTGCATGAATGCCGGCGAGTCGCCCTCCGAGCGAAAGCCCTTCTGGGGATGATGCTCGTACCGGGCACACAGCGGGCCGTGGCCCGTAAGAATGTTCTCCTTCATCCAGGCAACGTCGAAGTGTTTATTTCGACTGTCTCACATTTGTCGTTTACTTATGTTCAGTGGAGCTAACCGTTTACGTTGTTTCCAGTGGTAAAGGCGAGCAAGTTCGTTGCGCTGCAAACGTTTTTCGCATTCGTGGAGCATAC
>Ga0180431_10000108_pt1 | contig 105513 bp, 52 predicted proteins | sample SS_ome_11_FD_132459 | JGI IMG/M metagenome (GOLD analysis project Ga0180431, IMG submission 132459) | Hypersaline lake sediment archaeal communities from the Salton Sea, California, USA - SS_1_MS_1 metaG | ecosystem: Environmental > Aquatic > Non-marine Saline and Alkaline > Hypersaline >...
GGAAACGATTATTACGATTACCCGGCACACGGAGACTGCCTGGGAAACTGCACATGCAACACATCAACACAATCATGCACAGGACCCTGCAAACCAACAATAACATACAACGACCCGAGATGCTGTCCTCCGGAATGCGACGAGGGATGGATTGGCGCAACTTACTGCGAGTGCGGAAACGTGTGGCAGACCTGGCAGTACAGCGACTGCGCGACAGAGGAAAGGATAAAGGAATACTGCGATTACGGTTGCACCGGCGGGGTATGCAACCTACAGCAATGCGACCCTGGATACATCGGCGGGAGGTACTGCAAGAACGGCGATGTATATCAAATGTACAGGTATTCTGACTGCACGGAGCAGGAGAGGAAAAGGGAGGACTGCGGAACGCGCGGATGCTACAACGGAGAGTGCGGTTCCTGTCCAGGATGCAACCACGCCCCGAGCACCCCGAACGTATACATAACGCCGGGTTCGCCTGCCGATTCTGATGACCTAGTGTGCCACGCTTCAAGCACGGATTACGAGGGAGACACAATACGCTACACCTACACGTGGAAGCGCGACGGCTACACCTACAGAACGCAGGAAACCACGAGCAGGACAAACACAATTTACGATTCCCTCACAGACGAATACGAGGACTGGGCATGCAGCGTTAAAGCCTGCGATCCCTGGGACTGCAGCGGCACCGCAAGCGACACTGTTACAATAGGGCACTTCGGTTATTTTTGCGACAACCTTGACCTCGAAATAGAGCCGGATTACGACACACTGAGAATGACAAGAAACGAAAGGGACAGCATGTCTTTCTCCATAAAGAACAATTCCAATGAAAGGGTGTGCTTTGATTTGGAGGGAAGAACTTCCTCGAGCTATCTGGAAGCGGAGCCCTCCACGGACTACATGTGCCTGAACGGAAAGGAAAGGACATGGGTCACGCTTAGCATCGAAACTATGGATGCACCTTGCAGGGATTACACTGCCACGCTCAAGGCGAGGAACGACTGCGATTCAGACTCTGGTTCAGTGAACGTGGAGGTCTACGGATGCGAAGAGTGCACCAACTGCATTGATTTGATTCCTTACCGGGGCACAGTGTGCAGGGGGGAAGAAAGCACCCTGCGCGTTAAGGTGAAGAACAACTATTACTCGCGCATAAAGAGAGTGGAGCTCGACACTTCTTCCACCGAATTCCTCGCATACTTCGAGGACGACGAAATCGAACTCGACTCAAGGGAAAGCGAGTACGTTGATTTGATTATTTACGCGGATGAAAGCGTTCCGCTGGGAGAAGACTATGTGTACATTTACGCAAGGACGGACACCGATTACGTGAGGGAAAAGGCCTACTTCGAAGTCAAGGACTGCGGGGAGGAGGAAGATGTTACATTTGAGATAATAATGAGCGAATACTGTTTTGAAATAGAAAAGGGCAGGGATTACAACATTGCTTTCGAGGTAAAAAGTTTGGTCGATAAAACGCAGGTGGTTAACCTGCAGACCGTTTCCGACCTCGTCACAGAACTCCAAAAAAAACAGATCACTCTCACGCCGAGGGAAAGGGAAACGGTTAAATTCAAGGTCAGAGCGGATGAAAGCGATGCGGCCGGAACGCACGATGTTGAGGTAATCGGGTGGAATTCCTACCACAGGGAGAAAAAGCTCAGGTGCATTGATGTCGAACCCTTGAGCAGGACAAAAATAACCATTAAAGAGAATTATCTGGAAATAGAGCAGTGCGATTACGGCGTCTTTGTGGTATTCATAGAAAACGAAGGTGATTCAGCAGAGCACTACGAGCTAAGCGTGAACAACCCCACGCCCGCGGAGATAGAATTCTCCGACCGGGAATTCGACCTGGAAGCGGGGGGAACAAAAGAAGTGTTCATAAGCGTTAACGTTCCGCTGGACACCGAACTCGGGGACTATTCACTCGACCTCATAATCGAGAACTCCGAAATATGGACAAAAAAACTCTATTACGAAGTGGTCGAGGCGGTGCCGGAAGGCGGGGAACTGCGCGGGCTGTGGATTACCTCGTACCCAATGCAGCTGGTATTCGAAGAGGGAAAAGACAAAAACATTACGGTGAAAATAAGCAACCTCTCCGCGGACGACTGGGAGGACATAGAACTGAAATTTGATTTGCCGGAGGGATTTTCAACACCGGAAAGAAAATTCTCGCTTGAAGCGGGAAAAACAAAAACAATAGTGCAGAAAATAAGCGTGGCGGAAGGAGTTGAAGCGGGATACTACGATGCGAACATTGAAGCGGTGCTCGACGAGGACAGCACGGTGAAGAAACTGAAACTCATAGTGGAAAAGGAAGAAGCCGCTGCCGAAGAGGGAACAGACTTGGGCGAAGCACTGGGCTCTGCGATGGCGGGCTTGGTCACGCTTGCGCCCGCGGCAGGAATGGGTTTAATTGTTTTGCTCATAGTAATTCTTTTAATGCTCATACTCGGCGTAATCGTTCCGAGGAGATATTCAGACCAGCCGGTCTGGCACAGGAGGTAAATTCGGAGGTAATTTTGAATGAACGCGTTTAACAAGTTCACTGTACTCGGAGTGCTGTTAGTGCTCCTGAGTTTCGGGGTAAAAGCCCCGTTCACCGAGGGTGATTTCGAACTCGGGGGGGACTGCTTCAAGATAACGCAGGAAACATACGTTTTCCAGAACAATTCCGCGGGCACGAAAAACTACACGCTTACCGCCACGGGCGACGGAAAGGACTGGATCAACGTAAGCGGGAAGCAGATTGCCTTGGAACCGCTCAAGTTCACGCTCAAAGCCGGAGAATCAAAAGAAATGCCCGCATTCATAAAACCCTGCTGCTGCACACTGCCCAAAACCTACACTATTGGCTTAAAGGTAACAGGCGGCGAGGACCTGACGCAGGTAATAAGCTTCAGGGTGAAGGACAGCAGGAAGATTTCCCTCGCACTTGAGCCAGAAATTGTCGAAATAGGCCAGTGCGAGAAAGGCGAAGTGACAATAACAGTCAAAAACGAAAGCCAGATAACAGAGGATTACAGGCTCGAGGTTTCAGGGATAAACGAGGGATGGCTGGAACTTGCCACGACAGAATTCTCCCTCGAAAAAGACTCCGAAAGGGAAATCAAAATGTTCATTCAGCCCCCGTGCGACCAGAAACTGGGCGAATATGCAGGCACGCTCACAGTGAAAATAGACGAATGCCCCGAATTGTCCGAACAGGCAGAAGTGAAAGTGAAAATAGTGGACAAGCAGTACATTGCGATAGGTTCGAAGGAAGAACTGGAATTCGGAATCTGCAACGACGTGCAGGAGGAAAGGGAAATCACAGTGGAAAACCTCGGAAGAGCGGAAGACTCGCTGAAAATTTCAATTGAAGGACCTGACTGGATGCAGTTGAGGGAAAAGGCAATGACAATTAAAGCAGGGGAAAAGAAAACACTGCACCTGCTCCTCGTGGAAAGCGATGCGGATGAAGGAGAATACACGGCAACAATTACCGCGCAGTCCACCAAATACGGAAAGGAAACAAGCGCGGAACTCAAAGTAATGACAGAGGACTGCTACAATCTCACGGTGGAAAAAACAAAGGGCGCTGAGGAAGCTTGCATCGAGAACCCGCTCTCGTACGAGTTCTCGCTGACAAACCCCAAGGACACCGAAATAAGCGTTTCATTGAGCGTTGAAGGCTTGAGCGCAACGGTAAACCCTAAAACGCTCACGCTGAGGCCAAAGGAATCGAAAAGCGTTACAGCAGCATTCGACCTCGAGAAAGAAAAACCGGGAAAAAAGGAATTCGCGCTGAAAGTGCTGTCTGACAACTTCAAGACCTCGCGCACTTACGGCTTCGAACTAATGAACTGCTACGATTTGCTCGTTGACTACGACGGCATCAGGGAACCGATAGAAATAGTGATAAGCAAGGGAATATGCCAGTGGGAAGAGGTATTCACACTCAAAGCGACAAACACAGGCACAATGGAACAGGAAGTCGAAATTTCCGCTGGGAAAGTGGAATGGGTTACGGTCGAGCCCGCCGCCTTGGACCTGAAGCCGGACGAGACAAAGGAATTCTATGTATATGTCACGCCTCCTCTTCAAACAGAGGAAGGAAGCTACACTGAAATCCTCGCGGTAAAAGCAAGGGATTACTCTAGGGAGCAGAGGATTAAAATAGACGTTTCAAAGGTCGAAGGCGAAAAGCCCTGCCTCGAAGCAGGCTCCGAGCTGGAGGAAACAATAGTGACAGAGGAAAAAACAGTAAAGGTCAAAGTAATGCTGACAAACACCGGCAACTGCGCGCTGAACATCACCGGGGTAAGCTCAAAGGCGTACAGCGCAGCATTTGAGTTCGAACCTTTCACTCTTGAAAGGGGCGAGGAAAAAGTGGTTAATGCCACGCTGCAGCTTGGAAAAGGCTTTGATGCCGAGGAAGTTGAACTGCCTCTGAGCATTCAGACCGACCGCGGCATTCTAACGCAGAATGTAACGGTCAGCCTGGTTGAAGAAGCCGAAGAAGAAACCCCGGGCGCGGAAACAGGCGAAGAGAAAACAGAAGAAGCAGGTGAAGAAGAGGAAGAGGCAATGCCAGGCGGGCTGCTTGTTTTGGCTCCCGGCACGGTGAATCTGCTCATCCTTTTGTTCCTTGCAATTGTTGCAGTGGTAATAGTGATGCTTGCCTACTACGCTTACGCAAAGACGCCGAGCGCCAGCGGCAGGGGAAAAGGCAGCGGATGGTACGGCGAACCCCACAGGCACTCAAAAGCAGCCAAAAAAGGAAAGAGAAAGTAAAACGCTTTCTCTTTTTTTCTGTTTTTTTAATTTCAACCAGCAACTCCGAAAGCTACTTTTCGTAATGAGCAATAATGCAGATTATTGCTCATTATAATGCGCAATGTTCTGCCTCTGGAGAGCCATTTCGGACCCTTTTTTGAAACAGAAAAACATTTAAATATAGATTAACATATTATTTAATAATATGTTAATCGGGAGTGTCAAAAAATGATTGAAAAGTTTAATTTTCACTGGCGTAAGGACTTCTTTTATAATTTTCCAAAAAAGAGGGCGCTGTTCCACGAACTCGCAAGGGAGATTGGCTCAAAGCAGATTGTTTCAGTCATTGGGCTGAGGAGAACCGGCAAAACCACGATTTTAAAGCAATTGATTGACCACTTAATAAAATCAGGCAAGGCAGAAAGGGAACACATTTTATTCTATTCCTTTGACGAAGAACAGCCAAGGATAGAAGAGCTCCTGCAGGAATTCGAGGCAAGGCTGGGAAAGGAACTGCTGGAGATGAAGGGCAGGGCCTTTGTTTTCCTGGACGAAATCCAAAAGCTCGAAAACTGGCAGAACCAAGTGAAATACTACTACGACCACTACAAAAACATAAAATTCTTCATAAGCGGCTCTTCCTCCCTCTTCATCCAAAAACATGCCAGAGAATCCCTTGCCGGAAGAATCTACGAATTTGAACTAAAACCATTGAACTTCAAGGAATTCCTAGAATTCAGGGGCAAAAAAGACTTGCTGGAAAAAAAAGGCTTATTCCAAGAAACACTGAAAAAAGAGTTCTCAGCCTTCCAAAAAAGGCAATTCATTGAAACAGTGAACGAAAACGAGGAAAGAATTGCAAAATACTGCAAGTCATTGATTGAAAAAATAGTCTTCCAGGACATTCCAAAAACATTCCCAATCGAACGCGAAACACTCCTCTTAAAAATACTGAACATTGTTGCCTCAAACCCGGGAATGCTCTCTGATTATGGCTCAATGTCAAGAGAACTCGGAACCAACAGGGTAACGCTGTCCAACTACTTCCATTACCTGAAAGAATCCTTCCTCCTCAAAAAAACATACAATTTCTCAAAAAACAAGCTCACATCAGAGAAAAAAATGAAAAAATTCTACCTCACAACACCCTCCTTCTTTCCCTACCTAAACAATTCAATAAGCGAATCAAAACTCGTTGAAAACATGATAGTTACAGCAACTGACGCGAAATTCTTCTGGAGAACACCCCAAAAATACGAAGTAGACCTAGTGCTCTCAAAAGGCAAAGAAATACTGCCGGTTGAGGTAAAATACAAGGAACACATTCAAGAAAAAGACTCAAAAAACCTGCAAAGGTTCTGCAAGAAATTCAACTGTAAAAAAGCAACAATGGTCACAAAAAACAAAACAGGAAAAAAAACCCTCAAACCAAAAAACGGAAAAAAACTCCAAATCGAATTCATTCCCGCCTGGAAATTCCTGCTGGAACTTTAGCCGCGCAACAATTTTTTTAACCGCAGTCCATTTCCCTGAGTTCTTCCTCCAGCTCTCCCTTTCTTTCCTGGAGGTAGCGGTATAATTCTTCCTGGTAGGCGAGCGCTGCCCTGTACTGTCCCAGCGTTTCCTCCTTTTCTTCAAACTCCGCTTTTCTCTCGGGCCAGAAAAACCACATCCAAGAGGTAAACCTCAAAGAGCCAAGTTCCATATCCAAAGATGCCGCTCTGGAAGAAAGCCTCCCGATATTTCCGTTAACAGTGTCCAGCGCTTCTTCCACTTGGGCAAGCTCGCTTTCTTTCTGCTCGCATTCACCCATATCGCCAAATGCCAAGGCATAGGCGCCCAACTGTGTTCCCAGGAAATTCTGCATTTCGGAAACAACTGAGGCTCTGAAGGAACTCCAGTCCGCTACAAGTTCGTCAAGTCTTCTTTCAGTTTCCGCAATTGCATCCCAGATGGAGTCATCCTCAGCAGGAAGCTCGATACTGTCGTAATTTGAGGCCTCCATTTCATCACCATATCTTTCCCTTAGAGGGCGCAAAACGTTTAGTCTGTAATGCCTCGGAACATCTGAATATATGAATATCCTCCTAGATATCTCTTCAAGGAACTCTTCCCCAACTAAAGAATAATCTTGGGGAATGTTCCATTTGGCGCCCCAGTAGTCCCATAGCACTGATCCATCATCAATATTCTGTTCGAGTTTTGAAAGTTCTTGCCCAATATTTCCTGGTTTGCTTGTAAAGGAAACTGTTTCTGTCCATGTGGACCCATATTCCATTTCGCCCCGGAGGGCTCTTTTAAGCCTTGCGATGTGACCTTTGAGCGAATAGAGTTCTGTCTCATTTAGAAGTCCTAACCTGATTACTGTATCGATATAGTCAATTATACTTGCCTCCAATGAAAGCCTTTGAGCTTCTTTTGAAATTTCCTGATATAACAATAAAGTGTCTGCATCAATCTGGATTGCTTGGTAGTATTGGTTAAGAACCTGTCGGGATTGAGGCAGACCATGGAAATTATCCACAATAACTATTGTCTCTTCAACCGGTCTTCCGCCCACCGTTTCAATTCCCGCTTCTCTCAAAAGCGCCAGCAATCTCTCCTCTTGTTCAGCATTCCTCACCCCGAACCCAACTAGCATGTCTAAAGAAACATTTGACATCGATGCACCTTCTAAAATAGCAGGATTCCATATATTCAGCCTAGGCTCTGTTGCTATCCCAATCCCCGCTTCCCTTAGCGATATTTCTGTGACATCTTCCCGGAAAGCCATGTCTTGATAGTAACGCTCTGTGTCCCGCAGCAATCTGAACTTTTCTTCAAGGTCTGTTACTGCCTGCCGGGCTTCTTCAGCTATTGATTGTTCTCCAGTAGTTCTGTTTACTCTGTAAGTTTCAATCCTCCTCACTTCGGTTGTTATCTCTGGCAAACCAAGCTCGGTCCGCTTTGCATTATCCGTCAACAGGTTGATGCTTTCCTCATCTTCTGCCACAGGGACACTAGTTATTGAAGTAAAAAAAATATCGTGTAAAAGTTCTGGACCAAAATAAAGCGCAACAGTGTCTCCTGTTTCCGACAAAGTGCTTAAACCAAACCTGTCAAATTCTACATCCCCATAACTGACATAAACTCCTTTTGTACCTCTTTCTGCTTCAATTTCTCCTTTTTCCATAATCTCTCCCAATCTGTCAAGACTGGTGACATGCGCCCACGGATAGTCAAGCAATGGGACATCACCTGCGCTCTCGGATCCCGCGCTATCGGGCTTTTCATAGTATTTTCCTTGTATTGGTCCCGCGGAAGAAATGGGGTCCTCGGCTCCGCTACTTTCCGCCTCGGCGTGATAAACTGTCGGCAGGAGGTCGCGCGGGATTGGCTCTATTACTTCCCCGAGTAAATCCTGGTCAATGAGCGATTCGGGGAAAGTTTCAATGATAGGCTCGGGTTCGGTTACACCAGGAAAAGTTTCAATGTCAGGCCCTGATTCCGGTGCACGGGGAAAAACAAACGTAATAGGTTTTTGCTCTTCCAAGACAACTGACCTGTGAATGCTCGGAATTTCCACGTAAAAAGTTCTGCCGCGCATTGCTTCCCCCATATTGACCGCCAATAAGTAAAGACCAGTGGCACCAAGAACTACGAGAGCCGCGGCTCCGCCGGAAACCGCGGCAGCACCCGAAGTCGAAAGCACCAATCCCATGCCGCCCATTGAAGAGGACTTCCAATACGTTCCCTCTGAGGACTGGCTTACCAGAGTTCCCTCGGGAACCAAGACAACTATGTTGCCGACTGTTCGGGAAGGATTCTGCACTTCTCCGACAGCAGGAATTGCTGCCATGAGCGAAATTTCGGTGAGCTCGTCCAGTTCCTCCAATGCATTCTGGAATTCTTCCTCAGATACCTCGACTTTTTCACCGGAAGCGGTGGCCAGTTCATAGGAGTCCTCCGAAACCTTTGTTGCGGAAACAAGCATGTTATCAACCGCGACAGTGGAGAAAGTCATCCTCTCTGCTTCAGGAATGCAAACGTTTGTGAAAGGGGTGCAGTACTCGCCCCAACCACAGCCGCAAGTGGAAGTGCATTCAACGCATATGCCAGAGGAAACATCGCAGCAGGGAAAATCGGGATTGCCGAAGCAGCCTACGAATTCGCTGCAGGCGCTGGTTTTCTCTTCTCCCTGCTCGGCGGGTTCCTGCCCGAGGACAGGGAAGCCGAAAAGAATTCCGCTGAAAAAATCAAGCACTGTTTCAATCAAGCCCTTTTGCTCCTGCTCGGGGGAAGGAGAGGATGAGGGCATTTCTCCAATGCCCTTTCCTCCTTCAAATGGTTCAATCTGGCATACTCTTTCCGCCAATGGAAGGGAATAGCCCGCGGCAGTCATGCCGTCGTAAAATCCGAGAATTTCTTCAGTATAGGATTCATAAATTTCGCTTTCCCGCAGTGCGGAAAGGGCTTCCTGCACCGAGCCTGTTCTGCCCTGCTCCCAGGGAATCTTTTGCACTCCTGTTTTTCCCTCATGGTATGCTGTTACAACAATTTCCATTTTCTCTCTCGCAGAGAGAGCTTCGAATGCCTGCCTTGAAAGATGCTCCCCATTCCACCACCACATGTTATCGTACAACCATTTCAAATACGCTGTACCGACCTGAATGTTCTGGCACACATTATAAGGATTGTCTATTTCAATTCCAAGCAAACGGGCCTGGGCTATTGCTCCATTACCATTTAACTGCATTAGGCCGCGGTCTCCTGTCCGGCTCCTAGCATTCGGGTTAAAGCGGCTTTCCTTCCAAGCAACAGCGAAAGCGAGTTCCGGCTCCACTGTGAAAAGCCTGCTTGTTCCAAGTGCCCTGAAATCCGTTGAATTCATTTTTTCCGCATAATACGGGAAAAGAACGTTGAGGTAATCCATTAAATTACACATTTCCTGCTCCAGGTAATAATCTCCATAAAATGCTTCCGAATCGTTTGGGATGCCGTAGAATTCTGCCTGCTTTTCCCTGTAGAGCGCGAAATCATCGGCTTCGATTTCCTGCTCGGTATAACCATACAGCAGTTCCTCCAGCCCGGAGTTGTCGCATGCGCCTGTTTCCCCCGCTTCCGGTTTTTCTGCTTCCGCCTGCTCCAGGAAATACTCGGAATTCCATTTTAGTTCCATTTCTTTGCCGTCCTCGGACAAGTGGGCGCACATTTTTCCGGAGCGGATTTCCTCAACGTATCCCTCAAAGGAAAACTCAGAAACATTGCTCCACAGGGAAAGCACTGAATCCTCGCGGTATCGCATGAACTCGTTTGACTGAATTATCTGCTCTTCCTGCTCGCCGTCAAACCTGTAGAGCTTTATTTGCGCGCTTCCTTCCCCTCCTTCCGAGGGATGGAAGCACAGTGCCTGCATTTGCACTGCCGGAGGAACAAACACAACGGTTTCTGGGTTGAGAGCGGGTTCTGGCAAATCCAATTGCACAACCCATTTGTCGGAATTCCAGCCATCGCACCACCCAGATGTTTCTACAAGCTGGTCTTCCGTTCCATAGCGCCATTTGTTGAGATACAGAGGCTCTTCCCCCAGGGAACCATACTCGCTCCTCGAGAATTCGTTCCCCAAATCGAAGTATGAATAGTAAAGCCAGCCGGGCGCGTCCGCCGAAACCTGGAGCGCAGCAGGCACCAATTCATTGAATTCAACGCTGAATATCTGCTCGCGGGTTTCCTCGTTGAAATGAGTGGAAACCCTTTCCTCTTCTTTTATTCCAAGCACTTTTCCTCCAACATCGCTGCGCGTGCCCGCATAGTCTTCGCTGAGCAGGTATTCCAGTTTTTTTGCTTCTCCCCTGTGCCCTCCACTGGGATGTTTCAAGTGATAAACTCCCTTGCTGTCCAAGGGAATTTTGGTAGTTCTGACACCGCTTTCAAGCCTGTCCTCATAGAGCATTCCATAACCTTCCCTCGTCGGGTTGAGTGCAAGAGCGTGCAGGCCTAGCGCTCCGTCAAAGGGCATCTGAAAAAGGATGTTTTCTGCATAGTGCTCATTAACCTCGGCCAAGGGGGTGAATTTTTTTGAATCAATTGAGATGTTCCCAAGGGAATAATTGTTTTCACTCTCAATCCCTGCGTTCAGTTCAACCAAGTACTGCCCTGCTTCCACTCCGCTGTCTTCAGAAAAATTGAATTCCCAGTCGTTCACGTTGAATCCCGTGAGATCCCTGCCGTAAACCTTCTGGAAATCGCTCTTGAAATCCGCACTGAAACCGTCGCGCTTGAGGTTCGCGGTGAAAGGAGCCAATGGACTGAAGCCGTCAAGCGAGGGCAGACCGCTTCTCTCCACGGCATTCTGCCTCACGAATTCCTCCAGTTCGGGGCTTTCCCAGAGCTGAGGGCTGTTTCTTATTCCCACAATGAGTTCAGCGCTGCCGAATAATCCGAGGAAACCAGCGCATTCCCCGCCGCCGGCGCTGCAGGAAGAGGCAATTGCGTCATATGAATCAAGCACTGAATCCAGGCCAGCGAGCCTTTTGCCGTTTAATTCGGTTGAAATTCCTTCCAGCGAGGCGGAAAATTCATCGCTCCCTGCAACCATTACAACTGATTCAGAATTGAATGCCTCGCCGCATTCCCGCGAGAGCAGGGCGGAAACCGCGTCCTTCAATCCTCCAGACTGCTCGGAGTTCTGAATCCTTTCAGTCATCGTGTTTGAAACAAAGGAAAGGTCCGCGCTGCAGTTGCCTGAATCGCCATAATCAAGCACTCCGCCTTCTTTCCCGACAAAGAAAAGAACGCCCTCGCCGGCAGCAATCGAAACCTGCTGCTTCGAAATCCTGTACAGTTTGCCCAGTTCGTCAATCTCGCCCAGGTCAACAGCGCTTTCAATTTCCTCGGGCACGCTTTCAAACACCGCGGGGAGGAATTCACTCTCAATGAATTCAAAGTCCTTCGTCAACTGAAGGGCGAATTGGGCGGCATCGCAGTAATATCCGCTGCCCCCGTCCGCGCGCGCCACGCAGTCGTTTGGTTGAATCGCAAATTCCTCTGACAAAAGCGGCTCCTCGGTTGAATGCAGCCATGAGAATTTCAGGCGGTCGAAGCCGAACTGCCGGAATGCCGCTTCCCCGGTAAAATATTCCGCGCCGTTTTCGGATGTGCAGGACTGCACTTCCTGTGCAAAAGAGAGGGGAAAACAAAAAGCGAGAAGGAGAACGAAAAAAAGGAAAAAATTTCCTTTCACTCAAAAAACCTCAGTTTCCTGCGCCAGCCCAGTTCCCGAACAACGCTGCTCCTAAGTTCCACTGGATGCAGGCAAGGCACTGGAGTATGCTGCTGCATGAATCGCACTCGCTCGGCGCTGTTAACTGCTGGGTTATTCCTGTGATTGCCCCTGCAGCGCTTTCCGGAAGCTGCGCTCCCGCGCTTGGCTCTTCTTCCACCGTGCCCTCGATTCTTATCGCCACAGTGTTCGACCATTCCGCCGGAATTCCGTCCCTTTCGGTGTACAGTCCTACGTAAAGGCGGCCGAATTCCTCAATGTTGTCAGACCAGAAATCATCCGCTGTCTCTGCGGAAAGGGAGAAATCGAACGGATTGGAAAAATCAAACGATTCGGGAATCTCAAAGCCCTCAAGGTTTGACAGGAATTGCTGCCTTATTCTTTCGTTTTCTGGATTATTGCTGTAGGGGTAAGTGGGTTCCGCGTCAGAATCCCATATGGGGTAAACGGAAACAAAGGCAAAGATTCTTTCAGGAGCACATTCCTCGGAAACGCTTGCGGTGATGGAGAAATCGTTGCCCGATTCAAGGTCCGCCTGGGTTTCGCTTGGAACCTGGAAAACAAGCGAATCCGGCTCTTCCTGCGAGAAAACGCTCTCTCCGTTGAATGAAACGGACGTAATGCGCGGATTGCACTCCCCTTCCCTGATTTCTGTAACCGGCAGGTCGGGGTCCTGATACCCTGGTTCCTCTTCTTCGGCTTCTTCCTCAACTTCAACGTTCAAATAAGCGCCTTCCAATCCCAGTTCCTCCAAGTCGTCAAAAGAGGAAAGCCATTCAGTGTGCTCTTCCCAGCCTCCCGCATTCCTGCGTAAAGCTATTTTGAAATGAACAATCATTTTTCCTTCTTCCTCGTCGGGAACCCATACATTGAACGGCTGACCGGTGGTGCTAGTCCTCGTTTCAATTTTCATTTTCCCTCCTTCAATGGAAGTAACGTAAAAAACAAGCATTCCTGAATCACCGAGTTCACAGCGGGAAACCACGTCTCCAGCGCCTTGTTTGGGGGGCTCTGATTCGTTTCCGTAAGCCTTGAGCCACTGCGCCGCGGCAATAATTCCCGGAGAGCAGTTCAGGGCCTTGTAGCCCTCTTTTATGTTCTTTACCTTGTAGCCTTCGCCTCTCCAATACCTTGCCGCTATTTTCACCAGTGGCACAGTGTATGATATTGTTCCGCCCCATTCAATTGTTTCATAGGAAGGCGTTATGCCGTAAAGCACAAGTCTGTATTTTTCAGCGTGGTTTGGGTTTAGGGAGCGCAGGTTTGAATTTGACGCGTCGATTTCGAGGGCAGGCAGGTCTTCGGGGGAAACGTTCAAGCCAGAGCCGAGGATTGCTTCCTCTCCCGCAGACCAAGGGTAGTCATCTTTCTCAGCCGGGATTTCGTAAACGAATGTGAACGCATTGCTGCCGCTGAGAAGAAGCAGGAAAGCGAGTGCTACGGGGAGTGCCTTTTTCATGCGCATTTCTCCTTTATTGAATTGAATCCTTCCCTGAGCGATTCAATTTCCTCCTGCGGAAGGGATTCCCCCTCCACTGATGAAAAATCAATTGCAGCGGCTTCGCCGGGATATGAAGAAACAAAAGCGTTTGCCAGTGAAACATACTCGTTGTAATAGGTTATGTTTTCTTCCGCTTTGGCGAGAAGGTCTTCGTATTCCTGCAGGTAAGCGCAGCTGGCGGCTGTTTGCGCGGGCAGTGATTCCATCAGGGAACCCAGTTCCTTTTTTGAAATAATGTAGTCGGTGAGAACAATATATGCGCTGCTCAAATCCGCGAGCGCCGGGGATGTACACTGTGAATTATAGGAGGAAAGACTGCTTTTTATTGACTGGAGTTTTTCGGTTGAAAGAGCCTCCAGTTCGGGGGCAGAGGAATGGTAAAACAGCCTGTTGAAGCCGGCATTCTTCCACGCGGAACTCATTTCGTCATACTGCTTTTCAAAAGTGCTCTGCTGCATTGCCGGCAGCAGGAAGAACGCCCCTGCAATCAGTGCGAGTACAACCAGCAAAACAAAAAAATTGAACCACTTTCTTTCCACTAAAATCACCTTCTCTCAACCCTCGGCTCCTCAGTTGCAATAACAGAGCCATCCGACCTTATGCACCATTCCTGCAGTACTGCCGCCATTCCGCTGGGCGTATCCGTAACAACCTCCATTGTATAGCACTTTCCCTTTTCTATCATAGGGAACTTGAGGATTTTGTAAACAGGTCTTGTGACGAACTCGGTTTCCCCTTCAGCGTTCACGTAACTGAAGGTCATTTCTGGAGCAAAGGGCTGCACCACCTCATATTCCACCCTGCCGCCCTCCTTGTCCAAAAGATTGAAGAACTCGTGTAAGTGCGCGTAAACCTCCTCAAGCGAGCCGAGCGGCTCGGCGCTTTCCTCCAGCATTACCGTCATAAACGCATTCTCCAGCTGCTGGCCTATAACCGCGTAATAGTTTATCACGTACTCCGAGCTCAGGAACAATTCAAGTGTTTCAGTGGGCGCGCTTTCAACGCTTTTCTCTGCCATTCCGAGCACGTCATGCGTTGCCACAATGTCAAGCGGGAATCCTGCTGGAACATTGAAAGTAGCAATGCCGCTGTAATCCGTTGTTTTATTCATTCTTTCAAGGCCGTGGCTTTCCTTTTCAACAAGCACTTCAGTGCCGCTCACAGGATTCCTCGTTTCCTCCCCGTCCAGAACCTTTACCGTGAGGTTTTGCCCGGCAGCGAATTCGTCCAGTTCCCCCTGACCGGAAAAGGCGCCTGTGAAATTTTCAGGCGAGTGGTTTGTCTTCAGTTTTACGTCAAAGAAAACGCTGATTTCGTAATTGTCCGGGCCTGCTTTCAATTCATAGGTCGAACCTTCCTTTTCATAGTAGGGTCCCTCAATGCCGCTAATCCTGTATAACAAAATTCCGTCCAGTCTCCAGCCTCCCGATTCAGCACCCTTATCGCATCTTTGACCCCATTCGCTCGTGTCCTCGTTTGCTTTCAAATACCTGCTGAATTCCTGGTAGCCGGCAGAGCAGTCAAGCCGCTGGTCTTCCCCGAAAAGAACGCCTTCCATGTAAACGGCTATTTTTGCCTCTGCGGGCTCAATTTCTGTTAGTTCCCCGCCTGTTATCTCTTTTACGGCGGGCTTGAATTTAACCAGTTCAAACCTGTAAGTTGGATGACTTTCCCTGTCATGCAGCAAAAACCATTTGCTCAAAGCGGTTGCGTCAACGTATTTGGGGTCTGTGAAGGAAAAGGGCGCTGTGGCGTCGCCGCTCTGGAAGGAAATCTCCTTTTTTTCTCCCGACTGCCATTCCCTGAACTGACCAGCCATAAACCTTGCTCTTATAACGAAATCAGTTGTTTCCCCGAACGGGACAAAAACTCCCTGAAGGTCTTCAAGTGTTTCAACCGCTTCCCCGGCAATCCACCTGTTGACCCTGACGTTCCTCGCTTCTTCATCCGTTTCAATTGTCGTGCCCTGGACAATCTGCTCTGCTTCCTCTTCCAACTGTGCCACGGCTTCTTCCAAATCCCCGGCAATCTGTTCCGCCTCGGAATCCGGACCGGAAGGAACAGGAACGTGCTCGGCGGCATATTCGTCTATTTCCTCTTGAGAGGAAAACCATTTGTCCTGCCCGCTCTCCTGGAAGTATTCGCCCGTGTCAGGATTCTTCAGTTTCACTTCCAGTTCAACCTCAACGTTCCCGCCAGTTTCACCGTGCTCTGTCAACTCGTAGAACCCGCCCAGCGAATAGTAAGCAAAATACGGGCCTGTTATTTCCTTCACCCTGAAAACCGCAAGACCGCTTGTTCCGCCGGCGTCAACGCTTTGCTCGCTGTCCAGCGGATGAATCTTGCTTCTCGCCGTGCCCGGACAGCAGTCCGCCACTACTCCGTTATAATAGCACAAAATTGTTGCCTGCGGCACCGGGTTGCCGTTCTTTTCAACCTCAATCTCTTCCCCGGAAAGGCTGTCGCCGTCCTTCAAGCGCGGGTAGTGGTCGCCTGAAACACTGAAGGAAAATTCCGCCTGGTCCTTTAAGAGCAGGGCGCTGGCGTCAACTACTGCGTCCTGCAATGGTTCAACCTGCACTTTTTTGTATTCCTCGTTTCCCACGTCCAAGCCCGCGAAATCAACGCTTCCTGTTGCAGTGAACGAAAAAACTGCACTGGAAAAAAGCAGGAGGAAAACGGGAATGAGGAGTTTTGCGAACTTCATTTGCACACCTCCTCAAGCGCGGCGAGGTAGTATTTCAGTTTTTCGATTTCGAGTTCTTCCTTTGAAACCGTTTCGGAGGAAAACAACGCGATTTTTTCCGCTTTCGTGGGGTGAATCCTGTAGAAATCGCTGGCATTCGCAACGTAATCGTTCGTGGAATCAAGCAGTAGTTCGGATTCCTGCACCAGCTGGGAATAAAGAGAGAGCTTGTCGCAGGCGCTCCCGGCCGCAGAGGAAAGCGCGGACTGCAGCGAGGCGAGCTTTTTCTCCCTCAAAACGTAATCAATAAGGGAATCATAGACAGTGGCGAGGTGCACTGCCGAATCACTGCGGGCACTCGCTTTGAACAACGCGAGTTCGCCCTTTATTTCGTGAAGCGTGGATTCAGGCATTTCTTTGAGTTCGTCTATTGCAAGGTGCAGTTTCTCTTCCTTAACGCCGCGGTCCATCCAAATGCGCGCCATTTCCCCGAACTCGGAATCAAAGGAAGGGGCGAAAACAACAGTGAAAAGAGCGGCAGCCATGAGCAAAACTGCAGCAATTGCAAGAATTAAAGCCAGCGAATGCCTTGCCAAAAACCTCACCTTTTAACTAATAAAAATTAACCTGCGTTGTTATTTTAAAATTCACTATTATAAGGGCGTTCGCCCTATTTAAACATTTCGCGGCAATTTTTTGATGTGGTCTGAATGGATGCACTGGACTTGGCAGTAATCGGCGCTGGCCCCGCCGGAATCACCGCCGCAATTTACGCCAAAAGGAAGAATTTGGGCATCCGGCTATTTGACAAAAAAATCGCCGGGGGCTACGTCGCTGACGCCGTGCTTTTGGAGAACTACACGGGCTTTGAGGCAATAAAGGGCATCGAGCTCGCGAGAAAAATGCAGCAGCACGCACGCGCGCAGGGAATTGAAATTGAAGAAGGAACAGGGGTAAAGCACGCGCGCAAATCCGGGGACAAATTCGAACTGGAACTCGGCGGCGGAAAAAAACTCCAGGCGCGCGTCATAATACTTGCCACAGGCACAACGCACAGGCACTTGAACGTGCCGGGCGAGAAAGAACTGCAAGGAAAAGGCGTTGCTTATTGTGCAACATGCGACGGACCCCTGTTCAAAGGGAAAAAAGTTGCGGTAATAGGCGGCGGGAACTCCGGGGCAACAAATGCACTGTTCTTGGCGGACATTTGCGAAAAAGTTTTTCTGGTTGAATTTTCCCCGCGGCTGAAATGCGACGATGTTTACAGGAAGCGGCTGGCGGAAAAGAAAAACATTGAAGTGCTGACCGGAACAAGGACGACGAGAATTCTGGGCGAAACTGCAGTTGAGGGAATTGAAGTTGAGCCCGCAAAAGGCGGAGAGAAAAAAACAATTGACTGCTCCGCGGTGTTCGTTTACGCCGGCATGCTGCCGCAGAGCTCGCTCGCCAAAGAACTCGGTTGCAGGGTGAACGAGCACGGATACATTGAAACAGGCAGGGACCACAGTACAAGCGTTCCCGGGGTTTTCGCTGCGGGCGATGTTACCGGAGCGTTCGCCCAGGCAATCGTTGCCGCGGGACAGGGGGCAATTGCGGCTGAAGCGGCTTACAATTTTTTGCAGAAAAAGCGAAGGGAATCCGCGTGAAAATGGAGGAGCAGGAGTTTTATTATTCTTCTATAAGAGGAAGGATGCTGGGCGGGAAGGCGCGCGAGCACCTAATCGATGCCCTGATAAGAAAAAACGCCGGGGAAAGCTTTATTGAAGTGGGATGCGGCGCGGGGCATTACGTTAAGAAAGCATTCAGCATGTTTTCCCTCTGCGCCGGCGTTGACCTGCGGCTCGGCAAACTTTTTCTCGCGCGCGGAAAAACGGGCTGCGACAACTTTGCAAACGCTGACGCCGAATTCCTTCCATTCAAAAATTCGAGTTTCGATTTTGTATTGTGCACTGAAATGCTGGAGCACGTTCCGCAGTGGAAAAAAGCGCTGGCGGAACTCAGAAGGATTGCGGGAAAAAAAATCCTGCTGAGCATTCCCCTGGAGCACGGGTTTTTTTGGAAGGCATTCTCCCTTTTTTACGGAATGGACACCCGCGGGCACCTGCACAAGCTGGACAGGAAAAAAATCGAATCGCAGATGAAGGGCTGGAAACTGCGGGAATTCAGCCTTGTGTGCACTCCCTCGCGGAGGCTCAACAAAAGAATAGGGAACAGGGCGGGGGAAAGGGGGAGCATGTACGCTGTAATGCTGTTCGGGAAAGGCGGGAAATGACAAGATTCACTTTTCTGTCCATTTTTGTATTCTTTTCATTGTTTTCCCGAACGCGGGGAGTTCGTCAAAAACAAGGCTTTTGAGTTCTTTTTCAAAGTATTCCTGCTTTTGTTTTGCTTTTTCCAGGAATTCTTTTTTTGAAAATTTTTTGCCGCTGAATGCAAGTTTTTTGTCTGCAAGTTCTTGGTTGAAAGGAATTTTCTTTTTTTCAATCAAATAATGCAGGTCGTACACGTCTCTTGCTTTTTCCCTCGTCATTATTGCCCTTACTTTTTCTGCGCCAATCTCTTCCAAGCTCATGCCGGCTGCCCTTTTTGTCGGCAGGCCGTATTCCGGAAAATCAAGCTTTACGGGCAGGGGTGTTTTTGCAATGCCTTCCCTTTTGCTTATTTCCACGTAAACCCTGCATTCGTCAATGCGGGCAGTGTTGAGGGGACCTTTTGCGCTTATCCTGAACGAGAGCGTTGTTGCATTATTTGTGATTGTTTTGACTGCATTTTCTATTCCGAACAGTTCAAGTGATTTGGAGACAATTGCAGGCAGGTTTTTTGGGAGAGCCTCTTTCGCTGTAAAGTCAAGGTCTTCCGAAAACCTCGGCAAGCCGTGGAAAAACCAAAGGTATGTTCCGCCCTTGAAAACCAGCGGATGCTCTGAAAGAATTTCAAGCATTACCGATTGAACGTAATGTTTTTCCTGCTGCCAGGGCTTTAAGCCTTTGAGTTTCGCTATCTCCAAAAGCTCTTTTTTTTCAATCAATTGAAATCATTCTCTCCAGTTTTTTCTTTCCCCTGCCGTTGAATTTTTTCAGCAATTTCTCCAGCCTTCGCATGCTGATTTTTTTTGAAATCTCCTGCAGGTTTTTTTCCGAAAAAATGTTCAGGTACAACGCGTCAAGCACTGCCTTTTCGGGCTCTGCAACCATTACATAGCTTTTCCCCTTTGAGTGCTTCCTGAAGCCGTAAAGCAGCGAGCCCGGAATCTTGTGGTAGACAATGCCGAGTTCCCTGAACCTGAGCGAGTTTTTTGGCGTAACGCATTCAATGCTTTTCTGCACCTGCGCTGTTATTCCGTGGAACAAAAGCGCCGAACCAAGCGAAACATACGAGGGTTCAACGAGTTGCGTTGCAATGATGAACTCATCCTTTTCAAAAGAGATTTTTCCCTTAAGCACCCTCACGGCAAGCCCCTCCTTTACAAGCCTTGAAGCATACACCGTGCACACTGCTTTGGGCTTGCCTGTGAGATTGGACAACTGCTGCATTGAGAACACCGCCCTGCCTGATTCCAGTGCCATGTCCCTAATCCTGTACAAAGACAACCCTTTCACAGCATCACTCCAAAACAACAATATTGTTATATTGGAATGACAGAACAATATTTAAGCTTATGCCGGGGGGAGCGGGCTCCGTGAAACTGAAAAATTATTGCCCTCCCGCACCTGAACCAAGAAAAACCGCGCAGGAGAAAAAGGAAGCATGTACGCAGTGCTTTTGTTCGAAAAAGAGCGCTGATTGCAGCAAAAACGGAAAAAAAAGCGCAAATCATACTTTTTAACTAAAAAAAGTTAATGGTTATTTTTTTAACCCTTTCATTGGGGAATTAGTATGGTTGTAACCTAAAACCGCAAGGGGGCTTGCGGAAAAAAAAAACCAATTGGGGGTAATTGAATGAATCTTTATTCTGGAAACGCACATAACTATATTTTTAAAAAAATCTCTTTCTTTTTGGCAGTTCTTTTGCTTTTAACTCTGCTGACAGCGAGCGCGGGAGCGGTTGATTTCACGGACCGTTACGTCAATACGGATGGAGTGTGCGGAGGGCTCACCCCGTGTTACACGACAATACAGAGCGCGATAGATGCGTCCGCCAGCGGAGACATCATTCATGTGGCAGCCGGCACTTACAACGAAACCCCCGTAATAGACAAGCCCCTCATCTTGCGCGGCTATCAGGCCGATGTTGACCCAAGACCAAGCCAAGGCGGGAGAACAGGCGGCGAAGCAATTATTGACGCAGGCGAGGCAAGCTCTTACGTTGTAAGAATAAACTCCGCGAGCGGCGTTGAAATAAACGGTTTTACCATTACCGGCGGAACAGGCGACATGGTAGAGGAATCGGGTCACGCGGACAACCTCTTATTCCAGTACAACATTCTTTACGATGACCTCGGCTCAGTGGGAGACGAAGCACTCCAGGTAAAATACTCGGACGGAGTGGTCATCCAATACAACTATGTTTACGATGCAGTCCAAGACGCCCTCAATTTATCATCCTCGACAAACGGAACAGTCCAATACAACGAAGTGCACGACATTTACTCGGAAAACGCGGCAATTTACTGTTATGACGCCACAAACATTGACATTATAGGCAACCTTGTTTACAATGTTCCAAACAACGACGGGATAAAACTCGGGGACAGCGGGGATGGAAGCACTGGCGGCTCTGTGCAGGACAACGTAGTACACGATGCAGCAGAAGACGGAATCACAATCTACGCTTCGGACGCAACCGTTGAAGGCAACGAAATATACAACTGCGGAAGCGAAAACGGGGCGCTGTACCTCTACGGAGCGGACAATGCAACGGTCAGCAACAACAAAATCCACGACAACACTGCAATCGGAATACTTATCCACAACACGGACAACGTGACAGGGACAGGAAACGAAGTATACAACAACAATGATTCCGACGATTCAAAGTACGCTGGCTCGGCAGGAATCTGGGCTACAAATTCGGCAACAAACATCGATTTCAGCACGGACAACCAGGTTTACGGAAACACCGATTATGAAGTTAAAAACGAAAATGCAGGAGTGTTGCTCGCAACCCATAACTGGTGGGGTTCAGCTACAGGACCGGATGCCGCCAAAATTTACGGGAACGTTGAATACTGCCCTTGGCTTGACGCAGCACCTCCGGCGGGAACAGCCACTGGCCCAGTTGTAAACCAGGACACAGCCCAAGGTTACTGCTCAATCCAGGACGCGATAGACGATGCAACAGCGGGAGACACGATAAATGTTGCAGCAGGAACCTATACTGAAACAATTACGGTTAATAAGGATGTCACCTTGACTGGAGCAAATCAGGGCGTGGACCCGGCAGGGAGCACCGACCGGGGCAGCGAGTCACTAATTGATGGCGAGATAACAATCACCGCCGCAGGAGCCACACTTAATGGGTTTAAGACTGACGGCCACAGGGTACGAATTGATCATGCAGCCAATGTTGAAGTCAGTTATAATATTGTTGTGAATTCTAACACACACGGAATCTATATTGAGCCCTCTTCGGCAAATGCCCAGATTTTATACAACACGGTTGCTGACCCTGAATGGCAGGGAATCTCCAATCAGGGGAATTCCGGGGTGGTTATCAGCCACAATCAGGTAACCGGCGTTTCAGACCAACAGCCAATAGAATCCACAAACCATGCCGGAACAAATATTGAAATTACATACAATGTGGTTTCGGGTTGTACTGGCGCGAAAGGAATTAATTACTGGGGAGCTCCCGGAGCAGTAATCAGTTATAACCAGATTTCTGGCACTACCCATGAAGCCATTTTTTCAGACACGAAAACAAACACCATTATTGGCAACACCATCTCAAACACCGGCGGTCCGGGAATACAGCTTTACCCGGTAGCAGTCTCAGATGCCGGAGAGAAAAGTGTCATTAGCGGGAACACTATCTCTTCAACAAAATACCAAGGCATCACTGTGTTTGGGCAAGCCTATACAGAAATCAGCGATAATACTCTTACAGGGTGCAACTATTACGGTGCTGATGGAACCGGGGACTGGGACTACGCTGCAATTCATGTTGAAGACCTGGGCGGGTCTGCCGAATATTCCACAATAACCGGCAACACGGTGATTGACGGCATCAATGGAATTCAGACCTGGTCAAACCATACTACAATAACAGACAATGAAATTTATGGCATGGGGAACACTTATGGAACTGAAAAAGTGGTTGGAGCCCGCACATACAAAAACTCCGCAATCCTTGTCGGGAGCAATTGGGGCTCCGGCGATTTGGACCCCGTAGGAACCATCATTGGAAACAACGACATACACGATAACTACTGGGGCTTATTCTATAGCGCTGACTTGACAAATGGCGTGACTGCCAAAAACAACTGGTGGGGCTCGGCTGACGGACCAAGCGGCTTCGGCCCAGGCAGCGGTGACCCGGTAAGCGATAACGTCGAATACTGCCCGTGGCTTGACTCGGCAGGCGGCGACCCGATTGGACCGGTAATGAACGGAAGCAACGCTTACTGCTCAATCCAAGCGGCAATAGATGACGCGAGCGCGGGAGACACGATTAGTGTTGCTGCGGGAACTCATGTACAAACCAGTGATCTTGTAATAGACAAGTCTTTAACAATCACAAAATCCGGTTCGGAAAAACCCACTATTCAATTTGATGGAAAGTGCGACAATGTATCTGTAGAAGCCAGCAACGTTACAATCGATGGGATAAGATTTTACAAAACAAACACAGAAGAAGGCTGGAATGGCAGTCCAACCTGTTCAGCAAATACAATACTGGACATGCCAAAAAACTGGGCCACTCCAGAAACTATCGTTCCCTATGGGGACCTCACACTACAAAACTGCGTTTTCGATGAGGGAAGATATGGAATGTATATCAGCACAAATAACGATCTAACAGTAGAAAACTGCGAGTTCAACAACAACCTTAGAGACTCTATCTTTATTGCAAATATTAGAGGCGGCACCGCTTATATAACAGACAACACATTTAACGGCGGAAACAGCAAGGCAATCATAATTGAAAATGGAGCAGACCAAGATAGGGCGGAAGGAACCATACAGGCAACAGGGAACACTGTAAACGGCCGAGCAGGCAACTTTTTCCTCTACAATCACTGGCCAGACACTACAAAAAAAGTTAGCCTGTCTATTGAAGACAACGAGGTTGATAGCACAACCTATAGCTCCATAGTAATATTTGCCTGTGGCAATATAAGTCTTGACAAATTCGAGAACATAAGTATAAAAAATAATTCAATCACCAATGCAGGCGAACATGCAATATTCGCTGACGCTACATCCTGTCCAGGCTGGGGCATTCCCACAACAGTATCGGGGACGCCAAACGAATTAAGCATCAACCACAATAACATTACAGGCAGCACGGGCAAAGGAGTGCAAAATGACTTCCCAATAACAATCGACGCAACCAAAAACTGGTGGGGGGATGCATCAGGCCCGTACCATGCAACTCTTAACCCGGCTGGAACAGGCGACGCGGTAAGCGATAACGTTGAGTTCAGCCCGTGGTATGCGGACGAGGAAAAAACAAACGAAACCTACATTGACGCCGACGGAGACAATACAGTTGACACTTCAGACATAAATGGAATGGACTCAATGGTTTTCGACGACCCGCTGGACTCGGACTGGGTCAGCGTGACGTTCTATGACTCGGACCCAAGCCCCGCTCCTTCAACAATCGGGTTCCTCGGGCACTACTACAACATCGAATCAAGCCTTACAGACGGAACATTCACTGTGACAATCGTGTTCTCTTACACTGGAGCGGAACTAGCCGCGGCAGGAATAAGCGAGGGGGACATACTTAGTGTAACTTACTTCGATGAAATAAGTGGAACTTGGAAACCAGCACACGACCCCCCAGAAAATACAGTCGAGTGGAATCCTGATGAAAACACTGTAACAGTAACCCTGACCCATTTCACTCCTTTCTCAATAATCGCGGCGACAACAATGGAAGTGTTTGACTTGACGCCAGATACCGCGGAGAACGGGGAAGAAAATGTCGGAATGCTTGACATTAGTATATTCAACGGCGCTGTATTCGACGACCAGTTCAAGAAACTGGTTGTAAGAATTGATGCTACAAATACCTCTGACATCGACAAAGGAAAACTCTACAAAGACAACGGCGACGGCGTGTTTGACCCCTCGGCTGACACCTTATTGAAAACGGATTACTCGCTTGTAAACAGCAGGTTTGTTTTCAATAACATAAATGATGAAATAGCGTTCGGAGCGACACAGCACTACTTTGTTGCATTCGATTTGATGCCCTGGGTTTACCACAACCACACTATTGATGCCTGGATTAAGGCAGGCGGAGCAATAATGCTTTACGCGGGAAGCAACACCACTGACTTCAAGCCCGCAGGATTCACCACACTCACAAACGACCCCGAAGCAACAATCAGCCTGTACCACGATGATGTGGCACAGGAATTAAGAGTCTGGGGAACCGCGCCTTACGGAACAAACTACACGACAATAATCGCTTACGATACCCAAAACAACCCATTGCACACGTTCACGCCGGTTTCAGTTGACGGGGACAGGGCATACGAGGAATTCCTTGACATTTCAGCATGGGACTTAATCAAGTACAACATAGTCGTGGAATTCTACGATTCGGAAGACGAGTTTTTAATCAGCGCCGGAGACTTGTTCGACGACTTGTACCAGCAAGCGCTTGAGGCAAGGATAACGGACGCGGAAGAAGACATCGACCAGCTGGAAATTGACGTTGCCGCGCTACGGGAAGATGAAACGGCAAACGAAGCGGACATCAACGCCCTTGAGGACAGAATGAACGACGCCGAACAGGATATCGTTGATTTGAGAAATGACCTCACAACGCTCCAAGGCGACGTTTCAACGTTGACTGGCAGGGTGGACGACCTTGAAACAGACCTCGGAAACCTGCAGAATGATTTAGTTGATTTAAGAGCTGACCTTATGGCGTGGAATCACGGAACTGTCTGGCTTGTTTACAATTCAAGTGCCCAGACCCTCAAAATAAAAGGAACTGCGCCACTAGGAACTTCAGAAGTAAAGATAAGGGTTTGCGATAAAGACAACAGCAATTGCACGGAAGCCTTGGCAGACTATTTTTCCACGGACGACTATTTTTACAAAACAGACCCGGACTACGATGTGAGTTCTTGGAGCCCGCAGGTCTACAACATCAAAGCCGGGTTTTTTGACGAGAACAACCACTTGGTGGACCGCTGGGTTACAACGCTGTTCACCGCGCTCTTGCTGGAAGACCTGCAGGACAGGGTTGTAGGACTGGAAGCCGATGTTTTAGCACTGCAGTTCGAAATGGCAGACCTCAATGCAAGAGTGACAGCAAACGAGGGCACTATTGCGGAGCACGAAGCAGAAATCGCTGAATTGCAGGGAAGAATGGATGAAGCGGAACAAGATATCCTTGACTTGTACGACGAAGTTGCTGATTTGCACGCAATGGACGATTCATTGCAATCACAGATTGACGACCTCAACGACAGGCTTGCTTATCTGGAAAACGAAAGGATTCCGGAGCTTGAACAGAGAGTTTCAGACTTGGAGGACATGATTGCGAGAATGAACCACGGCACCGTCAGCCTTAACTATATCAATGGCACGCTGTGGGTTTGGGGTGAAGCACCCGAAGGAAGTGCCAGGGCAAGGATTGAAATAAGGGACATTGTCTATAATGTGCTCTACACGCTTGACCCGGTTTCAATAGACGTCAATAATGGCTACACTGCACAGTTTGACACAGCGGAATGGGACCCGCTGAAATACAACGTTGTCGTGCTGTTCTACGGCGAGGAAGATGTTTATATAAGCAAGGTCGGAGACCTGTTCGACAACCTGTACATTATCTGGCTGAATGAAAGGATAACGTTCATTGAGGACACGGAGATTCCGAGGATTGACGGGGAGATAACCGCGCTCTGGGATGCAAACGCAGAACAAGCCCAGCAAATCATCGAACTGCACACACAACTCAACGACCTCAACACAGAACTGACAGGAATGATAAACGACCTCAACGAGGAAATGCAAGCAAAGGTTGCGGATTTGCAGGCACAAATAGACAGCTTAAGGGAAGAACTCGACAGAATAAGCCACGGAACCTTCAACATCGCATTCCACCAAGGATTCAATGAGATATGGGTCTGGGGAGAAGTGCCCGAAGGAACAGCATACTTCGAAATAGAAGTAATGGATTCCTACTGGTATCCAACCTTTTACCTGCCCTACTACCAAGACTTAATGGGAGGCAACGAGTACGAGGCATACTTCGATCTAAATGATTGGGAAGCAGCAAAATACACCATAATGGTCTACTTCTACGACGAAGAAGACTGGGAACTTGGCTTCGCCGGAGGACTCTTCGACAACCTGTACATGATTTGGCTGGATGAAAGAATTACAGTAATAGAAAACGAGTTAATTCCGGACCTGAACGAGCAAATCAATTTGCTCTGGGACGCGGACGCACAGCAATGGCAGCAAATAATGGCACTCCAGCAAGAAATCGAGGACGTAAACAGCGAACTGCATGCAATGATTGCAGACGTGAACGCGGAACTTCAAGCAAAAATCGCAAACCTGCAAACACAAATCAACGCCCTCAGCACACAACTCGCAAGAATGAACCACGGAACAATAAGCCTGAACTTCACGAACTACACCCTCAGGGTCTGGGGTGAAGCGCCGGAGGGTGCAGTGGAGGCAAGAGTGCTCGTTTACGACAGTTACGGCACAACAATGCCGTTCGTGACATCCTATGGAAGCGTTGCAGCGGACAACTCGTACGACGAATCGCTTGACACCATCGAGTGGCTGCCTTTGAAATACAACATAGTGGTTGAATTTTACGCCGAAGGAGAAGAATACATTGGATGGGTTGGCGACTTGTTCGACAACCTCTACATGCTCTGGATAGAAGAACGGCTGACGGTAATAGAAGACGTGAACCTGCCGTACTTGAAGGAGCAGGTTAACTTGCTGTGGGATGCAAACGCCCAGCAGTCACAGCAGATAAACGAGTTGCACGCACAACTCGACGACCTGAACGCAGAACTCAGCGCAATGATCGCAGACCTCAACGCCGAAATGCAGGCAAAAGTCGCATTCCTCCAAGCACAGATTGACGACCTCAAGGACCAGCTTGACAGAATGAACCACGGGACAATCAGCATCGCGTTCGATGCAGGCGATGACTATGCCAGAGTCTGGGGCGAAGCTCCGGAGGGAACAGCCACAATCAGCTATTACGTATTGGACGCGTTCGGAAACTATGCGGTCGCGCCGTATGTTGACGTCAGCGAAGAATTTGTGCCAGAAACAAACCAGTACGAGTTCGACCTTTACACTACCGGCTGGGCGAGCGGAACATACACAGTGTTCGTTTTATTTGAGGATGATGGGGGAAACACGCTGGACGAGGTCGCGGAATCCTTCGAAATTCCCTTCTTTGGATTCACCAATGTTGACACCGACCACAGGATTGAAACGTTCTTCGCTAGCTACGCGAGCGTTCCCATCGATTACTGCATCAAAGTGCAGCATTCCGGAGCATATGACATCCTGTTGTCTGACGGCGATGGATTCACCCAGAGCATAATACCAGAAGAACTTACATATATAATGTTGGACGAAAACCAGCTCTACTGCTTCAACGACTACGTTGAATACGAGGGACTCGGCTCTTGGGAACTGTACCTCGAACTCTGGGAATACGATGGCAATGAAGTAATTTACTCCTACGGTCCGATTTCGGTCGACGTTGTGGCACTCGAGAGCTATATTGAAGACTCAAGCGTAACGGTTATGCTACCAGAACCGAACGGCGAGGGCGAATACAGCGATGTTTATTGGACTAACAGCGACGGCGTGTTCATAAACGCGGTTTTGGGCGATAACACTGAGGCGCAGAGCATTTACTGCAGCGTGAGCTACAGGAAAACCGACGAGCCATTCGCACCAGTGGACAGGTGGGACTTGCCGATTTACAGCGGAGAAGGAAAATACTGCCAGGGAACAATCCAGACAAGTGAACTGAACAACGGCATTGAGGGAATATACGAAATGGCCGTGAAAGCGGACTTTATCGGAGCACACGAAGTTGAAGACCAGTTCTATCTCGGCATCGACAACACTCCGCCTGTTGTGACCGAAATCGTTGACCCGGGATACATTTCAGGAACAGTGACACTGCAGGCAAAAGTGGAGGACGAAGCCTCAGGCGTGAACTTGGTCTGGATTGCCATACAGGATAAGGTAACGGGTGACCCACTACCAGGAGAATGGCTGGCAACATACAATCCAGGAACAGGCTATTATGAGGTAATTTTTGATTCCACACTAGTTCCAATCGACGGACCGTACAACATTTACGTCGAGGCAACTGACATTGCCGGAAACATGGGCTCGGATTTCATTGACCCAGTAATAGACAACACTCCGCCCACGATAGAGGACTGGTCAATGAGCCCCGAGAATCCCGTGAGGGGGGAAACAATTTCCTTCCAGGCAACTGCGAGCGACGACCCTGCGGGAATCAGTTCAGTGAAAGCAAGGATTATTGATTCGCTGGGAAACGAGTATTACTCTGAATTGGCAATAACAAAAAGGACACAGACAAACTTCAACTGGGAATTCGAGGGAACAATGGACACAAACAACGACTTCGCAGCGGGAAACTGCAACGCTGCAATCGTAGTAAAAGACAACGCGGGAAACACCGGGACAGCGGACGAAAACTTTGAACTGGGCAACGGGACAAAACGCGAAGGAAACGGCAATGAAACAATTGTATGGCCGGAAAGCGCTTCTGTTAAAAAAACTGATTACAATTCGGAGAATGCGTACTTTAATTTCTGGCTCGACGGAAACTCGGAGCAATGGATAAAGGTTTTGCTCAACGGCGAGTGGGTAACCATAAAGGATTTGAACATTGACGGAAACATGGACGTAAAAGTACTGCCCGGAACCAACATGATTTTCACAATACAGAATGCTTCAGTCACGTCACTCAACTGGAACTCCGGCTCCAAAGAACTGAGCATTACAGCGGACGGAAGCGGAACCCAAGAAGTAGTGGTTTACGTCAACGGAAACGGAAACCCGGAAAAGATTCTCTTCGACGGACAGGAAATTTCCTCGTGGACTTATGATGCAACAGAGCAGACAGTCACTTTCACGGTTGACCTGGGCTCGCCGCACGGAATTTTGCTGAGCTGGTATTCTCCCACGCCAACCCCCACCTCGGAACAGCAGCCCGGCGGCGGAGGCCCCGGCGGCGGAGGCAGCAGCGCCTACAAGTGCGGTGACGGGGAATGCGAAGACGGCGAAAACTACTGCAATTGCCCGGATGACTGTGAGGCACAGGAATGCGGTACCTGCGAGGAAATAAGCTGTGAAACAGGCAGTCCCGTCTGCGCTGAATTGAAGCCCTGCGTGGGAAACAACGAATGCGAGGAAGGGGAAAATTGTGCGAATGCCCCGAAAGACTGCGCGTGCGCTATTGGAACAGAATGCGTTGCAGGGGAATGCCTGCCAATAGCGTTCTGCGGCGACGGGCTGTGCCAGGAAAACGAAACAACTGAAAGCTGCCCTGAGGACTGCCGGGGCACAATAGAGGAAACCCCCGCGCCCGAAGAAACCCCAAGAGAAGAGGCTGGAACAGTAGTTGTAGCGGAAACTCCCGAGGAAGGCGCTGAAGCGCCTGCTGGTCCCACAGGATTCTTCGGACTTGGAGCGATAGGCGACGGCATTGCAACGGTACTGATAGTGATAATAATCGCTGGTGCAGTGGCATTCATCTACTTCAGCAAATTCAGGAAAACGCCGCTACAGAAAAAATCAAAGTGAGCAATGAAAGAGGCGCTCTCCGGAGCGCCTCGAATACCTTTTTAAAAACTTTCTCTTTCCAATTCTCTTACGTTTCTTTTCAGTGTTTTCCGGCTTGCTCCGGTGATTTGTGAGGGGGTTTAATGGAAATATTTATTGATACTGCTGATATAGGGCAGATAAGGGAAGCGGCTTCTTGGGGAATTTTGAGCGGCGTTACAACCAATCCGACGCTAATCGCGCGCGCCGGGCACAAGGACTTCAAGTCCGCAGTCAAAGAAATCTGCAAAATAGTGCAGGGACCGATAAGCGCGGAGGTCCTCTCGCTCAAGGCGGAGGAAATGGTGAGGGACGCCGAAAAGCTGGGCAAAATCCACAAGAACGTAATAATAAAAATTCCCATGTGTCCGGAAGGATTGAAGGCGATTAAAGCGCTGAGCAAAAAGGGAATCAAGGTAAACTGCACCCTTGTGTTCAGCGCAAACCAGGCATTGCTTGCAGCGATTGCTGGCGCTGCATATGTGAGCCCTTTTGTGGGCAGGCTCGACGACATTGGGAACGATGGAATGAAGGTTGTGGCGGAAATACTGCAGGTTTTCAGGAACTACGGCTTCGGGACAAAGGTGATTGTCGCAAGCGTGAGGCATCCCATGCATGTTGTTGAAGCGGCGCTACTTGGGGCGGACATTGCAACCGTTCCTTTTGACGTGCTCAAAAAAATGATTTCGCATGCGAAAACAGATGAGGGAATCAAGAGGTTCATGGAAGACGCAAAAAAACAAAACAGAAAATCTGAACAACAACCGGGAAAAAACAAAAAAGCGGTTTTGTGGATGGGGAAAACACTTTCAAAAAAGGAAGAGGGAGAACTGCGGGAAATCGCGAGGAAAATACGCGTAATCTCGCTTAAAATGACAACAAAGAGCGACTCCGGGCATCCCGGCGGATCGCTAAGCGAAGCGGACATTCTCGCAGTGCTCTACTTTCACAAAATGAATTACAACGCAAAGAATCCGGAGGACCCGAAAAGGGACAGATTCATTTTAAGCAAGGGGCACGCCTGCCCCGGGCTGTATGCTGCGCTTCACCTGAAGGGTGTTATTCCCGAAAAGGAACTCTGGAGGTTCAGGGAAATCAATGGAATGCTGCAGGGGCACCCTGACAGGAAAACCCCGGGAATTGAAACAATTTCCGGCTCGCTGGGGCAGGGCTTCAGCGTTGCGTGCGGAATGGCCCTCGCGGGAAAAATGGACGGAAAAAAGCACAAGGTGTATGCGCTGCTCGGGGACGGGGAAATACAGGAAGGAATTATATGGGAAGCGGCAATGTTCGCCGGCTTCCACAAACTGAACAATCTCGTGGCAATAGTGGACAAGAACGGCTGCCAGAATGACGGTTACGTAAAGGACATTCTTGACGTTGCGCCCATTGCGGGCAAGTTCAAAGCCTTCGGCTGGAACACGCTGGAAATCAACGGGCATGACGTGCGGGAGATTGCCGCTGCGCTTGACCGCGCGGACAAGTCGGAAAAACCGTTTGTGATTGTTGCAGAAACGGTAAAAGGGAAAGGCGTTTCTTTCATGGAGAACGACCCGCAATGGCACGGGAAGGCAATCTCAAAGGAGAAACTGGAAAAGGCACTTAAGGAGCTGGGGGAATGAATGCGCTGAGGAAACCGGGAGAATTTGCTGCAACGCGCGACGGCTACGGAAAGGCGCTGAGGGAAATGGGCGCAAGAGACAAGCTCGTTGTGGCCGTGGATGCCGACCTCGCTTCCTCAACCCGCACTCTCTGGCTACGAGAGACTGCTCCGGAAAGGTTTTTTTACTCGGGAATAAGCGAAATGAACGCCGTTGGCCTTGCCACTGGACTGGCGCTCGAGGGGAAAAAGGCTTTTGTTTCAAGCTTTGCAATGTTTTTGACGGGAAGGGCATTCGAAATAATAAGGCAGAGCGTCTGCTATGGCAATGTTCCTGTAAAAATCGTGGGGTCGCATGCGGGAATTTTTACAGGCAAGGATGGACCGACAGCGCAGGCAGCCGAGGATATTTCGTTGATGCGGACTGTGCCGAGAATGAACGTGATAGTGCCAGCGGATGCAATTGAAGCGGAGAAGGCAACGTGGTTTATGAAGGATTTTAATGAACCATGCTATCTGAGAACGAACAGGGAGAAAAGCGCTTTGATTTTCAATGATGATTACAAATTTGAATTCGGAAAAAGCGTGCTGCTCAGAAAGGGAAGCGATGCAGCAATAATTGCCTGCGGCGCCCTTGTTCCCGTTGCACTGCAGGCATCGCTCCTGCTCGAAAAGGAGGGCATTTCATTGAGGGTGATAAACATGCACACAATAAAGCCCACAGACAAAAATGCAATTCTTAAGGCTGCAGGGGAAACGCGCGCAATTGTTACAGCGGAAGACCACCAGGTGAACGGCGGTCTTGGGAGCGCTGTGGCAGAAGTGCTCGCGGAGAACAACTGCATCATTCCTTTCAGGAGGCTGGGGCTCGAGGACATATTCGCGCAAAGCGGTTCCTCCGCGGATTTGTTCCAGAAATACGGCTTCACAAAGGAAAACATCGCGGCAAAAGTGAGGGAACTCCTCGGAAAAAAGGGCAAAAAATAACAAAAAAAGGTCTTATACATAACAGAAATTTCGGGATTTCCGCGCTTTCCGCAAAAAATCCGAAGAAAAAAGCGGGAAAAAAAGTCTGAAAAAGGTTTTTTCATGGCGGGAAAAAAGGGCAAAAAAATACTGATTGCGCCCAGCATTCTGTCCGCGGATTTCGGCAGGCTCGACAGGGAGATAGAAGAAGTGCAGGATGCTGCTGACTTTGTCCATGTGGATGTTATGGACGGCGTTTTCGTGTCCAACATTACTCTGGGGAACGCTGTTCTCGGGAAAATTAAATCGAAGAAGCCGCTTGATGTTCATTTAATGATTGTTAATCCCGAAAAGCACGTGGAAAAATTCGCGGAAGCAGGCGCCTCAATTATTTCATTCCACGCGGAATCGACAAGTGATGCAGTTAAAACAATTTCCCTTATCAGCGATGCGGGCGCAAGACCCGCGCTCGCACTCAAACCGGGAACGCCGCTCTCGCAGGTTGAAGAACTGCTCGAGCTTGTTGATTTTGTCCTGCTCATGACTGTCGAGCCGGGCTTTCCGGCGCAGGAATTCATGAAGTCTGTACTCTTAAAAATAAGGGCGCTCAGGGAAATGAAGCCCAAAATGGACATTGAAGTTGACGGCGGAATCAGCCCTGGAACAGCCGGTCTCGCGGCAAGGGCAGGGGCAAACGTGCTTGTCGCCGGCTCCGCGGTTTTCGGAAAAAAGGACAGGGTTAAGGCGATTGAGGAAATAAGGAACGCCGCGGAGAGGGCTCTCGCGGGAGAATAGCAAAAGGGAAAAAGCGCTCTCCGGGAGCGCTTTATACATAAAAAATTCAGGAACTTTTTTTGCATTTTTTCTATTTCATTCCACAGAGAAACCCAAGTATTCGGCATTCTTTCAAGCGAAAGTATTTTAAATATAAAGACTATAATTTTACAGAGAAAATTAAAGTGAAACATTACGAGTTTGTAGATTCTACAACAAAGCAAAGGGGTTAAATTTGAGTTTCACTAAGAGAGGCAAATTTTTAAGTGGACAGAATAGGCATACGCACAGCCCTGCTTTTTCTCAATCCTATAAGCTTAATAAAATAAAGAAAAATAAAAGAGGAGTTTAGGAGGTAATTTGAAATGAACTGCAAAGGTGCCGAGAAAAATTCCAAGAACGCGTTAACCAACTTCAAAGGAGAGAGAAGCCCGCCGGGGTTTTCCCAAACAAAACGTTTATTGCTCTTTGCAGTCCTCTTTACCTCTTTGCTCCTAGCCATCGGCACCGCCTCGGCAACCTTCAGGGTTCGTGGGGACTTCCCGGACACAGGTTTGAACTACAGGGTTGAAGCATATGATACGGCACAGGCGAACATGTGCGACGGAACACCCGACAACCCGGGAGTGGATGTAAACTATTTCAGTTCAGTATATGCCGCGGGAGACAGCTCATATGATGACGATGACGACTATGACGAAACTTCAGGCAGCGACCTTGGGGGGGCTACTCTCGTATACTTCTACCTCTGCGGTCCCGGCGGAAACGCCGCGGCAAAGGTTGTTGAATTCACAAAAGTGGTGAACGATGGAGACGACCTGGAAATAGACATTGGTTATGTGAACGGTGGGGGGAACACTCACAACAATCTGACAGGAGACTACGTGTTCGTGTGCAGCGCTTACGGCGGCTACCTGCTTAGCAGCGTGAACAAGCAGCCAACCGACGGAGAGGGCTACACCCAGTACTTCTATATTGACAAGAACTCTGTCGGCACTGACGCGGACAACCCCATTGATACAGCGTATGTTTTCTTCGACAACGACACAACCAATCCCTGCACATGGGATGATTCAAAAATGGCGGGAAGGGCAATTGACTTGAACGCCTCCACTCCGGACAACTTTGGCGTTTATGCAACATACGAGCCGGACCAGTTGTCTTCGGGAGACACCCACATGGTTTTGAGGGACGCGAACATTGCCGTTTACAATTCAAGCGGTAAAAACGTCGGACTTGCACACGTTGGCTCTTTCGCCGACGGGGACGGAACGCTTGTCGACTATAACATGTACTTCGACAACCCGGCTTCCGGGAACCTAACAATAGTTTTAACTCCGGACGGAACCCCTGTCTCCACAGCGCACAAAACAAACGTTTATAATGTTGACAGGACAATTTTTTCCGGAGGAGACTACGACTTTGTAGTGGACGTCAACGAAGCAACGGGAATTTCAACCGCGCTCAACAAAGTGCGGGTGAACATGAGCAAGGACACCGACGCTGTTTATTACCAGACAGTTCCCACAACAAGCGGGGCTACTAAAGTATACGACCTGTTTATTGACAACAACGGGACTGGATGGGACGACATACAGTACATGATTGGCGACGTGAACGAATTCATTGCCAAAAGAAACCTGAGTTCTGAAACCGACAGGCCAATCGATGTGGCAAGAGTGTACGGTGAAACGGACGCAAACCTTGAATCGGGAGACGACATGATTGAAATTTACTCCGATTCAAACTGCGCGGATGCAAACATTTTGAATTCACAAATAGAATACCCGACCGAAACTGCAGGGGGAAACGACTACAACCAGTTCTTTGATGTCAACGGAAAGGCAACATTTTACATGAAGATTAAAATGAGAGACGGAGCAAACGACTACAACACGTGCGGGAACGCATTCACACTCACAAGCCAAGAAGCCAACCAGGACATTACCGTTGATGTGACGGGAAAAGTGCCTGACGGAAACATTTCAGTTATAGCAGTAGACATTGACCAAGATGGAACGGACGATGCAAACACAGTCAATGTACATTCAGGCGTCTACCACGTGTTCAGTGTTACTGATGCAACGCTAGATGAAAATGTTATATTTTACAATGGGCCTTATGCAAACGATACAGTAGAACTGACTAGAATAGAAGACCTCTCTACAGCGGGAACAAAAACAGTCAACGTTGCAATGGTTTCAGGAAGCACGCACACAATTCTCAACGACGGGGATGCAGAGGACATTATAACAATTCACAGCGACGGAGCCTGCACAACGCTTTTGAGCAGCAAGAACGAAAACCCGCTTACGGCAAGAACGCCGGACTACAACCAGTACTATGAATCAAACGGGGACATCAACTACTACATTAAAGTGAACGCAAGGCGCAATGCAACAGACTACGTTTCCTGCATAAGGCTGGCCGGCTCGGGAAACGGCGCAGTTGACAATATCAACATTGACCAGGCAATTGACGGAAACGCACCGGTTGACGTGCACAGGGTTGGAATCGACTGGACCACAGCAAATACAATCAACGACGTAAATTCGGATGTTGTTGGCACGGGCTTCCTGGCATTCACGCCATCGGCAAGCGCGGGGGCAGAAGCAAATATAAGGTTCTTCGACGCGAGCGGAAAACTCCTCCTGAGCAGGCAAAAGGATTTAAGTACAGGGGGAAAACAAGACATAAACGTTGCAAACGTGGGAGGAGACGCTCACACAGTGCTGGAACAGGGTTCGAGCACTATAGCCGTTTACAGTGGGTTTGACAATACGACAGGCGCATTGTCAACGCTCGTGAGTTCCGAAACAGTTAACCCCGCGGATGCAGGAGGCGCTGACTACAACCAGTACTTTGAATACAGCGGCATTGACCAAAACTATTTCCTTAAAGTAACCGTTGTAAAGAACGGCGTTTCCTACGACACAAACGGAAACGTTTTCATGGTGGACAACACGCACTTTACGGGAACAACATTCATTGACCACACCGATATGACAATTGACTTGACGGTCGACAAGGACGGAAATGTTACATCGGACATTCACAACGTGGGAATCGACTACAACCAGGACGGAGTAATGGAAGCATTCGCCCAAGTGCACGGAGGACAGTACCACTTGGTTGCACAGCCAGACGCTGACGGAGTGGACGTGAACTTCTACGACAGCGGGAGAAACAGCGTTTTCGGAACGAAAAGAGCAGCGCTTACCGCGGGAAACGTGAAAATCAACGTGAGCAAGGTTTCGGGAGAACTGCCGAGCGGGTTTGAGGGAGACAATGCCTACCTGCAGTTTGACACCAACACTTGCACAATTAACGTATACGGGGACTTTAACGCAGTTGCAGCCACCCTGACCGGCACTCCGGACTACACGCTTTACTATGACGCAAACGGAACGGACTACAATGTTGTATTCTGCGACGACGATACGGCGGTGGCAAAGACTGAACTCTATGTTCCCTTTACCTCGGACTCAAACGGAAGCGTGAGCAGGATAATCAGCGCGGGAAAGGTTTCAGGAGAAGCGCACGCAGGCCTTGAGGGAGCAAACGGAAGGGTAAGGATTTTCTCGGATTCAAGCTGCACTGCGGGCAACGAAATAAGCACGCATATCGCTCCAACTACCGACGGAACCAACGCGGACTACAATATTTTCTTCTACTCTCACATTGGCGCAGGCACTTACTATTTGCAGGCGGACAGGGCCTCAACATTCGCAACCTGTCAGTCATTCGACCTTGATGCGAACGGCGGAACAATGCCGTTGAACATTGATGTTGAAGTGGAAGGAGAGGTTCCCACGGGCGTTGGCAAAATAAGAACTGATGTGAACAGCGCTTTCACAGCCGACATTTCCGCAAACCAGTACTACATTTACGCGGGAAAGGGAGATGCAAGCGATATAGTGTACTTCGAGGACGGCGGGGACACAGTCCTTTACAGGACAACGCAGGACATGTCGGGAAACGTGGCAAGCCTCGACATTGGAAGGATTGACGGAAACCTGCACGCAAACATTAGCACGGACGACAACGTGCAGGTGTACAACGACGCTCACTGCGTTACATTGAGGAGCAGCGAGGACGTGAACGTTGACACAGCGAACTCAAACGTTTACTCGCGCTACTTTTACTCCGATAACGCAGGCAACATTTTCCTCAAAGTGAGAGAAGGAAACTACAGGGAATGCATTTCTGTGGAAGAAGGAGACCAAAAGGCAACGATAAAAAACTATGATTTGAACTTTTTGGTTTACGGAAACCTCGGGGGAGACGTTAATGTAATAAAACTGGATTTGGCGCAGGACGGAACGGATGAAATAGACGCAAACATTGACGAAACAGCAACACCTAACACTTATAAAATCTACTTCGACGGAAAGGACGGAAACGCAACATTTGACATAAACTTTTATAACGTAGGAACCAAAAGGCTGCAATTAGCAGGAAAGGATGCAACAAGCGACCTGAACGTGCACGTCGGAAGGGTTGCAGGAGAAATGCACGCAAACGCGAGCGCGGGAGCAAACGATGCAGTCACGGTTTACGTTACCTCCGACTGCGAAACAACGCTTGTAAGCAGCCAGACAGTCAATGCAACCGCTGCTGCCGGAGTCGACTACAGCCAGTACTTTGAGGGAGACGACACGGGCACATACTACGTGCAGTTGGCAAAAGACGGAAAGGCGAGAACATGCTCAAGCGGAATAACGCTCTCAAACCAAGAGAACACAAGCGTTGACTTCAACTATGAAATAACCGGAATAATCCCGAACAGGGCATCGCTCGCAACAAAAGACATTAATGCAATAAAAGTCGCCAATTATATAGGAAGGGCGGTACAGCACGACTACAATATGTACGTTGAAGGGGAAGGCCTTACTGCAACTGAAACAATCGCGTTCTATGACGACAACGCGGCAACTGCAACACTGCTGCTTACGAGGACAAAGGACCTTTCAAGCGGAAACACTATTGACGTGAACGTTGCATACGTGAGCGGTCCGACTCACGCAATCCTGACCGCAACGGACGACATCAACGTGTGCAACATGGTTCCGGCGAGAACCACCACAGCGCCGGGATACTTCGGCAACTGCGACGTGCCCGGATTCAAGGTAAGCAGCGAGGACAGCACGAATGCGAACGACTTCAATGTCTACTTTGAATACGACGGCAACTCGACATACTTCCTTGAAATCGTGGACACCAACGTAAGCACAGACTACAATTCATACCATAAAATAAAGAATGCAACAAAGGGCGCAATACTCTATGTTCCCTTGGACGGGGTGTTCAACGGAAAAGTAACGGAGGAATACGACACAAGCATTGGAATCGCGGATGCAAACGTTGAATTGAGGACAGGCGCTGACGGAACGGACTGGAACGCATACACTTTCACCGTGAGCGACGGAAACTATGCGGCATTCGGCAACACCCTTGCAGGCGAACAGGACTTCAGGTTCTCCAAAGCAGGATACATTACAAGGGACTGGTCAACGAACGCGGGACAAATGAAAGACCAGCAATTGTCAGCCACACTGGACACAAACCTGCCGTCAGGCGTATACGTAACAGTGGTGGATTCCGGAGGACAGCCCATTACGGACGCGAACGTTGCACTGCTGAGCGATGTTACAACCACGCCGCACACCGTGCTGACCGGCTGCGTAAAGCCATCAGGACGCTGTCAGAGGGACAGCAACAACTATGCAGGCGGAGTTTACACATTCTCGGGATTCACGCTGCCCGACGACATTGTAATCAAGGTTTCAAAGCCGGGATACGAAACAGTGCTTGTCCCGGACTACAACGGAGGAACAGCAGTATACCACACCGTCACAAGTTCGAGCCAGTGGGCTCCAACAATAACGTTCACTAACGTTGCCCCAGGCGCTGTTTCATTGAGAACTCCGCTGGACAACACATACGAGTCAACTACTACGCCCACACTTAAATGGTTCGACTTAAACGTGGACGAAATAAACTACAAAGTGCAGGTGGACGACGACTTCAACTTCGGCTCAATGGCGGTGAACACCTACACCGGGGGAGGAAACATTGTCGCATACACCGTGCCTGCTGCAACGCTGGCCAACGGCTCAACCTACTACTGGAGGGTAAGAGCCTACGATGGAGTTAGCGATGGCGACTGGTCGGATATTAGGAGCTTCACGATTGACGGCACTGCCCCGGCTGCACCCACAATAGGAATCAACACAAACGAGGTATACGTAAACACAGTGTCAATAACGGTAACTGTTACAAGCAACGGGGCATATTACTGCAGGTTAAGCAATGACGGAACAAGCTGGGCGGGCTGGCAGGACTACAATGGAGCGGACAAAAACTATCCCTGGACGCTCACAGCGGGAGACGGAACAAAAACGGTTTACGTTGCCTGCAAAAACAATGCGGGACTTGAAGCAAGCAATTCAGAAAACGTGGTACTCGACACAACCGCGCCGGACGGCGTGAGCATTGCAATAAACGACGGAAACCAGTTCACTACAAGCAGGGACATAACAATTGACGTTAACGCACTGAACGCAAAAACATGCGAGTACAGCGTTGACGGAACAACCTGGGACACGGTGACAGACTGCAACACCGAAAACTTCAACACGCCGAACGACCTGCCGGCAGGAGACGGATTGAAAACGGTGTGGTTAAAGGCAACGGATGCCGTGGGAAACTTCACAACCGCAAGCGCTACAATAACACTGGACACTACAGCGCCTGACACAGCGCCAACGGCAACCGCAACAGAGAGCGGCAACCAGATTGTTGTAACATGGACAGCCGGCTCTGACGCAACAAGCGGCGTTGACTATTACAACCTTTACAGGAAAACAAGCGACGGAGTCGCAAAAACGGACACATTCGTGGCAGGCGGACTGAAAGGGCAGTCATATGTTGACTCGCCGGGAGTCAGCGGAAACTTCTGGTATGCCCTGACTGCGGTGGACTACGCGGGAAACGAGTCGGCAATCGGCACGGATTATGAAGCAGCGGTCGACTTCAATGCGCCGACGGGAACAGTAATAGTAATAAACGACGGGAACGATTACACTAGGAGCAGGAACGTCACAATTGACACCAACGCTTCGGGCGCAGACATCTGCGAATATTCAACAGACGGATGGGCAACCGTGGTAGCAATAACCTGTGATTCAGTGAACACCGCGGTAACGCTGCCCGACGGCGAGGGAGTGAAGACTGTATCCTTCAAGGCAACCGATGCGAATGCAAACGTGACGAATGCCGCGGACACAATAATCTACGATGCTACTGCACCAAACACCGAGCCGGTTGCAACCGCAGCATTATTGAACAACACTATAAGGCTCAACTGGACTGCTGCGGCAGACGCACTGAGCGGAATAAAGGAATACAGGGTTTACAGGAACAGGGGCGCAGCGCCAACACTGCACTCCGATTACATGCTTGTCGGCGGCGTTACAGGGCTTGTTTACACGGACCAGCCCACTTCAACAGGCACGTATTACTATAAGATAGTCGCAGTGGACAATTCGGACAACAACTCGGACGGAAGCAATACGGTGAACCAAGCGGTTGACTTTAACGCTCCAGTCGGAGTGAGCATTACAATAAACGACGGAAACCAGTACATTACCGACAGGACAAAAGCAACAATTGACGTTAACGCATTGGGAGCGGACAACTGCCATTACAGTACCGACGGAGGAGCAACGGAAACACCAATAGCGTGCACCGCTGCTGATACAGCGATAACGCTGCCTGCGGGAGACGGATTGAAGACAGTAATATTCTACGCAAGGGACTCAAACAACAACGCGACAACGGCAACGGACACAATAAAGCTTGATTCAACAAACCCGGCGAACGTTACAGGAACGCTTGCAGTTGTTTCAGGACAGCAGATAAAGGTTACATGGAACCAGGGAACGGACGCCACAAGCGGCGTTGACTACTACAAGATTTACAGGGATACCACAAGCGGGTTCGCTATTGCAGCCAACAAATATCTAGGGGAAACAAAGAACGTGTATTACTGGGACGCGCCGGGAAGCGGAACATACTACTACAAGGTCACTGCAGTTGACTACGCCGGAAATGAAGGCACCACAACCGATCAGAATCACGCTGAACTCGACAAGACAGCACCCCAGACATCATTGCTCAGCATAAACGGGGGAGCATTGTACACTAATTCCGTAAACGTAACGCTGGCTTTGTTCAGTTCGGACAACAATGCTGTAGAACACTGCTGGGCAAGCAATGATGGCAATACGTGGACAAGCATTGGAACCGTGGCAAGCTATGCCTGGGCTCTAAGTGCAGGCAATGGAGTAAAGTCAGTGTTCTACGTTTGCGAGGACTATTCCGATAACAACTCTGCATTGAGCACCAAAACAATAATGCTTGACGCAACCGCGCCGAGCACCCCGGTTGCAGTGTGGCCGCTGGCTGCCGCGGTGTCAGGAGAAACATTCATGTGGGACTGGAACGCGTCAGTGGATGCCAATGTACCGGACGGGAACAGCGGAGTGCACCACTATTACGTGCAGTTGACAAGGAACGGGACATTCCTGCAGGACGAAAACGTTTACGACACGCACTTGACGCTTGTGGGACGCACTCCCGGAGTTTACGTGCTGACAGTTGCCGGCGTGGACAACGCAGGAAACCAGTCGGGAACGCTGACGTTCTCCAACGTAACGGTTGATTTGACAATTCCAAGCGCTGCACCCACCAACCCGTTGCTCAATACGGGAGAGAGATTCAAGTGGACAAACAGCACAAGCGTTGACTTCAACTTTACTGCAACGGACGACACGGCTGTTTCAGCATGCCTGATAACACCCTACAAGAACAAAGTAGCACAGACAGCGGTGGCAGTTGTTCCGGTAGGAGGAGTGTGCGGTTACACTTTAACCAGCCTGTCAAGCGGGGATTCAGCATATGCTACAATTGACGTTAACGACAGCGTGGGCAACTGGAGCGGCAGCACAGTGAACACAGCAACCTACATTGTTGACACCACAGCGCCTGGAGTCGCAATAATCTCCCCGACATCAAGCTCAATACTCAGCGACACAACTCCAACGGTTAGATTCCACGCTTGGGACAGCTACGAGGAAAGCGACGTGAACACGGACTCGTTCGTGATTGACACCAACGGAGTGACAAGGGTTGTTACAATAACGTGCGACAACAACGCTCCCAACAGCTGGGACTGCAACTTTGATGTATCGCCGGCATTCGCTGACCCGAGCACGGACCAGAATCTTGAAGTAACAGTGTACGACAGGGCAGGAAACAGTTCCACTGCAACAGTAACGGACCTGAACTTTGACTCAAGCGATTACATAACAGTGGTAGATGTCAACGCGCACAAGTCAAGGGGAACAAATGCCAATACCTATGCAACTGGATGGCAGTGGGACTTCAACATCATTCTCGGAACAGCTTCGGGCAACGACAAGAACAAGATAAGGTTCAAGCTGGCAAACTTCACTACTAGTTCAAACTATGCTGGGCTGAAAACGCTCGCGGTTGACGGAAACGCGAGAATGGTCTACGACGCCAACGTCGGCGGAGCACAGTCTACGCAGACGTACAACATACAGACAGACTACAACGCTCAGAGAACAGTATATGCACTTTGGGACCACAACCCGAATACCGCGGGAATAGACGCAAACTTCTACATACAGGTGAAAATCCCAAGCCCCATGGCTTCGGGAACCTACAGGTCAACCTACGGCATAAGGTCGTATAGCAGCTAAAAATGAAAAGGAGTAGAATGCTATGAATAAACTCAGGGCTTCGGCCCTTTTATTTTTTATTTTAATTCTTGGAATAATGTTCATCAACGCAGCGGAAATAACAGGCACTATTGGCCCTGACGAAAACACGCAGAGCGGCTTTACCGGAGATAGCGGACCGGAAGGGGAAAATTTACTTACAAACGGCACTGCCTGCGATACAAACTCGCAGTGCAATTCCGGGCACTGTGCTTCGGACTACGATGGAGTGGGAAAATGGTGTGCTGCAGTGAATTACTGCGTGCACAACGGCACAATCACTTATTCCAACGGGAGTACGCTTTGCTCTAATGCAAGCACGCAGCAGACATGCACTAACGGAACGTGGATTGCGACAATCTGCACCGGAAGCTGCACAGGAGGAAAATGCGTTGCGGCCACCCCCACACCGACTCCTTCTGCGCCTCCAAGCGGGGGACAGCAACAGGGACCCGGTGGAGGAGCAGCGCCGGGGGCATCGCCGAGCCCCAGCCCGAGCGCAACCGCCACTCCGTCGCCCACTCCAACGCCGGAAGAGGAAACCGTGCTCGAGACCTCGAAAACGGGAACCGTGACCGCGGGGGACGTTGACAAGGTCTTGGATGAAGCCGGGGTAACCGATCCCGAGGAGAAGAAAAAGGCGCAGGTTGCAACAGGGCTGGAATACAAAAAAGAAATGAAGGTTGTGAAGAAAACAGACCCTGAAACAGGCGAGGTAACCTACGAATCGCAGTTCACCATTACGGTCAGGAACCCGACGGACAAAAAACTCACCAACTTCTGCGTAATTCAGAGAATTCCCCCCGAAACAGGGGCAACAGCCGAAACATTCAGTTCCCCTTACGAGTATTCAATACTCTCCGAGGAACCACTGATAGTGCAGTGGTGCATAGGAGAACTCGGACCGCATGAATCCGTGAAAATAAAGTTCACAATAATGGAGCAGTTGACAGAGGAGGAATTCGACCTGTTTTCCGCCATAGGAACAGGCATAGAGGAAGAAGTGATAGTTGTAGGCAAGGGAAACGTGAAAGTCACGCTTTATGACTCGGAAACCGGCGCAGTCCTCGCGGTGCCGGTGAACGTAAAAATTTTCAGTGAAGACGGAGAGCTTGCGGCGGAAAAAATCGCCGCTCAGGGAAGCGTTGAATTCTTAGCCCTCAGCCCAGGAAATTATTGGATTGAAACAGAGAAAACAGAAGAATACGAGGCGGGAGAATCAAGCACTTTTAAAGTGAAAGCGGACGAAACCGCGGAAGTGTCAATAAGCCTAGAGCCAGTGGAAGAGGTAATAATCCCGCCCGAGGCGGACTTGAGCGGCTTGATGTGGCTTATCATTATAGTGGCGGTGCTCGGTTTGCTGTACTATTTCAGGAAGCCGATTCTCGGAATGTTCGCGGCAAAGCCGGCTGCAAGGAAGGCGAAGACGCCGCTCGAAGAAGCCGCTGAGGAAGCGGAAAAGGCGGCTCCGGCAGCGCCTGCAGTAGAAGCCGAAAAACCAGCCAAACCGCCCAAAAAGAAGAAGAAAAAGAAAAGGAAGAAGCGAAAGAAGCGCAAGAAGAAAAAGAAGAAAAAGCCGAAGAAAGAGGAAAAGCCGGCCGAGCCCGCTCCCGTCATAGGCGGCGAGGGCACGGAATTCGGGGAATGAGCAAATTCCCTGCTTCTTTTTTTATTTTCTGTTTTTTTAAGTAGTTGGCGCTTTGCTGAACTGGCATTAGCGTTAAAAGAATTTTCTTTCCCTATTTTTCCGCTGAGAGAGTTGATTGAATGCGGTTAAAGATTGAGAGGGAAAAGTGCGATTTATGCGAGTCAGCGCAGTGCATGAATTCGTGCCCGCTTTTTTTGGAAAAGAATGCGCTGAACTGCATCCACTGTAACCCGGAAGAAGCGGAGTGCAGGAATGCCTGCAGACGGAATGCCTTTTTTGAAATTGCCGAGGGCATTCTTTCAATCGACGAGGAAAAGTGCGATGGATGCGGGGAATGCGTTAAAGCCTGCCCCTACAATGCAATTGTGCTGGTGAACGGAAAGGCGAGGAAGTGCAATCTCTGCGCCGAAAACGATTTCCTTGTTTCCTGCGCGGAGGGATGCGCGCGCGGGGCAATTTCAATCCGCTGGGAGAGGAAGGAAACCAGGGCAGCGGAAAAGGCATTCGGGTGGAGGGTTTTTCCGGTCAAGGAAAGGAACATGCGGGTTCTGAGGCATGGAAACAATGCGAGGATTGTCAAGTGCAACGGGAAAAAATGGTACTTGCTGGATTCAATGCCCGCGCTGACAAAGCAGGAAGCCGTGCTCCTCAGGAAAATACTGCGGGAATTCCAGGAAGGCAAATGGGAAAAGGGAAATCTGGAAGAGGCGGTGGAAAGGCATTGTTCCACGAATTCGATTGAACTGGGCGAGGAGCAGAAGGACTATTTTCTCGGTGTTCTGGGTTCTTCGGTGTACGGCTTCGGGCCTGTTTCCGTGCTCTTGGAGGACGAGGAACTCGAGGAGATTGCTCTCGCTGGATTGGGAAAATCGAATCCGTTGAGGGCATTCCACCGCGATTTCGGGTGGCTTGACTGCAATGCATACTTTTCAAGCGGCAAAGCCGTGAGGAACCTGGTAAATAAAATGATTGGAAAGATGGAGAGACGGCTTTCCACTGCAAACCCGAGGGTGAACGGAATGCTCTCCGACGGAAGCAGGCTGAATGCAACACTGCCGCCTGTTTCGGTGGGAATGCCTTCTTTTACTATAAGAAAGTTCCACACTCAAAAAATGACTCCACTGGAGCTTGTGGGCAACAAAACATTCAGCGCGGAATTAATGGCTTTCCTTTGGCTTTCAATGCTCAGCGAGTGCTCCGTTCTCATAGCGGGAAACACGGGAAGCGGCAAAACAACCACGCTCAATGCCCTGTTTTCTTTTGTTCCAAGGGATGAAAGGATTGTCGTGGTGGAGGAAACCCCTGAAATGCATTTCCCGCACGCGCACTGCGTGAGGCTTAACACTCTCGAAAGCAGGAACATTAAAATGCAGGACCTCATCGCGGATTCGCTGAGAATGCGCCCGGACAGGATAGTAATAGGCGAGGTAAGGGAAAGGGGGGAAATAAAGGCGTTCGTTGACACGCTGCTGGCAGGGCAGGGAAAGGGCAGCTATGCGACAATGCACGCCCTGAGCGCAAGGGAAGCAGTTACAAGAATGAAGGCTTTCGGGGCAAGGGACGATGATTTGAAGGGAGTGGACCTTTTCATCGTGCAGAAAAGGTGGACTGAAACAGACCTGGAAAGGAACGAGCGGAGGGAAAAGAGGAGAATCACCGAAGTGGCTGAACTCGGGGAAAAAGGCAGGGCAAAGCGCCTTTTTTCACTTGACTTCCGAAGGGACAGAATAAAGAGGCATTCTTTTGGAAAAAAGCCCGTGGAAAAAATGAAAATCGCCTTCGGGCTTTCAAAGGGGGAAATAGAGGGGAAAATAAAGAAAAGGACGCTTGCACTGGAGGAATGGAAATCCGAGAGACTTTGCCTTAAAGAGTTCTTTGAGAGGGCGTGTGCTTTCAGGGAGGATGGAAAATGATTCATTTTCCTTTTTCCGCGGGGAAATTTTTCGGGGGGAAAATGGGACTGCTTCGCGCTGTTCTTGCCTCGCTTTTCCTCTGGTTTCTTTTCTCCCTTGTTTTTCCCGGAATTGTAGAAGGAATCCTGTTTTTTCTTTTCTCCCTTTCCGGAATCTGCCTGTTCTCATTTTACGCTGCGGGGAGAGCGCGCAGGAGGCATGCCGAGAGAGTGAATGGAAGCATTCCCTTCTTTCTCCTGGGGCTCAGGGTAAAGCTTTTGCTTGGGAAAAGCATGGAGGAATGCCTCAGGGAACTGGGTGTTAAAGGAAAGGGCGCTTTTTATTCGGAGCTCGGGAAAACCGTGAGGGAATTCGAATGCCTGGGCGCGAGCGTTGAGGATGCTTTGCTGCATCTCGCGGAGAGGGTTGATTCCATTCCACTGAAGCGCGCTGTTTCCTGCATAGTGCAGCTGAGCGAGCAGGGCTTCTCTGCCGGGGAACTTAACTCGCTGGGCATACTTGCAAGGGAACTGCTCGCCGAGGAAAAGGCGAAAATAAGGGAATTCTCTGGGAAAATCGTTGTTTTTTCCCTTATGTTTGTGGCTGTTTCCGCTGTTTTTCCGGCACTGTTTCTCGCGTTTGTTGCCGTGGGCTCTCTTTTTCTCGAAATAGGGTTGAGCCCGCTGCAGGCGGTCGTTGTTCCTGTCGTGCTCTTTCCGCTCATTGACCTGGGGGCAATGCTTTTCATTCGGGAAAAAATTCCTCTCATCGAAGCGGGCGGGGCGTGAATTAAATGAATGCACAGGTTTTTGGAATGGCGTCCGGAATGCTGCGGGCTTTTCTTTCAGGAAAAAAATACCTGGGACTGGAAAAGGAATTCAGGGAAGAGAGAGGCGAATCACTTCAGAAATTTCTTTCGCGGTGGTTTGCGCGGGGCGTTGTTTCCGCGCTTGTTTCTTGCGCTGCATTTCTTTTTTTTGAAATGCCTTTTTTATTTTTTGCGCTTGCCGCTGTCCTGCCTGTTGCCCTGCCTTTAGGCGCGCTTTCCCTGCAATTGTTTCTCTTTGAAAGGGAAAGGGGAAAAAAGGAGGAAGCCGTGCCCGCACTGCTTCTCCAGGCTTCCATTTTTCCACCGAAAACGCCTGTATCGAAAATGATGGAATGTTTTGCGCTTGGGGAAAAAAATGCCTTTGGAAAGGAGTTCAAGAAAGCGGTAAGGGAAGTAAAGCGCGGGGCAAGCGCTGCGGAAGCGCTGGAAGGAATGAAAGCCAGGAACAGGGGAAGGTTTTTCCGCGAGGCAGTTGAAATGCTTTTGCTCGCGGAGGAAACGGGAATTGAAATGAATTCTGTGCTGAGGGAGAAAGCGGAGGAAATAATCGAAGTGCAGGCCATTCTGAGAGAGCGTCTCTCGCTTCTTTCAATACAAAAAGCGACGCTTTTGCTCGGCGGGGGAGTAATAGTGCCTTTTATTCTAGGTCTCCTGAGCGGGATGGTGCGCTCCTTTGACTTGGGGGAGTTTTCGCAAATGCTTTCAGGCAGCGTTGCGTGCAGGCAGGAAATGCTTAATGCAGCGGTTTTTGCAAACCAGGTGTTTGTTGTGGAATACGCGCTCGTTTCCTCCCTCTTCCTTTCCTTTCTGGAGGGAAAGCCCAGGAAAATTTTTCCTTACGCTTTGGTTCTTGTTCCTTTGGGTTTTGTTGTTTTTTCCCTTGCAGCGCGGGCTCCCGTAATCTGATTCTTGCAGGGAACAGCCGTGCCGGCGGCAGTCGGAAAACTATTTTAAATCCTTTGATGTTATATGTGTGCAATTGAATTGTTTGCGCGGAGAGGTGTTTTTTTGGAAGGAAAAGTGGAATTTGTGGAGCACGGAAAGGTTGACTTGAAGGGTTATACTTTAATAGAGGGCTTTCCCGGGCTGGGCTTGGTCGGAACGATTGGAGTGAAATACATTGTGGAGAGGCTCAAGTTCAGGTCTGTCGGGCACATTGAGAGCGATTTCTTTGTTCCCATTATAAGGGTGCACGAAGGCCTGCCTGTGTATCCCTCGCGCATTTACGTTAACAAGCAGAAGAAGCTCGCGGCGCTTGTGTCCGAGCAGATAATTCCGAGGAATATGACGGCGACCATTGCCAGAAATGTGGTGGAGTGGGCTGCAAAAAAGGGAATAAAAAAGGTAATTTCAATAGAGGGAATTCGGACAAAGGGCGCAAAGAACGGGGCGGAAATGAAGATTTACGGGATTGCCTGCAACGAGAAATCCAAGGCGGACCTCAAAAAATTCAAGGTTCCGATTGTAGGGGAGGGAATCACCACAGGCGTTACTTCAATGATTTTGCTTGAAATGTCGAAGCAGGACAAAATCGAAGCGTACTCTCTGCTGGGGAACGTGAAAATCGCGGCAGACTACAAGGCTGCCGCGGAATGCCTCAAAAAACTGGACGAAATTTTGGGGAACCAGTTCAAAATAAACGTGCAGCCGCTGCTCAAGGAAGCAAAGGAAACAGAAAAAGCGCTCCTCTCGCACCTGGGAAAATTAAAGCAGACCGAAGCCACGGTTAAAAAGTTCGAGAAAGGCGTGCCCATGTACACCTGAATTGCCATTCGCTCAATCAGATTTCGAGGGAAAGCATTCTTGCCGCGCTTTCCACTGCGTGCTCGCTGTACTGCTGCAGTCTTTCCCTTGCCTGTTCTTCGGAAACCCGCGGTCCAATCATTCCGCTGAGCACGGGCTTGTTGTATTGTAAAGCGAGGTCGGACATTTTTCTCGCGGCGTTCTCCGCCACTATTTTGTCGTGCCCTGTGCCGCCCTGCAGTACGACGGCAAGGCATATTACTGCTGCAATTTCCTTTTTTTCAAGCATTTTTTTAACCGCGAGGGGCATGTCGAATGCTCCCGGCACGCGGACAACGGGAGCGATTTCAATGCCTAGTTCTGCGGCTTTTTTCTCAGCGAAAGAGAGCATTTTCTCTGCCATTTCTTTCCTGTAGTCCGCAACAACAACCCCTATTTTTGCCATTTTACCGCCTTTTTTTACACTTTAAGCCCTGGGGCGTTCTCCGAGCCCTGCCTCTGCCCTGTTCCGGCTTTTTCGGTGAGGGATTCCGGCTTGAATAGGATGGCTAGAGCGTTCAGCCCGTGCTTTTCGCAGCGGTCCTTTAAAATTTCCGCAAGTCGGGCATCGTTTTCTGCCTCACTGGAGTGCACAAATACCTTTAAAATGTGATTTCCTGTCAAAATTTCGACGTTTATGAGGCTCAGCGATGCCTCGTGCGCGCACGTTTCGTCTATTGCCGCATCGCCAACAAAGCCGAATGCGAGTACCAAATCGCATCCCTTCTCGCGGAAAAGCTTGATGCAGGCGACAGGCAAATCCTTTATTCCGGGAACAGTATAGTGCTGGAATTTTACGCTGTAGCCCTGCTTTTTTATCTCCTTTTCCATTGCCTTAATCGCTATTCCCGCCATGTCGGCGCGCGCAAACATTGTGTCCGCTATTCCAATTGTTTTCATCATCCCAGCCTCTGCATTCTGACAACGTCGCCGTTTTCCAGGGCGAGCTTCTCTCTGAGGTTTTTTTCCGAAATCACTTCAACAACATTCTCCGGGTGCCTGTTTTTTTCAGGCACAACGATTGCGGAATCAAACGAGGCAATCCACACCCTGTAGGCGGTAAGCGGATTGAACCTGCTCCCGCTCCTTTCAAATCCCTCCAGTTCAATCGGCTCTGATTCCTTCAGGAATTCTTTCATTTTTCCAACGTCCACTTCCAGGTTCAGCGTGCCGGGAAAGGGAAAAAAGCCCAGTTTCTCTCTCACCTCGTGCCTGTACTCGTGCAGTGAGAGGAAACGCTGTCCTTCGCCGAGACCGGATACCACCCTGCCAGCCAAAAATTCCGCCATAGAAAAAACTCCTGGGAAAGGAAATTAAAACATAACGCTCTTTCGCCGAGACGCGGAAGAAATGTGGAAAGGTTTAAATACTTGGGGAGAGATAAGAATATTTAAACAACGCACATTAAATTCATTTAATAAAATTAATAAATAAATAAGGAATAAATAGGCGGTTGCCGGAGAAAAAAAGGATGGTCTGAAATGGCGCCAGTAAGAAATGCCAGTGCTGCCGCGAGGAGAGCGGCCCTCATAGAAAGGATGAAGAGAAAGGGCGGCGTGGAAATCGAAAGAAGACCCGGCAGAGAAAGAAGGCCAGCGCGCAGGCCCGGGCCAAGCGAAAGGCGCGTTCCCGAGTGGGAGAGACCCCTGCTCGAGGGGCTCAATGCCTCAATAAGGAGCCTTGAGAGGATTGAGGCAGAGCAGGCGGCAAGAAGAGTCCCTGAACAGCAGGCTGAACGGGAAAAGGAAGCGATAAGCGGGCAGGTCTGGGAGATTATGAGAAAGGCAGGGCATCTGCCTCCGGGCGAAATTGCGATGAGTTCAAGGGTCGCATGGCAGAACAGGGAAGTGATAAGGGACAGGGAAGGAAGACCCTATCACACGGGAATAGACGCTTTCTGCAGGGCGTGGAGGGAGAGAATGCTTTCCTCTCATTACGCACACCGCATGTCGATTGAGTCGGCGCAGAGGACTATTGAAAAATACAGCGCTCCCCAGGGATTGAGGTGGTTCAATCCAAGGAGATGGATAAGGGGGGCGAGCAACAGGGTTGCGGTGAGGCGGCTAAGGAAAGACCTTGCATTCCTTAAAGGCAATGTGGAAAAATTTGAGAGGGAAACGCTGGTTCCATCGCTTGCCGCTATTAACAGGGCATTCGGGGAATACATGAGGACGAGGTCAGCCGAGCAATTCTGGCTCACAATGGACAGCTTCCATTTTAACGGCAGGAAGTGGCCCGGCATAACCAGGGAATTCGACAGGGCGAACCGGGAACTCGCACTCCGTGTAATGGGAAAAGGCAGGGCGAAAAGAACAGCGTGGGTGCTCAGGCACCTCGGCCAGCCGCCCAACCCCATTGCGGTAAGCCTTTTCGGCTCGATGAGGTTAAACCCTTTCACCAAGAGGCGGGGGAAAATCGCTGCAAGACTTGAAAATGAAGTGAAGAGATATGCAAGCGGCGGCACAGCACTAAGCGATGCACTGAATGAAATGGTCGGGCGCGGAAGGGAAAGACTGGCTGAAAGAGGGCAGGAAGCACTGCAAAGATGGGCCGCGGGCGAAGGGGGAGCCGAAGAAGGAGCCACAAGGGAAGCAGGCGAAAGAGAAGAAGTCGGCGCAGGCGCGGAAGCCGGCTGAAAGGGAACGCTAATTCTTTTTCCTTACAATCAGGATTCTTCTTCTCACCAAAAGCACTGCTCCAATGAGCAGTGAAAGGAAGAAAAGCAATTCGAGAGCGTTTTCCGGCAGGGAAGGCAGGTTCCAGAGCCCTGGCTGCTGTGGTCCTGTCTGCACGTTGAGAATGTTGTCGCCTGGCTTCGACACCACTTCGCCGTCCTTTCCGACCTGCGTGAGCGACCCGCGGCGGAATGCCTCAATCAGGGGTATCAGCTGACCGTTCTCGGAATACCACATTCCTGTTTCGGGGTCGTACCAGAACGCTCCGTTTCTTCCCTGCGCCATTGTAAGCGTTTCCGGGGGGTAGGTATTGTAGGTTATCGTGGGAATGCCGTTTTCCGCTGAAAACTTGAGGTCGTGGTCGTTTCCTTCGGCATCCTCTATGTGAATTCCGTCGGCTGTCTGCTGAATGCTTTCAATGGGCGCCTCGTATACCTCGCCTGTTTCCTTGTTTATTATTTTAATGAAATCAATGCATTCGTCGCCGACAAGCTTCGAGTAAATAATGAACCTGCGCGTTGGCGTTTCAAATATCTGGAAGGGCCCCATCTCCGTAAGGGACTGGTTGAATTGCTCCACTTTCTCTTCCTTGAGGTCGGAGCCCGGAACAGCAATCGCTTCAATTTCCACAGCCGGCTCAGGGCACTCTGTTTCGGGATTAACTGTTTCAGCGAGGTGCGTTTTCATTCCTGAAACGTCTTCCTGCGAAATTGCCGCCTGGGCATTCCTCTTGAGCCATATTATCAATTCGTTGGTGTAGGGCTTGTAGAGAATGAGACCGTTTTCGAATATTATGGACTGCAAGAGCCCGGCTTCCTTTGTGCTGTTGTTGCTCAGCAGGGTGTTCCTGTCGGAGTAAATTTCCACTCTCGCTGTTGCGCCTTCAACCATTAGTCTCGGAGCGCCCTCGGCAACAATCCTCTGCTTTTCCTCCCACGCTTTTATGGTGGGATGCGTTGTGGTGACAATGTTCACAACCTTTCCGAAAGCGCTTGTGAGGTTGCCGCTTTCCTTTCCATAGGAAGTGAATTCCAGTCCCGTTTGGTCCAGAATGCCCTGCCTTATGCAGTCGAGCACTTCCCGGCTTGTTGCTATGAGTTCCGAATCGGTGCCCATTTTGAAAATGAGCTCTTTTTTTGCGGGCAGTCCCAGCACCGTGAGTCTTTTGGGGAATTCTTCCGCGGGAATGCTGAGGTTTGTGGATTCAAGCGCGGTGACAATGTTGTTGTCTATTAATGTGGTTTTTTTCCTGACGCCGTTTTCGTCCACGACATAGTAAACCTTTCCTTCGCCGAAATTTATTTCCAAAAACCTGTTGGAATCCGGGTCGCCGACAACCTTTTTCCCGCTTGATTTGAACGCGCTCGGGTTGGTTTCGCCCTTGAACCAGAAGGAGTAAAGTCTCTCGGATTCAAGAATGCCTGAGGAAAACTGCTCTGTGTCAATGCGCGCCTGCACGAGGTCATCGCTCTCAGAGCCCTCAATGAAGTTTTTCACGGTTTCATCCAGTTTTTCCGCGGCCTGCGAGGTGTACGTGTTCTCGTCGGAGCGGAACAATCCCATAAGCGTGTCAAATCCCTGCTGGGTCATTTCCGCAACTTTTTCAGTGGAAAGCTGTGCAGGTGCTTCCGAGCCCTGCTTTTCCTCTTCCGCGGGAGCGAAAATGTGCACGTAATAGCCCTCGTCAACGTCCACGCAGTCCTGTATCTGCGGGGCGTAATAGAGCTGCTGGAATGCGGTAGCGAACACAGCACTCCAGCCGAAAATCATGTAGGAAAGGGATTCCCCGAAAGCCATCCAGCCCCCGACAGAGGAGGGATTGCATTCCCTTCCAAACAAATTGCAGGCAGCGTTCATTATCTTGCCAGGCAGGATGTCCTGCACTTTCTGCCTGCACGAATTGCCTGCGCGCATTTCTTGCACGAGGTCTATTTTTCCCTCTTCCGAGGAACCCTCCTCTGTTCCCGACAAATTCATGTGCCTTGAGAAGGTTATAATCGTGGAGCCCTTCTTCTTTGCCTTTTCTGACACGGTGTCCTCGAGAACATAGGAAGTGGTGCCGCGCATTGCGTAAAAGTTGGGCATGAACGCGAGTATGTTTTCCGCTGACAGATTGATGCCGCATTCCTCGCAGTCCGGTTCGGAGTTGGAGTAGAACGCCAGGTTTTCGACCCTGTCGCGCACCTCCTCGCTCTTGAAACTTTCATACATGTCGTTCAACGGCTTGAAGTTCGCGAACACGTTCCTTGCCAAAAACTCCCAGGGCAGGTACTGGAGCATTTTATTGAAGAGGTCGCCTTGGTCGCTGCCCTCGTTGGCGAAAAAGTCAATGAAGGCGTCATTGTAAAGCTCGTGCTCTCCTGTGTACCATTTGACCTCGCGCCATACGTCCGGCAGCATGTAGCCCGAAGCCCAGTCCTGTCCGCCGCCGCGCTTTGCGAACCAGTATGCGTTGGTGTAAGCGCTCCATTTCAACCCGCCTTTTAGGGAAAAGTAGTCTTTGAATAGTTGGTTCTGGCGCTGCACCGCCATGTCCAAAATGCTTGTGAACCTGCGGCCCATGAAGCCGCGGTGCACCATTGTGTCCACGAGTCTTTCGCTGTTTTTTACGGGGTATTCCGCTGTCATTAACTGCAGCCTTCCGTGGGTAAGTCTTTTTGCGAATTCTTCGGGCGTCAATTCCATTGCTTTTGCCATTTCCGCGCCGTGCCCTGGCTTTGTTCCTGTTAAAGTGTAGCGCAGTTTTGGCACTGACCAGTCCTTTATGGGCAGGGCTTCCCCGGAATCGATTGCCACGGACCAGTCCGCGTAATGGGAGAAATGCCTTTCGATGTCGGGCATGCTCACCTCGCCCCACTGGGGGGAAGTCGGGCTGACCTTGTAAAGGTTCAGGTTTCTGCCTGTTGTCTCGAATGCGCTCATTCCCGCCCAGTCGCCGTCCCTTGCGAACTTATGCATTACCTGGTATATGTCGATTGAGTCGTCGGGCAGCCAGTGGTATGCCTGCGTTTCGGGGTTTCTCACAGCGTACTGGAAGAAGTGCAATGGCTCGAAGCGGGAAACGTATTCAGGCATGTCCATGTGGATTAAGTCCTCGTAGCCCATCAATACTTTTGACATTTTCCTGCCGTAGTCCACCCTTGCAACCTTTTCCATTTCAGAGTTGAAGCCGAACCTCCTCACTATGTCGTCATAGCTTCTTCTCGCTTCCCTTACGAATGCGTCGTTGGTTCTCGCAACTCCGCGTATGTCCCTCATCATTTTGTACATTGATTCCTGTGTTTTTTTGTCAGTAATCTGGTCAATCCAGCCCTCCTTGCCGAACCATTCCTTTTCGAACTTGCTCCTGAACGCGCGCGATTGCCCCAGATAACATGCATCCGTCCAGCCGTCGTCAAGTACTTCGGTTAACTCGTATCGCAGTCTTCCCGCTGATTCTGGGTGCTGTGCCGCCTGCCTCCACACCCTGTGAGCGCGCCATTTCCCGAGCCTCGTGTCGGGTCCGAAAAACTTCATTCTTATTTTGTCCGCGAGAGCCGACTTGCTGAAGCGCCACGGGAATCTGCCTGGTCTTCCGTACTGCAGGAAGAGCTTTTTGGCGCGGAACCAGAGCGCCGGCGCTGCCAGCGATAGAACCATGTCCCCGGAGAACCACTTGTTGTACAGCTTGTCGAAGAGGGAATACACTGAAATTACTCCCTGCGAGGTGTTTGTCTGCGATGATGCGCTGAAGTTTTCGGCGAGAATGGAATTGGGAATCATTTTCTGGTTTAAGCGCACGTATGCTTCAATATTGGAATCGTTTAAGTCCGAGAGAACGAGGTTGTCCATGAACTGCTGTTGCTGCTCCTCGGGAATTCCCGTTTCTTCGGCTATGCGTGCGAGGTCTTCCTCGTCCATTTCCTCAATCCTGCTCTTTCCCTCGCTCTTGAGCTTTTCTATGAGCGGTAGGCTCGTGAAGAAGTCCGCGACCTTGCCTGCTTCCTTGTTGAATGCTGTTCCGGAGTTCCTGTAGTTGAGGCTTTTTTCGGTCAGCGGGCATGTCAGGTTTTTGTCCTCCAGGTCGTTGCACCTGCCGACTCTCAGCGTGTCATCCAGGACAACGCCGAAGGAATACGCTCCATGAATGTTGTCGTTGAGGAGGTGCTGTATTTCCGCCACGTCGAATTTTTCATCCGCCACTTCCACCTTTGTCGCGTTTTCCTGGTCCAGGGGGATTACGAGCGTGGAGTTGGGAGATTCCTCCCTGTCGGGGTTCGGCACAGTACCTGAACCTATCTGGCTCCCGAGCAAGCCGTCCGCCAGAGCGTCCAGAATGCGCTGGGATTCCAGGTCGGACATTCCCTCAATGCTGCAGGTATAGTTTGCCCTTTCAACCTTTTCGGCTTCTGCGCTGTTGTCCTGCAGTGCGGCTGTGAGGGCTGACGCATGCGTTGTGTTCAGTATGAGGAAAACCGCAATCCAGAGCAATGCATTCCTGTAATCCATTTTTTCACCCGTGATAGAGGTAGAAAATCAACCCCATTGGAATCCAGTTGAACGCGAACAGCAACAGAAAGCTGCCTGTTAAAGTGCAGGCAAATACCGCGAGGAAGTTTTTGGCATGCGGGTTCCATTTTTTTTCCTTCAATTTGTCCGCGAGCATCGAGCCGAGCAGTAAAAACGGGGAGAAGAGAACCGCGACGGCGAATGCAACCATGAGAATTTTGAATACTGCGTAAAACCACAAGCCCGCTGTTTCCAGGGGCGTGGCATACAGTTGTTCGGGCACTTCGCCCAAATTCCATTCCCCTGAAACAAGCGCGAGAGGGTAAACGTATGCAAGCGCGGTGAGCGCGAGGGAGAAAACGAAAAGCGAAATGAACGCTGAAGAGAACCATTTCATTTTGAATTTTTCCGCGAGCCTTTTGCGCAGGAAAGCCGCGGGAAAGACGAGAATGAAAAACGGGATGGAAAGGACCAGCGAACCCCAGAGCAGCTGCGCAAGGGAAAGTAATAAATTCATGCCAGTGTTAATACTTATGAAGAACATTCGGCTCAATTAAATGTATATATTAACACATTTAAATAACTTAAGGTATTAATTTAGGGGAAGAATTGAGTGGTTTTATGGCTGAAAGAACGATAAAGGAAATGGACAGCATTTCAAGAAAGGACAAGCGCTTTTACAGGCGCAACGCCGAACTGTTCGACAAAATAAAGGAGCAGATTTTGAGAGCGGAGGGCCTGCGCGAGAGGGAGAAGAGAAAAATACTCATGCGCCTGAGATTCCAGATAGGGGAAATGCAGGAAAAAGAGGGGATTGAAATGTCCTCTGCTCTTTACGACCAGGTGAAGAAAGGCGGCACGGATGTCGGGGAACTTGCCTCGAGGGAAGCCCGCCGGAGGGGAAGAGGAAGGGCAAAAAAATTCGGCGAGAACGATTTGAACTTTATCGCCGACAACATTTTTTCTCAGTTAAAGGACGAAGGGCTGCCCCGCAGGAGGCGGGGTAAAAGGGCTTCCGGCAGGGAAACGCGCGGGAGAAAATACGCTTCCTGGCGGGACAGGAAGGGAATTCCGAGCGAGAAGGAAGCCGAAGTGGAAAAAATAAAGCAGGATCTCGCGGAAAAGCTTTCGGGAAGGAGACCGCTGGAATCCCTGGAAAAGGGCGGCGAAGCGCCGTCGCTCGGGGAACTCGAAGACCTGAAGAACCTTGATGTCGAGGACATCGTGGGCGGAAAAAAGGGAAAAGCAAAAAAGAAAAAGAAGAAAGGCGAATTTGACTTGGAAGGGCTTGAAACCGATTTGGGCTGATTTAAGGTGCAGCGGAACAGTTGAGGTATTCCTCTGATGTCAATTTACTGCCGTCAGGAGCCTGGGGCAAGGGCTTTGCGGGCCAGAACAAAAGGTCAACATATGCTTGGAAGTTGTGCTGCGTGAATTCTTCCGGTCCTTCCTCTTTGAGCTTTCTGAAGTTCACCAGAACGCTCGGGGGCTTGTTTATTTCGCCGACTTTAAGGAATAGAAGGCGGTCCAGGTCGTTGTCCGTCTTGATTTCCCCGCTTTGCTTGGGAAAGCAGTAATAGGTTTTTCTTTCCCCGGAAAATTCGTGCTCGCCTGTCTGCGTGTACTCGGCTGTGTAAAGCAGCACGAAAACGAAGGCATTCTTCTCGTCGGCGGGAATCCAGTCCTCGTTGTCGAACTGCTGCGGCGGGATGTAAATGTAAAAGAAGTAATCGTATGCCTGCTTCAGGGGATCCATTACCGTGCCCACTGAATCCCTGAGCCTGTCCTGCAGTCCCCCGCTCAAAGCGGAGTCGCTCGCGTAATCCTCCTTTATCATGGCAAGGAGGTAGTCGACTTCGCTTGTGTCCTCTATATTCTCGCCTGGAACTCTCGGAACGCTGGAGTAAAGAATGGTTTGAAGCGCGGAAGCGGCGTAGTCAGCACCGTAAAGGCTTTCGAGGTTCTTGTTGACGTTTATGCCGAAAGTGCCGCTTATTGAAAACATGAATGCTGAAAGCCCTGCAACAATGAGCAATAGGAACAATGCGTCTGTTATCGCCGCCTGCCCCCTGCAGTTCATTCCCCCACTGTGCCTGAATTCTGGCACCGCTGTTCTGCGGAATGCCTTCAGTCCCACAGCACCACCACCAAAAGCAGGGGTCTTATGGCAAACCCGCTTCTGACGCTTGAGTCCTGGAAAGCGAAGGGAAACTTTTTCACCATAACTTCTGTGTCGTGGCTTATTTCCCTCTCCATATTGGAGCATTCCAGGAGTTCGCCGTCTATTTCGAAAATGCCCTCGTCCTCGTTCACGAATTCCATGACGTCAAAGGTCTGCTCCAGGGGTAGTTTTACTGCCCCGACCTTGTAGTAAACGCTTATGACCTCGCTTATGCCGCCGCACAATTCGAAGAATTCGTCCGGCGTATCCATGTAGCGGTCGCCGCGCAGCCTGTCGCTTATTTCAAGGAGGCTTATCGCGTTGCTGAACTCGCGCTGCCCGCTGTCAAGTCTCTGGAAAGTTGTCGTGAATGTTGCGAAAAAAATTACAAGAGCGAAAAGTATGGGAATGAGGCTCGGCAGGTCGTCTCCTATCGGTCCAATGAATCCTTTCCTGCTTTTCATTCTTCCGCCTTCTCTCCTTTTTTCCCGTTTTGATTCTTTCAGGTTTCGGATAAAATGCAAGTGCTCGGCATGCCTCTTTCCGCTTTGACCATGTTTCCCACTGTTTGCTCGTTGTCGAGGCACGACCCCTCATAGTGGGAAGTGCACGGAATCAGGTAAAGCTTTTTTTCGCCGTGGTAGATTTCTTTTATTATTATGAGGCTGTCCATTACGGGCTCCCTTGACTGGGGGTCAAGCGTGGTTTTATCCGCATCTTCAAGGGAATTGGTCACCCTGTCAAAATCGAAAATCAAGAATTCCGCATCGGAATCGATTCTCTGGGAAGCCATCACCGGCTTTTTTTCACCGCGCGCCGGCCTCCTCGTTACTTCAACGACAAGCGTTGATTCTTCCGCGGACTCTATTTTTCGCAGGTTCATTATGTAATAAACCTGCCCTGCGTAAAGGCTTCTTATGTAGGGCTGCAGAGAGATCTCCCTTTTAATGCACAACTGGTCGCTTTCAAGCACTTCGACCATTGTCCTGCCGTTCTTCCTCACTATCCTGCTTGCCTCGCTTCCTATTGAAATCCCGTCCAGGTTATAGGTGAAAAAAATTACTATCGCAAAAAGCGCTGTTACGAGAATGAGGAGGTTGAGCTTGCTCAGGGCAAAGCCGATCATCAGAGTCCCTTCCTGTAAGCGCATATCACGGGAAAAGCGTGGTTCGGCGGCGTTACATTGAACAGTTCATAGCTGCCTGCCGGAATTCCCTCGAAGAAATCGTGCAATACGTATTTCGGGTCGTCCGCAGAGCGGTCCGTGCATTCTCCCGGGGAAGACTGCCCCTTGAAATTGGTGACCAAAGGAATGTTAACGCACACCTTTCTAGCATAGCCCTGGCTGTAGTATTCCAGCGCAACGCATGAATCCCCGCCCTCACCGCAGAGCGTCGAGCACAGGCGCTTGTCGCTGTGCGCTTTCAGCTGCACTTCCGCATCCTCAAAACAGCCCGAAGGAATGCTGAACTTGAACCTCGTGGGGAAGCCGTCCCTCGTGGTTATCTGTATGTGGGATTTCAGGTCCTGGAGCGCGCTTTCAATCTCGCCCTTGCACCTCTCCTCTTGGAACACTTCTATTGCCTTATAGCCGACAATGAGCACGAAGCCCATTACTATTATTGCCACGAGCAGTTCAAAGGGCGCCGATTCCTGCCCTTTTCTTCCCAAAAAGCCAGCCATAAAGAAAACCGTTACTTCCCTATATTGCCCGCGGTCCGCGTCACTATTTCCTGCGAGCCCTGGAACATCGGCTTGATGAAGGCAATGAGCACCAGTGCGACAATCACGAGCACCAAGAGGAAATAAACCGAGGACCACTCCCCTTGCGCTTTCTCTTCACGAAAAAATCCAACCGCGCCGAGCATAGGCATCCATTAAAAGAAAGGGAAAAGGAATATTTAAATGTTACTCGCCCGTCATTTTGAGTATCTCAACGCGACAAGGCAGCATGTTGCCTCGTCCTCGGTGCAGGGGCAGCCCTCAATCCATTCCGCCTTGAGGCCCTCGTTGCTGTAGTCCTCTATCGCCTGTTCCAGGAGAGTGCCTGAATCGCATAGAACGGAAAGGGTTGCCTCCCTTTTTCCCGTTACGTCGAGCGCGATTTTTTCAGGCGAACCGTTTTCCTGCCCCTCCGCGAAATCGCCGCTGTCGGCGAAATCACCCAGGCTGAGGCAGACTTTGTCGTTTGCCACTCCCCATTGCGCAATCGAAATCACTTCCTTGGAAAGCATTGTGCTTTTTTTTGAGCTGTCGAATGTTACCTTGCTCGACCTTTCGTAGCCACCCCTGTCGCTCAGCTTTTGCACGAGCTCGCCCGCTTTCTGGGCGGGTTCGTCCTTGGGGAAAAAATCCCACCATGGACCATAGATCAAGGTTAAAAGTATTCCCAGGATTGCAAGTGCAACTATTGCCGAAATCAAAAGCTTGAAAACGGAAAAGGACTGTCCTTTTTCATTGCGGAAAAAATTCATCAGTTTCACCTCAGCATAAAAAGCAAAAACGCAAAAGCGTTTGCCAGAAGAATAGAAGGATTTCTCCTATTTAATGGTTTCTATGGGGGGTTTCGGCTGAAAAAAAACAGGCGGAATAAAAAGGGGAAAAAGGAAGCTTTCAGCGCTTCCTTAACGCTATGAGGCAGCACATTTCGTCCCTGCCCTCAAAATCGCAGTCGTCCGTCCACTCTTCCTCGAGCCCTTCGTATTCTCCTATTTCCTCTATGTCCGCTTCTATGAGGTCGCCCGCGTTGCAGAGCACCGAAAGTTCGACGTCCCTGCTGCCGCCCCTGTTGAAGGCTATGAGCTGCGGAGAACCGTTCTCTTGTCCTGCTTCAAAGTCGTCTGTTTCTGAGAAATCGCCCAGGCTGAGGCATATCTGGTCGGGTGCCATTCCAACTTCCGCGGCAGCGATTATTTCACTGCTCCTCATTGTCTTTTTGTCAGCGCCAAATGTTACCACGTCTGACTTTTCATAGCCGCCCCTGTCTCTCAGTTCTCCTACAAGCTCTGCCGCCTGCTCTGTCGGGTCTGCTTCCGTTCCAATCTGACCTATCGAGTTGATTACTGTCATCAGTATTCCGAGGATTGCCATTGCAATAATCGCCGCAATGAGAAGCTTGAATGCTGAAAACGCCTGACCTCTTTCGTTTCGCAAAAAAACCATCCACATTCACCTCTGAATTCAGCGCATAAGCACAGCGCAAAACGTTTTGCCAGGAAGAATAAGGAAATTCACCTATTTAATTGTTTCTTTTTTGCGCGGCGCTTCCTGGGCGCTTCCGATTCGCTATATGCGGGGTTTTTTGCCGAAGGAAACATAGCATTCCGTGTTGCATTCGCTTCCCGAAGGCTGCTTGATGCACTGGTAGTAAACGTCAATCTGCATTCTCTGCCTCAATTCAATGCCCGCGCCGTCGCCCTTTATTTCCGCGTTCGCCATTTCCGTTGCCTGGAATTCAACGCACTCGCTGTCGAAATGGAACTGCCTCTCAAGGTCCAGGGCATAGTAGGACCCCTCCTTGAACATGAGGTTTTTCCTTTCCACTAATCCCTCGGAGCCGTCTTCCGAGGGCGCGCTCAGCGCATATTTGAAGCCCTCGTAGTAGCGCTCCATGCTTATAACGTACTGCATTTCGCTGAAGTACGTTATCGCGCCGAGGATTATGACGAAAATCATTGCCGCCATTATTACCGCCACCAGCAACCTGAAAGGAAGGAACTGCCCTTTTTCCCCGGGCAATCAGAATCCTCCTCCGAAAGAACTCACAACAATATTGGTTACAAAGAAGGAAACAGTGAAAACAATCATTGAAATGGGCACGTACTTTGCGAGGTTGACTTTAACTAACAGGTTGTTGTCCTCCTCTATTTTCGTGGTGTAATAAATCACAATCACCGCTATTTCGACGATGTAAACAAGCATTATCGCAAGGAACATGGGCGCGGAAACCATTGAAAGAAGCGCCTCGGGGTTAATCAACTGCTCGAAGGTTGTAACGTTGAACGTGCCGAGCCCCGCGCCGGCTGCCGCTTCGCTACTCTCGAAAAGGTCGTCCCCTGCAAAGGAGGCGAACAGCCGCACGATTACCTTGAACAATGAAGTGGTGATTCCGAGCACTACCGGTGCAATGAAAACAATCATTGTGCGCATTAACTGGGAGATGTCCATCACGAGGTTCTTCAGCATTTTTGAAACCTTTTCAGAATTCTCAAGCTGCAGGGACATTGAAACAAGGGTTCTGGCGGCAACATTCACTCCGAGTTTTACCGAGTCAACGAGCACTTTCATTCCCACTTTTATTGTTTTTGACGGAATGTTCACCAGCGCGCCGTAGCGCGGGTCGAAAACCGCGGACTCCAATGGCATGCCCATCAGGTGGATGTTGTCGAGTGCTCTCCCAAAAATTCTGTCGGAGATTTTGTAGTTGGGTAGGAATTCCTTCACGTGCCTCAGCGCTTCCTCCATTGGCTTGTTTTCCCCCAAGCGCGAGGCGATAATGTACAGTGAGTCCTTGAATTCGGATTCGAGCTGCATTATTTCAACCTGCACCTTGCGCCTGTAAATGTTGGAGTAGTATACGAAAAAGTAAATGCATACTGCTGTGGTCAGCATCAGCCCGAAGATTAAATTGTTGGGCGTGGTGTCGTTTTCCTTCTGCATGAAGAAAACGGTTTTCCTGTAATAAAGGGCTTTTTCTGCCGCAATTCTTGCAAGCTCTGATTTGAGTCTCGCGGTCGACCAGCCGGGGTTCTGCTGCTCAAGTGCTTTTGCGTAATCCTCGCCCACGTATTTTCTCAGTTCCGAGAGCTCGGTGGCGTTGGAGGAGTACTCCCTGAAAAATTCGTTGTAGACATCCCCGCCTTCAGTGCTTCCGGCGGGCGGCAGTGCAAAGTAGTCCTCGTTGTAACCGCCTTCTCGGAGCACGTCGGCTTCCCGCCTGTCCGCGGGAAGCAATTGCTCGTCGGGAAGCAGCGGTTCGTTCCTTCCTTCAATCCCGTAGCCCGTGGACTTCGGGGGAATTCCTTCAACGTGCAGGAACCATGAAACGCTGACTCCGGCAATTAAAATTATTGCAATGGGAATCCATACGCTCATTTCCCTCCTGCCCAAAACCATTCTCCCCTTTTTGGGCAGTCCCGGATAGTTTTCCGGAATTTCCGGCGGCTCGTAAGTGGGTGGTCTCTGCCTCACCACCTGCACTGCAAAAAAGAAGACGCCCAGCGGAATGCCAACATTGTACAAGAGCACCAGCACGACGGGATTTGCGAGAGGCGAACCCGTGACGAACGCGCCTATGGGAAGCACGATGAATAAGATTATTGGCAGCAGGACGCCGAGGTAGAACAGTATGGCGGAAGGCATTGAAAGGTCGCGGGCGTACTGCTCCATTTTTTCCTTTACCGCGGAAAGAAGCCCTTCAGTGGTTTTGTCGAGGAGGGCATACCTCTTTGCTTCGGTGTCCTCGAGCACTGAAGCGCGGATGCGCATTAGTGCGAGCTTGAATTCCTTGCTGTACTTTCCCCACTTGTAGGCGAGTTCGTCCAGCCCTTCGGAGAGTGTTGGGTAAACGCCGATCTCAACGCTCCAGAGCAATGACCTGAAATCCGCGGAAATTTTTCCGCGTCCGTGTTCGGCTGCAAACTCAACCGCTTTTTCGAGGTTGGGGGTCAGCTTGAGGGACATTACCATGTACCCAATCATTTCCGGAATATAGCCAAGAGCGCGCCTTTGCTCTGTTTTTATAACGCTCACGGGATAGCGCTGCACGAGCCTCGGCAGGAAAAAGACGAGAAGGAACACCGGCATGAGTATGTAGATTATCCACATGGGTCCCGCGAGGGAAGAGAGCATTCCCGAAAGAGGAGTGAACCAGACAAGCATTACAAAGGCAAAGCTCAGCACTAGAGAGAGGAGCATTGTGAATTTGACAGCGGCGGAGAACTCCTCGGGTTTTATGTCCCAGCCGAGGAAATCAACGGCATTCCTGAATTCTTCCGTGAATTTTGCCCCTTTTCCCAGCGAGGGCATTGTCCTGTAAGCGCGCTTGCAGAAGCGAACGAAGCGGGGCTCTTTCTTCTTGAAGAGCTTTTTTTCCCCTTTTTCGAATTCCTCCGAGCTGAACTCTATTTCCTTGTAAAGCCTGCCCGGGGAAACCCTTCTCTTCGGCTTGGGTCTGGTGTGCAAAGGTCTTGCCTCGCGCCTGCTTTCCCTTTCAGGCGCTTTGTCAATCTTCCTGCGCCTTTCGTACCTTCGAGGCATTAAAAATTCCTCACTTGGAAAACCGGCCAACCATTGATTCCCGCACCCAGTCCTTCCATTCTTTCAGCACTTCCCTGTAGTTGACCTTTCCTTTTTCCTCGATTTCCTTTTCCTTCAAGAGCATTAATTTGTCGTGCGCCAGCGCGGAGTTTTCCGCTTCAAGAATCTCGGGCAGGGAATGCTCTTCTTTCAGTTTCACCAGGAATTCCTTGGACTCGCCGCGCATTCTAATCTCCTCCCACATCTGCTGCATTGAGAGACCGGAAACCCTGCTTATTTTTTCGAAAATGTCCGATTCCTTCAAGTTGTCTTCCAGCAGTTCGAGCCTGTCCTTTTTGGCATCATAGCGCATTAAGTCCAGCAACCCGCCTTCTCTTTCCGGGTCCTCAACCCAGTGCTTTTTTATTTCGGTTACTTCAACAACCCTGCGGTGGCTTTTTAGGGAACCGCCGAACCTTATGGGGCGGGCGGTAACAACAATGTCCGTTGCCTTGAAGGAGGTTGTCGGAACATCCAAGTCATTCACGACGCGGTCCCAGACAGCGTAAGCGGAATCGCCGTGAATCGTTCCCATTACAACGTTGCCTGCAGCCCCAATGCGCATTGCCTCGTACAAAGTGCGCGCTTCCGTGGAGCGCACTTCACCGAGCACCAGAGCGCTGTCGCCCAGGCGCAGGGCGGTGCGAAGTGCCTCTTCTGGGGCAACCTCTGTCTCGGTTTTTGAGACTCCTATGGGCGAGCGTGTTTTGAGCCTCTGTATGTTGAAGCCGATTCTCTTCATGTACTCCGCGGGAATTTCAAGCGTGTCCTCCTGGAGTATTATTCTCGAGTTCTTGGGAATTTCGAGAATGTTCGCTGCCATCAGCGAGGTCTTGCCCGAGCCCCTGGAACCTGTAACGAGCATTGTTGTCTTGTTGTCGATGAAAAAGGAAATGAGCCCGGCTGCCATCGGATTCAAAAATTTCACGTCAATAAACTGTGCCAAAGTCCAGGGCGTGACCTTGTGCAGGCGGAAAGCGAATGCGACTCCGTCCGGCGCCAAAGGCGGCCCTATGGTTGCAATTCTTGTCTCCAGTTCCGGCAAATCGAAGTCGAGCACCGGGTGCGCTTCGTCGAATGGTCTTCCTGACATTGCGCGCATTTTTGTTATGAGCGTCTGGGCTTCCTTTTCCGTGTAAAGAATGTTCGTGGAGCACTGCCCGAAATCCGAGTGCACCAAGTAAACCGGATTCTGCCCTATTGGTGAATCCAAAAAAACATCCGTGAGCCTGCGGTCGGAGAGAATTATTTCAAGTATTCCGTAGCCCACGGTATAGCGCGCGACGATTTCGCTCAGTTCCTCCGCCTCTCTCTTCGTGATTTTTATTCCGTTTGTTTTCGCGACATCGAGGATTGTGCTCTGGTAAATGCGTTCGAAGTAATCCCGGGATTTTGCCACGGTGCTCAGCGACGCCTTTCCGGGAGTGTAGGCTGCAACGATTTCCTTTGTCTTGCTGAGAACGAAATATTTTTCGGGGGAAAGGGTGTATTCGGGCGGATTGATGAAGTATAGGTTCATTGTTTTGTTTGGGTGGTTGAATATCTGCACTGTGGTGTTCTTTACAGTATATTCGTCCAATAGCTCCAACTCTTCCTCGTCCTTGAACATTAACATCGAGCCTATGAAAGACGGCTTTATCTGGGCTTCGAAGAACACCCTGTATAAATCCTTTGTGTCCGGTATTTCCTCGAGTTCTGTCAAAAAGCGCTTTACTTTCTGTATGAGCGCGGTTTTTTCGAATTCGTCTTTCATGTATGCGAGGGTGCGCAGGTAAACCTTGCTTCCCTGCTTGTACTGTTCGCTGCCTTCCTTGTACCTGGCTTTTTCTTTCTGGAGTTCGAGCACGCAGGTGAAGTAGGCTTTTATGGGATCGTATGCGATGAGGTCGTGCGCTATCGTTACCGCCATTTTGTGCCTGGGACCCAAAAACATTTCGTCCGCGCCTGGCTCGCCCAGATTCTTCGACGCCCAGACGGTTTCCGCGTCAAATTTCTGCATCAGTTCTACTATTTCCTTGAGGAGTGCAGTCTGCGCCTGGTCGTAAACGCGCTCGTAGGCTTCCGCCAGCACTATCAGGTCCGCTTCCATTTCGGACATCGCTTTTATTACGTGGTAACGGCATGCTTGGTCGTCCGCTATCGAGGTGCCGTAAACGCATTCCCTGCAGTCGAATAGCAGGTGGCGCTTGTTGGCTTCCTCTTTAACGGTGTAATCCCCTACCTTGAACCCGCCTATTTTCATTTCCGCACCTTTTTGCACCCTTTGCGCGTTTTCCGCGTGCTGCAGAAAAAAGGGCTTAAGTCATTATTAAACCTATCTCTCCCCGCCGCGGGAGCGCAAAAAAAAGGGTTAAATTGCTTTTCGTTTTTAATTTCACTGGTAGAATGGCGCGCAGGAAAAATAATGCAGATGCTTTCGCCGCCGCGCGCGCGGCGGCGGAAAAATGGCTGGCATTCGAGAGAAAGAATGCAAAAAGCGAGGCGTTCAAGGCAGCAAAATTTCTGGCGGCATTCGCCCTCGTTTTTTTCGGGCTGAATTTTTTTCTCTCTTTTGTGCCGCTGCAGTTTTTCGAGGTGCCGGTGGCAGTGGCAATAAAGGGATTCCTTGCAACGCAGAGCGTTGGGGCAAGAATCATTGCAACGGAGCCCGTTATAGTGGCGGCGGAAACAGGGCTTGATGTGTCAGTATCATACCTCTGCACAGGGCTGCTCGAAAGCGTTGTGTGGATTGGAATAATCGCCGCTTCCCTGGGCGTGGAGTGGAAGAAGCGCTTGGCAGGCGCGTTCCTCGGTTTGGCTGGACTGGCGGCATTCAATCTTTTGAGAATTTTCACAACGCTCTATTTCGTGCTCAACTCGGATGTCAGCACGGTGACTTTTATACATAACACATTTTTCAGAGCCGCATTATTCGCTGTATTGGTCGGATTTTACGGAATATGGTTCTGGCTTTCGGTCAGGAGCGAAATGACCAGAGGGAGGGAAAAGGGAAAAAGGCAAAAGAAACAAAAAAACTAAAGGTATATTAATTACTTATATACCCAAGAATAAATAAATCAACATATGAAGCAGAAAGGGCGCGCGCGGTGTATTTATGTTCGGAAACTCACTTGGCTCCTTTTACACAAAGATTGAGGACAAATGGTATTCCGCCATAGACTGGCTTGACCGGAAAGGAATTCCTTTTTACGTTTTCACGGATTTTCTCGAAAAGCGCGGAATTCCCTCGCTTCCTTTTTCAATCGCCGTCTTGTTTTTGCTCGTGCTATTGCTTTCCACTGTTTCTTTCGGAACAGCCGTGAATGCAACGCTTTCATTCAACATTTCAGATGCACACGGAGACCCGCTGCAGGGCGTTACAGTAACAATAACCGATGCAGCAGGAAAGCAGGTGGAAAAGAAAGCGGTAAGCGACGGCGGGAAAATTTTACTGCAGGGCGCCCCGGTCGGAGCGGTTTACGAAATAAGCGCCGCAAAGCCGGGCTATGTTCAGGATGACACCACTGCAAAAATTGATTCTGCTTCGGTGAATGTTTACCTCACGCTCAGGGCGGACTTGCAGCTTGCAGAGGGAATGCTTTCCCTCGTGGACGAAAGAAGCGGCACGGCAGTTAGGAATCCCGTGTGCATTGTGAAATACGAGGGGCTGGACATTGACGGCAGCGTGGACAGCAAGCAGGTGATTCATTTCAGCGGCATTCCCGCGGGAGAGGAAGTGATAGTGCAGTGCACGGCGAACGGATACGAGGACCTTTCAATCCCAATCGCGTTCAGGGAAGGCGAAACAATGCAGCAGGTCATGACACCGCTTACCGCGGCGCTGACCGGCGACTCTTTTGTTCTCGTTTCATTGTACGAGTGGACTGACGGCGAGGCAAAGCCGCTGAGCGGGGTTCGCCTTATAATAAAGAACGCGGAAACAGGAAATACGATAAGCGACGTCAATCTCGGGGAAGACGCGGAATACGCTGAAACGCTTAAAAAGGGCACGGTCATAACAATCACAGCGGAAAAAGAGGGCTTTATTACTGCGGTGTGGCCTGAAACCACTCTCAGGGAGGAGGAAACGCCAATTGAAATCGTGATGAGGAAAGGCGGCGAAAAGCTCGTTGTGAGGGTGAATGCCGAGGACACGGGACCTTTAAGCGGTGCAATAGTGCAGTTGTACGATGCCGCGGCTGAACTGATAAAGGAGGAAACCACAGACTTCAGCGGCTTCGTTGAGCTTGTGGGCATGGACCCTAACGCGACGTATTACATTACGGCGTACAAGGACCTGTACGTCGCGCAGAGGAAAAAAATAATTCCCGGGGAACTCGAGGAACTTGTTTTCACTCTTGAGTACGCGAGCCCGCAGAATTCCTCCACGCTTTCAATAAAAGTGCTCGATTCTGCTGGATTCTATGCGAACGGCGCATCGCTTTATTTTTATGAAAGAAGCGGGGAAGAAGTGCTGCCTTTGGGCATTCCAGTAAAGTACGCTGACCTGAGGGGGGAAGCGATAGCACAGGTTGAAAAGGAAAAGCTCGTTGTTGTCGTCGCCAAGAAGGATTTGGAAGAGGGAGAGGGCGAAGCGGAAATAACGCAGAGCTCGCACGAAATGGAAATACAGATGGAAAAACCCGTCAATTTCGTCGAGCTGAAGCTCGTGGACGAATTCGGCAATCCGGTTCCTGGAACGGCGAACATTTCAACGCAGTCCGGCGAAGAGCTTTACAGCGGGGAAATTTCAGATGCAATATGGTTCGATTCGCAGGGAAACGAAAAAGTTGTGCTCGCGGTTGAACAGGAAGGGGAAAAAATTTACGAGGAAGAAGTGGAAGTCGACAGCAAGACGGAAATAGAAATAGAAATTCCTTTGGGAGAAGAGGCAAGAATTCCTGCAATTGAATTCCTGGGCGTGTTCAACGCAATGGACGAGGAAGTCGAGGGAATCACGCGCGGTGAATATTACTGGCTGAAATTCAGCGCCAGTCTGCCGCAGTCGGAGAAAAGCGGGGTTCATGTCAGGGTGGGAAACGACTCGCAGAAGTTCGCGGACGAACAGCGCGTGGGAATCTACGGCTTTGATTCCGCACCTGGAGACTTTTTCTTCGGGCGCAGCTACCAGCCCCCCTCGGGACAGGCAATCGACTACAAGAACCGCGGGAAAGCGGGAGAGAAAAACAAATGGGTTGAAATCTATTTCGACAACCCGGCGGACACAGAAATAATAAGGGTGAAAGTAAAAACAGAGGAAACCTTTTCAAGGGAAGAATTCGAAGTGCACTTCAGGGCGTTCGCGAAATTCAGGGGAAAATTCTACAATTCTCCGCAGAGCACCGGGGAAATGCAGCTTTATTCCGAGACGTACAGCGAGAGCGTGAGGGTTTTCACCACACGCACGCTGTGCAGCGAGGGACTGTGCGCCGGCTACCTGTTCAGGGACGCGGAGGGAATGGAATTCAGGGAAAACGAATTCAAGCCCATACTGGAAAGACCCTACGCGCTTGAAATAACGCTGAGCGCGAAAGAAGGGGAAAAGGTGAATCTCACAGCGAGCACGAGAGCGAATGCCGCGGCAATGGCATTCTGGGGGATTTCACTGGACGAGTTTGCAGTCGTTCCCGAGCAGGGCTACGAGCTCGCGAGCGCGGACATAGCGGACGTGCAGGTAGAGCGCGGCGAGGAAGTCAAAGCGGTTGTTTATTTCATGCCAAAGGAAACAGGGCAGGGCTATCTGGAGATATCCGTGCAGGGAACGGAGAACGAGATAAGGAAGAAATTCTACTTCGACGTGGCGGAGGAAAGAAACATAAGCATTGAAATGCCCGGAAAAGGAAAGCTCACCCTCGGGGAAAACCTTTTCCTGCGCCTGACCGACGCGGAAACAAGCGAATTTTTGACAAACGCGAAACTCAGGCTTGAAAACATCGACACAGAGAAGATTGAAGTCTCAACCGTAGGAACGAACACGAGAAACAACGGCTTGAACGGGGAATATTCCCTTGAAACCTCGCACCTCGAGCCCGGCTTCTACAAAATCGTTGCATCGTTGTACGGTTACGTGGAGGCGGAAAAGCCAGTTATCATTCTCACCGATGAAGTGCTCGAGATTGAATCGCCCGTTGAGATAAGCATGGAGCGCTGTGCTTTGGAGGGAAAATGCGAAACCTCCGGGGAAGCGACAGCAAAAATAACCAATAACTTGGGACTGCCCGTGGAAGTAAAGGGCTTCAGGTTCGAGCACATAAGAATGCCCAACGAATTCACGCTGAGCGCGGATGTTTCCGACATACTGGAGGGAGAGAGCGCTGTCTATATTACCGCGGTTTTCTCGGGAATGTACGACAAGCACCTGCACGGCGAATCCGACCTGGTGATAGAGGGAAGCGTGGGAAACGTTTCCGTGGAAGCGACGGCAAGAGTGAAAGTCAGCTACAACAAGGAACTGCCGAGCGACTGCCTCACAATAGACAAGGATTCGCTGCAGGTTTTAATGCTAGGAAATGAGGGGTCTACTGAAACCGTTTCATTCGAAGTGGAGTACTCGAGAAGGGAGGAATGCTACAGGGATTCGGCGCTGGAATTCAGCGTTTACTCCGAGGCACTGCGGTCGGACGAGGACATCACAGTGGAGGAAACCACTTTTTCCCTTTCCCCGGGGGAAAAGAGGGACGTGAGGCTTTCAATAACAAACAATATAAAGCGCTTTTATTCCGCTTCACTGAAAAGGGAATTTGAAATATTCATTGAGTCGGCTGACATCACTAAAAGCATTCCCTTAACCGTGCTCTTAAAAGACCCGGTGTTTTTCCTTGAGACAAATGACAACATCACGCTCTGGATGAGCAAGGACGAGGAATCCGGGGAAATAAGCGGCATTGCGCCGCTGTACATGAGGAACACGGGCGAACTGCCCATTGAAAGCCTTTCGTTTTCCATAGCGGAAAGCCCGGCGTCAATCAACATCACCGTACTGCAGGACGGGGGCAATCTCACCTATTTGACACAGCCCGCGCTGCAGGCTTATTCAGCCCGTATTCCAATGGGGGACGGAATGGCACTCTACGGGGCGCCGCTCCAGCCCGGGGAACAAGCGTCGCCGCCAAAAACAATCTATGCGAGCACTACTTCGACAGGCATTGACAAGGGACCGCACAGGGCAATAATCGAAATACGCGGCGTGGTGAAGGGCGAGGAGCATTTCCTCAGGAACGTTGCGGTATGGATTCACGTTTCCACGCCGAAATGCCTCAAACTGTACATGACGGACACGGATTTCAGGAGCGCGGAGAGCGAGCAGGGAACGATTTCAAAAACAGCAACGATTGAAAACAACTGCGGGGAAACCGTGAGGGAAATAACGCTCGACCCCAAAAAGTTCGGGGAGAACACTCTCAACCTAAACCCCCTGAGAAAGGCATTCCTGAGCCCGGGGGAAAAGACGGAATGGAAAGTGATAATGGAGAAAAGGGAGGATTACTCCGCGGAAACGGAATTGAGGGCTAAAGGATTCCTTGTTTCAACGCAGAGGTATATTTACTCCGACCCCATTCCCATAACAATTGCAATAGGAACGGAAGCCGAAACAAGTGCTGGACCTTCGCTTGAAGCCTTCACAATGCCTGTGTGCGAAACGGACGAGGAAAAGGAAATACATTACCCGGACATCGCTTCCTACGAGGACAAGGACTGCGCGCAGGGATACTGCGATGCGGTGCAGTTGAGCGAATTCCTGCTGAAAAAAGCGGAGGAAAAAATACAGGCAGTGAAGCGCAGGCTTCAGGACGGCAGCTATGATGTGAGCAATTTCGACAACTGCCAGGATTCCGCTGGACTTTGCAGTTTCACTTCCCTGGACGTAACGCCCACAGTGCTCACCGTTTACATGAACAACGACAACCTCAGCGCTGAAGTCGCGGAGCACGTGAAGGACACCGGCTCTTTCCCGGAACTCAAAGGGTTTGTTGTCGATTACTTCGATGGCACGATATCCGACCTCGTTTCAAGGGAGGGCTTTTTCGCGCCGTTCCATTTGTACATGCCGACAAACGTCACCGGCTGCGGGAAATACGTTTTCTCAGTGAAGGGCGCAGTGCAGAACATACAGGGAAAGCTCGAGGAAGACAAAATATTGATACTCATTGAGTTCACGGAGGAAAGGAAAATCACTCCAGAATGCACGAACGAAGTGCAGAACGTAATGAATTTCCTGCCCGTGGACAAAGGGTTAACGCATAGAAACAACAAGAGCGCCTGGCCCGCTACAGTGGAAGCCACAAGCGAATTGGAGGAATTGGGCAAAAAAATTGCCGATGAATTGTTTGACGACGAGAAGCGCAGCACCACCGGCTCAGTGTCACTGAACAAGCTGAGGTTGAAATATGGTGATGAAGAACAGGGGGGCATTCTCGTAATAAAGCTCATGCGCGTTTCGAGCACCGAAGCAAGACCCAAGACTGTCGAGGCACTCATTACGCCAATGCACAGGGACAGCGCGGATGACGTAAAGGAAACGCTTGAGGAAAGCATTGTTGAGGCATTTGGCAAGCTTGCGCAGAGCTCGCAGGACCTAGACATGTGCATTGATGCACAGGGCGAGTCATTCACCCTTCTCGGGCTGGAATCCAGGGGGGAAATCTCGATTTCCGGAGAGGAAAGAATTGAACTGTACTACGAGGAGGAGGGATGCGCGGACCTGAATGTTTTCAGTTCCGTGATGGAAAAAGTTTCGCTTAAAACAAACTGGAAGGAAATGCGCGAGGCGGGAGAGAACGCGGGCTTGAGCGACGTTTACATTAAAGTAGCGGGGGAAAGGGTGAAGGAGTATTCCAACGAGGAGCGCGTGCTCGGCGATTCCTTCAGGCTTGAAAGGAATCCCGCGGGAAACAATTACTACATGGAATTCCAGGTCTGCGCGAAAGGAGACATTGACGCGATTGACGAAGCATTCGGCAAGGAAGTGAAGGTGAGAGCGAAAAGCGCTTCCTTTGCGGGAAGGGAAATGAAAGACTGGCATTCGGTGAGCATTGAATTGTGCTGGATTCACCCCTACAGCTTGCTGGACAAATTGGAGGGAGTTCACGTTGACCCGGGTGAAACAAAAACGTTTTATGCAACGCTCAACTGGGAAGGCGACCCAGACAAAATCACCACTGCAGCGCTTGACAAGGCAAGGGCGGCAATGGAAACACTGGAAGAGGGCGACATTCCCGCTGGCGAAGCACAGGAAGGAAGCACACTGCTGCCTGCAAGCTCGGGTCCCGGAATACTCGCGGGAATGGCAGCATGCACCATAACGGATTTCGGAATAGGCGTGTTCATGTACACTCCCCTGGGCTCACTCGTTAATTCCGTGTTTGACTGCATTGTTCCCGGGCTGTGGAATTATTTGAAGACCACCACCTGGGGGACCCCCATTGTTAAAGCGCTTACAACAGCGTGGCAAACAGTGAAAAAGATTCCCGTAATAGGACACATAATAAGCGGAGTGCAGACAGCGCTTGGATGGGTTGCCCGCGGCATAAGCAAGGCGGTAAGCGGTATTTACGGAGTAATGCTGGGCGAGCCCGGCGCTTCGGCGGAGGAAGCTACGGAAAACCTGCTTGCCTCTGGCGTAACCGGCGTGCAGATTAATTCCGTGCGAAGGTATCTGACAAGTGAAATGGCCGGCACAAAACTGCTGGACCTTGTTTCAATAAGACCCGGGCACGAGGGACAGCTGACGACAGCCGGCAGAGCAATCGCGAAGGAAACCGCGGACAGGGTGGCAGCGGATTATGTCGACGTAATATTCACCGGTGCTTCCTCAAGCGCCGATGACATTATTAAAGGGGTTAGGACGGAGCTAGCTAAAGCCCTACAGTCCGAAATGGAAACCGAGTTGAGGAGAGTGGGCAACACTGTGCACAGCAACCATGCAGCCGCAAAGCTTTTCGGCGGAGACGAACTGGGAAGAGGTTACAGAACAGCAAGCGTTTCAAGCATTATTGACGATGCCTCCAAGGGTCCCTGGTCTAAAGCGTACGAAAAGCTCTGGTCCTCAAAGTTCGCGGCAAGAGGCACTACAAAAAAGAGCATGATGGACTGGGTGCAGCACGCGGACGTGAAGGGCGCGGAGATTGCCAACAGGATTTTGCAGGCAAAGGCGAGCGTTTTGGATGACCTGGCAGGACCGGCTTTGGTTGAAGGCGTGACATTCCCAGATTTTGGAATTGATGATATTCACGCAACAGGCGCTCGCGACAAGGTCGTCGATGCTGTGACAAACAGCATTTCTGGCAAGCTTAAAAGCAAGGGAATAAACCTGACCAGCACCATGCAAACGAATCTGAGGGAATCTGTTGAAACGGCAGTAGGTGCTGTGTACGCAGAAACTCCCCATATACCAGGCAACAGACCACTGGTTCCAAACCCAGAAGCCGGAGTAATACGGGGCAACAACGCCAAGGTCGCCGCGCAGATGGCGCTTGATGATTTCGTTTCAAAGTACGGGGACAACCTGCTCAGAGCTTCACCCGAAGCGCTGAAGGCAATGGCCCAGAAACTTGGAATAACGGTGGATGAATTGTTAGAGCTTGGCGCGAAAAAGACTTTCTGGCAGAAATGGTTCACAGCAAAAGGATGGGCTGAAAGGGGGCGCAGGCTCGTGAACTGGAGGAACCTGAAGGAATTCGGAAAAGCCGCTGGATTGGGAATGCTTGCCAACTGGGTCGGCGGCTTCGTGGCGGAAGCGGTTAACGCGGAAGCACCCGAGGAAGCCGAGGCGGGGATTGCAGCGCCGACTATTGAGGGCGAACCCGAATTCCTGGAAGGATATATTGTGAGCTCGCCCGAATACGTGTACAAGCACCGCACTTACAGGGTGGATGTTACCGGCGGCAGGGATGGAAAGCCGCGGTATTCTCTCAACATGGTTGACACTCCGGAAGAAAGGGAGGAAATGCGCGAGGCAATTGCTGAGAATCCTGACATTGTGCTGACCGACTCGTGCAGTGAATCTCCCACCAGAGACATGGGCGGGGTGTTTATCGCAAGGCTTGTTCCGGACTTCGAAAAAGAAGGGGATTACGCGCGCGCCTATTACCTGTACGGGGACGCTTTCAGCAGCACCGCCACTTACTATCAGCTGGACGATTCACTGCTGATGGCTGTTTTGATGGTTTCGCCGGAGAAAATAAGGGATTGTGGCATACCGAATGACTGGTTCAAGCAGGCAGACGAAATACAGAAGCAGTCCATTGACTGCGCGGGCAAAAAACTGTGGGAGAACAGCGCAAGCAACCTGAGAAGCCAGCCCGGCGATTACCACGAGAACCTTGAAGGAGTGCTCGAGGGAATGGTCGGCAGTTCTGCCTTTGAAAGCACGGAAGACTGGACCAATTATATTGACATGGTTTACGGGAACGACGAGCGCTGGAATGAAAATTACCAGCCCGATTGAAGGGGGAAAAACTGGTGAATGAGCGCGCTTTCAATCTGTTCACTGCTCTCCTGGGATTCGTGCTCATTATTCTGACCTCGCTGCTTGTAACAAGCATGATTTCAACCGAGGAATCAGCAACAAGCCTCATAAACGACTTGCAGGACCAGGCGAGAATTGAATCCGTTTCAAGGCTTGCACGCGCAGATGCAATACAGATAGTGAACTACGGAATGCGTATGAAAATAGACGAATGGCTGAGGGACAGTTCCTTTTCGCCGAGCGACCCGGACACGTGGGAGGACTGGGATGCCATAGTGGACGAATTCGAGAGGAAATTCGGGAGAGCCGAGGAGGGGAGCACGCAGCCGCTCATCAATAAAATAACGGGGCATCTCACGGGGCTGTTTGAATCATACGAGTTCGCGTTCGAGGGTTATAGGGTGAGGGTTATAAACAAGGGCAATTTTTCAAAAGTGCTGAATCCTTTGCTTGAAAAAGAGGTAGCGGAAGGCAGGTTGCTCGAGGTGATTGAGTGCAATGGAACGCCTGAAGACTGCGAAAGGGGAACTTTTTACGTTAACCTGAACATTGCGGAATTGAGCGACGAGGAATACGAGCAACTGCCTTTGCTGCAGGTCGAATACAGGAAGGGAAGCAAGACAATTACGGTGAGCGACCCGCTGCTTCCGAGGAACAACATGCGCTTTTATTTTCCCTTCAGGTTTTTCAAGGCATTGAGCTATGCAAGGCAGTTCACGCACAGCGGGAGCGACGGGAAACTTGATTCCGCATTGCTTATAAACGGGGGACAGGATTACGGCTTTCTTTCCCCGAGAATCCACAACGAATTCGATGCTTACGCGCTGGGCATATGCGATTACGGGTACTGCTATCCGAGGACAAATCCATTGTATCCCCCGGAAAAAAAGAGCATACAGAAGGGCTGCCCGTTGGGAGCAGGCGCCGGCTCGAACCAGCTGGACAGCGTGCAGCTTTCGTTCAGCACCCCCAAGCACAGCATAAGCGAAACCTATAACCCGGGAAGCGCGGACGACATGAAGGAAAAACTCAAAAAAATCGCAAGCATAAGGCTCTGCGAAATTGCCGAAAACACGCTCGGCGGGGTGAGCGATTCCGACTTCGAGGTTGTTTCCTCCGCTGTTCAGGGAACAAGCTGTTATATCGCGGAAATTGACAGGATGCACATTTATGAAACGCCCTCCAAGGAAATCGTGACAAAAAAGCGCGGCGACACGAGCGACGGCTGCGACGGCCAGCCCACGCATCCGCCGGGAACAACGGTTTCAGCGCAAGTGGTCAACGCGCCCAGCACAGGGGTGTGCCCTTACAATTTCACCCTGCCGGTGAACAGGAGAGTCGGAGTCTACTACTCCGGCGGTGAATGGGAGTTTCCTGTTCTCCGTACAGAAAAATGTGCGGGGGTTTCCGCCGGCTCAAGCGGTTCGGTGAAGTGCATGGAATTATCGGAGATAAAAATCACCCTCGGCTTCAGGGAAAACAACGAGAACTATAAAGTGATAAACGATTTGGACCTGCAGTACAATATAGGGGTTATAACGAACCGCCTGACAGGATTCAATCCCAATTACGACCAGGGCGCAGTGGGAGCGGACTGCGCTTTTAACCAAGCACCCCAGGGAGGCAAGTGCAATTCTTCGGCTGGCTGGGTTTGCGAGAACTGGGTGGACTGCTATTACGGCGGAAAGGCTGTGGCATGCGTTCCCGCATAACTGCGTTACGGAATTTTGGCGAAAAATTCGGGCGCAAAACATTTAAATAAGAAGTCAGTCATAATAATGTCATTATTGATATAAAGAATATAAAAAGAAAAAATAAAAGAGAGCTAAACAGGCATAAAAGCAGGGAAAACAGCGGTAAAAAAGAGGGAAACTCCTCAAATGGCGGGAATTGCACCGGAAAGTGAAAACAGGGGAAAACATATAATTAAATACACAATTCGGAAGAAATTATTTAATTGGTAAAGGTTATTAAGTGAATAAAATGGGTGTGGTGGATTCAATCAAGGATTTCTACTTCCGCCTTGAGGAAAAATACTATAAATTCGTTGACTGGCTCGACACAAAGCATTTCCCCTACTACAAATTCGTTGACTTTGTCGAAAGCCGCGGCATTCCGAGTTTTCCGCTTTCCATAGCTGGAATTGCTGTCATTGCACTGCTTTTGTTTTTCTTTGCGGTTCCCCTGCTGGGAATCGAATTTCCCATTGCAAGAGTGCCTCTTTCAGTTGAGGTAATGGACGGGAAAGGAAACGGGATATACAACGCCTTGGTGGAAATAAAGGGAGCAGATTTTTCGGAGCAGGGAAGGACAGACGGAGCGGGAATTGCGGAATTCAACGTTCCGATGGAAACCCAGTTAACGGTAAGCGTTGAAAAGAGCGGGTTTGAAAAATACGCGGACTCGTTTTCCGTCAGCAGGGAGGAAACGAAAACAATCGAGTTAAGCGCGGAGGAAATCTCGAGGGAAATACTGTTCAAGAAAAAGGGGACAGAGGAGCTCGTGGAAGAGACAATAAACGTTTCATTCGAGTGCTCCAATATTGAGGCGGATTTCGAAGAGCAGAGAACAGTGCAAAACGGAAGGGTGGAACTGGATGGAATCCCCGCAAACTGCGGTCTGCTGGAAGTGAAGGTTGAGGGCTTTGCAGTGGACAAAGACATTGATTTGGATGAAACGCTGCCCGAAGTTTTCCTGGCCGGGGAAGAAGCCGGAAAGGGAAGAGTGTACGTTCTCGTGAAGGAAGAGGAAACAAAAAAACCCCTTGAGGGAATGCGCGTAGTGCTTGTCGGAGCGGTGGAGCGCTCCGATCTGAGCGATGAATCGGGAAGCGTGGTATTCGAGGGCGTTCCGGCGGGAGATTACTACGTAAAAGTAATGGATGCGCTCGAATACGAGGACCATGTTTCGGACACAAAAACGCTGCAGGAGGAAGACAGCGTTACTTTCAGCATAGAACTCGGAAAAGCGGCAAGGGCGCAAATAAACCTCAAAGTGGTTGATGCTACAGGGGAGCCAGTGGAAAAGGCAGCACTCAAGCTCTACAGGCAGGGGGGAACAAGCGTTGAGTACTCCGGGGAAACCGACCCGATAGGGCAGTACACTTTTAATGTTCCCACTGAAACAAAATACACGCTCGTGGTGGACAAGGCGGGATACTTCAAGGCGCAGCTTTCAGTCGAGGCACAGGAAGAATTTTTTGAGGTAACGCTGAAGGAACAGACCTCGGAGAACGGCGGGTCAATTGCAGTGAGCGCAAAGGACCAGAAAGGGAATGCTGTTGAAAACGTGAAGGTAGAATTAAAACTTGCCGACGGGGAATTCACGGGATACAGCGCTTTCACGGGAGCGGACGGAAGGGCTGAATTTACAGCAATAGAACCGGGCAATTACTACGTGTACGGCTCGAAGCAGGGCTTTGAAGGGTATGCAAGCAACGAGTTCCAGGTAAGAGAAAGGGAAATAACAAGCGTGCAGCTGGTGTTCGTAATAGGAGAGGGCGAGTTCCTGGTAAAAGTGCTCGACGATGCGGGAAACGCGCTGGCTGGTGCAAGCGTTGAAGCAATTGACGTTTTCACTGACAGGATGATGTCCCAAAAAACAACCGATTTAGAGGGCATCGCGCATTTCAGGGAGAGAGTGGACAGGAAGGTTTTTTTCGTGACGGAAGCCGACGGCTTTTTGCCTTTTGTGTCACTGCCCTTTGTACCGGTGCAGGACTCGCAGAGAGAAGTGGAAATCCGCATGATAAAAGGAACGGGAAAAATTAAAACAAGCATGACACTGCTGCTCAATGACATGGAAGTCAGGGAATTTGTCTCGGCAGGCGAAAGCTATAAGGCATTGGTGCAGCTGGTGCTGCCGAGCGAATACAATAAAGCGGGAATTCATTTGCGCGCGGGAGAAGATACTGAAGGAAAAGTGAATTCCGCCGAAGAAGACATCATTTTCATAAGGGAAATCGAAGCGGCGAACGCCAATATCAGGACAGGTTCAACTTATACCCCGCCTTTCGGGAGCGGGCAGGATTACGCAAGCAATGGGAGCACCAAGTGGGCGAACATAGAATTCGAGCCCGGGAAAAAGGGGCTGCCGAGCAGGGGCGTGTTCAACGCAATCGCGGAAGTGCAGGTAAGGGACGAAGCGGCAATGGGCGAGGATACAAAAATAAGCTACCGCGGTTATGGAGTAAGTGCAACGTATTCAAGGGACCCGATTGACGCGGCGCTTGGGAGCGCCGAATCCTCGGCAAGAAAGCATGGACTGTACGCGCAGGCATACGACAGGCATTTTTCCGTCGGACAGAGCAATGTGTGCAGCGGGGGCTACTGCAGGATTATCTTTATCGAGGACGTTGAAAGCGGAATGAAGAGCGCGGTAATTGATTCGTTTCCCGCGAACATTTCAAGCATGTATGAGTTAAACGTGAAACTCAACAAGGCAGGCGCGGGAAGTGTGAGGAATGCCTTCCTCGAAGTGCGCAACCCGGAACAGGGACTGGAATTCGGGGAATACTCAATCTCCGACGCGGCGGGAAGGAAGTTCGAGGGAAACGCGAACGGAAGCGAACTCTCAAAAGCCGTGGGAGACCTGGCGCAGGATTTAAGCGTGAGCGCGAGCATTGAATTCCAAACCCTCAAGGAGGGAACAAACCAGATTGAAATCTCGCTTGCATCGGAATCCGGAAAGGTGTTCGGGCAAACAATAAAGGTGAACGTGAGGGCGGGAGAAGAACTCCAGCTTGAAATCGTTCCCAAGGACATTGTGCCCTTCATCGACAACCAGCTGCTTTTCAGGGTTTCCACTCTGGAGGATGCACCAGTCCCAAACGCTTTTATCGAGCTTTCCCTTGACGGATACGACCTTGCAAGCGGGGAAACCGATAGCGCGGGAATATTCGCATTCGAACTCGAAGCGCCCAGCGCGGGCTCCGAGCTCCTGGCGAGAGTGAAAAAGAACGGATACGCGAGCCTGGAAAAAACAATGAAAATCGACGAGAGCATAATTGAAATAAGACCCGGGGAAGTGCGCTTTGACCTGGAGCCAAAACTCAAGGAATTCGAGAACATTGACCTGGAGCTTATTAATTCAACCGCGGTTGAACTGGAGGTCGCCGGCGTAACAGTAAGCGATTCGCTTTCAGGACTCGTTTCAGTAAAGGGAGCGGAAAAACTCGTTGGGCTGGAGCTTCCCCTGGACGGAACCGTGCCTGTGGCATTAACCGCCGTGCTCACAGAGCAGGGAAAAAGAGCGAAGGAAACGCAGGTATTGGAGGGGAGCATCGGCTTGCTGCTGAAGAGCGGGGAGTTCCCGAGCACGTGGTTCAGTAAAGTGCCCGTGAGGGCGAGGATTTTGCTGGGCGGAGAGCTTGATTCAAGCGACTGCCTGGTCATAGAACCTAACGGCTGGGAAATCGTTTCAGGCGGAGAGCAGGAAAAACTGAGCGCGAGGGTCAGGAATGCATGCACTGTCGACGGGAAAAAGGTTTCGCTGGAAGAATTCAGCGCGAGAGTGAACTGGGGAAGTGACGGCGCGATTGGAACATTCTATGTTTCAAGCGGCGATTTGGGCGATACGGAAATCGCGCTTAACCCGGAATTCACCCTGTTTGCACCCGAACTGGAGAAAAACTTTGACGGCACGCTTTTGGTGTCTTTTTCGCCGAATGCGGGTGTGAAGAGTGCGGACGCAATGCCCGCAATTGTTTTCAGGGGAAGGCACACTTCGTTCAACGGGGAGGAAAGCGTGGAGGAAAGAATTTCCGTGGACATTTCCCTGAGCAATCTTTCAAAATGCGTCGTGGTTGAAGCAGACGAGCCCCTGAAGATTAAAACCGCGCCTTCAAACCTCGGCTGGGGCTTGGGGCAGAGTTACTTCTATTCCTCGCAGTCATACCAGCCCTATGGGTTCTATCCCACCGGAACCGGCGATTACTCAATGTACGGAAGCGCGCCTCAGAATTTTTACGGCTCTTACGGCTGGAGTTCCGAGGAAAGCGGCGCTGAAAGCAGCTGGGGCTCGGAATACGCAACGTTCAGGATAAAAAACGAGTGCAAGGATTCGGTGGAAGTCAATATGGAGGCAAGCGAGGGGATCTCGCTGGACAAGGAGAACATAGAGCTTGCACCGAGAAAGAGCAGTAGCGTGAAGGTTGAATCCGGAGCGAAAAGCGGAACCTATTCCGTGGACGTTGAGGCACGGCTTATCTCATCGGACGACGATTACGAGCTTGCCGAAGTGATAGATGTGGAAGTGCTTAACATGGACGAACTGATGCAGCAGTGCATGCCCTCCATTGAGCCGAGCGTGTTCAAGCCCAACTGGTTCGGGATTTTCAGGACCCGCGGCAGGATTTACAACCGCTGCTATGACTACGGGTTCAGGCTTGAAATGCTGATGCCACAGCACTTCATGTGCTATACCCCGAAGAGTTCCGGCGAACAGTTGAGCGCGGAAAGCTGCCCTCTCATGAGCAATTTCTATTCAATGCCCCCGAGAACAATCGATGCTGGGGAAAACCAGACAATTGAAGTCGTTGAATTTTCCTTCAACCTCAACGAAAGCGTGAAAGAGGAATTCGACGACTTTGACAGCATTGAGAGCATAGGACGGCTGGGAAACATTGTAATAAACAATTTTTCTGTTACTTCGCCGGGCATTGCCGCAATTCCTTTCAGGCTGCCCGATTCCTCAGTGCAGCAGTTCTCGCAGAGACAGGTATTCTTCCAGGTTCCCTATGACCTAAGCGCCTGGCTCGGATGGCTTTCAGGGCGCAGACCGGAGGACAACGTGCCGCCGAGCGCGCCGGATATTACCATAACCCCGAAAAAGCCGCTTACAGAGGATGACATCTTGTGCACGGTGCAGAGCTCTGACGCGGACGGGGATGAAATAGATTACAACATTAACTGGCTGCAGGGCGACCGCGTATTGGCGCACCAGAAAGGTTCATCTAACTCGCTCACCCTGCGCAGCGACCTCACGAGAACAGGGCAGGAATACACCTGCGAGGCAACAGCCTGCGACAAGTGGGCGTGCTCCGAGAAAAACTATTCAAGCGTCAAGGTTCTGAGGGCTGAAGGACCGGGCACTTTCGCCGGCTTCAGTGCATGCTCTTCCGAGGAAACGGGCGAGGATGCTTACAGGGATTACGGCTTCAACAGACTGGCGTTCAGCTGGAAGGAATCCGATTTCGGCGAGAGTTCCTGTTCCGGAAGTTCGGGCTATTTCTGTGATGCCGTGCAGTTCATGCTCTCTCTGAGGGAAAAATTCCGCAAAGTGGAGAGGACAGCGGAAAAGCTCGGCAATTCGCCCTACAACGAGAACGCGTTAAACCTCGCCGCGCAGAGCGGCGCTGACTCGTTTGTTCCAGAGGCGGGAAACCTTTACAGGTTCTCGAAAATGCAGACAGTTATACCTGAAAAAACGGGAAACAGGGAAATACTCTTCTTCCTGGAAAACAGCCGCACTTTCCTTTCCCCTGAGAAAAAGGACTGCGCTCCGGACATTGTTTCAACTGTGAGGAACAATCTTTCGGAAATAATTGCCGGCAGCGGGGGAAGCAATCTTGACACGCTTCTCTCAAACATGGAAAGCGAGGTAACGGACTGCTATGGTCTGGATTTCAGGGGGGAGAATATTGTGGGAGTGGTGAATGACAGAACGATTTCCTCCGACACGATATGGAAAGACCTCAAGGAAAAGGGAATAGTGAACGCGACAGTGAATGCAAGGTATGCAATTGCATTCAACGATTTCAAGAAACTGCACTCGGTGCTTCTGGAAAACGCGGGCAGGGACCCGGAATACGAATTCTCAATTTCCTTCGGGGGCACTGAAACGGATGACCACAACGTGCAGGACTGGACTACATTCATTCAAAAGTTCTACGAGGCGCTTGACTCGCGCGAGCCCTTCAAGCTCGGCGTTGTGAACAGGAACGGATTGAGCGAGGAGACAAGGGAGTATGTGAGAGGGAACGCTGCCGAAATTTCCGGGCTGGAAGGAGGCAATTACGTGGACGGAAAAACCACTGCGGTAAACGAGGCATTCCTTATAGGGGACAATTATTCCCGTGAATTCCTCGGGGATTTCTTCGAGCACGGCGGATACACTTTTTCGGGAATTGACCAGGGCAAGGTTTCTTTCATGGAATATTCATCGCTCGCGGATTCGCGCTTTGAGGGAGAGGAAAGCATGCCGATTGAATCCGGCAAATACTATTACAAGTTAACGCCGACCGTTGACATTGCCGGCGGCGGGGTTGAAGTTGTTGACTACGAGGTCAGCCTCGCGTTGAAGAAAAGCCTGCTGGAGCTGGACCAGGATTCGGGCAAGAATTACGCAATGAATCCCTTCCTCAGACTGCCGTTTGATGCTGGCGGGGAAATACTGGAGAACGCTTCCCTGGAAGGGGGCTATGGTGTTGCGTTCACCGAAAAGCCGGAAGTGGACGTTTATTATTTCTTCGATTCAGCCGAAGAAACAGGGCATAAAGCGCTGGCTGGGAACAGCGCGGGAGTGAGAACTCTGGAGATTGATTTTTCCAACAAATTCGGGGAACTGCAGGGTTCGGAGGAAGTGCCGGGGAAAATAATGGAACTGGACCTTTCCCAGGGAATGCTTGAATACGCTCCTTCATGGCCTGTTGCACTGGAACTTGAATGGGGCGAGGGAATGCAGAACACAGTGTTCTACCGCTTTGAACGCGAGTACGACGAATATTACGGGAACGCGCGCCGGTTGTTCACTTGGTGGATTGGCGAGGACAGGAAAGCCGGGGACTCGCTGCAGAACTATGACGGCGGAGACTATGATTTCTGCACTGAATGGGCAGGCACAAGGAAGCTTGCCAGAGTGGAGATGGAAGAGCCAGGTACATGGACGGCGTTTGCATTCGTGCCGGCAGAGCAGGGCGCCGAGGAAATGTCCCTTGAACTGCTGTGCGCTGAGGAAATCACCCAGATTAGCGCGAGAACCTACGATATGAGAGTGGGCAGCACTGACAGCGTTAAGGGGATTTCAGGAGGCGCGGTGCACATCAATGTAGAGCGCAGCGAGAAGCCGCCGTCTTTCAAGCGCTATATTGAGGCAATCGAGCGCGGAGAGGTATGCGTGAGAAATGCGGGCGAGGAAAAAATGGTTCTTTCGTGGAATCCGCAAATACTGGAGGATTTGAGGCCTTAAGGGCAAAACAGCGATTGAAAACGTTTAATAATGTAAGGAGACATTAAAATAAATTGGAGGAATAACCAGGAAAAGGATTTGGGGTAATTTGTATGGGTGTTGTTGATTCTGCTAAGGATTTGTACTTCCATCTGGAGGACCGCTATTATAGGCTGATTGACAGGATTAATTCCCGCGTGCTGTACAAAATAGTCGACAAAGTAGACAGCGTTGTGCCGTCGTTTGCCCTGGTTTTGCTCGTGATTTTTGTTTTAATCGCGCTGGGGATAATGTTCGTGCTCACGCAGGGCATTTCCCTGCCTGTTGCAACCTCTGAGCTTGTCGTGAAAGTACAGGACGAAAAAGGCAATCCGTTGAAAGGCGTGGGAGTGGAATTCACTGCGGCTGATGGAACGGAGCACTACAAGACCACTGATGCAGAGGGAAAAACCCCTGCATTGGGGTTTGCGACGGGAAGCGAGGTGGAAATAACGCTGAGCAAGGACGGCTATGCCCCAAAACCGTATTCCGCGAAATTCAAAGTGAGCGAGCCTTTTGTGGAAAAACTCGTTGAACTCGAGGAAGAAAAGGCATTCGATTACATTAAGTTCAAAATAATGGATGAATTGTTCCAGCCCGTGGACAAGGTATGGGTTGAATTCGACTGCTCGGAAAGCAGTGCCGAGGATCCGGCGGGAATGTTTTCAAGCCAGGGAATCGTCGAAGTGGCTGTTCCCAAAAACTGCGGGGAACTGAGGGTGGATGCTTCCGCTCCTGGCTATGAGGAGCTGACAGCCGAGGAAGTGGTTGACAACGCCACCATATTCCTGCAGGAAAAGGAGGATGAAAGAGGCACTATTGTTGTCTCGCTTACATCGCACGGAGAGCTTGCCGCGGACGAGCAGATAACCGTCAGCCTTTACAAGGACACCGGGGCAGCGGACGGAATAAATGTTGAATCAAAGGAAACAACCACAGGACAGGCAGAGTTTTCCGCTGCACCAGGAACCTATTACGTGAAAAGCCTTTCAACAGCAAAGTACACCGTGAAAGAATCCCTGCCCTTCGAACTCGAAGCGCGGGCAAGGAAGGATGTTACGCTTGAACTCGAGGAAAGGGTTATAGGAAAAATAAAGGTCAAAGTGCTTGACGAGAAAACAGGAAAAGCGGTGGAAAACGCCGGCGTTACATTCAAGAAAGGAACACAGCAAGTATTCTACCAGGAAACAAACGAGCAGGGGATAGTGGAATTCAACCTGCACGAGGACATCGGCTATACGCTTATAGTCAACCACGAGGATTACTGCATTGTGCGCAGGGAAAACGTGAGGAAAAGCAACGATACGCTGGAAATAGAAATAGAGAAGTACACGGGACAGTGCGGCGGCGTACTCCTTGCAAGGGTGCTCGACGACGAAACCGGCAAGGGAATGGAGCACGCTACAGTAGGACTTTACGATGAGCAGGGCTACTCTGCGGGATTCAAGCCGCTTTTGACGGACATCAACGGGGAAGCGGAATTCGCTGGGGTTGAAACCGGAGACTACCAGGTGTTCGCGTACAAGGGAAGCGCGAGCGGCTGGAGCGATATAAAGAAATTCGTGAGGAGGGAGGCACAAAAGACCGTTTACACTGTGAGCCTTACCATTCCTCTCGGGGCAATAAGGGTGAGGGTGCTCGACGACGAACTTGAACCGCTGCCCTTTGCGGACGTTGCACTGAAGAGAGCATTCGACAACAAATTACTGCAGGGACCAATGCCGGTGGAGGACGCGAACGGCTGGATTGAATTCTTGGAGAAATCAGGCGAGGACGTGTTTGCCGTTGTTTCAATGGAAGGATACACCGATTTTACTTCAAGTTCGGTCAGGGTGCTGCCCAATTCAACGCGGGAAATTGTCGCAGAACTCGAACCCGAAATAATTTCCGGGGAAATCGAGGCGGAATTCCTGGGATTGTACAAGAACGGGAGGAAGGCAACAATTCTGGGCGCGGGACAGGAGTACGATGCGAGATTCCAGCTGAGGATTCCCAAAAACCAGGACTACGAATTCATAGGAATGCATATCAGGACTGGCAAGGAAAACACAATGGAAAAGGACATGGTGTTCATTAAGGAGCACAGCGCTCCGGCAGCGCCCATAATCTCAAAGGGCACTTCCTTCAATCCGGAGGAGGGCTTCGATTACGATTCACAGTTCAAGACCGCTGACGGGGCAAAATGGATGAATTTCAAGTGGGGCAAGTTTTCATCGGGAAAATTCAACGTTGAAGTTACAGTAAAAGTAAAGGACTTGGCAAAACAGGGCGAGCAGGTGCCCGTTTACTGGCGCGCGTGGGCGAAAAAGGAAGACGACGGCGTGGTAAGGGACCCTGAAGACCAAACGCTGGGCTCAACAATGTCGCAGAACGAGCTGTACGCCAACACCGACAGCAAATTATTCCAGGTCGGAATTGAAACGCTGTGCGCAGACAAGTGGTGCTTTGCCGGCAGCATTCTTGACGTCGAGGACGAAATAATCCAGTCCGTTTCCGACTCCTACGGCGCAATAGTGGGAAAACAGTACAGGCTCTCGTTCAAAATATTGAACGACAGTCCTTTTGAAACGGACATTTTCGACAACGCAAAAATGCGCGTTGTGACAAGGAATTCCGCAATTCTGCTCCAAGACTACCAAATAATAGGCCCGCAGGGGAGCAAAACAGAGGGAAGCGCTAATGCTTCCTCCCTAGACTGGATTGAAATCGGCGACCTCACGCCAAGCAAGGACGTTTCCGGCACGATTTATTTCACTCCCAAGTCCGCGGTGAGTTCATCGCTATTGCTGCAGGTGCACTCGCGTTACAGGATTGTTTTCGAGAAGGAAATAACAGTCGACAGCGCTGCAGCGAACGAAATGGACGTGAAGTTCAAGAAAGAGGGCGAATACGTTTCGGACTACGGCTTGCTCCCGAGCGGAGTGGAGCAGACGCTGACGGTGAAGGTGTTCGACAAAGCAAGCGAACTGGAACTGGAGGGTGCGACGGTAAAAATAATTGACCGCTTCGGGTCAGTGCTCGGGGAGGAAAAGACCACGTTCTTCGGAATCGCGGACGTCGTAATGCCGGTGCTCAAGCCAGGGGAAAAGCTCACAATGAGCGTGCAGAAAGCTAATTACATGCCGCTGGAGAAGGCGCTTTCCGTTGACGACAGAGTGCTTGAAGTCGAGCCCGCTGCGTTAAACGTTACGCTTAACGCGCAGACCGCGCCGGAAAAAAGCATTAACGTAACGCTCAAAAACAAGACAAGCCTGGAGCTTGAAATCGAATGGCTCGAGGTCACCGGCGACTTCCAGGACCTGGTGGACAAGGAAAAAACAGGGCAGTGGCTTTACTCGCAGTATTCAGGGGAAAAAATATCGGGAAAGGAATCAAGGAACATAGTGCTCAAAATGTTTTTGACCGACCTGGGGAAATCCGTAAAGGAAACCAGGACACTGAAGGGAAAGTTCAATGCAAGGGTATTCTCCTCGGGGCAGACATGGGAGGTTTCAAAGGACCTCACAGTAGTAATAGGACTCGGGGGGGAAGTGGATGATACAGCGTGCTTTTCACTCAGCACGCATTCATGGAAAGCCGCAACTGAAATTTCCCCCAGAAACAAGGACGTAATGATAGTGAACAACTGCTCGGTGGACGGAAAGCCGGTTGAACTCCAAAACCTTAGCGCGAAAATAGTGTGGGAAAGCAATCACTTGGGCGAATTCAAATTCGGAATTGACGGAGAAAACAGCATTGAAATCAGACCCGGGTTTTTCAAAATATTCAGGAAGAGCATGGGAAAAGAGGAAACCCTGCCGGGCATTCTTTCGTTCATTCCCGACGGCGGAAACCTCGGAACGGCAAAGGCGACAGTGATAGTGCAGGCAAAGAATCCCACGCAGTCAGGCGAACAACTGCTGGAGGACTCAATTGAAGTGGAAATAACCGTTGTTTCTCTGGATTCCTGCCTGAGGGTGAGCAGGGATTTGCTTAAACTGGCACCCAACGACGAGGGAACATTTGAAATAAGCACGGGAGACTGCGGTGGAAATGTGGACATAAGGCTTATTTCCGAGCTCACCGTGGGCAACAAGGAGATAACAATGGGAAGCAACGACTCGCATACAGTCACAGTGCTTTCAGAGGAAAGGATTCCGGGACAGTATCCGATCTACATTAAATTCAGGGCCGCCGGCAAAAACGAGTACGAAGTAGGAAAACTCGTAAGAGTGCTCATCGAGCCGACGGAGGGATGCATCAGATTGAACCGCTATGAGTACGATATTTACGATAGCCCGGACAACCCCTACGACGGGTTTGACGTGGGAAAAATAATCAATTCCTGCCCGAGCCAGAGGGTTGCGGGCGTGGTGAGATTCAACGAAAAGAATTTGTGCAAGGCGGTAAGGAACGGCTTTGTAGGCGGACTGATTGGAATGATTTACGGTGGACTGCAAGCCAGCAACATGGGCAGGGGCTTTTTCGGAATCGGACCGACATGCAGCGAACAGGGCGGCGTAATATGCGGCACCGGAACAAAATGCTCCGTGGGAACAAAAATTGTTTACGGAAAGGAATGCTGCATTGACGGCGAATGCGTGAAAGTTGAAACCGCCGCAACGCAGCCCGCGGAAGAACCTGAAGCAGAACCAGAGGAACCAGCGGAAGAAGCGGAAGAACCCGGAGAAGCGCCCGCCGGAGAGCCGGCGGAAGGGCCTGCTTTCGGCACATGCGCTGAAATGGGCGGCGAAGAATGCGAACCTAACCAGGACTGCATGGACGGCGAAACCAAGCTTCCGTTTACCGTTGCGTCTGACATAATAAACTGTTGCATTGGAGGCACTTGCACTGACAGGGAAGAGGAACAGGGAGAAGAGCCAACACTCCAGTCATGCGCTGAATTGGGCGGAGAGCCCTGCAACGGCGGAACATGCGCTCCGCCTTTGACCGGGATAACTGACGCTTCATACCCCCAGATGGTTGATTCACTGGACGGCGAATGCTGTGTCGGGGGCAGGTGCATTACTGCAGGGGAAGAATTAACCTGTGAGGAGCAGGGCGGAAGCCTTTGCCCCGGCGGAATATGCCAGGTTTATCAGTGCGACGGGGAGGGCTGCAATCCGGTAAACGTTGAGCCAACAATTGTAGCAGGAGAAGAATGCTGCCTTGAGGGAGCATGCGTGTATGAGGCGCAGGGAAAAGAGGAATCCGGCTCCGCGGCAGGAATGGTTGCTCTCGGGGCAATCGATGTAAGCTCGGTGCTGGGACCGCTGGCTGAAGGATTAGGCGGGCTTCTGGACATTGACAACTTTTTGGAAGGATTGTTCGTCGGATGGGTAGCGAACTCGGCGTACAATTACCTCATGGTGCAGCAGGAAGGCAAGGTCGCATTCGACGTTGTCGCGGACGACCTCGCAATCACTGCGCTGCGCGTGCTCTATCCGAGCGGGCGCGAGGACAACGACGCGCCAGGAATTAGTGCAGAGCTGGGCGCGGAGAAAACCGAAAGGTCAACGGAACTCGAACTCGGGAGAAGGGAAACAGAAATAATATTCGAAAATTCCGATGGAATAACTCAGGAAAATCCCGTAAGCCCGATTTACAGGATTTTGAAAGTGGAGGGAGAGAAAAGGGAGTACGAAACGGATTACGGGGGAGATGCAGGAGAAGAGGGATTTTTCACCTCGCTCTGGAACGCTATAAGGTTTTGGACGGAATGTCCGGAAACGGAATTCAGCGAGGAGGACGCAGAACAATTCATAGTGGACGGCGGCGACCTCGAGGTAAAGGAATCCGAGGAATACTTCCAGAAATTCCACTTACAGTTCAATTCATACGAGCCCGAAGAGCCTACTCCGACACCTGTTCCCGGGGAAAGCTGCAAGATAGGAACGAGGGTCGGAAAAACCGGCGAGGAAGCAATGCCCAGCATTCTGCTCAAGTGGAACTGGAGCGACATACAGGAGAATACCTGCGACGAAGGCGGCGGGGAAACTTACTGTGATGCAACGCAGTTCAGCATTGAATTGCTGAAAAGGATTCACGGGATTGAGGAACTGCTGGCAGGGCAGACTTTCACCTGCCCTTCCGAGAGCGGGGTGCTTGAGGACGTGTCACAGGCATTGAGCGAGAGCGAGGAGGACGTTGCAATCACGCGAGTGAAAGTGGAAAAGGAAGGCGGCAGCGCTACTGTTGAGGTAACAATTGAAAGCAACAACAACAAGGAAATGGAAGTGCGCGGGACAATAAAACTCATTGATGACTCCACCGGAAATGAAATAAATTGTCCTGGCGGAGTTCTCAGCGTGGATGTTGTGAGCAGGAACTATCTGGAATGCTCTTTCACTGATTTGGCGGAAGGAACTTACACGGTGGAGGCTGAAATAAGCCCGCAGTTGAATACATGCAGCGAGGAGTGCAAGAACCTGGATACTGGCAACGATTCACTGAACGCAAAGCTCACGGTGGGAGAGGAATCAAACGTGTTTAGGGTCTGCGAGCCCTATTCCACCACGAGACTGGGCGCGTATTTGACCGCCAACCCCGGAAACGCTGCTCTTGAAGAAGCGGCAGAACTGGCAAACTTCAAGGCACTGCTTATAAGGGACGGCTACACGAAGGATTTCCGCGCTGACTTCGACGAATACTGCGAAACAAAGGACTTCTTTAATGCGCCTTCCTATTATCTCGGCGACAGCGGGCTTGCGAGGTATTTCATTGATGACGAGCTCTTTTCCTTCAAGTCCTACTTCCTCGAAAGCATTGGATATGTTCCGGAGGGAAAATACCAGGTGGACGTGGACATTGTTTACGGTGACAATTCCTGGAGTCTTTTCAAGGAAGGAGAGCCGAATGCGGTAATTGAAATAGAACTGAGCAAACTTGATACGCCCAGACCTAACTCGCCTTTCTACTACATGCCTTTCGATGGCTTGGTTGGCGTGGATTCGGAGAACGGAAGGCAGGGTTATGGTGTGAATTTTAAGGAGGAATCGCCGGCAACGCTCATGATTAACGAGGACCCGGAGCAGTTGATTTATTCGAGCACTATTGCTCATTCCTCGCCGGTGCCCGGCGCATGGGTGTACACCAACAGGATTGAAGATTTCCGCACGCTGAACAATACCCGGAGGGGCGTCATACTTGACATTGTGAGGAATCCGGACCTCGAGGAAACCACCATAAACCTGAGCCCGAGCAATGCTACGCCGGTGATATTAAAGGTTTCTGGCGGGCAGTCGGACAAGGCGTTCGCGTTTTACAATGTTACCGTTGACGGCGAACCCCAGCAAGTAGGAAGCTATCTGACGAGCTGGACAGGAATAGGAAAGTACTGCTATGATTTCGAGGACAACGAAATGACCGAAACATACCAGGAAACTCACGATGTCCACGGAGGCGTAGGCGTAACGGAATGCGCGGGCACTTTCTCGACTGCAAGCTATGGTCTGGAATGGTGCGATATTAAGAGGAAAGGCAACGTTTTCCTCAAGACAATGTTCTTTACGCCCACTGAAAGCGAATCAATACTCAACGCGGTTGAAGGGCTTGACTCGATGAGCTTTGTTTCTCCTACTTCAAGCGGAACTGAGCAGGTGTTCCTTAACGGGACGCATTCTCACGCCATTGAATCAGTGGAGAGAATACTGAACCTGGTGCGGGCGGAAGAGGTCTGCGTTACCGGCTACGGCAACGAAGTGAGAACCACGTTCTTCTGGAACCCGGAGAAAGTTTTGGAGAACTCGCTCGGCGAAGAAATGGAGAATGCAGTCGGGGAATGCATAGCTCCCTTCAAACAGCCTTGAAAAAGGGAATAAATTAGGGGAATGGCGTGTCTCTTGGCGAGAACCTCAGGGAATTGTATTATTCTGCAATGGACTCATTGCTCGGGTTTTTCGAAAGGTTCGGCGGAAGAAGACCGCTTTTGCAATCGGCATTCTGATTGTCGCCTGCGCGGTTGTCATCTTTTTTCTTGCACAGCAGCCCGAGGTGCAAACGGTAAGCGTGGAACTTGAATTTGTGGATGAAGAGGGCAATTCCCTTGCCGGACTGGAGTTTGAGTACAGCGTTAACGAGGGGCATTCGCTGGAGGGGGAAACGGATTCCCGCGGAAGCTTTTCAATTGAAGTGATTGCGGGAAGCGAAGTGCTCGTTGCGGTTGAAAGGGATGGCTTTGAAGGGCTCGAGACAACAATTTTTACGGGCAAATCTGACATGACGGAAACAATTGCTCTCAGGAGGGAAGCGGCAAAAAAGGAGAGGAAAATACTCAGATTCGAGGATTCCGGAGGACTTATAACAGGCAAACTGATTATGGTAAGGATTGAGTGCGAGAACAGGGCTATTTCCCCGTGGAGAGAGGCGGACGAAGACCTGGACGGAATAATCGAGGTTGAACTGCCCCTGAACTGCGGACTGATAAGCGTTACAGTTGAGGAATCCGGTTACAATCCCTCGCTGGAAAAATTCAGGGAGGGGGAGAAAGAAAAAATAATCCGCTTGAGGGAGAAAGAGCCCGAAAAGGGCTCCTTGGTTGTGAGGATTGAGAACGAGCTGGGGGAAACTGAAAGGGAAACGAATTTCCTTGCGAGGATTGAGGGCGTTTCCTACAGCGATGAAGCGTATTCGGAGGCAAGGGGAAAAGTGGAATTTGCGGATCTGCTGCCGGGATACTATGACATCATTGTAGCGGATCCGCAGGGGAATTATTCAACCGAGAGAGCGCTTTTTATTGAAGTGAAGCCGAGCATTGCAAGGGAAGTAACAGTTACAATGACGAGGAAAAAGGTGGGCTTTATAAAAGTGACCGTGCTCGACCAAGAGAGCGGGGCAAGGGTAAAGAATGCGACGGTTAAATTAAAGGACATGCAGGACATTCTCCTGGAGGAAAAGAATACTGGCGCGAATGGAAGCACTGTGGAGTTCTGGCTGAAGGAAGAACAGGCACTGAGAATAATTGCAAAAAAGGAGGGGGGAATAGGCGAGGGATACTTCCCGAAAAGCGTTGACCTTAACGACATTAATAGGGATATAGAAATAAGGATTGAGAGAATAACCGAGGAAAAAAGCGGGAGAACGATTGTTACAGTGCAGGACGAGGACGGAATGGCTGTGGAAAACGCAAAAGTAATGTTCCGATATGCCGACACAGGCGGAATAGTTGAACTGCCCGACGCGAGGAACTACAAGTTCAGCGATGAGAATGGAATGGCTCGCTTTTCCCTGGGCGTGCTTGAAAGAGCAGTATACCCTTTCGCTGTAAAGTACCCGGCAAGCGGAGGTTCTGCCGCAGATTCCGCGCTTATAAGCTCGGAAGAAGTGAATGAATTCAATGTGAGGCTTTCAATAGGGGACTGCACCCTGCTGCTCAGGGCAGTAGGCGAGGACTCCGAGCTCGTGCCGGAATCGGAATTCGAAATATTCAATTCCGAGGGCGAAAGCCTGAGCGGAAAGGTGCCCATGGTTGAGGGCGAGGCAAATTATACGCTGAAAGCGGACGAAAGAGTGTATGTTGTGTTTGAAAGCCCCGGCTATTTGAGATACCAGAGCGAGGAAGTTCAGCTCTGGCCGGACAGGTCATTTGAAATAATCGGGGAAATGCAGAAAAGGGTCTCGCTCGAGAGGCCCAGAATTTTCTTTAGGGGGTTTTTCAGTGAAGGGAGGGAAGTGAAAGCGCTTATCGCCGGCGGGAAATACGAGGCGGTGTTCATTGCGGCAATGCCTCTCGCTGAGGAATACGGGAAACTGGGCTTCAATGTTAGACTAGGCGATGAAAGCGATGTTTCCAATGACCCGCTTTTTATTACCGGGGTGAATGCCGGCAACCCCGATTCGCTGCTTTTCGGCGAAACATTCAATCCGCCCAAGGGATTTGAAAGGGAACAGCTTACAGAGGGAAAGGCAAAATGGGCGAACATTGAGTGGCTTTCTCCGGTGCAGGAATCGTATAAAATTTCCGTGGAATTCAAGGTAAGGGATTCAACGCTTCCTAAAACAAGGCTTTCACTGCATTACAGGGCTTACGCCGTCAGGGACGGGAAATACTACAGGCAGCCCGAAGACCTAATGCTCGGCGTTGCGGAAGACACGAGCGCGAAGGACGGCTTTTACGCAAAGGCGAACTCTATTGTTTTCTTCGAGGGCGTTTCGCCGAGCTGCGAGGAGGATTTCTGCGTTTCAGGAGAATGGCTTTTCGGTGTTGAAGAGCAGTTGTTCATCGAAAAGCCCTATACAGTGCAGGTTTTCTCGGATTACAATTATTCGTTTGTTTTATTCAACAATTCCCCGCGCACTTACAGCAACAGCAGGATTGAGATAAGGAATGAGTTTGAAGGCGAGAGAGACGGCGTGCTGAGGCTCAAGAAAGCGAGGATAAGGAACGCCTCGGGGGAAACGCTCGAAGTCGAGCCGGAAGATAATGAAATCGTGCTCGATGAACTGGGGGACTTCACCCAGAACAAGGAAGTGGAAGTTGAACTTTTCTTTGAGCCGGTTGAAATAAAGGACTCGCAATTCAAAATAGTGCTCGTTGCCGACGGAGTGATTTCCCTGGAGAAAACCCCCGAATTCAGGGTCGTTTCCGCGGAAGAAATGGAACTCGTGGTTTCGCCGGAGGTTATTCCCGCTTTTATTGAAAATATCGTGGAAGCAAAAGTGACAAGGAACGGGGAAGCGCTTGAAGGCGCGCTCTTAAGGCTGACTGCAAAAATGCCCGGAACAGAGCACCACGTGCTTTCAAAGCATTCGAATAGCTTGGGCTTTGCGGTGTTTGAAATTCCCGCGCTTCCTCCTGGTACAGTAGTGCTCGTGGAAGCCGAAAAAGCCGGGTATGCTCCTGCAAGAGCGGAAAAAACTGTTTCAGAGGAGGTTTTGAGGGTTATTCCGCATCAACTGGAAGCGCAGCTTCATTCAGGCAGCAAGAAAAGCGAGGAATTCGCCCTCGAGGTAGAAAACCTTACGGGCATGGAACTCGAACTTGAAGAAGCATTGTTTCTCGGGGAAACACGCGGACTGCTGGACTTGGGCGCAATGAATGCCTTTTCCCAAATGAACGCGGGAAAGAAAATTCCGGCGCTGGATTCCGCGGAAGTGCGCGCTATAAAAGTGGTTCTTTCAAGCGAAGCCCGGGAACTCATGCAAGGCAATGAATCGCTTGAACTCGAACTCGTGCTGGTATTCGGCAACAGGGCGAGGAATGCGGAGTATTCTGTCACCCTGCCGGTGCTCGTGGAAATTTCCCTCGCGGGATTGCCTGAAAACGCGCCCTGCATTTATTTGGATGGCGCGGATGTTCCGGAGTGGCGCGCTTTTACTGCAAAAAACCAGGCAAGGACTGAGTTTGAAATAATTAATGCGTGCGAGCAGTCTTCGCGGCCCGTGAACCTGGAATCGCTTGTGGCGAGAATCGACTGGGATTCGAGCATTTCCGGGATAGTGGAACTGACGGTTAGCAGCCCGGACGGCGCAACGGCGAGCCAGGCTTTAACGCCCGGGAAGAAGGCGAAACTGTTCGATAACTTCAGGTCGTGGGAGCACGGAACATACAATGCAATCGTTACTTTCACCCCAAAAACAGGGTATCTGGGGAAGACCGCGGAATTCACTCTTTCTTTTGACGGCGAGGTGCTATCGGACGCCGGACTGGTTCTGGTGAACAACGACCGGAGCGCTTCAGTGAACGGCGAGATAAAAATAGTGAATCTGGAGGACTGCGTGCAGCTGCCGGACGAAATTATCTCCGCCGGAGAGCAGGGTGGCGATTTCGCTCTTTCCCTGGGAGAGGAATGCGGTGACATTTCAATTGACATTGAACTGTGCCGCGGCGACCAGGAGTGCAGCGGCGGAACAGAGGGCGGCATTACTGTTACGCCTAAAACTTTTACCCTCAGCGGAGCGCAGGCGGAAAAAACCGTGAGCGTTTACGGAAAGGAAATTCCCGGAATGTACGGTGTGCCTGTGCACGTTAAAATGCAGGGCGGTTCCTTCAAGCTTGCCGGCATCGTCGATGTTCTGGTTGAACCGGGAGAGCAGGAATATCTTTCATTGAGCAGGTATGAAGCCGTTCTGACAAAAGAAGCGGAGTGGAAGGACACGCTTGAGGTCACGAATTCCTTTTTTAGCGAGGAAGTGCAGGTTACTGCAAATTACTGCACTGAATGCAAGCATGCTGATGAACTTCCGGAAGAATGCCACTGGAACATTGTGCTGAAGGAAATGGCTGAAAAAAAGCACACTGCCGAAACATGGCTGAATTCTGTCTTTAGTGCCGCTGCAACCGGCTTTGGGGCCTGCGCGGTAACCGGAAACATTATTACAATGATTACATGCGCTGCAGTGCTCACGGGAGTGGAGGCAATCGAGTTATTTATTGACGTCGTGTGGGGACCTGAATGCGAAATTACCCAGGAAACCTTTCCGCTTAACGATTACGTGCTTTTACTGGAGGAATTGAACGCTGATATTGCGCCGGGCGGTTTTTCCGCGCAATACAGCGGCGCGGAAACGGAAAAAATCCTGACAGAGAAAAAGGAAATAGGCGGTCTGGATATAATGAATGCCTCGCATACCGAGGAGCCATTGCCCTTGTACGGAACACTTGAACTGGTTCTCCCGGAGCACGTCCACGGAGACCCACTGCACTTGAATCCAGCGCTGAAATTTGACGACGCGAATTTCGGACCGTTTGATTTGGAGGATTCCGAAACAAGGGTTTATTCCCAAAAATTCCACCTGAAGATTGTTACCGGCAGCTCCTTCGAGTTTGAGGATTTAAGCGTTCCAGTGCCTGAGGATGTTTCCCCGTGCGTGATGGGTGCCAGGGTCGGCTATTCGGGAGAGAACGCCCTGCCCAGAATAAAACTGGGCTGGGAATGGAGCGATGAAGAAATCGCGTGGAACAGCTGCGACGAGGACAACAACCAGGCATTTTACTGTGATGCTACGCAGTTCAGCATTGCGCTGAGCAAGCGCCTGCACAAACTGGAGGAATTTTTCTCCGAAAACGATTACAGTTTTTCCTGTCCCAGGAATCCGGCTATAGTGGCGGTGGAGGAATTCATTGAAGAGCACGGCGAGGAGCAGAAATCAAGGGAAGTGGAAGAGGGCAAAATCGGGGTGAAACTTATCAGCTATGAACTGGACGGCAACATGGCTAAAGTAAGGGTTACGGTGCACAACCGCGCAGAAGAAAGCGCTTACGCCGATGTAAAAGTGGTGCTTTCCGGGCCGGAGGGATACGCAGAGGAACGCGAAAGGACAACCGCGGTAATTCCCGCGGGGGATACCGCGAACGTTGAATGTGGGTTTTCCGACCTGGGGGAAAGCGGAACTTCTTTTTACACTGCAAGCGCTTATGTCGAAAGTGCCGCAGTGGACGAAGACCAGGGGGTCGCGTTCGTTTATTTCGTTGTCACCGGCGCGGAGGAGGACTGCTGGCTCGGGTTCTCAACCAAAAAACTCGAAGGGCATCCCACGATAGAATACTTTATTAACGAAAACCTGCCTAACTGGGAGAAATACGTGACAGAGAAAAGCGTTTCCTTCCCTTCGGACTGGCCCGGGGAAAGCAGGGATGGAAAATTGCAGTTTTTGAGGAAACTGCTGGAATTCAACGCACTGCTCGTGAAGGATTCCTTCAGCGAGGATTTCATGCAGGATTTTTCAGCGCATTACTCCGATGAGCAGTTTTTCGAAGTGCCTGAATGGTTTGCCGGGGAGGACAACGCTGTCGGGGAAATGTTCTCGGAGGAAAGGGTTTCAATAAAGGGAAAGTATTCTGGCAGCTCTGCCTTAAGTTCGCCGGGAACTTACACTGTGCTCATTGGAATCGACTTCTCTGGCAAATGGAGCCTGTTCGCGGACGGCGAGCCCGATGCAAACGTGGACGTGGAACTCTACAAACTCAAAGAACCGGTGCCCAATTCAATTTTCTACTATTTGCCTTTCGACGGGAGAGTGGGATACGCCACTTCAAACGGAAGGCAGGGATACGGGTTGAACTATGATGCTGAGGGCGAGGAAGTTATGCTCATTGGGGGAGGGAACGCCCTGCCCCTCTCGCCCATAATGAATTCAAACGCCCTCGGTTTGGCGAGCACTTCAATCGAGGCGGGAGTGGAAAAACTTAACAGCCGCGCGGGAACTCGCGGCATGCTCCTGCGCTTCACCAAGAACGAGAATGATGCTGGAATCGAGTTTGCGCCAAGCCATGCAACCCCTGTGGCAATGGTTTTTTCGCATGCTGCCAGCGGACAGCCCTTCAAGGCGGAATTCGGTCTCTTCGACGAGGACACGCCGGTAAACACAGGCGGCAATCTGAGTTTCTGGACCGGGCTCGGGCAGTGCCTGGACTTTTCCGGAGAGCCTATTGCCGACGTGTTTTACTACCTGCCGGATTCGGCGAGCGGGCAGAATTCATACGCTCTCGAATGGTCCGGGGCGGAGAAGGAAGGCACGGTTTTCATAAGTTCGATTTTCTTCACTCCTACGGGCAAGAGGCTCGTGCTTAAAGCGCAGAGCCCTGAAATGCAGTTTTTTACGCCTAACGCCGAGGAAAGCGGCACAGTGCAGTTGGGCGGAATAGACACGATGCCCTTCAATTATCAGGAGTCAACTGAAACAATTGATTCGGTGCGGAGGGTGTTCTCGCTTGTCAGGGAGGAAAAGGTGTGCGTAACCAATTCGGGCAATGAAAGCATGTTCTGGTGGAATCCCTCAGCGCTGTTCGGGGCAAAGGGCTCTTATGCGAGCATTGAGGAGTTCTCCGAATCCCTCAAGGCAGGGGAGAACTGCATTGGCGCGGGTTCCTGAAGGAAAAGAGGGAAAGGAAATTAATTTAAATAAGGGATTCCATAGTTTTAGTGGTGTGAATGCTGGGACTCATATTGTTCTTCGGGACACTGGGCGAACTCTTCGCTGACTTGAACCTTGCATTAAAGCTGTTTGCCCTGCTTTCCATCGTTTCGTTTGTTTGGAGTCATTTGGGAAAGAGCCCGCTGTCCGTGGCTCTCATTGCCGGCATAGGCTGGTTTGTTTTGTTTGATTACTGGAAGTTTTTTGGCGGCGTGTTTGTGCTCTACACTTTGCTCACCCTTGGAATAAGCGGCATTCTCATTGACTTCTTCTTCGTGAGCCAGATGGGCGGAGAGCAGGCGGAAGCGCAGCCCATTGGTTCTGGCGTTGATTTGATGATGAGGCAGCAGGCGCTTTTGAGGCAGCAGGCGAGGACCCAGGGCGGAACCGGAGCCAGGGGAATGCAGCAGAGGACAATGAAAAAGCCGCCGAGGCCTCCCATGGGGTGATTGAATGAACGAGCGCGGAGCGTTGTTTGTTTTCATCATTGCCGCTTTTCTCGTGCTTCTGGTTATTCCACCGCTTGTGATGTACGTGTTTCCTGCGGCAAACCTTTTAATGAGGCTTTTCCTTGCACTCATGATTTTTATGACCGTGCGCGGCTTTTTGGGCAATTCGCCCTTGACCATTATAATAAGCGCATTGCTCATTTACCTGCTTGTCATAAGGCATGCCTATTTTACCGCTTCACTGTTCGTGTTTTTCTATGTATTGCTGGCGTTCCAGTTCCTAAGCGTTATAATTTGGGGGCTGAGCGTAACGATGAGGAGGGCATAGAAAAGAATTTATTAACTTTAAAGGAAATAGTTGTGGGGCGAGAGAATGTTTTTCCTTGACATTTGGGGAAATCTGTGGATTGTTTTTTCCCTTATTTACCTTATATGGCTTTTTGCATGGGCGAAAAGGCAGCTTGGAAGCGTTACGCTTTCGGTGCTTTTCGCCGTAATTGTGGTGTATTTAACCTTCTTCCAGTACCCCTGGCTTGTGTGGGTGCCGGTTGTATTGTTCCTTTTCGCGTTCTTTTTCCGCGGAATGTTCGAGAAACTCCCGGAGGGAGAAAAAAAGCCGGATTATTTGAGGTATTAGTGGATTGGTGGTTTGGATGGACACCTTTAACCTTATTATTGCAATTCTGCTCATAGTGCTCGCGTTCCAGTTCCAGCAGGACTGGCTTGTTTTCGGGACAGTGGCACTGTTGATTCTTTCCCTGAGGTCTTTCAGCACCGCAATAATACTCCTGGCGCTTGTTGGAATACTTTTCTGGGTCGGCAACTGGGGCGACATAAAGCTGTTGCTCCCCATAATATTGTTCGGACTGCTCATTCTTGCAATAATAATCGGAATGAAGCCCCAGCCAAAGCAGCCGGAATATTACGCCCCGGACCTCGGGGGAATGATGGACGGATTCTGATTGGAATGAGGTCAGTGCTGCTCGTACTGGTGCTTTTTGCTTTTGCCTTTTACCTTTTTTTCAACCAGGCAATAGGAATAATTTTCTTTATTGCCGTGCTTGCCCTCTCTCTTGTGCTGATGCTCTGCAGGGGAGCGGAAAAAGCGGGAAGCGCGGGCAAACACGCACTGAAAAAAATCCACTCGGATTTGAAGGAAGCCGAACCGCAACACCCGCCCCTGGAACTATGGCAGAAGGCAGTGAAAGAGACAGGAAAAAAGGCGGGAGAGCGCATTAACACCGAGGACGGCTTCTGGACTTCCAGGGGAATGCCCAAAAGGCTGGGGGAGAGCTCGCAGAACCTGATGGACAAATTCTTCGAATTGTTCAAGTGAACGCGGCTGGCGCCAGCGCCAAAATCAGAGTTTTGCGAGTATTTTTCTGTCGGTTTCGAGTATTTTTTCCATTAGGGAACGGGTTGCGGCGGTCATTGCCTTTGTTTCCTCCAACTCTTTTCTGAGGAGGGAGAGCGATGAACTTATTGCCTTGAGTTCCTGCATTGCCTCCTGTCCACCTATCCTGCCCGACATTTTGTCCACTTTTCTATGCATTTCGTCGAGTTTTTCCGCGTGCTCTTCAAGCTGCACGCGGGCAGTGGCTTCCTTCATGTCGCGTTCTTCTTTTTCCTCTGCAAGGTGGCTCTTTATTCTCTCGGCTGCTTTTTCCGCGGTTTTTTCCGCTATTTTTTCGTGCCTGGATTCTTCCGGGTATTCAAAGGCTTCTTCGAGCATTTCCTCCGCTGCTTCCTCTCCGGATTCCTCCCCGGCGGCTTCCGCGGCTTCCTCTTCGGACTTCTCTGCGGGTTTTTCTCCCGCCCCGGCTTCTGCTTCTTTCGCGGGAGAGGGTTCTGCCGGTTTCTCTGCCTTGGACGGTTTTGCCGGTGCCGAGGAAACCTTTTCGAGGAATTCTTTTGCCTTTTCTTCCGAAAGACCGATGTCCTTGAGGGTGTTTATTATTATTGAATCCTCTATTCCGGAATCCTTCATTTTTTTTATCGTTTCAAGTATTACTTCCTCGTTCACCATCGGCATTCCTCAGTGAAAGCAGTTCACTTAAATATTTGGTGATATCCTTTAAAATAGTTTCATTTACCCCTTGTAATGCAAAAAAAGACAACGGCAAAGGTTTAAATTCCATAAAGCCGATTTTATTATTGCGTATTGCGGTGAGAGGAAAATGGAGCTTAAGGTAAGGGAAGGGCCCTGGAGGATCTTTTTTTCGGGAGAAATAGAGGGACACGAGGTAGAAGTTTATACAAACCCCGAAAGCCTCATTCTTTCACTTGTTTTTGAAAAGGAGGGCGCGGTGAGGGTGGGAGTGCTCATTGAAATGTTCAGGGTGTTTTATGCGCACGGCGGACTTGAAAGCTTTATTGAAACCCTGCCGAGGAATGCCTTCCTCATGGAAAGGCACACCAAAGAGGAGACATTCAAGTTTTTCCTAATCGATTCCGGAATTTCGTATTCGAAGTACGGGGAGGAGGAATTCGCAAAGGAAACAGATGCAATGCTCGAAAAAATAAAGTCTTTTTCGCAGATGGTGAAGCAGGTCAGCAGGGCTTACGACGTGGAATTGATTGAACTCGAGGAAAGCTCGAGCAAGGAAATAGAGGCATTCTTCTCAATGCCCTTGGTAGGACTGCTCGTTGCACCGAAATCCAGGGAAGTGAAAAAGGAAACCGAGGCGCCCGCAAGCGTTGAGGGAGTGAAATACGGGGAAATAATATTCGGTCTCACGAAGAAAGGACTGCTTTCAAGGGAACCCCTGATTCTGTTCGACAGAACGATTGTTTACGGAGGCGAAGAGCGTGACAGAACCCATGTAATGCACGTGCTCGTTGAAAGCGCTCTGCTTTCCAACATTCCGAGCGTTGTCGTGGACTGGGATAATTCCTTCAAGGGATTGAACTATCCCAACGAGGAAAGGGCAAAACTCACGGAATACAAGGTTAGAATAGAGCCCGTCGGCTTTCCCACCGAATCTTTTTCTCCGGGAGAATCGGTAAAAGCAGACCTCAATCTTGTCGACGGAAAGTCTCTCGCCGAAATGTTCGGTTTTTCCCTGGGAGAGGAAGCCAAAATAATTGAAACCGCTCTCAGGACGCAGAAGCATTCAAGCCTTGCGGACGTTATACGCGCGGTTGAAGGGATTCCTCTCGCGGATGAAGTTACAAACTTCAAAAAGAGCCGAGTTGTAAGGTTCCTGAAACTCCTTGATGTCATTTACCCGGATTTTTTCGGGGGAGAAAATCCCCTTGGCGAAATGGTAAGAGGATGGACGAAAGCGCTCGGAAAAACCTCAATAATCGACTGCGCGGGCAGGGACGAAAGGCAGTCATTGCTTGCATTGCAATGCCTTTTCCGCGGGCTCAAGGAGCATTTCAGGCGGCAGGGGATAAGCGAGCAGTTAAAGCTCTTCATTTTTGTTCCCGATGCAGAGAGAATCATTCCGCGCGTGAGGGGAAACCGCATAAACCAGCTTTTGACAGACGACCTTCTCGAAATAAGAAAGTACGGTGTGGGACTGGCTCTCAGCGCGCCTGAAAGCGTGGACATCGCGAAGGAAGTGAAGGAAAACACGAAGGCAATGCTCAGCATTATAATGAAGAACGACGTCGGCATTCAGGTGAGGGACAGGAAATATTACCGGGTTCTCATAAGACCCTCGCTCAGCAGGAGCGTTCTGAAATAGCCTACTTTGCCTTTTTCAGTCTCTCGTCAATCATTTCCTTTACCTGCTCGATTGTCGCCATCTCGCTGGGGTTAATCGAGTCAACCACATACTTTATTTCGGCAAGCTTTTCCGAGGAAACGCTGCTTTCCTTCAGGTGGTTTATTTCAGCGCGCAGTTCGTCAATCTGCGCGCTGACTTCCCTCAACTGCAGGGAGAATTCCTTCATTTGCGTGTCCATGCCCTCGGGCACTGCACCCGAACCACGCTCGCTGAATTCCTTTATTTTTTTGTTCAGCACGATCAGGTTCCTGCCGAGGATTTTCTCGTTGCGCGTCACGTGCCTCATTTTCTGGGAAACAATGGAAATAGCGCTGTTCAGTGCCTTAACGTCCTCGCGAAGCTGGTTGAGGAGGATTTCCGCTGAAGCGCGCTGCGTAGGTCTCCTCGGTCTCTCGCTTTCGCGCATCGCCCTCATTTCCCTCCTCGTAAGGCGCTCTTCCATTTTAAAACCATTCCCTCAAATAAGCCAAATAATTAAGCCGGAGGGGGTTTAATATTCTTTCGGTTTAGGAGTGCAAACAGCATTAAATATTTCTGCGCATTAAATCCTTCATGGAACCGCGCTGGGGAATAAAGATAGCATATGAGGTGAAGTATGACAAGAACCAAGATCCAGTTGACTTACGTGCAACCTTTCTATTGGGAAACGGCACCACTGGCAGGGATTTTGTTTCCAACAAGGAAATAAGGAAAGCAATTGGAAAACTCCGAAGGAGAAACATGCCGACAAGAGAAGCC
>Ga0180431_10000111_pt1 | contig 104603 bp, 159 predicted proteins | sample SS_ome_11_FD_132459 | JGI IMG/M metagenome (GOLD analysis project Ga0180431, IMG submission 132459) | Hypersaline lake sediment archaeal communities from the Salton Sea, California, USA - SS_1_MS_1 metaG | ecosystem: Environmental > Aquatic > Non-marine Saline and Alkaline > Hypersaline >...
CACGGTAAACTCGGGGACGGTGAGCTGCCGCTCGCCGCTGCGCGTCGTGTTGTCGGGGCGCTTGAGCACCACGCGGAAGGTGGTGTCGCCCGGGTGCCAGCGGTTTCGCCCCACGGCTCGCAGCTGGTCGATGTAGATGTTGTGGTACTCGCAGAATTCCCGCACGTCCATAACGGCGCACCTCGGACGACGGCTGACCACTGGGCAGGGGTACCAGAGCAGTCTACGGCGCTTCGCGCGCCCAAGTCAAGTATGAGGGTCTAGTCGTCGAGGTCGTCAGCCGGAGGCTCAAGCTCCGGGGGCTCCTCGGCTGGTGGTTTGATCACCGGCCGCAGCTGCGCCTCATCCTCGGCGGCCTGGAGGCGGCCCAGACGCTCGCGCACCTCCTCGAAGAGGTCGGTGGGGAGCAGCTTGTCGATCTGCGCCACGATCTCGTCGTCCACCGTGGTCTTGGTCCGCTTCGCGATGACCTTGAACACCATGTAGCCGACGATGAGCAAGAGAATTGCCAGGTCGATGACCCAGTGGTTGCTGGTGATCCATTCCATGACGCGCACCTCCCAGCTGGGAGTCTAGCCGAAGAGGACGTCGCGGTGCAACCAGACGACGGCGAGCTGGCCCTGGCGGGTCTTGCGCCGCGCGCCAGAGTCAAAGAGCAGCTGCGGCCGGCCCGATTCGGGATCGGGGCGGGACAGCTCGTTGAAACGCGCCGAGCACGTCTGGTGCACGAGCGCCAGGCGCTCCTCGGTCTCGTCGCAGGTAGCGCCCATGGCGCCGCAGTCCTTGACCGCTTCGAGCACCTTGCGGTGCAGCCGGCCGATGTGCGGCGCGATGGCCTCGGCCGCGAGCATCGAGGTGTCGCTGCCCACGGCGTAGGGCGCGGTGACGTCCTCGGGGTTGAACAGGCAGGGCTGCTCGATGGCGCGCGGCTGCGGCATCGGCGCTCGCGGCAGGTTCCACTCGACGGTGTCGAACATCGCCGCCGCCGCCCGGCCCCGGGGGACCAAGGTCGTCGGCGCGAGCCACGGCGCCAGCTCCAGGGCTCGGGCGCGCACCCAGCCCCGCCAGCCGTCGAGCTGCCGGTCCTCCGGTGGCCCCATGAGCACCACCTCGTAGCGCCCCGGCCCGTGCTCGGCGCGCAGCCCGCGCCAGGTGGGCGCGTCGAGCTGGCGCCCCTTGAACGTGCGCTGGGCGTCGTCCGAAGCCGCGAGCGGCACGCGCCACACCAGCCAGTAGGTCTCGTCGCCGTGGGCGAGCAGCTCCTGGTGGAGCGCGACGAGCTGCGCGAGCCCGCTCTCCCCCAGGCCGTCCAGGTACTCAGTGACAGGTTTGTGCATGGCGGCTGCCTCCTTTCCTCATGTTACGCAGGGAGGGTGACAGGTTCGGTCACCCCAGCGATTTGACGGACTCGGTCCTGGCCGCGTACTCGGCCTGGCACTCCTCGGAGCAGAGCACGTGGTCGATGCGCGCGAAGCCGCACTGGCGGCACTCGACGTTGCCGTAGTAGGTCCAGCTCGGCCCCCAGCGCTCGCGGGTCTTGCAGTTGCTGCAGATCCACACCCGGCCGTGCTCGGTCAGGTAGGAGTGGTCGTCGAGCGTCCGATGCGAGCAGGTGACCACGTCACTCGACCGGAGACGTGAGCAGCTCGCGGTACCGTTCGGCTTCGACCTCGATCAGCTCTCCAAGCCGGGCAGCCTCGGCCGAAAACGCGTCGCCGGCCTCATCGACGAGCTGCTGACTCTGGTCGATCAGTAGCTGCAGTCGCGCTTTCGTCTGCGTGAGCAGCATCTTGCGCGTCCGGTTGTGTGTCGTGTCCTTTTCCACCATCGTGTCCATCTCCCGCATGATGATTTTGATGACGCCGCCGTTGGCGAGATTGACGACGCCAGCCGCCGGCATGGTGCCGACCGACTGTCGCCGCCGCTGAAACTCCTGCCGGCGCACCCAGCACGTCGAGCCGACCGGCTTGTCGTTGTGCCCGAGGCAAAACTCCCCGGCCTTGACGCCGCAGCTCGGGCACGCGCAGAACAGCACACAGCGGTCGGTAGGCAGCCAGTGCCCGCGCTCGCCGCAGGGATGCGGCAGAAACGCCTGGGCACCGATGAAGTAGCCCTTGCGGGCCTGCCCGGCCATCTACTCCTCCTCGACCAGCCGGAACGTAAACGGCTGCGAGCCGGTGCGTATCCGGATCGACCCCTTGTGCCCGCAGTGCGGACACGGGTCCTTCTGAAAGAGGTGATAGGTTCCGGCACCGAGCGCGTGGACCGTGAACCGCGTACCCACCGCGTAGGTGTCGCCGCCGTTGGTCGTGCACTCGCGGAGCAGCTCCGCGGTCTTGCCGTGCCAGTCCTTCTTGCGCTTGAACGGCCCGTACTTCATGACCAGCTGCTCCGGTCGTTGCCGTCCTCGGAGCAGACGCCGACGACCAGATCATCGTCGAGGCTCCACTCCTGTATCATCTGCGTCTTCGAGCCCGAGTCCTTCATGACCTCGATGACGTCCTGAGCTGTCGGGTGCTCGGGCGCATTGCCATCGGGCCAGATGTCATCGAGGGAGAGCGTCAGGCAGCCTCTGAAATCGATATGAAACATGGGGCCTACCAGTCGACCTTTCCCTTGGCGCAGGGCGCCTGCTTGTCCAGCTCCTCGGCTTTTTCCAGCACGTTGAGCCAGCCCTGCTGCGTATCGAGCGGCAGGCTGTCCCACTGCACCAGGCCGTCGTCGGGTGTCCTCACCCCGTCCTTGAAAAAAGCGCTCCGCAGGCTGATGGCCCTACCCTCTCTCGATAGTCTCGGCATGGTTGTCTCCTCCTTGGGCCGCGAAACGCTGCATCGTCTCGGCGAGGCGCGCCTTGGCCCGGTCATGTGATCTCTCCCCGAACGCCCCGTCGATGTAGCCCGAGAGCTGCTGCGTGCGGGGCGTGGTGCCTGCCGGGAAACGGCAGGGTGTCTTCTTGGTCCTCACGCGATTCTGCCCGAACGTCTGCGCGAGCGTGCGGTTCCAGGGCACGAGCCAGTGCGGCACCGGCGCGGGGTGCTCCAGGTGGCGTTCCTCGGCCGCGAGGCGCAGCGGCACCGGCGGCAAGAGGCGATGCAGCGCCAGCGCGTTGCCCGGCGTGAACGGCCCGGCGCTGCACAGCAGGATTTCCCACTGCGAGGGCGGGTCGAGCGGTTCGAGCAGGCCGTCCAGCTCGGGATGAGACGCGACGCCGCCCTCGTGGCCGCTGCCGCCATCGAGGTGGTTCCAGCGCGATTTCGTGCCGAGCTTGCTCACGACAGCATGTCGGTGAAAAGGCGCTCCAGCTCGTGGCAGCGCTTCGCCGGGGACGTCGCCTTCGAGCGCGCCAGCGTCTTCGGCCGCTTCCGCTTGGCGTCGGGGTGGTCGAGCTTGCCGGTGCGGTTGTAGTACTTCACCACCGCGGCGAGCTTCTCGGCCTTGGTCGCCTTGCTCAGCCCGGTGATCCGCATGCGGCGGCACAGGTCGTCGAGCGCGACGACGGTCATGCCCTTCTGCAGAAACTTCGGCACCGGCATGTCGTCGAGCCCGAGCTGCTCGATGCCGCCCGACCCGTCGAACACCAGCAGGCACGGCCCCTCGTACACGGTGCCGTCAGGGTGCTCGGCGACCTTGCCCTCGGTGAGGTGCATGCGGGCCTTGCGGCCCCTCATGTTGAGCTTCAGGTAGTGGTCGAGTTTCGTGACTGCAGCCATGTTGCCTCCCGCCTCTCTAGACGCTCCCAGGTGGCCACATCGGACACCCGGCTCGTGCAGAAAGTGCCGGCGTGCGCACTATCGCACACGTCATTATACGCCGAGGCAGCTGCAATCTTCCCTACTCGGTGGGATGGGCTTTGAGGTCTGCGAGCACGAGGCGGAAGTAGTCCTCGGCGTCCATGGACAACATGCCGGGGGTGACCCCGACCTGTTCGCCGAGCTGCTCGGCCGTCATGTCCTTGAGGAAGATGCGCGCCTCGGCCCGGCTGAACCCGAGCGCGTTCAAGAACGCGTCCGCGAACTGGCCCGGCGGCACGCCCTGCTCACAAGCCCGCTCGATCTCCTCGACAATCAGCTCCGGCGTCAGCTCGGGCTTGCCGTTTTCGCCCACCGGCGGCTGCATCGGGTCTGGAGCGTTCGCTCGCGCCTGCTCCTGGGCCTGTGCCAGTCGAGCCGCCTCCTCGGCCTCAGCGGCCGCTCGGGCCGCTTGCTGCGCGGCCTGGAGCTGGCGCGCCTCCTCGGTCGAGGGCTGCTGCTGCACCTGGGTCTGGTCCTGCTGCCGCGAGGCCTGCTGCCAGGCGTTCCAGGCCTGCTGGTTGAGCTGCTGCGACTGGTCCTGCTGCGGCTGCTGCGACTGGTCCTGGGCCGGATTCTGCATCGCGGCCTCGGTGCCCTTCTTGATGCGGTCTGCGGTCGCCTCCATGAGGTCGCGAAACTCGCGGTTCTGCATCACTTCGCGGGCCACGTCGGCGCCCTTGCCGATCACCTTGGTGACGGCCGAGCCCTCATCTTCGGCACCGGCAGCCTTTTTCCAGCCCATCTGCTCAGCGAAGCCAGTGAGCTTGCCGATGGTCCCGGTGACGGTGCCGATGTCGTTCGCCTCGGCTCTGGCGGCCATCTCGGCGATCTTCGCGTCCTGCTTGGCGGTCGCCAGGTTGACGCGCTCAGCCTGCAAGTCGTCGCGCTTCTGGGCCAGCTCGTCGGTGAGCGTCGTTGAGCGGCCCTCAGCCTGCGCCAGGCGGTCCTCCAGCCCCTTGATGCGCGCCTCGTAGTTCGAGATGGTCGTGGCCATCAAGGCCTCGTGGTTGTCCTTGAGCGTCACGGCGCGAGCCTCGCCGCGACGCTGCTCCTCCTTGAGGTCGGCCGCAGCGCGCTCTCGCGCATCATCGAGCCGGCGGCGCCAGTCCTCGGCGTCGCGGCGCGCGTCCTCGTTGAGGCGCTTGCGCTCATCCTCCCAGCGGCGCCGCTCGGACTCGAATTGATCCTCCTTGCGCTTCACCTCCTCGCGGCCGGCTTCGAGACCTTTGTCCCGAGCTTCGCGAGCGTCCACCCGCAGCGCCTTCAGCTCCTCCTCCCACAGCGACTTCTGGCTCTGGAGCATCTCGTCGTGCTGTTTGGTGAGCGCCTGGCGGTCGCTGGCGCGCTGCTCTTCGGCTTTCGCGAGCAGGCCCGAGAGGTGCTCGACCATTTGCATGGCGGCCTTCGAGTCGGCCGGCTGCTCGCGCACCAGCTCGATCATGCGATCGAGCGCGGCGCTGTTGCCGTCCTGCAGCTCGCGGAAGAGCCGCTCCAGGCGCTTCTCGTCTCCGGCGTCGCCTTTGCGAGCGCGGTCTTCCAGGTCCCAGGTCCGCTGCATGAGCTGTTTGCTCATGTCGAGCTGGTGCTTGACGATCATGTCGCCATGCTCTCCTGCTGGCATCGCGGGCATGCCGGGGTGGTAGGGATAAGGCCGCGGGACCTCCTCCTCTTCCTCGTCCAGCTCCTCGTCCAGCTCCTCGTCGTCCTCGGCGGGTCTGCGGACGGCGCCCAGGCGCTGGTGCAGGTGACCGTGGCGCTTGAGCGCCTCTTCGCCATCCTTGCCCAAATAGTGACCATCGTTGCGCGAAGGGATGGGGTCACCTGCAATCTCGATGCCGTTCAGGTTCTTGCGGGCGACGATCTTGCCGGTGCCCTTGGGGCTTGGCCCGCGGAGCGTCACGTGGTAGACACCACCGCCGAAGTGCTTCTTGATCCACTCCCGGTCGATGGGGTGGTTGAAGATGCCGATGTAGCCGGCAATGCGGTGTCCCACCTCGTCGATCGTCGGCTCGTCGCGCCACAGCTCGACTTTCCAGCGACCAAGACGAATGCGGTCCCGGTGCTCCTCCATGGCATCGTCGAACAGCTGCGCGAGCTTGGCGGCGATGCTCTGGTCCTCTTCGCCCGAGAACGGGTCCATGGCGAGGTCGCTCTCGGCGTTCAGCTCGGCGTCGTCCAGCTCCAGGTCGTCCTCGCCCTCTTCGAGGTCGATGACCTCGTCGTCACTCGGCGGCGGCGTCTGCGGCTGGCTCTTCTTCGATTTCTTCCGGGGCTGTTTCGGTTGGTCCCGTTCCATCGGTCTGCTGGTCGCCATCGGCTGTCTCCTCTTCGCCTTCGGGCTCCTCTTCCTCTTCCTCACGGTCGCCGAGCAAGGTGTGCAGGGCAACCTGCATTGCCTGGACGGCTTCGCGCATGGCCGGCAAGGTCTCGGCCAGGTCCTCGGTCATCTCGCGCTCACCCATGCCAACGGAAATCAGCTCCAAGAGGCCGGTGTAGAGGTCATCGAGCTGCTCGGGGTTTTCGAGCGGCGTGACGCTCTGCGCGAGCATCATCGGGCTCGACTCGATGGCGAGCAGCCGGTCCTCGTGGTCGAGGTCGCGGTTGGCCAGCTCCTCGGTCAGGATGGCCATCTGCTGCACCAGGCTCTGGAGCCCTGCCACGATGGTGCCAGGCACCACCCGCGCGAGGCGCTCGATGAACTTGTCCTTGTCGGTGCGCGCCAGGTCGGCGAGCGCCTGCCGCTGCGGGCCGAGCCGGCGGAAGAGGTCAATCAGGTTCTTGTGGATTTTCGCCAGCGCGTCGCCGTCGTCCTCCTCGACCTCGGTTTCGGGTTCGGCCTGTTTGGTTGTCTCCTCGTCAGCCATTGCGCTGATCCTTTCCGGCTCCGGTCAGAGCCTTGAACGCGGCAACGAGCCGCGAGCTTGCGGTGTCGATGACCCCGATGGTGCCCCCGCCGGTGGTGACGTTGGCCTGGGCCAGGCGCTGCTTGTTGATGAGCTTGCGGTGCCAGCCCGCGAGCGACCACCAGGGCGGCGAGAAGTCGGAGCACGTCCACACGTGGGCGTCCTTCAGAGAAATCTCGCCCTCGTCGTCGTGGAGGCGCCTGCAGACGCGCCACAGGTCGGGGTTGTCGAAGGGGTCGTCGGCCGCTCGCGGCAGCCCTGGCACCAGCTCGGTGTAGAACTGGCAAGGCCCGACCCGGCAGCACATGGTGTCGGCCGTCGCCGCCTCGATGGGCCGGTAGGCCGGGTCGTTGACGGCGTCGGCTGGCGTCCGCGACACCGGGCCGGCGAAGTTTGCGCCGTCAACCGGCGTGCCACCGGGCGCCCCGTGGTCGACGACGAAGTCCTCGGCCTCGGCCGCGTCGTCGTACTGATGCGCCATGCCGGGACCGCCCTCGACGTGATTCGGGATCATGAACCCGTCCGCGGTGATGGTCCCCGCTCCGGCCTGGGCGAAGATGCCGCCGCCATCGGCGGGCTCCTCGGTGTTCAGTAGTGAAAAATTGTTGTCCGGATTTGACTTGTCACTGGGCATGGCAGTGAGGTTAGACGGGGGGCGCCAGCGAGTCAACCCCCATAAGGATGTGCAGGGCAATGATCCATAGCATGATCGGTGCCATGTTCCGAGCAATGATCTCGGAAATGATCTGCGTTGACTGAGGCCCCTGGCCCGGGTAATGTTGCTGTCTATGCCCGAAAGTTTTTTGGGAAGGTCTAGCAGTTAGGACGCGTATCACGGGTCGTACTGGACCCGTGTGCACAACACCCGGGGAGGGGTAGATGAAGCTCGTTGTCGAGGCCTTGGACCGCATTCGTTCCGCAGTCACGGAGCACGTCCCCGAACAGAACCTGTCAGAGGTGCTGGAGCACGTCGACGAGGCGCTGCGCCTGCTGGCCGAGGAGCCGGCCCTGCACGGGCTCGTGACCTGTGACGTGGAGATAGCTCTGCCGCGCCACGGCACGCAGTTGATGCCAGGGGTCGAGTTCCCTGGCCGGCCGCAGACGGGCGACGAGGTCGAGATCACCGTTCCTGGCTACCCGACACCCCTCACCACCACGGTTACGCGCCCGGTCAAGTACGCCCAGCGCGGCCCTGAAGGCTACCACGCCATCATCGCCGTGGAGATGGAGGAACCCTAGCCCAGGAGAGTGAATGTCCGCACAGCACGAGGGGGGACCGCCACCCGTTCCGCGCCGTCACCGGCTACCGGACGAGCGTCCCAGTAAAATTCATCATTTCAAGGTCTACGCGTCGGTCACCGAGGATGACGTAGTGGACCCGGGCGCCGCTCTGCTCGCCGTCAACCTCGCCCGCGCCAAGCTGCGCGAAGCCAGAACGGCCGACGATGGGGCGCTGACGGGGCCGAGCGTCCCTTACGACCTGGCGGAAGTCGAGGAGCACCTGGCCGCCGCGGAGCGCGACCTGACGCCGCAGCACGGCGTCGTGAAGACCATCGAGCGGGACGTTTACCTCATCAGGGGGTTCTACCCGAACGGCAAGCTCGGCGAGATCTTCGTGCGTCAGGGCGTCTCGGGGAATCCCCTCGCGGCCCTGGTCGACGCCTGGTGCATCATGGTGTCGCTCGGGCTGCAGTCGGGCATGCCCGTCGACAAGGTCTGCGCCAAGTACCGCGGCTACGGCTTCGAGCCCTCGGGCCGCACCAACAACCCCGACATCAGCTATTGCAGCAGCATCATCGACTACATCGTGCAGTACCTGAAGCAGCACCATGGAGAAGAGGAGGAGTAAACCGTGAGGAACCTACTGATTATTGTGGCAGCAGTGTTGCTGCTGGCAGGCTGCGGCCTGCAGCTCGCTCACATGCAACGCGCCAGCTCGGGCCATGTCCCGTGCTCGCCCAACGAAATTACCATCAGGCAGACGTCAACCTCGGCCATCGGGAACATCACCTGGATCGCCACGTGCCGAGGCGAGCAGTGGTACTGCTCGCAGCGCACTGCTGGCACGCTCGGTGGTGGTCCGTTGACGCACCACTGCGTGAGGAGGTAGCCGATGTCCAGAGGACAACCGAAGGCGAAGGCTCCGGAGAGCCTACGCGACGCGCTCGTCATCGAGAACCCCGAGCCCGAGTGGCTCGTCGAGGGTCTCATCCGCCGCGGGGCCGTGACCATCCTGGCCGGCCCCCCCAAGCGCCAGAAGGGGCTCGTGGCCACCGCGCTCGCGGCCGCCGTGGCCAGCGGCAAGGAGTTCGCCGAGCGGGCCACCACCGGCGGCGAGGTCGTGTTCACCGACCTCCAGAACGGGCTCAACGTCATCACCAACCGGTTCCGTCAGGTCGGCGTGGCCGACCCCGACGCGCTCCAGTGGGACGTGCACATCGCCGTCGACCTGGACCAGCTCGAACAGCACGAGCAGAAGCTGCACGAGGGCGGCCCGGTCCTGTGGGTCTGCTCGCCCTTGAACGGCGGCTTCGAGGTCGACGACGTGGAGACCATGGTCGCGCGCATCGAGTGGTTCCACTCGGTGGCCGTCTCCACCAACGCGGCCGTGCTCCTGGTGTACCGCCAGCCCACCGACCCGAAACAGGCCCCTCGCGGCTCCTGGGCGCTCCAGGGCATGTGCTCGGCCTGGCTCCAGGTGGAGGACCCTGTCGGAGCGGCTGCCTGCATGGAGGGCGCGACGCCCGTTATCCAGCCGAGCGGCGACTGCGACCCGACGCCGCTGCCGCTGTGGCATGTGCTTGGCCTCGGTCCCGCCGAGGAACTGCGCAAGTTTGCCACGGCGCTGGGCCATAGCTCCGGCACCCAGCGCCCCACGCCGGTGGACCCGGAATGAAGCTCCGCGTGACACTGTCGCTGGAGCAGGCGGTCGTGGTGCGCAAGCTGGTCCGGTACGGCCTGAAGCAGGGCGGCCGCTTCCACAACCAGCACGCCACGGCCGCCCAGGAGGCGCTCTGGCTGCTCAGCGAGGAGATCGCCAAGCTCGGCCCGAGCGATGGCACGCCCGGTGCATGGCCCGTGGTCGAGCAAGGCACACTGACGCAAGGCATCCTGGAAGGGAGCGTGCTCGAAGAGGGCGACCTCGTCGAGGCGCGGATCGACGGCGAGCGCTGCGTGGGCGTGTTCGGAGCGGACGAGGAGGGGCTCGCGGTGGGTGTCTGGAGACAGCGCCCACAGCCCGGGAGCCCCACAAACTTGCCTTCTTGGCTCGGACCAGGCGAAATTATAGGCCCAGCAGGGGAACGTTGGCTCGTGCGGTGGGGGGCTTTCGCACGACGCAGGGAGGGTTAGAAATGGCAGCAGTCCAGATGGATATGTGGGATCCGGAGCTGAAGGCGCGCGACGCCGCTTTGGACCTCTTCGAGAAGCACAAGGCACCGGCCGTCGACTTGGCCTACGCGGTCGCTCGGTCGCTCGCGCACGCCCGAGGGCACGTGACGAGCCCCGACGTCGAGCGGATCATCAAGGCCTCGCCCGAGCTGCTCGACGCGGTCGCCGAGTCCTTCGAAGGCGACATCGAGTGGCGCTTCCTGGGCGCCGTGTTCCGGCGCAAGGGCTGGCGCAAGGATGGCTGGGTCGAGAAGGGCTCGCACGGCCGGCCGGTGCCGGTGTGGCGGCTCAAGGAGGGGTCGTCATGACCGAGCACGAGCGCAGACTGATGCTGCAGACATCGAAGGTCGTGCTGCTGCTCGCCAGCGACCACTGCGGCGTCGAGTACGTCGCCGCGTCGACGGCGACCGACCCGGGTCAGCGCAAGCTACTCTGGGAGTCGGCTCGCACGACGGTGATCGAGATGGGTTTGCTGGCAGACGAGATAGCTGCCGTCGATCCCAACGTCGAGCGCACCGTTGACCACGCTAGCGCGTTCTCGGCGATGCTTGAAAAGCGCCTGCGTCAGCTGGCTTACCGCATCTGCGAGACGGAGGTTCCATCGAACCACCACAACCATGCTCTGAACGTCATCGGAGAGGCAGACCTCGACGAGATCGGTGAGATGATGCGCGGTGAGCGCCCCTGGCCTGGGGCCGAGGCCGCCTAACCATTGCGTGGAGCCCCGGTCGCCAGTGCCCAGTCTGGCGGCCGGGTAGCTCCGCACCAGGAGACAATCCATGTCGAAGAAGCACACCACCACATTCACGTGCAACGGCTGCGGGTATCAGTACACCCGTGAGTACGACGGCGAACAGCGGCCCTATGGCGACTGGCTCACGGTCGCTGAAGTCGGAAAGAGCAACATAGCCAATGACGAGCGTGACCTCTGTCCGCGGTGCAGGGATGTCTACAAAAAGTGGGTCAACACCCAGCAGGCGCCGCATCTTGCTCTCTATCACTGGGAGCCGGCCAGTGCACCGCCCGACGACGACCGCGCGGTGCTCGTCTACGGCACCGGGGCCGACACCGACAACCAGGACGGCTACGACGTGGCCTGGTACCGCAATGGCAGATGGCGGTTTGGCAGGGCCGAGCACGAAATGACCGAGGTCACGCACTGGATGGACATTCCGGACGTGCCCATCGAGAGCCCGAGCGATGAGTGAGCAAGAGCGCGAGCTGCACACGCCGCTCCTCCGCATGCTCCACATCCTTGGCGCCTGCGACGAGGCGATGAAGTGGGTGGCCGATCATGCAGACAGCTCGCTGCCCGAGCTGTGGCAGGACTGCGACCGGGCCGACTGGATGGTCTGGCTTGCGCTGCGCATGGCCGGCAAGGATGGCTGGGTCAACAGCAGTCAGGTCGAGCACATCATGTGGGATGTCGTCAGGGACGTCAAAGGCGAGAAGGCTCCGGCGAAGACAGGGTGCAAGCACTACAAAACCGACAGGCATCCCTGCAAGAACTGGAGCGAGTGCAACCGCCGAGCCCGCATCCGCTCTCAGCAGGGCGCGCCGGAGCCGGCGGTACGGCTCAAGAAGTTCAAGCCGCCGACGAACCTCCACGCGACTCACATCAACGCGGTCTATGAGCGCGCTACCGTCAATGAGCGCGTCATGATGGTCGAGTTCGTGCGCATGCGCCTGCGGCCGGGGCCGATCCCCGAGGAGTTTCTGAATGACCCGGAAGAGTAAGTCGCTCCAGCTCCAGCCCGAGCTTTCGCTGGCCGTCCGCAAGCAGCTCAAGACTGAGACTCGGCGCAGCGTGACCTGGCCCCGCAACCTGCAGCCGCTGGTGCCCGACTGGGATGCCGCCACGGTCGACCCCGGCTTCGGCGACGGCGCCTACCTCAAGGTGCCCTGCACACACCCCGAGGACCCGCCCGGCGAGGGCCGGGTCGAGCGCGTGCGCTGCCGCTACGTGGTAGGCGACGAGCTGTACGTGCAGGAGCCGCTCATCAAGCTGACACGGCACCTGGGCGACATGGCGGGCGACTACGCTGTCTACCAGGCCGACAGAGACCCCGTGATGGTGAGGAACGAGCGCCTGGGAGACCGGCAGTGGGTGTGGAGCTGGCAGCGCTCCTACCTGCCAGCTCGGTTCTGTCCGAAGGCGGCCTCGCGGACTCGGCTGCGCGTGACGGCTGTCGAGCCCCAGCGCCTGCAGGACATTACCTGGGTCGCCATCCGCGCCGAGGGCTTGAGCTGCCCCGAGCACGACTTCGCTGGCGGCTTCTGCACCTCGGAGTGCCTGGCGCTGCGCGAGGCCTTCCGCGAGCTGTGGAACAGGCTGCACGGCTCCGGTGCCTGGGAGCGCAACGAGTGGGTCTGGCGCATCGCCTTCGAGCTGCTGAGGAAGAGATGAGCTGGCCGCGGGTCAGCGGCTACACGGCGCTCCATGTGAGCGACAAGTCGTTCCCGGTCTGTCCCTGCCACTACCGCGTGCCCCAGGACGAGCTGGGCACGACGTGGTGCCACCTCTGCCACTACCGGCGGCGTCAAAACGGTGAGGTGTGGTGCTTCGCGAACGAGGATCGAGCCCGTGGCGACTACGCCTGGTGCGAGCGCCGGCCCGGGCGACCTCCGACGCTCTGGAAGGCTACCGCCGCCGCTGCTTGACGAGCTGCCCGAGGTGGTTGATCACGACTGCCTTGCCCGCGAACGGCCCCATGGTCGCCCAGCGCGGCACGGGCACCTTGAGGAACTGCCCCGGAGCTGGCCGCTGACCGAGGCGCGCCAGGTAGTCGGAGAGGTTGGCAATGGCCTCGTGCTTGCTGACGGACGCCGCAGGCGCCGTGACAGGCGGCTGGTGCGCCGGGGCGGGAGCTGGGGCTTGCGGAGCGTGAGCGGGCTGCTGGGCGGCCTGGGGACGCTTTTTCTTGACCTCCCGCTGAGCCTTCCCAAACCACTTCGCCACCTCGCCGACGTCGAGGAAGATGGTCTTGAGCGCGGCCTTCTTGGCGGCCTCGGTGTTGTACTTCTGGTCGCAGTACTGCCGGTAGCACGTCTTGCACATGTAGGTGTAGCCGAACTGAGTGTCGCTGCGCTGGATGCCGGGCACCTGCTTGCCCAAATGCATGGCCATGATCTCGGACCACGCAAACGTGACCGGGCTCGATGCAGCGCAGCCGAGGCAGTCGTTGTCGATCTCGACGCCCTCGTCGGTGTAGCGCCATGCCAGCTGCTCTTCATCGGCTGATTGGTCTTCGGAAAAGACGCTGTCAGAGTCCCAACTCACGGTGACCTCCTGGTTGGCACGATCCTAGCGGACGCAGCTCTATCCGGCAACTGTGGCACAAAAAAGCCGGAGCCCCTTGCGAGGCCCCGGCCAGGAGACAACCGCTCGTGGAGCAGCCGTATGCCGGCGACGATAACACAGCATGCAGGTGGAAAAAAGTAGGCCACGGGTGTAGACTGCCGTGGCATACCAACCAGGAGACGACCATGACAGACCAAGACCCGAGATCCCTCGACGAGCAAGCCACCGCAGCGCTGGCGAAGCTGGCCCACGGCGACGGCGCCGCCGCCTCGGCGCTGGCCGTGGGCAAAGCCATCGTGAAGGAGATCGTGCCGCAGAACGAGCACCCCCCCAACATGGTGGCCGAGATCGCCCGCGGCGTCGCGGCCGAGCTGCGCAAGCAGGACATGGGCGCAGCGCTCGCGGCCGAGATCGAGAAGCGCCACCAGAGCGAGATGGCCCAGCTCGCCTCGATGGCGCTCACCGTGCTCGACAGCTGCGGCATCAGCCTCAAGGGCAGCTGCGTCGAGATGCACGACGGCACGGTGACGGCCGACATGCTCACTGTGACGGCGCTCAAGGCGCTCAAGGTGAAGGCCCGCGACGTGGGCGTCGACGAGACCGCGCTCAAGCTCCAGGTGGACGGCGCGTACCGCGAGCACGAGGCAGGGCTCGTCGACCTCGACGAGGACGACCGCGCGGCCATTCGGGCCGGCGGCGACCACAACATCACCGACGAGGACGAGGACCGGAAGGGGATTTTCGACTCATGACGATGGTGGAGTTCATCAGGAAGATACCGGCCCTCGAAGGCGTGCTGCGCTTCTCGATCTGCAACGTGATCGTGAACGCCAAGCACCCCGAGCTGCACGATGAGGTGGGCGAGATGTGCGAGCGCCACAAGCACACCGACATCGAGGAGCTGCTCCGCGAGGCCATGGCCGCGCACGTGCAGGACTTCAACTCATGACCAAGCCTCGCTGCCGCGACTTCACCGCGGGCGGGTTCCCGTGCTGCCTCCCAGCTGGGCACCACGGAGAGCACCAAACCGGCCCCTACGAGGTGTTTTACATGGCGCACCTGGGCCTGACGCTGGTGCGCCCCGAGGGCGAGCAGACCTGGAACGAGCAGTGCAGAGCCACGTGCCACGGCCGGCGCTGCATTCGACCGTTCGGGCACGACGGGCCGCACTGGAGCGGAGCCCCGGCGGCGAAGCGCGAGGTCACCTGGACCACGCCCGATCGGGAGCGCCGCCTGGAGCTGTTCAACCCGCTGACTGACGTGCACAAGCCCTCGCCGCCCGAGGACTACTGGACAGGATTACCACCACTCGATGAGCCCGGCTGACACGGCCTCACCACGCTTGCGGGGCACCTCGCGCTTCTTGAGAGCCATGACGACGAAGTCCTGCTTGGGCTGATGCTCCCCCCCGAACTTCGGCCGCTCGCAGAGGTTCACCTTGCTGGTGACGTCCACCCAGCGCCACATGATGCGCCAGCGCGCCGAGCCGTGCTCGATCACGCCGCGGAGGATCGCGACCACGAGCGGAGCGACCTCGAAGGCCTCCATCACGAACTTGCAGTCCTGGTTGTTCTCGAAAGGCGGGTTCATGACAACGAGGTCGGCGTGCGTACGCGGCTCCACCCACCCACACATCGGCTGCCGCGAATAGCGGGTCTCGGGTGGGATGTGGCTCGGGCGGTCGGAGAGGAAGTCGGCGCAGTGGGCGTAGAGCTGGGGCTCGGGCGCCAGCTCGCGCAGGATGGCGACGTTTTCGGGGTCGATGTCGTAGGCGACCACGGCCGCCCCGCGGTCGAGGAGCGGCTTGACCAGCGCGCCGGTGCCGGCCGCGGGCTCGACCACGAGCTGCGGCGGCCCCTGCCAAAAGAACCGGTTGGAACACGCCCAGTCGACGACGCGCTGGGCGAGCTTGGGCGGCGTATACCACTGCGAGAGGTCAGGCTTCTGCTGGGCCTCGGAGAAGAGCCACTGCTGGTTCATTCGGGCTGCTCCCCGAGCGCCACCACCAAGCACTTGAGGCAGAGCCGCTCCATGCGCAGCAGGTGGTTGCCGAGCGGCCGGTAGGCGTGGGTGCCCTTCCCGAGCGGGTCATCGCACACGCCGCAGTGGGTGTTCTTGCGGAGCTTGGCCTTTGTCCACAGGTCTGTCCACACCTTGCCGCCCCAGACCGAGCCGAACGTGAGCGTCGCCAGGCCGGAGCCGTGCCAGCGCCCCGCGTGGAGCATCACACGGCCGCTCATCGGGATCGCGCCTTCGCTCGCGCTTCGGCCAGGTCGGAGGTGCACTTCCGGTACAGCTCCTTGTACGGCTTGTACTTCTCGACGAGCTTCACCAGCTCCGCGCTGCGCTCCCGCTCTTTCCTCAGCGCCTCGACGGCCCGCTCAGCGGTCACGTCACAGTCCTCGGGGCCGGCGGCACCAATCTCCTCGATGAGCAGTTGCCCGGCCGTGCGAGCCCGCCGCTTGACGTCCGCGAGGTCGCGCTCCAGCTGCTCGGCCTGGCGCAGGCAGTCGGCGGCCGTGTAGAGAATGCCAGGGCGGTGGTCGACGCCGCGCTCCTCGTCCTCTTCCGCGAGCAGCTCCTCGCGGATGGTGTCCACCTCGGCCGCGAGCCCTTTCAGGTCAACCTGCATGGCTGCTCCTCCGCTTGCGCTCCTCGCGGATGGCGCTCCAAAGCCGGTTGCGGGTCTTGCGGGTGATCAGGATGGTCTCCTCGATGACGTCATCCTGCACGGTGTAGGTGTAACGGTCCTTCAGTGGCGCCAGCCACGTGACCACGGCCTCGGGGCTGATGTCGTGGCGGGAGAAAAACTCCATGGCCTGCTTCGCGTTCACGGTTCTCATCGGGGTTGCCTCCTTCGGAGGCATTATACGTAAGATCCTATGAAAAGCTTCCTAGAAAACGTTGCTGTGGATAACCCTGTGGATAACCCTGTGGATAGCCCTGTGGATAGCGATGTGGATAACTTTTACCCCCTCCAACCTGTGGACAACTTTGGGGTTTTCCACAGCTCTGTCCACAGTTATCCACAACGTTATCCACAGGGGTTTTTTCGAAAAAAGAGCGTGGTTTCGATCGGATGCAAACGTTATCCACATTTGGGGTGCTCCCCTACTACTTCTACTGTTCTTTTAAGATAACTGGGATCAGTAGAACAGTACCGGATCGGAAGGGGTCGCCCCCAGGTGGTCTCAGGTTGCACAGAGGTCTGGCTCTCGTGTAGGCTCAGTCGAGAGGTGACCCATGAGTCTGACCAAGGTGAAAAAGGACCTGGCGCACGCGCGAGAGGGCGTCATTCACGTGCTGGAGAGCACTCGCTCGCTCTACCGCTTCCAGTGCAAGACCCACGAGCAGGTGTTCACGGTGGCCGTGACGCCCAAGACGCTGCGAGCTTCGGTCGCTGCCTTCGGCCAGCCGGCCGAGGTGCTGTATGACGGCCAGCTCACCGCGGTCCAGTGGGAGAACGTCCACAACGCCATCTTCCATGCCAACGCCATCGTGCCCTGGCTGGAGCCCACGCCGCAGCCAGTCGACCCCGTGAAGCCGCCGGCCAAGAAGGCCGCGCCGAAGAAGCAGGCGCCCGCCAAGAAAAAGGCCGCGCCCAAGGCCAAGAAGTCGCCAGCCAAGAAGGCTGCGCCCAAGGCCAAGAAGCAGGCCGGCAAGAAGCGCTCGAAGCGCTAGCGGCCTTTCTTGGGCACGTAGAGCTTCGCGAAGCGGCTCTTGGCCCCCATAAGCACCACCGATGAGGTTGCGTTGGTGTAGGGCCGGAGCTTGTTGTGGGCGGGGTCCAGTAGATACTTGGCGCGCTTCTTGAGCATGCGGCCCGTCTTGGTGCTCGGAGTGTCTTTGACCAGCTCGAACGTCACCCAGGCGTGCGGCACCAGCTTCTTGCCGAGCCTCACCTTGCCCTTGACCAGCTCGATGTCGGTGATCGGCACGTCGTGCCGGGCCAGGTAGCGGTCGAGCCAGCTCCAGGCGGCCGTGGCGGTCTGGAGCGGCCTGCCGGCCTTGAGCGGAGCGTGCTTGTCCTTCGGGTCGGGCACCTCGAAGCGGGCGTACAGCTCCTCGAACATCGGCCGCAGCGCTGACCACCTCTCCCACATGGCCTCGAAGCCGGTCGCCTGCTTAGGGTTCACCTCGTTGGGGATGGCCACCAGAAACTCCTCGGTGGTCTGCCCCACGAAGTCGGTGGCTCGGTGCTGCAGGTATGCACGGCGCGTGCCGCGCTTGGTCTCCAGGGTGGCACCGCGCTTGCGTGCCAGTGCGGCGAGCTTGCGCTCCGCGGCCCCGCGGTCGAGCCCCTCGGCCACGAGCTGGATCGAGCGCGCCTCGGCCGGCATGAGCCGGCGCAGGTGCACCACGGCCCACTCCAGGTCGCTCATGCTGTCGTCCAGCTCGGCGATGGGGTCGTCGAGCCCGCGCTTCAGGTACTCCTGGCGCAGGCTCCGCGGGAACGTGTAGAGCGCCTGGCGCCAGTTGAGGCACATCGAGAGGTACTCGATGAACAGCGCCGGCACGTCCAGTTCGCCGCGCATCTGGCGGTCGATCATCAAGGTCATCTCGCTGGCGGCCGTGAACGGGCAGAAAAAGCAGCACGACTTGGCCCACGGCTCGCCGACGCGCGCCTCCAGGTAGTCCTCGCACGCCTTGCGGCCCCACTTCCAGTCGAAGAGCGGGTACCAGCTCTGGCGACCGGGCCAGTCCTCGGTGCCCGAGTAGCTGATGTCGCGGTCGCGCCGGTTCGCCTCGTCGGCGTTGAACCCGATGACGTGCTTGAATTTCTGCCGCGCGACCGTTCGCTCATATGGCAGGTGCTGCCTCGTGCGGAACGTCTCGCCCGCGAGCAGCTGCACGATGGCGGCGTCAAGCGGCCACCCCTTGGCATGTATGCTGCAGAGGCGACCCTTGCCTGCCGCCTTGCCCGGCCGGGGCATCGATTTCCCCATCTGCGGCACGGTGCCGTTCTGGATCATCTCGTCGGAGAGCCGGAAGTTGCCATCGAGCGCGAGCCGCTTCGGGTTGCGGGAGTCGCCGAGCACCGTCGTGCCGGCCGTCTGGAGCGCGCCAGCTCGGGCTACCTGGACGAACCGCACGTTGTGCTTGCGCAGCTCGGGCAGGATGTACTTCTTGACCAGCCGGCCCGAGGCCGGAAACTCGTTGCCAGTCATGGCCGTGACGACGATCAGGTCTTTGAGCTTGAACCCGCGCTGGCGGTCGCTCATCTCCAGCCACCGGAGCAGGATGGCCGAGCTGTCGACGCCCATGCCGTAGGACAGGATCACCTTCATGCTTCACCTCGCTCGCGCTCGCGGATGCACCAGAGGCAGAGCACCTCGTCGCCATAGGCGAACATCGGCGCCCAGCTGCCGCACCCAGGACAGCGCAGTATGATGCTCATCGCCGCTTGCCCCGGCAGGCCCAGATGCCGGCCTCGACGACGTCGACGGCGCGGAAGGCCTGCTCCAGCCACTGGTTGAACTGGGCGTTGGACTCCCAGATGCCCTTAGGCGAGCTGGGAATGTTCACGATGAGCAGGGTTTTGTCGTCCATGGCCTGCTTGATGTCCCGCAGCGTGCGGTTCGCGGCCGAGCGCGAGGGCTGCACGTTGAGCACGTTGTTGGCCATGACGATGTCGTAGGTGTAGTTGAGCGCCTGCGGGTCGATGAGCCGGTGGTCCACCAGCGCCTCGTAGACCCGGTGGCGGTTGGTGTCGGGCTCGGGCTCGAAGTCGTGGCCGTAGACCTCGAAGTCGAGCGCTCGGAGCGCCTGGACGTGGAGCGCGCCATCGGTGGCTCCGACACCGCAGCCGAAGTCGAGGATAGAGCCGGCCTCGTGGGGGCTCAGGTCCCGGTAGATGTAGCCGGGGATGACTGGACCCTTGCCGGCCCGGATCGCTCTGACGAGCGCGTCAGCCCAGTTCTCGCGCTCGCGGCGCTTCAGGCCTGGACCCGGCCGCCAGGTCGCGAGCATCACGTCTCTGTCGCTCTTCGAGTGGCTCATGGGAGCATTCTACACGATCCGGACGCGTCGCGGGCCGCGAGCACACACCTGTTATCTGGGTTGACACAGTAGGCCACGCCTGTAGACTGGTGTGGCCCAGGAGGAGTCCATTGACCAACTCGCAGGAGGAGCAGGACCACGAGGGTCTGCTCAAAGCCAACCTGAAATACGTTCGCACCGTCTTGGACGACATCGTAAAACGCCTCGGCGTCCCCGAAAAAGAGATGGTGCCACCGTTGCTGACGCGAGCTGCGCTCAGCGGCTTGAAAGTCAACATGTCCTGTATGCAGGACTGGGTTGACACTCTGGTCGAGCAGCGCAACGAGGCGCGCAGCAAGTCGCTCAAGCGTACTCTGGAGCTGGGCAAGCTCAAGGCCGAGCACACGCGCCTGGAGTCGGACCACTCCAAGCTAAAAAAGCAGCTCGGGCAGGTGGAGATGTCGCTCAAAGGCGAGCGGTACGCCGCGTGCGCCACCGGCGTGCTGGGGCTCGCACAGAGCATGCGCGGCCGAGCGCGCTACGCCGAGGCGCTGCTCGACAAGGTCCGCTGCGAGCAGCAGCGGCCGCGGAACAACCGCCGCACCCTCGGCCAGCTCATGAAGGCGCACCGGCGTGAGCTGGAGCCGTTGCGAGAACAGGCTCACAGCGCCGAGCGGGTGTAGCCATGCCGTCAGTGACGGTGAGGCTGCGGCCCGAGACCCGCGACGCGATCCAGACGCTGCAGCAGAAGCTCCGCGTCTCCGGCACCCGCCAGGTGCCCGAGGCGGTGCGCGACCTGGCGTTCAACGACCAGGGCGACATCACCATGGACTCGGTGGTGGCCATGGCCGTCAAGCTCCTCGACCTGGAGGTCGACCGTGCTTGAGCCCGAAGAGGACCAGGAGCAAGTCTGCGCGTTTCCCGGCTGCAAGGCCACGGTCGACCAGCACGACTGGTGCTGGGGCTGCCAGAGCTACGTCTGCCAGACCCACTCGGAGCGCGACCCCTGGGGCATTCATCACGCCGAGGCGCACTGGGACGAGCTGGCCGATCCCGAGAACCAGGAAGGGAACTTCTGCTGATGGGACCTGACGTCAAGCGCGTTATGATGTTCAATCGGATGCTGTCGCCCGAGGAAATCGTGAAGCTGCACGACTCGATGCAGCGCGACTACGGCATCACCATCGAGGAGCCGCCCCCGCGTCGCCCCGACTCCATCGGGTGCATTCTGGCTATCCTCCTGGTCGCCGACGTGGTCTGGCTCGTCGCCATCGCCGTCGCGTTCGGGCTGTTTGGCGAAGCGGCTTTTTGAAGCGGACTTTCATCTGATGGCAGACTGCAACCGCAACTACCCCGACCCCGTGAGGGAGTTCAAATACATCAGGACGGTGTGGAACACCTCCGAGGCGTTTGTCGGCTTTCACCGGTCGGCCGTGAACTACGAGGTCTCGAACGACGGCGTCAACTGGATGCTGCTCGCCGGAGACCCGGCGTCATACGTCGCGCTTCCGGCGGCCGGCCTGTTCGGAGATATCGGAACCGATAAGAAGGAGATAACCATGGCCAAGGCAGCAAGCTTTTCCAAGGAGCAACTCGCGCACTGGGCCGAGCGCTGGCTCTTCAACGTGCACCAGCTCGACCCCGACTCCGATGGCGAGGTCGCGATCAGTCGCGAGATCGACAGACATGAGCTGCGCAAGACGTTTGAAGCGATACTGGGTAAAAACAGTAAAAGCGTCACTTACCCCTACAGCGAGACGGACATATTCATGAACAAGTCGGCACTCGTTGCCGACCTGGAAGCTTGCTACACCCTCGCCAAACCGGCGCAGGTGGACAACACTGCAACAACCCCGGAAGAACCGGGAGAAGGGGACACGACAATGTCAGGAAAACTGATGCAACAGGCAGAGGAGAGCGGCCGCAAGCTGTTTGAGGCCGGCCACGAGGGGCTCAACCAGGCGGCCGCCAAGCGCACCGCTCGCCTCCTGGTCTCGGTGGTCCGCAGCCGCACTGGCGAGCACCACCCTGCGCTCCTGAACAGCCCGGCTGGCCGCAAGGTGGAGCCCATGCTTATCGCGGCCATGGTCCACGGCGCCGCCGGGCTCTACGCCGACAAGATTCCAAAGGCCCGAGGCCTCCAGCGCAACTGCGAGCGCGTGGTGACGGCCGAGATGGCCGAGGTGGGCGAGGACGTGCTCGCGCTCTTCGAGCCGTTCGTGATGGAGCTGGCGAACATCGCGGGCGACGAGGAGGAGGAGCCCGAGGAGAAGGCTCCCCGCAAGAAGGCCCCCGCCAAGAAGCGCGGCTAGCTCATGGCCAAGAAGCGGCGGGTGAGGCCGGTACTCAGGCCCGGCCTCAACATCAACCTCGTGCCCGGCCTGAGTGTCTACCTGTCGACGGGCAAGACTGGTGCACGGTTCCACGTGCGCGGCCACGTCAAACGCCTGCTGGCGGCTCTCGCGAAATAGGTCTCAGCCATGGGTCAAATAAAAAACTCACAAGAGAAACTCCACCAACCCATCTATGACCGCTATGTGCTCGACTACTCCCCCGGCGGCCCCGGCTGTCCGCGGTCAATCTCTCAGGGCATGCGGTTTTTTTGCGACAACAACTGCGGAGATCCCCAGCGGTCGAACGTGGAAACGCCTGGTCACTTCCCCTCCAACCACACCTACGCCATCAAGCAGGTGGAGGTCATCCTGCACATCAGCGACGAGCTGCTGCTCGCCCAGGTGTTGCGCGGTGGCTACGTCGAGATCGTCGTCCACTGCAAGCAGTACTTCGAGATGCCGCTCTCTCGCGCGACGTCCGAGGCTTCGCAGCGGGCCACCATCGTCGAGCGCCCCGACCCGCCCGTGCTCATTCCTCCTGGCTCCAACTACTACGCCAGGCTCCAACTGCCCGACAACGTCGTCAACCGCATTCGGAAGTACGAGCATCACAGGCTCGCTGACCACTACGTGATGATCGAGCTGCGCCTGACGGGCGAGCGCTCTCGCGACATTCTCTGAGGGCGGCTGCTCAGATGGCGGTCGCGCGCCAGCCAGGCTGACGGGCGAGCCGTTGCATGATGCGGGGGCCGGGGTCCTTCTTGTCGTGCGAGGCGTGGTAGTGGCCGAGGATGCCGCGCGCGTTGCGCAGCCGCGCCCAGGGCACGAAGGCGACGGGCTCCAGGACAACCTCCTTGGGAATTCGCAACTCGTCGTGAATGATGTTCGCCAGCTCGAAGAGGTTGCGGTACTGGGCGGGGTAGAAGTCGGCCATGGGGCGCACGCGGCCGTGGACCTCTGCCTCATACACGGGGCGGTCGCGGCCGATCTCGGGGATGCGGGACGCAGGCGCCATGCCGTAGGACGCAATCTCGATGGCCCAGGTCTTTTCCCCGAGCGAGTGGCCGGCGTTGGTGGAGGTCGTGGTCCCCGGGTCCGCGAACTGCCACACCGTGCCGTCTCTGTCCATGGCGAAGTGCACGCTGATGCCGCGGTGCGAGAGGGTCGAGAAGACGCGGTTGCCGGGGTTCTCGGCGGCCGTCCAGTGCAGCACGCCGCCGACGATGGGCTGGGTGCGCCGGGCCGTGCCCGAGGTCCCCACCCGAAACTTTCGGCTGTGGTTGACGGGGAAGCTCGTCGGAATGTTGCGGCCGTTGATGGTGACGTACCCGCGCCCGGCAGCTGGGGCCGGCCCGGGTCGCTTGCCAGCTCCGATGCGCGAGAGGAGGAGCAGCAAACCGAGCCCTCCTGCTCCCGCTGCCGTCAGCGCTGCTATGGTCTTGCCCTCCATCTCTCCTCTCAATCTGCTGGACGTCCCCGATCTCGGAGTGTACCATGGCCCGGTCTAGGAGACGACCGCGTGCCCAAAAAACGAGTCCTACTAATCTCGGATGTGCCCGGTTGGGCCTTCTGTATCCAGATGCACGACCTGGAGGCAAAGCTCTCCGGTCGTTTTGACTTCACACACTGGTACGTCGTGAGCTGGAAAGGGGTGGCCCAAAACCTCCCAGACTTCGCGAGCTTCGATGCGGTGTTCTGTCTCTATCACCGCTGGAACCTGGAGCCCCACCTGCCGTGGGACAAGACGCTCGGGACGCTGCGCGCCCAGTGGCTCTACCCCGAGACCCCGCGGTCGCCAGCGGAGAGCGACATCGCGCTCGTCAACCGCTACCGGGCCTTCCATTTCGTCACTCAGGCGAACTACGACGAGTACTACCCCTTCTGTCCGCGCTCGGTGCTCCTGACCAACCCCGTCGAGGTCTCGCGCTTCACGCAAACGCCGGTCACAGACCGCGTCATCGCGAGCTGGAACGGCAACGCCATGCACGCGGGCAAGCCGGTCGTCAAGGGCTTCTACGGCATCGTGCAGCCAGCGTGCGTGCGGGTCGGTGTCGAGCTGCGCTTCGCCGAGTTCAACACCTGCCGCAAGGCACCCAGCGAGATGCCGGAGTTCTACCGCCAGGCCAACCTGGCGCTCTGCGCGAGCCTGTACGAGGGCGCCTCCAGCTCGGTCATGGAGGCGATGGCCTCGGGGCTCGCTGTCCTCGCCACCGACGTGGGCAACCACCGCGCCATGCACGAGAGCATGCTCGCACACTACGGCGAGAGCGGCATCCTGCTGGTCAACCGCAACCTCCGCGACTTCACCGCGGCCCTGGCCGCGCTCAAGGCCGATCCCGAGCGGGTCGTCAGGATGGGCAAGCTAAACCGGGCCGAAATCAACCGGGCCTGGTCCTGGGACGTATGGGCCGAGCCGTTCGCACGTTTTTTGTCAACTCCATGGGAGGGAGAGTAGATGTACCGCGAGAATGAGAATCCAACCGCCCTGGCCGAGCAGCTCGGTGAACGCGTCGTCGTGCAGGACCTGGACGTCGTCGTGCCCGACCTCGTCTGCACGCAGCCTCAGCCGCACAGCTCGAACGGCTCCGGCCGTGGCACCCGCCGCTGCGGCAGCTTCCTGCGGCGCCACGAGCAGCGCGACGGCGTGCTGGTCTGTGGCAACGGCCACAGCTTCGAGAGCCGCGACGGCATCCCCGACATGTCGCCGGGCGATCCCAACACCACGGTCGATGCGTTTACGTACAAATGGAACTACGCCCCCGAGGCGATGCGCGCCGAGCGCGAGCGGATCGCGACGGAGTGGTTCTTCGAGCGCTTTGAGTCGTTCTTCCTCGAAGAGGGCGGCATCGAGGGCAAGAAGCGCGTCCTCGACGCCGGCTGCGGGCTGGGCAACCTCACTCGCGCGCTGGCCGCGGAGGCACCGCAGGCGACGGTGTTCGGGCTCGACCTGTCCGAGTCGCTCTACCACGTCTGCGAGCTGCCCGAGAACGCCCGCCTGGTGCGCGGCGACCTGACCGCCTGTCCCATCTCGGGGAAGTTTGACCTCATCGTCTCCGATGGCGTGCTCCACCACACCGAGAGCACGAGACGGTCGCTGCAGGCGCTCATCGACCTACTGGAGCCGACCGGCGATCTGCTGGTCTACCTCTACCGGCGCAAGGCACCGCTGCGCGAGCTGGCCGACGACTACCTGCGCAAGCTGCTGACGCGCATGTCTCCCGGGGACTGCATGTCGATCTGCGAGCAGTTTGCGGACATCGGCCGCCAGCTCCGCGAGGCCAAGGTCACGCTGCACTTCGACAAGCCCATCCCCGTCCTCGGCATCGCGGCCGGCGAGCACGACCTCCAGCGCCTCATTTACTGGCACTTCTTCAACTGCTGGTACGACGATGGCGGGGACATGGTCGCGAGCGCGCTGGAGAACTTCGACTGGTACGCGCCGCCGCTCGCGCACCGTCACCTCCGCTCCGAAGTCGAGGGCTGGCTGACGCTCAACAACTGGCCGGTCGAGATCGTGCGCTTCGGCGAGTCCGAGAGCGGCTTTTCCATTCATATTCGGAGGACCCATGCCTGACCGAACTGGAGGCTTCACCCCCATCGAGAGCTTGCCCCTCGACGAGCGCCTCGCCATCGACCGCGACTGGCAGGCGCACTGGTACCGGCACATCGGCCAGCTCGCCGCTCCGCGCAGCGTGCTCGACGCTGGCGCCGGCACCGGCTACGGCCTGTCCATCCTGCGCGCGGCCGGCTGCGCCCAGGTGGCCGGCTTCGACGTGGTCGACATCGGCCCCGAGGTGGTCAAGGCCTCCATCGCCGACTACGGCCGAGGCTCCTGGGACTGGGTCATCGCGGTGGACGTCATCGAGCACATCCAGAACGACAAGCTCTTTCTCGAAAACCTGCTGCGCGTGGCGCGCGAAGGGGTGTTTATCACGACGCCGAACTGGAACGTGTCTCAGGCCGAGAACGTCTACCACGTCCGCGAGTACACGCCGCTGGAGCTGCAGGAGCTGATCGAGTCGACCATCCGCGCTGACAGGGCATCGAGCTACCGCATCTGGGTCTCCAACCACAAGCTGGAGATCACCACGCGCGAGGTGTTCGACGCGGCCGAGACGTGGCACAACCACGGCGTGCTGATCGAGAAGCGCTGATGGGCTACGGAGTATCAGGGCCGACCCCAGCGACGATGCGGGTGCTGCAGGCGATGGAGTCCACCGCGCACAGCGCTGAGTACCTGCACGTGAACGCCGACACCTCCGTCACCACGTTCCGCAAGGCGGCGGCCGAGCTGCTGCGCCGCGGTCTGGTCACGCGCACGCTGGTCGGAGCGCGCCGGCTCGGAATGTGGTCGGTTACGCCCAAGGGCGTCAAGCTCCGGGAGCGCTGGGCCAGCGGCGCATGGTTCGGGTGGTGAGTCGGCGCACCAAAGAGGTCGTCATGTGTGACGGCTGCAACGAGTTCTGCGAGCCGCAGTTCACCGGCACGCTCGCGCCCGGCTGGAGCGCTGGCGAGTTGAATCTCAGCTTCCAAAAGTCCATCTACTTCGACCTTTGTCGCGAGTGCACCCGGCGGGTGTCCGAGGCCAAGAACCTGCACGACTTTATCGCTGTCTTTACGGAGGAGTCATGAGGGGACCGCTGCAGCTCGTGCTGCACATCAACACTGCCTGCGACTCAGCGTGCCGCTACTGCCGCTGGGCGACGCTCCGGCGCTATGGCGCGCTGAAGGACCTGGAGCTGTCTCCCGTCGACGTGGAGGGGCTCCTGGCCCGCTACAGCGAGGAGGGCACTTCTCGTCAGCCTTACTCATGGGTCATCGAGGTCGTCGTCAGCAGCCTGGGCGAGGCGCTGCTGCACTCTCAGCTCTCGCTGGTGATGACGCAGCTGATGGACGCGGTGGAGACGAATCGCGTCGAGCGGCTTTCGCTGATCACCAACGGCTCGCGGCTCCACAAGGTGGGGCGGCTGCGCTACATTCCAGGCTTCACCTCGGTGTCGCTCGATGCCGCTCACGCCGGCCTGCACCACCACCTGCGGCCGGGCGTCGACCACGCCCGCATCCTCGACAACATCGGCGAGGCGGCCGAGGCCGCGCGCACCAACGGCGTGCGCGAGGTCGGGATCGTGATGACGGTCTCGAAGTCGAACCTCGAAGGCATCTACGACATGATCGAGCTGGCCGCTGACCTCAAGGTGCACTACCTGCACATTGTCCGCGGTATTCGCTTCGACCTGGCCGCGCAGCCGGCCGACGAAGAGGTGCCCCACGACCACCCGGGCGTCTGGGCGCAGGTGGACAGCGGGAGCCAGCGCTACCCGCAGCTCCAGGTCGTCAACCACTTCACGCCGACTGGCCGGCCCAAGGGCGCCCCCGAGGAGCCCCACTGCGGCGTGCCCTTCAACTCGCTCCAGGTGTTCCCTGACGGGCACGTGCGGCTCTGCTGCCGGGCTCACGACGTGGACCTGGGCCGCTGGGACGAGGCTCAGGACCCGTGGCAGGCGGAACGCATGGCGCAGGTGCGCCACCTGCTCAAAGAGCGGGCGCCCGACCTGAGCTTTGTGGCCGAAGGCTTCGCAGAGTGCGGACGCTGTCCGCTGAGGTGAACCATGATTGTCGTTGTGATGAATGGCGGCTCGGGCTCGTCCCGGCCGAAGGACGAGCGGATGGACGCGGTGGTGCAGCGCGAGCTGCCCCACGGCACCATCGTCTACGTCGCCAACAACACCTTTCTCGGCCACCGCCAGGCGCGGCGGGTGCGCAAGATCCTCAAGCTGACGCAGCGCCCCGAGGAAACCTGCCTCCTGGTGGGCAAGTCGGCCGGCGGCTACACGCTCATCGTCAAGGTGCTCAACCAGCTCCCGCGGCTGAGCTTCAAACGCATTCACCTCCTGACCGTCGACCCCTGCTTCCCGAAGCTCTGGGACTGGCGGCCCGACCGGTCGCAGGAGACGCTGCTGATCCACGAGGGCCGCGTCGACCGCGCCGTCAACCTGCTGAGCGCCGCGGGGTCGAGGCCGCGCGGGTTTCGTGTGGACGGACCACCTGGCATCGAGGTGGTCACGACTGAGGACCATTTCTCCATCACCACCTGCCCGCGGGTGCGCCGTGAGGTGGGCGACTTGGTCCACATGCTGCAGGGCTGGGAAGATTTGGACATGGGAGACATACTATGAACCACCTCGGACCAGGCACGATTCACTTCCTCGTCGAGTGGCGCTGCAACGCGCGCTGCCGCTCCTGCGTGCAGCACGTCAAGCGCACGCAGCAGGCCCAGAGCCACACTGCGCCCGAGCACACTTCGCTCGCCCCCGAGGTCGTCAGCCACGTGCTGCTCGACTACTCGACGGTGCACACCGTCAACCTCTCGGGCCTGGGCGAGCCGCTCTTGAACCCGCGCTTCGAGGAGATCGTGGACGTGGTGAAAAAGCACCCCGTCTCGGTCAACTGCGTGACCAACGGCTCGTTGCTGCACGCGCGGCGCAACGACGTCAAGGAGCTGCTCGCGCTCCCCGGCCTCTTGACCATCTCGTGCGACGCGCCCGACGAGCAGCTCTTTGAGCGGCTGCGTCCCGGGCTCAGCTTCAGCGACATCGTCACCAACGTGGCCGCCGCGGTCGACGCCGAGCGCCACGAGGGCCGCAAGATCGGCCTGGGCATGACCATCAGCTCGCTCAACCAGCTCCAGGTGTACGAGATGGCGAAGTTCGCCGGCCGCCTGGGCGTCGACTACCTGATGCTCAGCCGGGCGCGCGAGCTGCGGCGGGTGCCCAGTTCCAATCGCAAGGCCGCCACCGTGCGCGAGCTGAATCCGGGCGAGCCCGAGGTGCACGCCCAGCTGCCCCGAGCGCGGCAGTACGTCACGATCCACAACAACTTCGACGACAGCCAGTTTGCGAAGTGCCGGGCGCCGTGGGATGAGCTGGTCGTCGACATCGACGGCTACTGCTATGCCTGCTGCTGCGCCTACAACGTGCACTCAGAGCTGCCGGGGCTCGGCGACTACCGCGAGGACCCCTATCACAGCGCGAGGGCACAGGAGCTGCGCCGGCAGCTCGCATCGGGGCTCATCGATGCCGACGCGTTCCCGCTGTGCGTGACCTGTTCGAGGCGACCATGAAGCGCTGGCTGGCAAAGCACGAGACCACGATCTGTTACGTGGTGATTTTCGGTGGCATCGCGGGGCTGTGGGCGCTGTACGTTTACGCACTAGGAGAAAGCATCAAACCATGAGTCACGACGGGTTTAAGCGCGTGGTGCGTGAGTTGCGCCGCAAAAAGGAGGGGACGATGGAGCCCTGGCAGGCAAAAATCGAGGAGCTGGAACAGCAGCTCAGGTCCGCGCAGGCGCGCATCGCCGAGCTGGAGCAGCACGTCTTGCTGTGCAAGGTGGACGGTTGCGACGGCTTCGAGTACTGCGGCGGCCTGTGCATCGAGCACTTCGGCTCGATGGGCGTCTGCGAGTCCGAGGCACTGACGGTGGCGCGGGCCGAGGCCGAGGTGTTTACGCTGCCGCAGATCGATGACGCCATCCGCGGTATGGAGGAGCGGCTTGCTGATGGTCAGGGCGACAAGACCATGGCCATGTGCCGGCTGTCGTTGCCGATGACCCACTGGCTGCGCAAGCAGCTTCACGAGTCGCAGCGGGCCGTGGCGGCGCTCGATGCGCCCGACGCTTGCTACGCGGCCATCGACCAGCTCAATCATCTGTGCGCGCAGCCCGACTGGGAGTATGCCGGCCAGGTGGTGCGCAGCGTGCGCGAGTCCTTGGTGCGCGCGTTCGTGCAGGGCGCAAAGTGGTGGGAGTGGACGTCTACGGACTTCACCATGTGGCAGAGCGATCAGCAGCGCGCTCACGACGAGGCCACCGAGATGCTGGAAAAGGGTATGCTCGGTGTGCCGCGGATGAGGGTCGAGGGCGGCCCCGAGGTGCGCCGGTTTTATGTGGTCCAGTACGGGCACGAGTTCTTGGCGCAGGTGTTTGTGGACGAGCCTGGCGGCCGGCTCACGTTCCGGTACAAGCTGCTCGCTGGCGCCGACGCCCCATGGAACCCGCACGTCACCTGCGATCCGCTGGAGCACAAGGAGAACCCCGACGAGCCCGAGCTGGGCTCGGCCTGGGTGTATCAAATCTCCGGCAGCGATGACCCGACCGTCGAGGTGTTTACGCCGTCGAGGGTGTTTCACCTCTCGGTCTTTCTGCCCAAGCATACCCTGAAGATTCACTCGGCTCGCGTCGGCGAAAAGGTTGGCGCGGGGATCTCGGTGGAGCCGATTGCTGCGGAGAAATACGTATGAGCCAGCGGCAGATTGACGTCGAAGGGTTGACCGACGCTTGCCCCAACTGCGCCGGGCATGGCTACGAACCGGTGCTGCGTCAAGTCTACCGGCACGGCGGGTTTTCGGAGCGAGTAAAAGTAGACCGCGCGAAAAAATGCAAGGCGTGCTGCGGGACTGGCGTCAACGTTGAACACCTGCTGTTCTCTGTGCTGAAGCTCGACGTCAAGTCGGTTCCTCCGATGGAGGAAATGGGGTACAAGCGTGTGAAAAAGCTATCGGAGTTTGCCGAGGACTAACATGCAGGAAATTCACGCCCGTCAGGTTGTTGTTACTCATCGCCTCGCGTGGGGCAAGTGGCCCTCCGGCCCGAGCACCGACTACGAGGACGTGCTGGCGCAGCGCTGGACGACGACGCACCTGGACGAGGAGCACGACGTGCGGTTCGTTATCGAGAACCGCTTCCTGCCGGTCTACGCGGCCTACGTCGCCGCACTCCCCGAGCCCCGGGAGACGCCGCGCGACTGGCCGATCCTGAACAACCTCATCGACGTGCCGCCCAGCGTCGTCAGCGAGCTGACGCACATGCTGGAGCACCTCTCGAAGTGGTGCGACTGTCTGCTCTGGGAGCACGCGCGCTGCTGCTACCCGGTCGTGGCCGAGCGACTCCCGAACCTGTTCACGCACCGGTGCCTGACGTTCGGGGACGACTTCCCCGGGTGGAACGAGCGCCGCACCTACCCCGTCGCGCCCTACTTCACCTCGCTCATCTACAACATGTTCACGGTGGCCTTCGGCTCGGGCCAGCGCACCGCGAACGCCTACGCCGAGCACGGCCTGGACCGCGCCTTCTTCCACCCCTGCGGCCTCTCGGGCGGCTTCGGCCAGGGGCTCAAGGAGCTGGGCTTCAGCGTCGAGGAGAAGGCTGACCGCATTCGTGCCGGCAACCTCCCGGCGCTCGACCTCGTGTTCGTGGGGATGTTCGCGGGCAAGCCCTGGCGCGGTGAGCTGCTGCAGAAGGTCTTCGGGTCGGTGCCCGCCGGCATCCAGGCCCGAGCGCACGGCCAGTACGCGCCCGGCGGCATCCTGCCGGGGCAGATGACAGCGCGCTGCGGCCACCCGCTCGCGCGGCTCTACGCCAACACGCTCTTCGGCATCAACCCCCAGCTCACGAGCCTGTACAACACTCGCCTGATGGACCTCTGGCACTCGGGCGTGGCTCAGCTCATCTACGACCCGCACGGCGAGCTGGCGGCGCACGGCTTCGAGCCGGGCCGTCACTTCATTGCCTACGACGGCACGGCCGTCGACTTCTGGAAGCAGCTGTCCGACTGGCGCTCGCGGCCGGCCGATCTCGCTGACCTTCTCGTCGAGGCGCACGCGGCTGCCGAACGTTTCTTGACGGGGTCGGTGTCTCGGGCGTATGCCTCCATGTACTACGCCGAGCTGCACGGCCGCTTGGAGGGGGAATGAGCATCTATCTGAAGGTCGGTGTCATGGAAGGCGCCCACCTCTACAACGTCTACGAAGCCATCATGCGGCTGCACCACGCCACGCTGCCCGGGCTCGTCAGAGCCTATGAGTTCAGCTGGTCACCTCCCGGTTCGGCTATCTATCCCATCAAAATCCGCATGGGTTCCGGCGCAACGTTCAAGGCGCTGCGGTCGGCCGTCGAGCAGGCGATTCGCGACCGTGTGGGGTACGTGGAGGTCAAGGTCGTCAAGCCCGGGCCGCTGCGGTTCGACAAGCGTGCCGTCGCCTATGAGCGGGAGCTGACCGAGCCGCTGCGCACGACCTTTTTCGCCGTCCACGACATCGCCGATGGCAAAATCGGGCTGGCCCAGGGGACGCCCGTCGAGGCCACCGTGACCGAAATCGCCGCAGCGGTGAAGCTCAGCCGCCGCACGGTGAGCCGGCACCTGAATCAGCTTGTGCCCGAGGTGGTCCGCGAAGTCGGACCGGGCGGCAGTCGGGTCGGTTATGTGGTGACGGACTTCGGACGCAAGGTCGTGGCGTACTGCAAGCGCAAAGACCCCGAGGTGCGAGAATGAACTATCGCGACTCCGCTCTGCCCTCGATGGTGCCACCGCCGGTTCGACCCTGGTGGGGCGCTCGCGCCTGGCGCCGGCTGGTCGGCGAGCTGGTCTACACCGGCCCGCGCATCTGCGCTCACTGCAAGCACTGGACCCAGGGCAAGACGCGCACCAGGGTGTGGTCCAACCTGTCAGCGGCCCATGTGTGGCGGGACGTCAAGGACGAGGAGGCAAAGGGCGACTGCAAGCTGCTCTTCGGCAAAGAGGACAAGTACGCGCAGGACGAGGCCTGCGAGGACGACCGGTTTCAGCCGCGTCGCCGGTACATGCACCGCGTGAAAAGGTAGGTAACATGAACTTTCTCATCTTCGGTTCCAGCTTCAGCGGCTCGACGGTGCTCTCGGGCATGCTCGGCGCGCACCCCGAGATCTTCACCTGCGGCGAGCTGGCCCAGTGGTACCTGCAGCAGCTCCCCGGCCGCGAGGGCTACTTCTCGCGCAAGAGCCTGGGCAACACCGACGTCTCCATCACGGTCTGCCGCAAGTGCGGCTACGACCACTGCAAGTACTGGACCGAGGCGCCGGTGCCCGAGGACCCGACCGAGCTGTACCGCGTGCTCCGCAAGCACCTGGGCTACCAGCACCTCGTCGACTCCTCGAAGCACCCGACGTGGTACGAGCAGATCATCCCCCGCTGCCCCGAGGACTACTTCGTGGCCATCCTGCTGCACAAGCCGGTGTGGTCGATGCTCACCTCCCGTGCCCGCTACCTCAAGCTCGGGGGCGCTGCCCAGCTCCCGGTCGACGAGGCGCGGCGCTTCATGGAGTTCTGGGCGTACTTCTACCGGGGGTTTCGGGAGATTCTCGATAACGAGGCCGTGGTGCCCGTCAACGTCCGCTATGAGGATCTGGCGACCAAGCCCTGGGCGACGCTGGAGCGCATCCTGACGGTCGGTGGGCTCTACGGCCGCGAGCACCAGCCACTCTCGGTGGAGCAGCCGCAGATGCGCGAGGGGTTCAACTTGCCGCTGCATCAGATAGCTGGCAATAGCAAGCTCAAGCTGCGCGTCGGCGCGATGCGCGAGGCGAAAAAGTCGCTGCCGCTCATGCTCGACGCTCAGCTCAACGAGGCGCCGCAGCCGGTGCGCGAGGCGTGCCTGGAACACAGAGACGTGCGCGAGCTGATGGAGTGGCTCGGGCGCGGAGAGGAGTTGCCGTCATGATCATGTGCGATGTCGAGTTTCAAACTGGGTACGAAGGCGAGGACCAGGAGCGCATTAGCTTGGCTACCGAGCAGATGGTCTTTCTCGTCGTGCCGCGGGTCGGTGAGGTGGTCTTTGCTCCGAGCGACAGCAAGGCCGACCGCGACCATGCCGTCTATACCGTCGAGGCCGTTTTGCACCACCACGCCGGGGAGCCGACCGGGGAGGGGCTGACCACCGGAGCTATTACGCTTATCGTGTTCGACTCCGTACCGTTGCCCGGAGACATGCAGGATGACGACGACGAGGAGGAGGACGAATGATCACCGTCACCGTCGAGTTTCACCGCGTGATGGCCACCAGCGTGGCCCAGACCGTGCCTGGCCGCATGCAGGCCAGCACTGAGCTGGTGGAGTCCCGCGCGCTGCAGCTGCCCGCGGTGCCCGTGGTCACCAACGGCATCGAGCTGGAGCGCGAGGAGCACGGTGGCATGTACACCGTGCACGAGGTCGCCTACCTGGCTGACGGCACCGTCAGGGTGCGCGCGGTCGCTGGCGTCGATCAGGCTTTGAGAGGAGCGCAGCATGCAGGCCGTCTATGAGGAGCTGCTCGCAAGCGCCAAGGAGCGGAGCTGCCACGAGTGGGTCATCAAGCAGCTCGGGTATTGGGCGGCCGGCGAGTGGCAGGGGCACGCCGCGGTGCTCGCGGCCATCCCCGGCGGCGTGGCCGGCAAGCGGCTTGTCGACTTCGGGTGCAAGTTCGGGATGCTCGCTCCGCTCGCGCGAGAGCAGGGCGTCGCGAGCTACGTCGGCATCGAGGAGCCCGAGCTGTTCATCGAGTACTGCCTGGAGCTGTACGGCGGCCCGGTGCCCCCCGCGGGTGTGGAGTTCGTGCAGAGCGAGGAGGGCTACATCCCGCTGCAGCCCGACTCGGCCGACGTGGTGCTCCTGAACGAGGTCATCAGCCACGTCAACCCGCGCTGGCTCCCGACCGTCTACGCGGAGTGCCACCGCATTCTGGCGCCTGGCGGCGTGCTGTTCATCTCGGACGGCAACAACCTCCACTGCCGCACCTACGTGAACGAGGCGATGATCCCGCTGCACGCGGCCTACGAGCTGGGGCCTGACGGCTGCCAGGTGGACGCCGGCACCATCGACCGCTGCTTCGTCACGCGGCGCGCCGACATCATCCGCAGCGCCCACCCTCACCTGACCGAGGACGACGTGATGAACCTCGCGGTCAACACCTCTGGGCTCTGGGGCCGCCACCTGGAGCGCGAGGTGGAGCGGTTTTTGGACACCGGCGAGGTCATCGAGCGCCCCTTTCGGATCGGCACCGCTCCGACGTACCCCGGCAACGGCATCGTCGAGGAGCGGGGCTTCTTCCCGAAGCAGGTGTACTTTGACCTGTGGAGCTGCGGCTTCGATCCCACCATCCTCAACGAGGACCCCGACGTCCAGCGGCTCGATGTAGTACTCGACCCCGCGACGTTTGTGCACGTGCCGCAGCTCGGACCCTTCGCCTTCTGTGCGCCGCTGCCGCCCGGGGTGACGGCCGACGCGGTCGTCACGCTGACCGAGAACAACGACACGCTGCCCTACGGCGACAGCGTGCACATGGAGATCGGGGCCAAGGGCGAGGGGCGCTATTCGGTGTGGTTCCCGCCCGGGGCCGAGGGCGCGCTCTACTTTTCCGCGAGCGACAACCTGGACCCGCGGACCAACGGCCGCACCTACAAGCTTCACACCCCGCTCGCGGGCGTCTCCGCGAACTTCCAGATTGCGGCGACCAAGCTGGAGGTGCCGTTCCGATGAAGCTCCACCTCGGCTGCGGCCGCCGGCATATCCCAGGCTGGGTGCACGTCGACCTGGCGAGCTTCCCCCACGTCGACCACGTGCACACCGTGCAGTCGCTGCCGTTCATACCGGACGGCGCGGCCGAGGTCGTCTACGCCAGCCACATCCTGGAGCACTTCCCCCGAGCGAAGACGCTGGACGTGCTCGCCGAGTGGCACCGCGTGCTCCGGCCCGGTGGCATCCTGCGCGTGGCGGTGCCCGACTTCGAGATGCTCGCGCAGTACTACCTCAACCCCGATAACGTCACGAACCGTTTCGACCTGAAGTCCCGCTGTTTGGACGCCATCATCGGCCCGCTCTACGGCCGGCAGGACGACGTCCGCAACATTCACTACACGGTGTTCGACGAGCCGACGCTGGTCAAAGCTCTGCACCTCACCGGTTTCGGCCCCGTGCGCCGCTACGACCCGCACCGCACCGAGCACGCTCACGTCGACGACTTCTCGATGGCGTACCTGCCGCACATGGACCAGCAGGACGGCGCGCTCATCAGCCTGAACCTGGAGGCGACCAAGTTATGAAGCAGCGTCCTGTCATGCTCACGAAGGTAAAGCGTCCGCTCGCCGAGGCGTTCGTCGTCGGTGTCGGCGGCACGGTCTCGGTGTTCGACGACGGCGTGCGGCCCGAGGGCGCGGTGGGTATCCGCGGCGGCTCCTTGCGGGTGCTCTGCGGCGACCACGACGAGCCGCTGGTGGAGCTGCTCCAGGCTCACGTCGCGGTGGAAAAGGAACGGCTGGCCGAGCTGCAGCGCGACATCGAGGTGTTCGAGCGAGCCATCGCCGAGCTGAAGGAGGTCGAGGAGCAATGATCGACAAACCCGAAGAGCTGGAGGTGACGCTCCGCTTCAAGCTGGAACACCCCTTTGGCTCCGAGGCGAACAACTGCGTGCGCCTCTTCGCCGACGTGCGCGGCGAGACCTTGGACCTGGGCCACTCCATGTTCATGGCGTCGGAGCCGCTCGTCGGCAACGTCATGATGCTCTTGAACTACACCATCACGCCGGAGCTGCTGACCGAGGTGCTGCGGCCGTGGCTGCCCGAGGCGGCTGAGGAGAGCAAGGCGTCATGAAGGCACTCATCACCGGTATCACCGGCCAGGACGGCAGCTACCTCGCCGAGCTGCTGCTCGCCAAGGGCTACGAGGTGCACGGCGTGATGCGGCGCTCCAGCTCGTTCACGACTGGCCGCATCAACCACATTCTCGACCAGCTGCACCTGCACTACGGCGACATGACGGACGGCGCCGCACTCGGCCGGCTGCTCCGCGAGGTGGAGCCCACCGAGGTCTACAACCTGGCTGCGCAGTCGCACGTCAAGGTGAGCTTCGACCAGCCGGTCTACACGGCCGAGGTCGGGGCCATCGGCACGCTGCGGCTTTTGGAAGCGCTGCGCACGCTTCCTCACCCTCCGCGGCTCTACCATGCGAGCACCTCGGAGATGTTCGGGGACGCGCGGCCGCTGCAGAACGAGCTGACGCCGTTTGCGCCGCGCAGCCCCTACGCGGCGGCCAAGGTCTTCGCGCACCAGCTTGCGGGCGTCTACCGCGACGCCTACGGCCTGCACATCTCCTGCGGCATCCTGTTCAACCACGAGTCCCCGCGGCGCGGTGCGACGTTCGTGACGCGCAAGGTGACCCGGGCGGCGGCGCGCATCGCGCTCGGGCTGCAGGAAGAGCTGCTCCTCGGCAACCTGGACGCGCGCCGCGACTGGGGCCACGCTCGCGACTACGTCCAGGCCATGTGGCGCATGGTGGGCCGGCCCGAGGGCGGCGACTTCATCATCGCCACCGGCCGGAGCTACTCGGTGCGGGACCTGTGCCGCGTGGCGTTCGGGTGCGTGGGGCTCGACTGGGCGAAATACGTGCGGGTCGACGAGCGCTACCTGCGGCCGCTCGACGTCGAGGATCTCTGCGGCGACCCGACCCAGGCGCGCAGGGCGCTCGACTGGCAGGCAACCACGACGTTCGAGGAGCTGATCCGCGAGATGGTCGAGCACGACCTGGAGGCCGAGGACGTGCGGCACTACTCCGTCACGGTGCCGCCGCTGGAGCGCGTCATTGTGCGGCCGACCGAAGAGATCGGCGGCATCTTCGAGGCAGAATCGATCGATGAGGGAGGAGAGGTATGACGGTCACTGACATGAATCTCGCCGACAAGCGCATCCTGGTGACAGGCGCTCACGGCTTTCTCGGCCCGCACGTGGTGCATGAGCTGTTCGAGCAGGGCGCCGAGGACGTCTACACGCCGACGCGCGAGGACTACGACCTGACCCTCGCGCCGCTGGCCCGCTCGGCCGTGCGCGGCTGTGACCTCGTCGTGCACCTGGCGGCCCGCGTCGGTGGCATCGGCGCGAACCAGGACCAGCCCGGCGTGTTCTTCCACGACAACATGGCCATGGGCCTGAACATCGTCGAGGCGTGCCGGCTGCATCAGGTGCAGCGGCTCCTGGTGGTGGGCACTGTGTGTGCCTATCCGAAGCACTGCGAGGTGCCCTTCTCGGAGGCGGCGCTCTGGAACGGCTACCCCGAGCACACCAACGCCTCCTACGGCATCGCCAAGAAGGCGATCTTGGAGATGCAAAAGGCCTACGCGCGGCAGTACGGTATGGAGTCGTCCCACGTCATCCCCACGAACCTCTACGGCCCGGGCGACCACTACGACCTCCAGACCTCGCACGTCATTCCGGCGATGGTGCGGAAGTTCGTCGAGGCACGCCGCTCCGGCGCCGAGAGCGTCACGCTGTGGGGCACGGGCGCCCCGAGCCGCGAGTTCCTCCACGTGCGCGACGCGGCCCGCGGCATCGTCACCGCGCTGCGCCGGTGCTCGAAGCCCATACCCATCAACCTGGGCGCGGCAAAGGAAATCACCATGAACGATCTGGCGGCGGTGGTCGCGCTGGCTGCTGGCTTTCACGGTGACATCGTCTGGGACAGCACCAAGCCCGATGGGCAGCCGCGCCGCAGCGTCGCCGGTGTGCGGGCCGCGAGCCTGCTGCAGTGGTTCCCGCGCCAGCGACTCGCGACTGGTGTGTCCGAGTGTGTGGCCGATTTTGAAAGGAGATACCCCGAATGACCTTGCAAAACGAGATCGACAACACGCCGACAGGTGGAACCCTGGAGATTGCGCCCGGCAGCCACGAGGTCGAGCCTCCGCTACGAATAACCCGTGCGATGACGATTAGAGGCGACGGGCGGATCGTATTCCTGGGCACACCCACGGAGCAGGCTCCTAACGGCATCGAAATCATAGGTGGGGGCACCCCGGGTGTCGACCCGGTGAGCGACGTGACCATCGAAGGCCTCGCTCTCGAAGGAGCGACGGCCGGAGCCTTGGCCAACACATCGCCTATGGTGCGCGTTTGGAACGCTCGGGACATTACTCTGCGGCACCTGCGGCTGCTCGGCGGCCATGCGGCCATCACGGGTTCGCACGTCTCTGGATGGCGCATCGACGAGGTTGTCGCCCGGAACATGACCGAGTGGGGTATCGTCCCCACGGACAGCGAATGGGTAGCCATAACCAACGTCGCTATGCTCAACGACGCCGTTGTGCTGGACGGGTCGGGCGTTGAATTCAAGCGCTGCTCCCGGTCATCACTGCGTGGTGCACGCATCCAGAACTACGGCGATGACGGGGTCAACGTGAGGGCCGACAACGACGCTGGTGCGGAGTACGCTCTCCTGCACAGCCAGAGCATTATCGTCGCGGGCGTCACAATCTCCGGCTGCCGTTGGGGCATCAAAATCCACAACGACAACGCGGACAGCTCGCTCAAAGGCGTGGGCGTCTCCGACATCAACGCTGCCGGGGCCAAGGGAGCCGTCAACATCGCCGGCCATTCCGACAGCCCTGTGCTGGGTGTGTCTGTTCGGGGCGTGGGCTTCGACGGTGAGCGCGTCGACTACACCTGGGGCCTCTCCGCGAAGCGTGTGCACAACCTGGCTATCGCCGCGCTGGAGGCGCGGAACACCGGCCGGGCTGCGGTGCGCCTAGAAGACTGTTCGGGCGTAGACGCAACCGCGTTGACCCTGCTCGACCCCTGCGCGTGCTCTAAACGAGAGGGAGCGGTGCACGTGCTCGATTCTCGTCTAGTCCGCTGCAGGGGCATTGCAGACATGGCTGGCAGCGCACCGGAGGCATCTGCCGTGAAGCTCGTAAATTCCACCGACTGCGATGTTCAGGTAGTCGCGGCGTAGAGGAGGTATCCCGATGGACAAGCCTGAGACCTATGGACAGTGGTGGGAAGGCGAGCACTGCACGCCGGCCTGGTACTCGACGATTCACTCGCAGCGCGCCGACGTGCATGCGAGCTTCCTCCAGACGCTTAGCGAGCTGGAGCACCCCATCACCACTGTGCTGGAGGTGGGCGGCGGGATGGCGGGGATCTATCCTCAGCACTTCATTGACCGGGGCATTAGCTACACGGGGCTCGACATCTCGCAGCGCACCGTCGACTGGTGCCGCGCAAACCTCCCCGGCCGTTTCATGCGCGCTGACATGAGCGAGCTGTACGGCTCCGACGTCGACCTGGCCAACGAGGCGCTCTATCCGGACCCCATCTTCTTCGACCTCGTGTTCTCGCACGCGGTGGTCGACCACGTGCCCGACATCGACCTCTTCCTGCGGTCGCTGCTCCGTGCCGCGAAGCACACCGTGTACCTGACGGCCTACTCCGGCTGGTACCCGGACCTCGCGGAGCACGAGCAGACGTGGTCGGAGTCGCAGCACTGCTTCTACAACCTGCTCTCGGTCGACCGCGTCATGCAGGTGATGGCGACGGACGGCTTCTCGGTGACGTGCTGCGAGCTTCCGCGCGAGGGCGACCCTCAGAGCGAGCTGATGATCCTCGCGGAGCGGGGGTAGGCGATGTTTACGCGAGACGATGCTCTGCTGGTCGTGTCCGAGGCCTTGTGCGACGAGACCGAGGCCAAGCTGCACCCGTCCGAGGTGCGCGCCATCGTCAACCGGCTCTATCCGCAGGTGAGCTGGTACGAGGCGAAGTCGGTGCTGCAGGGGTTCATGGTGTTCGTGGACAACGCGACGGACGGCACCTACGTCAACATCGGACGACCGAACCCCGTCGACCTGGCTAACGCGCTGTCGCGAAAGCGGCAGACGTTTGAGCGCGCGGCAGCGTTGAAGGTCGCCAAGGCCAAGCTTGCCGAGGGGCAGGCACGCATCGATGCCCGCAAGGTCGAGCTGCTGGAGCGCATCGCCTCGCGCCTGGAGCTGCTCCAGCTCGACGCCGATGGCCGCCTCCAGGTCGTGCTTCAGGGCGGATTCACCCAGGTGACACCCGACACCGGGAGCGCAGAATACCTTGACGGAGAAAAGGACCCGTTCTGATGGGATGTGGCATCTTCGCGGCCATCGAGGCCGTTGGTGATTTCAAGCGCTCGGGCACGAGAGCCGTGAGCGCTGCCGAGCTTGACGGCAAAACCGAGCGTCAGCAGGCCGCAGCCCGGCGCTATGCGCCGTTTCTGGCGCGCCTCGACCACAGAGGCCCCGACGCCTCCGGGCTCGTCTCGGGGCGCGTGGGCGACTTCGACGTGCACCTGGGCATGACCCGGCTCAAGGTCGTTGACCAGAGTGACCTCGCGGTGCCCTTTCACTTCCGGCGGCTCGGCGTCACCCTCGCCTTCAACGGCGAGATCTACAACTGGCGGGAGCTACGCCAGGAGCTGACAGTGGTCAGCGTGCAGGCTCCGCAACAGGACGACGTCCTCGGCGCTGCGCTGGACGTCTCCCCGGCGCGGGGCTGGGAGACCGAGTGCGACGCCGAGGTCGTGGCGGCCGCCTGGCGGCGCTGGGGGCCTGACTGCCTGCACCGGTTCAACGGCATGTGGGCCTTCGTGCTGGTGGACCACGTCAACGATACGGTGTTCATCGCGCGCGACCGCGCCGGCATCAAGCCGCTCTACTACGCCAAGCGCGGCGGCTCGCACCTCGGGGCGCGGATCTACGTCGCGAGCGAGCCCAAGGCCTTCCCCTTCGACCTGGAGCCTCGGGGCGAGTGCCCCGACGTCGCGGCCCTGGAGTTCGACTTCCGGCGGCACACGCCCTTCGAGGGTGTCGAGGCGCTGGAGCCCGGCAGCTACCTTCTGCTCCGCAGCATGGACGACTGGCGCATGTGTCTGCAAACGCGCTGGTGGACGCTGCCCGACCCCTCTCCCGAAGGCTACAAGCTCGGCGATGGGGTGCTCGACCATCTGACCGAGCTGGTGGTCGACGCGATCCGCATCCGCCACGCGGCCGAGGTCCCCGTTGGCCTGATGCTCTCGGGCGGCCTCGACAGCGCCATCATTCAGGCGGTCTGTCAGAGCGACCGCCTCTACACCGTCACCTTCCCCGACGACGGCGTCGACAACGTCCCGGCCGCTAGACTGGCGGCAGGCGGTCGGGACGTTGTCCCCGTCACGTTCACTCGCGACGACCTCATCGCGGTGCTGCCCGAGGTGGCCTACCACCTGGACACGCCCGGCACCTGGACGGCCGTCAACCACTGGTTCCTGAACAAGCGGATAGCCCGGGACAACGTCATCGTGCTGGCCGGCGACGGCGCCGACGAGCTGTTCCTCGGCTACTCGCGCTACCGCATCTTGAACTGGCTCGATGCGCTGTACGCCGATGGGCACCTGGAGGTCTACGGCGAGCTGCTGCGGAAAACGCTCGGCCCGCGCGACGCCGTGCTCATCCGCATGCTCAACCGCGGCGACAACTGGTGGGAGAACCACTGCAAGCAGCTCATCGACGCCTACGGCGGCAAGGCCGGCACGCTGGCCGAGCGGATGGCGCGCACCGACTTCTACACCACCATGCAGGTGAACTTGCGCATGGCGGATCGGATGGCGTCGGCCTTCAGCCTGGAGAACCGCACGCCTTTTCTCGACTACCGCATCATGGAGTTGGCGGCGCGGCTGCCGGTGCAGTACAAGCTCTCGCCGGCCGCAGAGAGCAAGCTCATCCTGCGCCAGGTCGCCGAGCGCCTCGGCGTTCCCGAGGACATCGTGCACGAGCGCTCGAAAAAGGGCTTCAGCGTGCCGCGGAGCTGGAGCCCCGGGGACACCTGGGACCGAAGCTGGTTTGCCGAGCTAATGGAGTCGACCTGGCGCAAGCGCTTCTTCGGGGGGCAGTCATGAGCGTCCTCGGCGTGAACAGGGACCGCCCCCACCAGGTGGTGATCGCCGAGCTGTCGAGCGAGCCCGGAAAGATCACGCACATCTCGCAGCTCATCAGCACGCCTGGTCCGCTGGAGCCGGGTATGTTTTTGATGATGTCCAACGCGGCAGACGATCCGACCGGCAGCTCGCCGAACGCCAGATACCGGCTCGTCGACATCGAGAAAATCGTCGAGCGCATCGGGCTGCTGGAGCGGATCGCCGAGCAGCTCGTGCAGCTCGACTGTCCGCTCTGCGGCGCGGCGCCGCTCGCCTACACCGACGAGGGCTGGGAGTGCCAGGCAACGGCGGCCGAGGGCATGTATCGCGGCAGCAAAAAGCAGTGTCCGTTTCGCGCGGAGCACGACTACTTTCTGGAGGAGACCGATGCAGGAGTTTCTGAGTAACGGTGAGGTCGACGTCACCGTGGTGGGTGGCGGTTATGTGGGGCTCCCGCTGGCGGTCGAGCTGGCGCGCTCCGGCTGCGACGTGATGGTCTACGACCTGGACCTGGCCAAGGTGCAGGGCATCAACCTCGGCAAGAGCCACGTGCCCGACGTGTCCGACGAGGATTTGCGGCTGTTCACGACCCGGTGGTCTGAGGTGCGCGAGCGTACGGTGATCTGTGCGACGCACCTGCCCGAGGTGGCGTTTAGCGAGTCCACCGACGTCGTGCTCATCTGCGTGCCGACGCCGCTCCAGGGCTCGCGTGACCCTGACATCTCGTTCGTGGAGCAGGCGCTCGCGCACCTGCAACCGCGCCTCCACAAGCACATGCTGGTGGTGCTGGAGTCGACCGTCTACCCGGGCTTCACCCGCGAGGTCATGGCGCCGCAGCTCGCGGCGCAAGACGACTTCCGCCACCGCGAGGAGCTGGTGCTCGGCCGGGACCTCTTTGTCGCGTTCTCGCCCGAGCGCGTGGACCCCGGCAACAAGCGCTGGACCATCGCAAACACGCCCAAGGTCGTGGGTGGCGTGACCGCGCGCTGCACCGCGATGGCGGCGGCGTTCTACTCGCGCATCCTCAAAGATGCTCCGGTGCGGGCCGACGCTCAGGAGTACCTCGACGGAGGCGTCAACGGCTACGGAGTCGTCCCCGTCTCTTCGCCCGACGTGGCCGAGATGGTCAAGCTCTTGGAGAACACCTACCGCGCCGTGAACATCGCGCTCGTCAACGAGCTGGCCCGGGCCTGCAACCACCTCGACGTGGACGTCTGGGAGGTGGTCGGTGCGGCGGCGACCAAGCCCTTTGGCTTCGAGCGCTTCACGCCCGGCCCGGGGGTGGGCGGCCACTGCATCGGACCTGACCCGCAGTACCTGGCGTGGAAGCTCCGCAACATCCGCCACGCCTCGCGCTTCATCGAGCTGGCGGCCGAGGTCAACATGACCCAGCCGGCCTACGTCGTGAGCCGGCTGCGCGACGAGCTGAACACCTGCGGCGTGGCGCTCAAGGGCACCCGGGTGCTCATCGTCGGCGTGGCCTACAAGCCCGAGGTCTCCGACACCCGCGAGTCGCCGGCCCTGGACATCATGGCGCAGCTCCGCGAGCTGGGCGCCGACGTGTGCTACCTGGACCCGTTCGTCGACGCGGTCGAGGGCTTCGAGGCCGCCTCGAAGGACATGCTGCTTCTCAAGGACGCCTTCGACGCGGCGGTCATCGTGACCGACCACTCGCTGCTCTATGTCGACTACGAGGGGCTCCTCGGCGCAGTGCCGCTCGTGCTCGACACCCGCGACATCATCCGCCGCGGTGGCTTCGAGGGCACGGCCAAGGTGGTGCCGCTATGATCCAGCTCCCCGACTACGAGTACGACCGGCCGCTGTGCTGGATGGAGGACCAACTCGTCGAGGACGAGGCCTACGACTTCCGGATCGTGGACGACCCGCCGGTCCCGGGTTACCGGCCGACTTGCCTTGAGCTGTCGCTGGCCAGCTCGCCGTTGCGCTGGCGCGTCATGCTGCCCGGCCAGCACATCGAGTGGTACCACGAGGTGCTCTGGGCGCCTCGGGGGTTCGAGCTGCCCGAGGACCCCGAGGAGGGGGTGCCGGTCCTGACCTCGCCCGTCGCCATGTACCGCACGGTGGTGTTCGACGCGGAGTGGTTCCGCGGCCTGGAGGTCGAGCACACCGGTGAGTGCCTGACCTGCGACCACTGCATGGCGATCGCGGCCGGCGTTGCCGAGGAGGGGTCATGAAGGTGGTGGTGACAGGTGCGGCCGGCTTCATCGGCTCGCACGTGGTGGACCAGCTGCTCAACCTGGGCGCCGAGGTCGTGGCCATCGACAACCTCTCGACGGGCAAGTCAGAAAACCTGATGTGCGCCGCTCAGCACGTCGGTTTCGAGTTCGTCTACGACGACATTCGGGATGCCAACACGCGGCGCGCCTGCCAGGGCGCTGACGTCATTGTGCACCTCGCGGCCGTGGCCTCGGTGCCCGAGTCGCTGGAGCATCCGCTCGACTACGACACCAACAACGTCCACGGCACCCTGAACATGCTCGAAGCGGCTCGGGAGCAGCAGGTGCGCCGATTCATCTACTCGGCGTCCAGCTCGGCCTACGGCAACGCGGTGATCCTGCCGCACGTGGAGACCATGGTCCCCGCGCCGGTCTCGCCCTACGCCGTGACCAAGCTCGCGGGCGAGCACTACTGCCAGGCCTACCACCGCTCCTACGGCCTGCCGACGATCGCGCTGCGCTACTTCAACGTCTACGGCCCGCGCCAGAGCCCCGAGAACCAGTACGCGGCCGTGATCCCGAACTTCGTCGCGAAGCTCCAGAGCGGCGAGGCCCCGACCATCTTCGGCGACGGCACCCAGACCCGCGACTTCGTCTACGTCGGCGACGTTGCCCGGGCCAACGTGATCTGCTGCGCGACGCTCCCCTCCTGGGTCGATGAGGAGGTCTACGGCCGCGTGTTCAACATCGCGGGCGGCAAGCAGATCACCATCAACCTCCTGGCCGTCAAGCTCTGCCAGCTCCTCGGGGTCGATGTGCGCCAGCGCTACGCGTCCAAGCGCGAGGGCGACGTCAAGCACTCCTGCGCCGACATCCGCGAGGCGCGGGTCTGCCTCGGCTGGGAGCCCACCGTCGACCTCACCACGGGGCTGCGCGAGACCGTCGAGTGGTTCCAGTCCGCAGCTTGACAGATCCGATTCAACCTCGATAGGGTGGTGGGGCTGAGCGTGTCCCCCCATGCGTGCAGCAGGCGCCCACGATGGTGTGGGCGCCATTTTTTTGCTACGATGCGGTGGACGGTGTCCGAAACCGATGCGAAGGAGCGTCAGGAGAGAGGGAGGACAGCATGCCAGTCATTAGCCGCCGCAAAGTCTACGCAGTCAAGATCAAGGCCGACAACGACACCTACGGCAACCCCCGGCGGGGCTGGGGCGTCTACCTCAAGGACGGCGAGTACGTGGGCTTCGTCGACGAGGGCTACGACGGCAACCGAGCGCTCACGAGCCGCTTCCCCAACGCGACCGAGCTGTGCCACATCGCCACGAACCCCGGCACCTACAAGAGCTACAAGAAGGACGCGCTCTAGCCGTGAGCGCGCCAGGCGGGCGGTAGCCCCGGCCGCGGAGCGCGCCGGCCCGTCAGCGCGTACTTGCCAGCCTTCCAGGCCACGACCCCGATTCCAGCGATGGTGAGCCAGTAGAGCACCCTCAGGAGCCCCGAGCCGCGACCGGTGACCGTGACGACCCCGAGCGGCGGCCGGCGCCTCACGGGCGGCCTGGGGCGCACGCGCGGGCTCATTCCGAGCCCACGGTTGATGGGGCAGCTCGGGTGGTGGCGATCGAGGCACTGGTGCTCGGCGAAGCCTCGGCACATGCAGGTGGTGCAGCTGCAGCTCATGTCCGCTCTCCTTGTCGCTGGCTGAGACCGGCGCGCTCCATGCCGGCGGCGACAGCTCTGTCGGCCACGCCCCACGCAACGCCCTGGGCGCTCGCGACGCCCACCAGCGCGGCGTTGGAGGCTCGCGGGTCGCGGTAGGCCGAGAAGCCGGTGAACAGCGCACCGACGAGAAAGTTCTCGAAGCGGGTCTCACGCCGGCCGCTGACGAGCGCCAACGCGCCGCCCAGGAGCCCGGCAATCAGTGGTTTGTGGTCCATGCCAAGGAGTCTAGCACGGCCCGAAACGCTGGCTCAAGCTACAGACCACCCACGCGAAGCCGGCCACGCCGCAGCCGATGGCCACCAGCGGGTTCGCGTCCTCGAATGTCGCGTGGTAGGAGATGTACAGAAAGCCGAGGCCGGTCAGGAGCATGGGCACTCGGTCGCGGTCGCGCATCAGTCGTCCGCGGAGACTACGCGAAGAGGTCTCTCAGCTTGCGCGCTATCGTCGCCTTGAGCTGCTTCCCCGCCGGCTTGCCCTTGATCGTGATGTCCCGGCCCGCCAGCGGGTTGTACTGCGTCCGGTCCTGGGTCGCCTTCCGCTCGACGACGCGGAGCTTCACCACCCCGGGCACGTCCACGGTCTGCTTTTTTCCCTGCGGGGGCCGGCTTTGCAGCTCTCTTTCGACGACCACGGCGAGGGCGTCGAACACTTCTTTTACGTGGGCCTTTTTGAACCCCGTCTCCGCTGCCACTGCTCGAATCAGCTGTGTCCCGGTCATGGTTGCCTCCCTGTGCGCCCAGCTTGGGTCCGACCTCGCGCACGAGCGCCTCGAAGCTCTTGTTGCACAGGACCATCGGGTCGCGGCGCCGCCGCAGGATGGCGATGGCCTCGTCGGCCGTAAACCCCTGCTTGCAGAGCACCAGGGCCGCGACGAGCCCAGAGCGGTTGAGCCCCATGTTGCAGGTGATGAGCACGCGCTCACCGCGAGCCAAAGCGTCGGTCACTGCGGCAACGACTCGGAAGATCTTGCGCAGCGGCTCCGGCTCTTTCTTCCAGTCCCACTGCCAGTCGTCGAGGCGCAGCCAGATGACGCGCTGATAGCTCGCGCGTCTGACCGGCTGCGACTCCATGGCGCAGTGAACGTGAAGCTCGGGCTCAAAAGCCATCTGGGTGGTGCAGCCTTTGCCGCCCTGCCAGAGCGAGCTGGGCAGGATCTCGGACAGCGGCGAGGCCGGTGGTCGTATCTTCTTGCCAGACACGTCTGAAGTCTACCCCAGCGCACCCGTCATTTCAACATACAAGAACTACGCCGCTTTTTGTGGTAGGATGATCCCACTCCCGCAGCCCAGTGGAAGTGGAGGTCGATGTGCCCGAGCGCGACCCGAAGTATGACCGAGCTGCGCGCGACGCAAAGCAAGCCGGCATCGGCAAGCTCCTCCCCGAGGATCTCTACGTCCATCGCAGCGTTGTCTCGCAGCTCCCCGCGCTGCTCCGCAGCCAGGTGGCCAAGGCCGTCAAGCTCGCCGCCCGCGTGGTCGAGGTCGAGTACAACGTGGTCAAGATTGGGCTCAAGGGCGACCGCGTCTCGCTCTTGTCCTACCCGAAGTTCGACACCGCCCAGCTGCCCGAGCTGGCCCACAGTATTGTGGTCAACGTGCGCCAGCGCAGCGTCCGCGAAATAGACTATTCGCAACGAGCCAAGCCACCGGTCCTGCACCGGAAGGAGCTGCTCCTCGGAGGGAAGATGCCCCAAAAGAAGAAGGCCAAAAAGAACCCGAACACCAGCGGTTACATCATGCTGCCGCGCATCGCCAAGGCTGCTCAGCAGGTGGCGAGCAGCCTGCGGCGTCGGGGGTTCCCCTCGGTAGTCGAGCTGAAAATGCCGACCGTCCGCGGCACCATGCGGGTGAAGTTCGGGTGCTGGATGTACGTCGGTTACAAGCCACGACGCCGCGAAGCCATCGTCATGGTCGAGCCCGTGGGCAACCGCACCGCCTTCAACGTCTACCAGGGGCACAAAAAGCCCAACCGGCTGGTGACGACGGCCACCTCCATCTCGAAGCTCTTCGAGCAGCTGCGTCAGCGCGGCGTCTTTGCCACCCGCAAGCAGGTGGAGAAAGCCCCGAAGCCAGCGCAGCTCGCCTCCAGCGTGGTCGCTGCTACGCCTCCGAAGCGCAACCCGAGCAAGCCCAAGGCCAAGAAGCCACAGCTCAAGCCCAGGACGGCGAAGCGCGCGGCCGCGCTGCCGTGGCGGCGCCAGGTGGTGACCATCCCGCTCAAGCCCAAGACCAAGGGCGCCAAGCGCGGCCGCCGCGTCAAGACGCCGGCGTACGTGAAGGGCACCTGGGCGGTCCACCGCCCCCACGGCTCGACGCGCGGCTGGAGCATCAGCTGGGAGCCCACCGGCCACCACCTCGTGACGGTGTACGGCAAGCTCGACGAGGCCAAGGCCGCTGTCGAGTCGCTGCTCAAGAGCATCCCAGAGATCGCCGAGGTCAAGACCAAGCGGACCCTCAACAAGTACAAGCTCCGCATCATCGACTGGTGGAAGGCCCACGTCGACAAGCTCCTCCACGGCAACCCCGACCCCTGGACCGGGGAGTACTACCTGGGGCTCTACCCCGAGATGGAGATGTTCCGGAGGGTCAAGGCCCAAAAAGGCAAGAAGAAGTCCAAGAAAAAGAAGAAGGGCAAGCGCAACCCCATCGGCCGCTCGCGCAAGGAGGCCGAGGCGGCTATCAAAAAGGCCAAGTTCCGGTACGAGTCGACGCACCGGCCGCGCCACGCCCCCTACCGGGTGTACGTGAAGGGTCGCGTCGGCGGCGACATCGGCGTCGTTATTCAGTCGAGCGGCGGCCGCTGGGCGGGCAAGAAGGGCGGTCAGCAGGGGCCGTGGTTCCACAAGCGCGACGACGCAGCGCGCTGGCTTTACGGACTGATCGCGCTGCCGGCAAAAAAGGGCCGGCGCAACCCGCTCAAGATGCACCCAGCCTCGTCGACGCTCGGCCACAACATCATGGCCAAGCTCAAGCGCGCCGGCTACACCGACGTCAGCCAGACCACGCGCAAGAACGTGCGCCAGGTCTCCTACGCCGGCTACATGGGCAAGAAAAAGGTGCGGCGCTCCTTGACTCTCGGGACGGTCCCGGGCCAGGGCACCTACATCGGCACGGCCGACTGGTCGGGCATCATCAGCAACATGGCCCAGGTGCCCGGCGTAGCCGTGACCTCGTCCACCAAGGGGCTCAAGGCGAAGCCGCCCTACCAGCCGAAGAAGAAGACCATCGGCTCCAAGGTGGCCGGGTACTTCAAGAACCCCACCCAGGCGAAGAAGGCGATGGGCTCGGTGATCGCCATCTTCCGCGAGGAGCGCGCCAAGGCGATGAAAAAGGAGCCGGCGCTCATCGGCGTCAAGCTCCAGCTCGACCCCTACGTCCACGACACTCCGCGCCACTTCGCAATGACTGGCAAGGACAAGGGCGGCCAGGTCTGCGTCATCGTCGCTCCCGAGCTGAACGATGAGAGCCCGAACGTCATCCGCGGCGTCATCCGCCACGAGCTGGGCCACGCGGTCCAGTTCCTCAAGCGGACCATGCCGAAAAAGGGCACAAAAACCCTGTCCAAGTACGACGCCATCGAGCGCAACGCCGACCGCATCGCAGAGAAGCTCTTCGGAGCGAAAATCTACTACGACAAGCGCGGCGTCGAGGTCTCCGGCCCCGGGGCGCGCGGCACGCGTCCCCGCCCCAAGGGGCTCAAGTAGGAGGCGCCGTGCAGCTGGTGATGCAGGCGCCCGACGAGGGCGAGTTTTACGAGCTTGACCCCATGGTCCCGAAGCACTGGCAGCGCATCGGCCGCGCGGTCACTGCGCGGCTGCGTCAGCTCGGCCTGTGGCGTCAGCGGGGCTCGGTGCTCAAGGGCATCGATCCGACCGACGAGGACGCCATCCTCGGGATGGGGGCCTGGGGCTGGGCCTACAAGCTCCCCACCACGCCGCCAGTCGTGCTCAAGGTGACCGAGGACCCGTCAGAGGGGCCGATCACGGCTCGCGTGATGAGCGACCGCGTGCTGCACGACATGGAGGGTGTCGTCAACTTCCAGGGGCTCTGGCAGCTTCCCGAGCCCGCGGCACGGTCAGCTCGCACCATCTACGTGCTGCTGCGCGAGTACCTGGAAGAGGAGGCCTTCCTGGACGACGAGGACGAAGAGCTGCTCTGGGCGGCGCGCGAGGCGGCCGGGGCGTACAACGCGCAGAGCGGCTGGCACGAGGCGGCGCTCATCCGCGCAGCTGACAAGTCGCGGCAGCAGATGATGGAGTACCTGTTGGAGCTGCAGCGCAACCCCGACGCCGAGGCGCTGATCGAATTCATGCTGGAGTTCTACCGTCGCACCGGCGCGGCCCTGGCCGACATTCACCCGGGCAACATCGGCACGCGCGAGGACGACGACACCTGGGTGGTCTTCGACCTGGGGCACACCAAGCTCGAAGCGGCCCCGAACATCGACGCCCTCCCCAACCCCGGCGCCGAGCCCTTGTAGCTACACAAAGTACCTGACGCTGTGCTATTCTGAGCCTGCCTGGTCGGAGTCCATCGGTGGGAGAACCACCATGATCGGTTTTGGTGTGCTCGCCGTCCTGGGCCTCACTTCGCTGGCCGGGGTCATGGCCTGGAAGCGCGCCCAGGCGCGCGGCTACTTCGCCCGAGGGGGCACGCTGCCCGAGCCCGGCAAACACGCTCCTGGCAGCCAATGGTCCCCGACCTACACCCCCCGCGGCATGCTCGTCGCAACCCCGAACCCATCCCGACCCGGCAGCAGCCTGTTCATCCTGGCTCGCGCTCGCCTGGTGCGCGGCCTCGACCCGACCCGCATGGTCGGGGGCCAGCCAGCTCCGCACTGGGGCATCGACCTCGCAGCACCCATCGGCGCACCCATCCACGCCGCCAAGGATGGCACCGTCACTCGCGCCGGCCCCATCTCGGGCTACGGCAACACCGTCGTAATCCGTCAGGAGGACGGCAAGAGCACGCTCTATGGTCACATGAACCGGATCGGCGTCCGCGTGGGTCAGCGGGTCCGCGGCGGCGACATCATCGGCGAGGTGGGCCGCACCACCGCCGGCCCTGACGGCGTCGAGCCGAGCTGGGGGCGGGGCATGGCTGCGCACCTCCACATGGAGGTCCACCCGACGCCTGACCCCGTCCTGACGCGCATGGCGCGCCGGCTCGACCCCATCCGCTGGCTGCAGAACGAGGGCATCGCCCAGTACGAGGCTCGCGCGTGACCTACGAGCGGCTCATCAGCGCGCTCCTGGCCTTCGAGGCGCGCCTCGGCCCCGCTCCGGTCATCCTGGTGCGCCTGGGGCGTGACCACATCGTGGAGTACCTCTACGGCCCCGGAGCGGCGGTCATCTGGCGGCGCACGCGGCGCTCGCGCGACACCGATCCGCCGGTCCCGGTATCGCTCCTCGAAGTCGCCCCGGTCTACGACCTGGCCACCGTGCGCCGGGTCACCAGCGGTCTGCTGGTGCAGTACGTGCGCCGTGGCCTGTGGGGCGATGGCCGCTCGGGCTACGTGCACGTCTTTGCTGACGGCCGCGTCGCGGAGGTGAGATGAGACGGGGCGCCGGCATCTACGTGATCGCGCCCACCGCGCGCATGCTGCTCGGGCTCCGCTCGGGCCAGGTCAACGACGCGTTCCAGTGGTGCGGTTTCGGCGGCGGCCTGGAGCGCGGGGAGACTCTGCTCGAATGCGCGGTGCGCGAGCTGCGCGAGGAGACCGGCTACCCTGGCTCGCTCGATGTGACCCAGGTGACTCGACAGATCTTTCTCGGCGTGGTGCCGGAGGAGTTCGAGCCCACGCTGAACTGGGAGCACGAGGCGGCGGCGTGGTTCACGTTCGCCGAGACCGTGCGCCTGCGACCGAAGCACTGGACGCTCCGGCAACTGCTGCGGAGCCTGTGAGGTAGAGAGTCATGAACCAAGAGACGAAAGCACTGGTCTGGGACCTGCTGAAAGTGGGCCTGGTGGGCACGGCCATCGGCATTCCCATCGGCGTCTGGGCCATGAAGCGCTGGCCGACGCAGACCTGGAAGACTGCCCTGCTCCTGACCGGCGTGGGGTTCGCGGTCAAGGAGGTCATGCTCCACCGTGCGCCCGTCGAGGCGGCGGCCGAGCTGGCCGGCGCAGACCGGCTGACGGCCATCGCCAACGGCTACACCATGCCGGCGCCCAAGCGCGGCCGTGGCGTTTACTGGCGGGGTCGGACTGCGAAGGGTGACGGGGCGGTGTTCCGGCGGGCGCTGCCGCCGACGCGCTAGGGCAGGAGCTGACCGCAGGTTCCGCAGACGCTCTCACTCTCCGACTGCGCGGCCTCTTCGACGGCCGCGAAATGTTCCGCGACAGCTCGCAGCGGCCTGGTCCCCGGGTCGCTCTTCGGGTGCTTGCCTCGGGCGCAGTGCAGGTGCCCGAGCACGCCCTCGAATTCACGCAGCACCTTGTTGCTGCGGCTCCGGAAGCTCCCCTTGCTGTCCCCGAGCATGACCTGGAGCGGAATGTCCAGCGCGAGGCAGATGGCCGTGCAGATCTTGTTGACCGTCTCCTGCTGGGCCGGGAAGTAGTTCGCGACGGTCGGGCGCCAGCCCTGCATGGGCTCGCGGTACCACTCCCGCTGCGCGGCCACCTCGCTCCGAGAGCGACCTTTGGCCAGCCACCCGGTGCAGCTGACCTCGATGCCGATCGACTGGCGGCGCACGATGCGATGGCTGACGTGGGTCGTCATGTCGAGGGTGAGGTCTGCGTACTGATAGGCCACGCCGTCGTTGGTGACAAGGATGTCGCAGCCGGCGTCCTTGCGGGCCGAGAGGTTGCGGAGCACGTCCCGAGCCCCTTCGAGCCCGTCGCGCTCCGACGCGGTCCAGTGCAGCACGATCTGCGTGACGCGCTGGCCCTCGTCCCGGGGGTGGACGCCCTTGGGCTCGACGAGCCGCAGGGGCTTGCCGTCGTGACCCATGGTGTCGGCGTAGGTGTGAATCTCGCAATCGGGGACGACGATCTTGCGGTCGCCGTCGTAAAGCAGTGCTCCGTCCATGCGGGTACATTAGCACAGCCTGACGCCCCTGTGGTAGTGTGATCCCCATGGCACGTGCACCGAAACCGGACATGAAAGAGACCAAGCGGCTGGACTGGCCTGGGCACCTCAAAGTGCGGGTGCTCGTCGGTAAGCCCGACCTCTCCTGGTACGACTACATCGTCGTCAGCACCTCGGGCGGCAAAGACTCCCAGACGGTGATCCGCGTCACGGCCGAGCTGGCGCGCGACCGAGGCCTCCTCGACCGGGTCATCGCGCTCCACTCTGACCTCGGCCCGACCGTCGAGTGGCCGGAGGCCGGGAAGTACGCCCGCGAGCAGGCTGAGGCGGTGGACATTCCGCGCTTCGAGACCGTGACCCGCATCGGCGGGACGGCCTCGAAGGACAGCGACATGTACCACAAGGGCGACATCTGGGGGGACCTCCTCGATATGGTGCGTCGCAAGGGGGAGTGGCCCGACGACAAGGCGCGCTACTGCACCTCCGACTTCAAACGCGGCCCAATCCTCAACTTCTACACCAAGCTGGCTCGGGCCTGGAACAAGGAGCACCAGGGCGAGCGCGAGCGGCGAGGCAAGCGCGGCGCGGGCGAGCTGGTCGACCGCCACGGCCGCACCGCCTGCCGCATCCTGGAGGTGACCGGCCTGCGCGCCTCGGAGGCTCCGCGACGCGCGAAGCGGCCGGAGTTCTACACGCGCATCGAGAGCCCCGTGCGGCGCGTCGATAGCTGGATGCCGATCAAGTGGTGGACCGACGCCGACGTCTGGGCCGACATCTGCGAGTCGGGCATCCCCTACCACCCGGCCTACGACCGGGGCATGGACCGGCTCAGCTGCGTGTTCTGCTTCTACGCGAAGCTCCACCAGCTCGTCGCGAGCGGCTACCAAAACCCCGAGGCGCTCGCGGAGTACATCGCCACCGAGCGCGAGATCGGCAAGCCCTTCCGGCCGAAGCTCGACGAGCTGGGCTGGCTGTCGTTCGTGGCCGAGGAGCTGGAGGCGAACGCCGAGGACGACATCACCCCGAAGCGCGACGGCCACGCCGGCTGCGGCCGCTTCGCCAAGGGGTACGGCAGCAAGACCGAGTGGGTCGTGCTCCACGTCATCCGTCGCGGTGAGGTCAGTATGCTGGCCGATAAGATGACCCGCGCCCAGGCGATCAAGGCCGTCAAGCAGATCGCCGACTCCCAGGGGCTCGTCTACGAGCACGAGGTCTACCCCCTGGCCTGGATCGGCGCCGCTCGCGAAGGCCGCAAGCTCACCCAGGAGGCGTTCGTCGCCTGCCCGGCCGACAGCGCCCTCTGGCCCACCTTTGGTGCTCCAAAGTGGCCCTGGGGCAAGGAGCTGCCCGAGGGCACGATCCGGTAGTTGGCACGCCCCCTGCACAGGGGTGTAACGTCACACTGTGACACCCCCTGTAACACCCCCCCTGTAACACCCTGTTCCACCCCTCGGCCGGCCCCCAACCTGGCGGAAATACAATACGTTGTAGTTGGCACACGCCTGGCATGACCTGTGGCCCGGTTCTCACATATTTCGGTTCGACGGCGCGGCCGGGAGGCCGCAGAAAGGCAGACACAGCATGGCACGCAACGACAACAACACCTCTTCCGATTGGCAAGCCCTTGACCGCCCCCAGTGGGGCCTCCGCACCGCCATCCCCGAGGGCACCGAGGTGAGCTGGGGCTCCCGGGCCATCCTCTCCCGCGGCTTCGCCGATCTCGTCTACTGCTCCGTCGCCGCTCCGACCCGCAAGGACGCGCAGCTCCTCACCACCGCCCTGGACGGCGGCATCCTCGAAGAGGCGCTCGGCCGCGTCCGCGAGCTGTGCGAGTCCTACGAGATGGCCGGCGACGAGGCGCAGCTCTTCACGCTGTACGACGACGGCGACGTGGTCGTCGTCGCCAACACCAACGCCTCCTACGGCTACCTCTACCTGGCCGCCTGGTTCACGGCCGAGGGGCTCGCGACCTACCGGGCCGAGGCCGAGCGCCAGCGCCAGGCCGAGCAGCAGGCCCGCGAGACCGACCGGCTGCTCCGCAAGCTCACCGCCACCCGCGACCTGGCCAGCCTGCGTCACTCCCACCAGGAGCACGGCTACCGCCCGACGCTCCACGGCTCCTGCCCCGACTCCCGCCGGCTGCGCGTCCTCCTCGCCGACGCTGGCATCCCCGTCCACCCGCGCTTCAACGAGCGCGAGCGCGACATGCCCACCTGGCCCGCGCAGCTCGTCACCCTCTCGGAGCGCTACGACGGCTTCGGGACGTTCACCGACCGCCTCGTCGGCACCTGGCAGGGCAAGGACGTGCGGCTCGTCCGCATGGACCCCGAGCACGCCGAGTGGCAGCAGACCCGCTACGCCTCGGGCGCCATCGGCGAGCTGAACCTCGACTGCGGCACCGACGAGGTCGACGCGGTCATCTACGACGCCGTCAAGCTCTTCGACGTGGTCCTCACCGTCGAGGTCAACGGCCTCACCTGCGACCACGACCACACCTGGGCCGACTTCGACGGCATGTGCTCCTGCGGCCGCTGGAACGCTGACCGCCTGGCGATGCTCGACATGTGCCCCACCTGCGGCGGCACGCGGTTCGTGGGCGGCGCCGACTGCGGCGACTGCGCCGAGGCCAACGGCCCCACCGACCGCGACGTGACGGTGTTCGGCTGCAAGCGCTGCGGCGAGGTCACCCCGCTCGCGCAGGTGGGCGACTCCGAGGCGATGCTCTGCGCCCGCTGCGCTGCGCTGGCCGATGCCCACGACGACGCCGGGCAGCCCGTGTTGGCTGACGCCCTCCGCGAGGAGGTGGCCCGATGACCGCCCGTAGCCAGACCATCGTCACCGACAACCGCAACCCCCGCGCTCGCGTCGGCCTGTTCACCGACGACGACCTCACGGCCACGGCCACCACCACCGCCGACTTCGCCGTCGCGCACGGTCAGCTCGTGCTCTACTGCGTGCTCAAGGAGACCTCCGGCACGAGCGACGCCTGCGTGGCGCTGGGCACGACCGGGCTGGTCATCGCGCTCATCGCTGCTCGCGAAGGAGGTGACGCATGACTAAGAAAGCGAAACGGGAGCTGACGCTCACCCGCAAGGAAATTCAGGACCACGCCTACCGCATCGCGGCCGAGTACGGCGGCAACCTGACCGTGCGGCAGCTCTACTACCAGTTCGTCGCTCGCGGCCTGCTGCCCTCCGGCCAAAAGGTCTACAAGCGCGTCGTCAACGCGGTCGCCAAGGCGCGCCTCGAAGGCCGCTTCCCGTTCAACTGGATTCAGGACCGCACTCGCGACGCCAAGGCGTCGAGCCAGTTCGAGAACAAGGACAGCGTCGCCTCGGCCATCGACGAGTGCGAGGAGATGATCTCCAACCTGCCCTACTACACGCTTGGCCGTGACCGCTGGTTCGGGCAGCCGAAGTACGTCACTGTCGGCGTCGAGAAAGAGGCGCTCGCCGGTGTCTTCGAGGAGCCCTGCACGCGCCTGGGCGTGGGCCTCTTCGTGTTCCGCGGCTACTCCAGCCTCAGCTCGCTCTACCAGCTCGTCAAGAACCTGGAGCAGGCCCAGCATGCCGGCGCCGACGAGGCCGTCATGCTCTACTTCGGCGACTTCGATCCGGACGGCTGGGAGATCCCCCGCTCGGCCGCCAAGTCGGTCAACGAAATCTCCTGGGTGACCGGCAAGCCGATCCCGCACGTCACCTGGAAGCGGCCCGCCCTCAACATGGACCAGATCGAGCGCTACGACCCGCCGGCCTTCGAGGCCAAGGTCACGAGCAGCCGCTACCAGGGCTACATCGACGAGCACGGCACCGACGACGCCTGGGAGCTGGACGCGCTCCCGCCGAACGTCCTCGTCGACCTCATCCGCGAGAGCGTCAACGCCGAGTTCGACCAGAGCATCTGGCAGCAGAACCAAACCCTCATCGACGCCCGCCGCGCCGAACTGCGCCGTCGCATCTGCGACATCGACTGGCTCTCCGGCGTGCTGGAAGGAGTGTAGAACCATGAAGAAGAGCACACTGAAGAAGAGAGGAGCCCAGCTGCAGCACCGTTTCAGGCGCTCCGACAAGGCCGTCATCATCGAGCGCACGCAGACGCTCGTCGCGGCCATCGAGGCGGCGCTCCCCGAGGGGTTCGTCGTCCTGCCCCGCACGAACCACTGCGAGATCGCGCTCGTCGACGAGCCCGGCCGCCGGCTCCGCACTCGCGCCACGGTCGAGTGGGACTACGACTACGTCTTCGACCGCAGCACCGGTGAGCGGGTCTCGCCGTGCAAGGGCGTGCGGCTCAAGGCTGACGGCGCCTGGGCCGGCCGGTGGTCCGCCGTCGACAGCATCAACCGCCTCTACGGCTACGACTTCGTGGAGCAGCGCGTGCCGTCGCTTGCGAAGCTCGTCGCGGCCGCCACCAAGCACGTGCGCAAGTGCACCGACATCGAGGTCGGCCAGCACGAGCGCGCTCGCGGCCACAAGGCCCAGCTCGCGGACTACCAGCAGCTCCTGGCCGAGGGCGGCTTCGAGGCAAAGGAGTGCCACAACGGCTACACGGTGCGCCTGACCAACCACCTGGAGCCGCGCATCGAGATCACGGAGTCGGGCAACGCGTCGTTGACGATCACGCTGCGGGCCACCAAGGCCGACGTCGTCGCGCAGCTCACGCGGCTCGGCACGTTGGCGGCCGTGGAGCCCGAGGAGTAAACTGGAGCCATGTACCACAAGGGTCAGCGGGTGGAGTTCGACGTGCGGGGCAAGCGGCTTTCTGGCCGCGTCTGCGGCGAGTCGTTCTCCATCCGCACCCAGGTGTACGTGCCGGTCGTCTCCGACGACGGCGAGCACCTGTACGTGGCTCGCGCTGACATCATCGAGGTGAATGATGCCCAAGAAAAAGACCCTGCGTAGCGCCCACGCGGCCTCGGTCTCGCGCCTGCTCGGCGAGGCGTTCACGCGCTCGTTCCGCCGTTCGCCAAACGCGCTTGATCGCGGTCCCACCGGCTACAGCCGCGGGTTCATGGTGAGCAACAACGGCGGCGACTCTGACCAGCCCCACTGGTCGGTGGTGACCTGGCACAGCGGTGACTACGTGCGCCGGCCTGACCATGCGTCCCAGGAGCGCCGGTACCTGAAGGCGTACCAGCAGCATCTCTCTGCTGCCTACGATGTGCGGTTCGTGGATACGGATTATGCTTGGCTCGTCGTCCAGCAGCTCGGCGCTGGCGACAAGGTCTGCGGCCGGTGCGGCTCCGAGATCGACGACACCGAGCACGGCACCTGCTTCGCCTGCAAGGAGTCGGACGTGCTCTCTGGCGGCCCCTTCGGCCCGCTCGCTGGGCCGATGTTCGGATCGGGAGGCAACGATGCTTCCTGACTTCTCACACTTCGACATTTGGGCGCCGGTATGGCGCACACTGCGCCGCTGGCTCGTCGTCATCGGCGCCACAATTCTCGCAGCCATCGGGTGGTGGCTGGGAGAGGGAGGGACACCATGAAACCCATCACTCTGATCCTGACACTCGCGCTCGTGGCCTGTAGCGGCGCCACAGCAGCCCCCCAGTGCCTCGAAGCGACCGACTGCGGACCCTCGGAAGTCTGCGCGGCCGGAGCCTGTACGGACGCCCTGGGCGCCTCCTACGCGCTCGTGGTCGAGGCGGCGACGGCGCTGCCCGAGGTCGACGTCACCAACCGCCACTGGGATCCCGAAGAGATGGCTCCGGCCTGCTCTCCTGACCCGTTCGCCATCGTGCTCGTCGAGGCGGCCGACTGGGGCTGCGTGACCGATCCCGTGGCCGACTCGCTCGACCCGGTGTGGGGCCATGCCTGCGAGCTGGAGCTGGCCTTCGGCGCCGAGCCGCTCGTCGTGGTCTGGGAGGTCTACGACAGCGACCCTGGCGGGGCTCCTGACGAGCTGCTCGCGGCCGGCGAAGGCGTCGTCACCGTCGAGGCGCTCCGGGCCGGAGGCGTCGTCCTGGCGGCCTCGGTGCCGCACATGCCGGGCGACCACGTCGCAGAGCTGCAGCTCGGGCTGGAGGTGCGGCCATGAGCCAGATGAGCACCTGCAGCGTCTGCAAGGGCGTGCGGCTCAGCTACCGCGGCGCGCCGCCCCACAAGTGCCCGCCGCACTGGGTGGTGTGGTCGCCGGAGCTGGGCATCATCCGCCCCGAGGACATCTACGCTCGCAACCCATCGTGGGCCGCTCATCAGTGGGCTCGGCGCCACCGGGTGTTCGAGAACCTACGGCGCGAGAAGCAGGCCGGCGTCACGGTCAAGGTGTGTGCGGCCGCGGACTACGCCAGCGCCACGAACGTGCACCGCGTGCTCGTGCGAGCTGATCGCACGGCCATCCGTCATCTCGACACCGGCGAACTGGAGGAGGCAGACTACTCCAAGGTGGGTGCGGCATGACCGTGTGGCTGATACCCGAAGGGCGCAAGCCCACCGACGACTGCGAGGCCGTCGAGCTGGAGCTGGACGCCACCAACCCCTGGGCCGCGCTGGCCAAGGCTCGCGCCGAGGGCATCGACGTCCACTGCTACTGGCTGGACGCTCTCGGGGGAGACCCGATGACGGGCGACCTGTGGATCTCGGGCTACGACATGGCGACGGCGCTGCGCGAGCAGCTCGGCCGCCTGGGCAGCTCGGCCGAGGTCGAAGTGACCTGGGAGCAGTGCCTGGTGCGCTGGCCGGCCGTGTGCTGGTCTGGCTCGCTGCCTGCGGCCCTGGAGGCGCTCCTCGGCCTGGAGCCCTTCGAGGACCCGGAGCTGCGCGAGCCGGCCGTGCTGCACGCCCTGCTCGCTGCCTGTGACGAGGGGGGAGGGGGATGTTGATTTACACAGACCACGCGCGCCTGCGCATGCGGCAGCGCAACATCCCGCGCCAGGCGGTCGAGTTCGTGTTCACCTACGGCCGGTCGAGCGACGTGCACGGCGCCACGCAGTACGTGCTGAGCCGGCACTCGAAGCACGTGCCCGAGCACCCGCCCAGCTGGGAGAAGCTCGGCGTGATGGTCAAGGACGGCAACGTCGTCGTGACCGTCTACCGCGAGCGCAAGCGGCGGCGGCGCCTGCGCGCCCGCGATGGCGTCTACGCCAAGCTGAGGCACTCATGAGCGCCCGCAAGACTCTGTGGCGCGGCTGGCTCCAGGGAGCGCGTGAGCAAGGCGTCCTCGTGCTGGCCGCGCCCAGCGAGGCCGAGGCCGCGGTGCGCGAACAGCTCCAACTCACTCCGCGCCGGATCGTGCACCTGGAGCGGGTGCAGTGCCAGCTCTGCTCCGAGATCGACTACTGGTCCGCGGCCGTCGCGCAGTACTTCGACGAGGAGCACCCCGCCGGCATCTGCCTCTGCGCCGAGCACCTGCGGCTTCGGGCTCTGACGCCGGGCCAGCGCCAGGCGCAGCTGGAGAACCGCGTGCTCCGCATCGAGCGCCTGCTGACCGGCGGCGCGACGCCCGATCCTGACGGCCCCCTCAACTGAAGCTCAAAAAAAAGTGGGAAGGTCCCTTGTTTGCCGTCGTATAACGCGGTATGGCGACTAATATCGAATGGGCCGACGAGGTCTGGAACCCGGTGACGGGGTGCACTTCAGTCTCGCCTGGCTGTGACCATTGCTACGCACGCGTGATGGCTCGGAGGCTTGCCGGCCGCTGCGGCTATCCGCGCGATAACCCCTTCCGTCCTACTCCCCACCCGGGACGCCTGGAGCGGCCGTCGCGTTGGCGGCGGCCGCGCCGGGTGTTCGTCAACTCGATGGGGGACCTCTGGCACGGCGATGTCGACTTCGAGTACATCGCCGCCATCTGGGCGACCATGGCCCTCAACCCGCACCACACGTTCCTCGTGCTCACCAAGCGGCCCGAGATCGCGCTTGCGTGGTTCGAGTGGCTCCGGGAAACTGCGCCCCAGCCCGAGCCCCGATTTCTGCCCACGCCGCCCGTGGCCGGCGCTGCGCGGCCGCCCGGTGTGCCCTCGACGCAGCGGTACGCCGACGAGCACCAGCGGTGCCTGTGGCAGGGGTTCCTCAACGGAGCGCCGGCCCGCGACTGGCCGACGCTCGCGCGACGCCTGCGGGCGCCCTGGCCGCTGCAGAACGTGTGGCTGGGCGTGACCGCCGAGAACCAGGCCCTGGCTGACCTCCGCATCCCGCTGCTCCTGCAGCTCCCTGCGGCCTCGCGGTTCGTGTCCTGCGAGCCGCTCCTCGGTCCCATCGAGCTGGAGCACTGGCTGCGGCCGCGCTGGGGCGAAGTCCGCAACGGTCTGAAGCCGTTCGAGCCCGAGGTGCTCGACTGGGTGATCGTCGGCGGCGAGACCGGTCCGCGCGCTCGGCCGATGGATGTGGCGTGGGCGCGAAGCCTGCTCGACCAGAGCCGGCGGGGCGCGGCAGCATACTTTTTCAAGCGGATCGCAAAGGGCGTCGAGACGCCAAGCGACCTGGCAGTCAGACAGTTTCCAAGCTCGGAGCGGCTTGGAAAGGGGGGGTGATGGCTTACGGTGGAGAGTCCAACGCGAAGCGCTTGGCGCGGGCCAGATTTTGGATAGAGGCGCTCTTCGCTCGTCACGGCGAGACGGTCTACACACCAGAATGCCCGAACGACGAAGAGAACGCTTTGGTGTTGTGCGGCCCGGAAGGAGCAGACGTGCGCATCTTGGTGGAACTTGGCTTTTCCGAGGACCGCATTGTCGCCGTCGATTCTAGCCGGGACTATATCGAATACACTCGTGAAAGGTACCCTGCGGCAACTTGCATCTGCGGAGAGCTTTCAAAGGTCATCAGCCAAAAACGTTTCCGCAGACACTTTCACTACATGCTGCTGGACTTTTGCAGTCCAATATCCAAAAGGCTGGGTGTTAGCGTCGCGCGCACCGCCGCCTTTGGACTAAAGCACCGTGGAGTGCTGGGCGCCGGTTTCATGTATGGAAGGGAGGGGCCTGGGTGTCGCGAGCACCTGGCGCGAATACGGAAGCGCATGTCTGATCCAAGTAGCCTTGTAGCCAGGCTCGGCGGCGATGCCGAGCAGACGCTCGATGCTGTGGCTGAAAGCGTTGCCGCCAAATACCAGGGGGAGAAACACCTGGAAGTAAAAAAATTGGCTCTTGAATATTATTCGCAAAACGACCTCTGGGGTGGAGTTATGACCGAAATGAAAAAGGGCAGGAGGCCGACTACTCTGGCGCAACTGAGCCGAACGCACCTCATGCACGAGATCATCAGTGATGCTGCGCTGCAGTTCGGCTATATACTCGATGAATGGGCCATGCATTTTTACCGCAGCGGCCGGCGTGTGGGCAAGCGAAGCGTCGGGGTTCCCATGATGTACTATCAGGCTGTCTGTGATCGTCCGAACAAGTCGAGAAAAGGCCTGCGACGCCTGCGCGACTTGCGTATTGTTCAGAATTTGCAGGACACAATGCATCGCTCATCTTTTATTCGAGATGATCCCGATGGCGAGGTCATAAAAAAAGCGGCAGTAGACTTGGCCCGTATGGGAGGAAGTGCTCGCGCAGCGGAAATTCTCAACCTCAAGCGGCAACAGGTCGCTGCGTGGTTGGCGTGGGAAACCATGAGAGAGCGAGAAAATGGGCGATGAGCCTTCGCTATGAACTTCGCATGGATATGGCGCAGCAGTGCGTGTTCTGCGACGCCTCCACGCTCTCCTGGGCGCCGTGGCCTCGGCTTGATGATCGAATTGTATGCCCGCGGTGTGCTGCTGTTCAGCTCGGCGGCGAAGTTGCCTCTGGCGAAGAGCCCGGTGCTCCTTGGGTATCGGTTCACAAGCTGATGCCAGCGCCTGGCGAATGGGTGCTGGGATTCTCGGAGGAACGTGAGTACGTGCTCGTCCGCAGAGAGAAACTCAAGTGGTTCAACGGCGATGAGTGTACGGAAATCGTGACTCACTGGCTGAAGCCATCCGAGCGTCGCCGTGCTAGCAAAAAGCTGCGTCAGTGGAAGTCCGAAGTTTTCAAGAGATACACGAGAGGAGACAACCAGGATGAGAATCAAAGTCACAGGTGAGGTCATCGAGGTCGGGGGCCTCAAGCACGCCGAGGGCGCCGGCTTCGTCGAGCTGCAAACCGTGGAGCGGCCGCTGGTCATCCCGCTGCCGCTCGAAGACGTGCGGGCGATGGGCGGCCGGCTCTACTCGACCGTCGAGATGGTGCTCGACGTCGAGCTGAAGCTCGTCGGTCTGGCGAAGGGCAGCGATGAAAATCCGGATTGAGATCGAGATCGCTCAGCCTGCGGTGGACGTTGGTCTCGCTGTGTATGACAGGGACCGGTTCGTAGATGCGGTGGCCCAGCTTGTTCGGGACGAATTTTCTGGACTGCGTGTTGCGCGCGGCCGGTGTCTCGGTGTCAGGTCGCCGCATCTGGTTTTCTTCGGTCCCGAGTGGATCGACTCATCGAGCTACGACGAGCCCGCCGAGCCGCTGCAAGCAAAGATAATGGTGAAAGGACACGAGGATGACTGAGGTTACAACCATGACCCGCGATGAGTGGCTCGAAGAGGGCCGCCGCCGCTTCGGCGAGGACTTCATGGCGTGGAAGTTTGTGTGCCCTATCTGTGGGCACGTGCAGTCGGTCGCCGACTTCCGCGAGTACAAGGACCAGGGGGCATCGCCAGACAGCGCGACGTTCCACTGCATCGGCCGCTACCAGGAGAGCTGCCGCCGCGCCTTCGGCGACTACAAGGAGGACGGCAAGCCCGGTCCCTGTGACTACACGGCCGGAGGGCTGTTTCGGCTGGCTCCGGTGCACATCGACGTGGGCACCGACGAGCCGCGCCACGCTTTCGCCTTCGCGGAGGCACCATGAGCCCGGCGATCGTGGGCGTCCGCGAGCGACGCCATCTCCCGTTTTTTGTGCCCGGCTGGCTCAACTGTGGCGAGCTGTTTGTGCGCTCTGCGTTCATGGAGGAGGAGGTGGTGTGCCTGGTGTTCTGGAAGGGCGTCGTCGTCGGCAGCTCTGTGGTGCGCCCCGTGGCCTCTACGTCTGCTGGCGCCTGGTTGCACTACAGGCGCGACTCCATGTTCGTGGGCCTGCGCGCTGAGCATATTCGACGGCTGCTGCGCGAGCCAGGAATGCAGTTCTTCTACAGCGACACCGACTCGTGGCTCTCGGGTCAGGACGACTGGCGCGAGCTGGAGCTGCGCCGCCAAACCGTCAAGTTGCTCGGTGGCCGGCACTGGGGCGACGTGTTCGAGGACCCGAAGCGTCTCAAGTGGAAGAAGCTGTGGCGATCGTTTTCGCGGGCCGGCCAGACTGCTCGCCGACTCTCCGAACACCCCACCGAGGAGTTCGTGGCTCCTGACACGATTCACCGCTACCGCTATGGCAAACGTCGTCCGAAGCGCAACCGCCAGTGGTCGCAGATGGTGCCGCTGACGACGGGGAAGACGTTGTTCATCGCGCCTACGGACGCGAAATAGGAAAGGATGAAAGATATGAACAAGACATCACAGGCTATCTGGACGGCCGGCTGCGTCGTGGGCGCGCTGGCCGTGCTGGCGTTCGCTGTCTGCGGCTGCACCGTCGACCAGGCGGGCTGCGATCCGCGCGACTGCGTCGACGACTGCATCGCGGCCGGCTCCGCGACTGGCTATTGCGCTGGGGGCTCGTGCCAGTGCGAGGAGGAGTGCACGACGCCGGCCGGCTCCTACCGCTGTTTGTGGATGGAGGCCGGCGGCGACTGCTCTGCGACCGTCGTCGACGCCATCCTCGCCGAGGAGTGTGGCATCGAGGTCCACGAGACCGGCGACTGCGACAACTTCGTGATCGAGGACCGCGCCCCCGGCGATCCCTGCGACGTGGTCGTGGTCATCCACGGCTACACTGACGGGTCGGGGGTGGCCGAGGCGCGGATGTTCCTGACGATCTCGGGAGCTGGCTGCGCCGACGCCTGCAGCCACGAGTTCGACCTGAGGTTCTACTGATGAACGACATCGAGCAACTCAAAGCAGACCTCGAAGCGTGGACCGACGACGATCTCTGGGAGCTGGAAGACAACGCCCTCGTCTATCAGGGAGAGGAGGCCGATGGCGACCCGTCATGGCACGTCGTCGAGAACTTCGGCTTTCGCGTAAGGTTTGAGCGCGGCTGGTACGTCCAAGAGGGCGACGCCGACCGTCATGACGATGTTATCCCGCTGATGGAAGCGATGGTGGCCGCGTTCCACGCGCTCGACGAGAGCCTGCGCGCCCGCGAGCAAGCGGCCCAGCGAGCCGAGCCGCGCGAAACGCAGACCGAGCCCGAGAAACAGCCCCTGTTCAGCAGCACCGTCGTACCGCCGTCGCTGCTGCGCCTCGACCAGGAGGGGCGCGTGCTGTGCCACTGCCCCGAGTGCGACAAGGAGCACAAGTCCCTCGCGACCGCCATGGCCGACATGGCGCGCTCGCTCCTTCGAGCTTACGGCGGCGATGTGGTGCGCGAGTACCTTGGCCGCCCCCAACCGCCGGCCGGGGGCAAGATCGACCCGTCGCCCTCTCCGTCAGACTTTAGCACGACGGGGGAGTGTCTCGCGTGCGGCAAGATCGCGCTGGTTGAGCGCGGCCTTTGTGGTCCTTGCCAGTCAAAAGCCGAACCGTGCCCATGCGACGACTGTGCATACGACACCTCAGACCCACACTCTTGTTTGTCCGAGTGGCGGGGGAAACCCGAAGCGCCAGCAGATTGTGCCAACTGGACCGCCAAAAAAGCACCCGATGAATGAGAAGGCCTGATTGCCCGCAACAGAAAAGGGGCAAGGTGTCGGAGCCCCAGAGCTGCTCGCGCAGCGCAATCTCCCGCCGTGAGCAGCTTTCTGCTCGATTCGTGCAGCTGCAGCCGCGTTGTACGTCGCGCGCGCGTGCGTAGCGGCTAACGACCACGGCCGCCTGCCACATTTGAGCCCAGAATCTACCCAGAAATGTGGCAGGAAAAAACACCTTGATAAGTCCCATTATCTCGGGGTACACTCCGGGAGCCGGCTGGAGGCCACCATGGCCGCCTATCGGAACTGTCTGGGTTCGAGCCCCAGGCACAGCCGGCACGGAGGGACACACTGCCCATAGCACCACCAGGCACGGTTCTCGTGGCCGAGCCCCTGCCGCCCGACCCGGGCTGCGTGGGCTGCGGCATGTGCTGCGTCCGCGGCCCCTGCATGATCGCGACGTTCGCGCGGCCGATCCCCCACACCTGGACCGGCTGCTCCGAGCTACTCTGGGATGGCGAGCGCCACTGGTGCGGGCTCTACCGCTGGCGCAAGCTCCTGCGCCGCCTGGGCGCCATCGAGGGGCCGGAGTACTGCGTTCACCCCCACAACGCGTGGAAGGGCGAGGAGCCCCTCATGAACCGCACCGTCGCGGGCAGCCACGACGTGTGCATCGAGCAGTTTCCGCTCCGGTTCTTCACCAGCTACTTTGACTGGGTCGGGGCGAACGCCTCGCCCGGCATGAAACGTTTTTGGCAGGGCTACCGCGCGTATGTCGTTCGCATCATCGAGCGGAAGCTGGAAAGGCAAGGAAAGAATGCGACAGCTCTTGACTCTGTTGTTGGTCGTCTGCTGCGCCGGTTGTGGGGCAGCCGTCCAGACCCAAACCTGTGAGATCGAACGCGCCGTCGTCCGCACCATGGATGCCGGCCTCGATGCGGCCGACGCCGAGCTGGGCTCCGACGCCGACGTCGCCATCGACCACGGCCGCATGGTGGCTGACCTCGGAGAGGCGGCCACCGGGGCGTGCGAGCTGCTGCGAGCCGGTGCCGGGTGGCAGGCGTGGCTCGGGCTGGGCCTGACGGCCCTCGGAGAGGTCGCGGGGCGCTTCACGCCATCGGAGAGCGCAGCCGCAGCCCTCGGGGCCGCAGACGCGCCAGGAGCGCCCGTAACGACGCCGCCGCTAGAGCTGCCACCGGAGCTGGTCGAGGCCCGTGACGCGCTCCTCGAAGCGCAGGGGGCCGAGTGAAGGGCCGGCACGCAGCAGCTCAGCTCGGCGACGTGCTCGCTGAGGCGCTGGCGTTTGTCCTGGGCTGGGTGCTTTGTAGCGTCGCGATCTGGCACCTCGAATCTTCCTGGGCACTCACGCTCGCAGTACTCGGCGGGGCCATGGTCGTCTCGGCTCCGCTTATGGCCATCGCGCGCCAGCTCGCGCAGTGGCGGCACGCAGCGACGCAGCGGGACTGCCCGGAATGCGGCACGCGGCATGCGCCTGGAGAAAATTCGCTGTGCTCGCGCTGATCCCCGGCAGGCTGTCGCAACGGGCGACCACCTACTGGCGCCTGCCAGCTCGCCTGTGGTGGCGAGACAGGGCACGGTGGGCCGTCGACAACTGCCGGCCGTACTGGACTGGAGGGAGACGTGCCTGACGCCATCGCCAACGCCTACAACCAGGAGGAGCCCCCCGGGGTCCTCTCTCGCGAGGAGACCTTGGCCCGCTACGGGTTCAAGTCGCTCGGGGGCGAGCCCCGCCGGCCGGCCGACGACAAGGCTGCCGGCTACGACCTGGACCTCCCGCCCGAGGTCTGGGAGGAGATCGAGATGCCGAGCTTCATGCTCGGCGTGCGCGGGCGTGCCCGGTACCACGGGACGCCCACCATAGCCTGGGCGACGACCGCCGAGGAGGCGGGCTCTATCGTGGTGATGGGGCCTGACCGCCTTCAGCAGTGGCGCCGCCGACTCAAACTGCAGGAGGATTTCGAGTCATGAACCAACCGATTTCAAACAACATGGGACAGGCGCCCGAACAGGATCAGCCGGCTCGGGCGACGTGGGTCGAGCACGACGAGCACACCCACGTTATGCAGGTGGGCAGGCGCGGCTGCCTGGTGCGCACTATCGACTCCGACAACATGGCGGTTGCTTGGTTGCCCGGCGTCTCGCTCAAGGATTTCGACCCACCACCGCCGCCCGATCCCGCCACCATGGACCCCCAGCCCCTGGTCGCTGAGGCGCAGCGATGAGGACGGCACTCAACGACATGGTGTGCCCGGGCTACCGCTTGGGGCATCAGGCCGACTGCGGGCTCTGCGTCTGCGGTCTCTTCTGGACCGGCGAGATGCCGCTCCACAACATCCACCAACACCGGATCACGTTCGAGCGCCTCAACAAGCGCATGGCGCAGGCTGACCAGGCCGAGGCGCTGCGCCGCGACAACCGGCCGCCCGGGTGGGTGTTCACGCGGCCGCAACCCCGATGAGCCGGCAGCTCGCCAAGCGGGGCCTGGGCGCGCCCACCGACATCTCGGGAGCGGACGACGACGGGCACCTCGTCGAGCTGTGGCTCGACCAGAAGCGCAGCGGCCACACTCGCCGGAGCTACGGCCGCACCTCGATGCTCTTCCTGATGTTCTTGGACGACCACGGCCGCGAGCTGCGCACCTGCCGCCTCGTCGACCTGGAGCGGTGGCGCGCGTCGCTCGACGGCTCGGTCGCGACGCTGGCCCAGCGCATCAGCTGCGTCAAGAGCCTGCTCACGTTCGCGCAGGTGACCGGCTACTGCCAGCTCAACGTCGGCGCGGCCATGGTCGCGCCCAAGGTCCCCAACCAGCTCGCCGAGCGCATTCTCACTGTCGAAGAGGTGTTCCGGCTCATCGCGGCCGCCCCGAACGAGCGCTGTGACGCGCTCCTGCGGTTCCTCTACGGCTCGGGGGCGCGCATCGGCGAGACGTGCGCCCTCACCTGGGACGAGGTCCACGCGGCCGAGGAGGAGCCCGCTGACGGCTACGGCGACGCGTTCGTCACCCTCCACGGCAAGGGCGGCGAGACCCGGCACGTGCGCGTCTCTGCGGGCGTCCACAGCGCGCTCAGAGCGCTCGGGCCGGAAGGGACGGCCCCAGGGTCCACGGTGTTCCAGACGCGCTCTGGGCGGCCGCTGCACCCCTCTGACGCGGCAGCCATGGTGCGGCGGGCGGCCGTGGCCGCCGGCCTGGCCGCCTGGGCCGAGGGCTCAAAGCGGCGGATCGGCTCCGGCAGCGCGGTCTCGCCACACTGGCTGCGCCATGCGCACGCGAGCCACGCGCTCGATGCCGGCGCTCGGGTGCACCTTGTCCAGCAGACCCTCGGGCACGCCAGCCTGGCGACGACGAGCCGCTACGTCCACGTGCGGCCCGGCGAAAGCTCGGGGAAGTATTTGGGGGTATGAGATGAGCAACTGCTGTCAGGTCTGTGGCGACAAAGAGGTCGTCTTCGAGGCCGCTAACGGCGCGTGGTACTGCAATGAGCACAAGGGTGAGGTCCAGAGCGAGGAGACCATAAGCGACCTCGAAGAGCGGGTGGAGCAACTGGAGGACGAGGTATCAAGCCTAGCCGATCGCCTAGCCGACATCGAAAAGGTTCTGCCGAGTAAGCTCGGGCCGCCGATCCCAGAAAGCTCGGGAAGCTGAGGAGGTGACGATGTTCACATACGAGATCGCGAACGAGCAGCCGCTGCTCGTGAAGTACTTCTGGGAGTCCGTCAACGTGGAGCTGGCGATCCGCCACGCGCACCCCGACATCGAGCCCGAGGCGCAGCGCGTCCTCGACGAGCTGGAGGCGGCCTACAAGGACGGCTGGCTGGCGTTCCCGGCCTGCGTCGTGCTCCGCACCGCGCGCCAGTTCGTCAGGCAGCTCAACGTCGACCGCCGCGACGCCGTCGTCGGCCGTGGGCTCGTCGCCCGGCTCTCTCCCACGCTCCCGCCCGGCGGGAACATCCTCGACCACGCTGCGGCGTGCTCCCGTGCCTATCACTACGTTCGAGCTGCGGCCGTGGCCGCCGCCTCGTAAACTGTTGCTCTGGAGGTTCATCATGCTTGACCGCTGCAAACCCGTGGGACTGGGGCTCCTCGTCCTGGTCATAGTCTGCCTGCTCTGGCTCGTCACCACCTCGACGTGCGACCGTTTCGTCCGCGCGGAGCGCGGCACGCCGCCGGGCACCGCGCGCTACCTGACCGGCCCCGAGATCGCCGACGCCATCGGCAACCTGAAGCCCCGCATGTCGCCCAAGCGCCGCAACCGCTGGGCGGCGCGCATCCTCTTCGCCGAGGCGAACTACCCGGTGGGCGACCCGATCCTCGTCGTGTCCATGGTCATGAAGGAGTCGAGCTTCATGGAGAGCTTCTGGAACCACCAGGAGTTCGGGCGCGGCGGCCGCGAGCTGGGCGCGCTCCAGGTGCACCCCCGCTCGTCCTGGCGCCGCTTCCGGCCCGAGGGGTGCGCCAAGCTCCGGCGCCACGAGTTCTACGACATGACCAGCAAGTGCTCTTTCTGGACCGCCTTCCGCATGATCCGCTACACCCAAAAGCGCTGCGGCGGCACGCTGTGGCGGATCGTCGCGAGCTACAAATACGGCCGCTGCATCCCCGAGCCCGACGCGCGCGTCGAGCGCGCCTCGCGCAACGCCTACCGGAACTACTGCAAGGCGCTCGACAACCAGGAGCTGTGCGACCAGCGCTGGGAAGTAGAGCCCGCCGAATGAGCGTGGTCTTGGTCGTCGGCACGGCCGACTGGGGGGAGCCAGGCGCCATCCGCGAGTTCGTGCGAGCCCTGCCTCGGAGAACCCAGCTGCGCGTCTGCGGCGCATGCTGGGTGCGCCGCGTCGTCGAGGACGAGGCCGCGAAGCGCGATCTGCCCGTGGAGAGAGCCCAGAGCTACGGCAAGCAGGCCGACTGGTCCACCGCGGTCAGGCGCGCAGATTACGTCGTGGTTTTTGCTGCTGGGAAGCTGCCTCGTCGAGTGGTCGCTGTGCAGCGCCAGGCGGCCGAGGCGGGGAAGCTCATCAAAGAGCCTACTGAGGTGCCGCGCCCCCCTTGCATCGAGCCCGAAAAGCCTTAGGCTCTCGGGGACACGAGTGACGAGGGCCACAGCCCAGTGGAGTGCCATCGTAATGGTTACTCACAGCGACCCTCGTCACTCCTGCCTCCGAGAGCCGAACGAGCACCAATCACAGAGCTACATGACAAGCATGCCGGGCGGAACCTCCTCGCCCGCGAGCTTTGCCGCCGCCGCCGCATCGAGGTGCTGCACGATGGCCGCCACCGCATCAGCGGGGAACGTCATGCAGCACATCTTGATCTGCGGGATGGGTGGCGTGTTTGCTCCGGCGAGCTGAGCCTGCCTGGCTGCCTGCTCCAGCGCCTCGCGCTCCTCGTCACTGACGCGCACCGCGTAGATGAGGCAGTAGCTGCCCTCCACCTTGGTGTCCTCCATCAGCATCCCGCTCAGAACGTACTGGGTGCCGTGCTCCGACACCATGTAGTCCGTCTTGAAGTGGACATCGATTTGCCCACCCACTCGGGATTTGAGGATCGCACGTGTCTCTGTGTCTGGTTGTCCCATTCTGCTCGCCACTCCTGTTTTGAGGGTCATCTCCCTGCCGGAAGAGTACACGAGCCCAGCGAGCGGCGCAAGCCGAAGTGATTCAAGCTCGATAGAGGCGGCGGGACCGCTTGACCCCGAAGCGGTTGCCGGCGAGTCGCACGAGCGGAACCGTCGAGGTCGAGGACCAGTCGTAGGCGGCCCAGTCGGTGAGCCCCGGCACGGGGTTTTCGAGCCGGCCCTCGGCGAAGCGCGTGACCAGGCTGCGCACCGCCTCGGGGATGCCCGACCAGGGCGTGGTGGCGTACATGCGGCGGCGCTCGATGTGGCGCGGCGTGCACAGCTCGGGGTGGGCCTGGCAGCGCTCGTCGCTCGGTTCGTCCCACCTAGGGTTGATGGGCTGGCAGTAGTTGCGCAGCAAGTCGGCCAGGCGCGCATACTTCGGACGGCTACCGTCGCGGCCGAGCACGAGCGCGTGGTACTGCGCCATCGCCCAGATCACGCCGGCCGCCCCGCGGTCACGGTCGCGCGTCTCGCCCCAGGTGGCTCGCGCGAGCCAGAGGAGGTCGTCGTCGGTGAGTTGGTACCGAAACCCGCCTGGGCCGTAGAGCACGCCGCCGCGCACGTACACGGCGCCCGCTCCGCGGCCGGCCATGGTCCCCGGGCCGCCGGCCTTGCCGCCGCCCGAGCCCCTGCGGATCGCGAGCACGAGCAGCGTGGCGGCGCCAGCTCCCGCGATCCCTGTCGCGACCTTGAGCCAGTCCATCGGCTACCCCTTGGCTCTCTGGCAGTCGAAGCAGAGCCGCTTGCCGCGACCGTGAAAGGTCTTGGCCGCGTTGAACTTCGCGCCGCACTGAGCGCAGGTGAGCTGGACGCGCTTTGCGCCCGGCTGCCGGCACTCGTCGCAGAGGACCAGCTCCCCGGTGGCCGGGGTCTCGACGGTCTTGCCGCACGCACAACACTTCGCCATGACGACCTCCTAGTACCCGCGGTAGCGCGGCGCCGGCCGCAGCACGGTCCAGAGCTTCCACACCGCAGCCGCTGCGGCCACCAGGACGCCCACCTGGACCACCGGAGCTGGAATCGAGCCCAGCGCCCTGCGCGGCCGCCCGTCGAAGCCCTTGTCGAACCCGATGGGCGTCGCGATACCCGGCCCCTGCGGCCCGACGTAGGTCTCGGCGCGCCCACCGGGGCCGCCGAAGATGCCGGTCTGCTGGTAGCCCTGCTGCGTGAGGTAGGGGTCGGGGTTCGCGGGGTCGTAGCCCACCTGCGCCCAGCCACGCTCGCCCCACTCGGGCAGCACGTGGCGCGCGACCTGGCCGTGGGTGACCGGCTCGCGGCCGGGGACGTAGAGATCGCGGCCCATCGTGGCCGAGCGCCAGTAGGGCGTCTGATACATCATGCGGTCGAAGTCAGGCATCGTTACCTCCTCGCGGCCGAGCCCAGGATGCCGACGAGCGCCGGCAAGCCGATGAACAGGCCGCAGATGAGCGCCAGCGCGCCCATGTCCCCGATCTCGCCCAGCGCCTCGGGCACGCCCCCCCCGGCAATGGTCCGCAGCAGCCGCTTGTTGTGGCGGGAGATGCAGCGGTCATGCAGAAACGCCTGGGCCATGTGTGCCGCCCAGTCGTAGCGGCCGGCGAGCTGCCACCACGTGCACGCCTGGAAGGCTCGGGTGCCACGCACCCGCGGCCGCCGCGAGCTGGTCAGGTGGGCAGCGGCCGTCTCGTGCCAGGCCGCGCCCATCACGTTGCCGCGCTGAATGGCCTGGACGGCCCGAGCGTGCTCGCGGTCTGCCAGATGGTCGTTGGGTTGCATGCAGCGTCTCATCGCGGCCTCGTCAGTGCCCAGAGCGCCCCGCCGCCGATGAGCGCGAGCATGCCAATGATGCCCGCCCGCGCGGTCGGCGTGGGCATGTCGCTCAGCGGCTTCTGCGCGACCGGCACGTCGACCGCGACGCCAGGCCGCTGACCGGTTGCTCCCTGCCGGAGGACCGCCCAGGCGCGCAAGCTCTGCACGATGCCCCAGGTGCCCATGGCCCCGGCACCGATCAGCGCTCCTCGCCCAGCTCGGCGCTTCCACACGTGGCCGATGAGCGCCCCGAGCCCGGCGCCGACAGCGCTGCCGCCGATGACGGACGAGCCCATGACGACCGGCATGACGCGGTCCACGTCTTGAGTGGAATACTGCAGATCTGCCGTCGTGCCGAGCGGCCGGTTGCGGCCAGGGCTCCAGCGGCTTCTGTTCCGATGCAACATGCTCACCTCACCTCACCGAACTGGTCGCACCAGTCCGACTCGCCGTCCCACATGCCCCAGACATCGCCGATGCCGTCGAGCACGTCGTAGGGGCCGGCCACGTCCTCGACGAGCGCGGTGATGTTCTCGAAGGCCTTCTGCTTCGACCAGCCCTCGCGACGCGCGTGCACGAGCAGGCTCCACACGCAGTAGGCGGTCATGGTGGCCGAGTCCTCGTGGGTGTTCCACGACTCGCAGAACTGACTGTCGATCTCCATCCCCTTGTCCACGTACGCCGCCACAGCTTCGAGCTGCGAGATGCACCAGTCGGGGTGCGCCGGCTCGCGCGCGGGGTTCTGGTGGTAGCCGAGAATCGAGAACGTGCCCGGCATGTCGCCGCCGTACTCCTGGGCCGCCTCGGCCAGCTCCTGGCGGAAGTAGCCGCCGGTCTCGGTCTCGGGGATGCCGCTGCCGATGTAGCCGGCGCCCTCGGGGCCGGGGAGCGGCGCCAGCAGCATCCCTCCGGCCTGTGGCGGCGCGACGTTGAGTGGGTTGGCCCAGTCCTGCTCCGTCCCGTCCAGGCTCGCACAGAGCCCGCAGTGAGCACAGGAGCCGTGGTTGCGGTCGCAGACGTAGGGCTCTTCGCGGAACCCGCCCGCGAGCGGCCGGTAGAAGCCCGAGTCCCACATGTAGACCGAGGCCTCGCCGCGGTGGGCGCTCGCGTTGCGGCCGTCGCGCTTGTCCGACCAGATGAGCACCTGCTTGCCCGAGAGGCTGTCGTCGGGGACGATGTCGACATCGAGGCCCCAGCGGTGCGCGAGCCGCACCGCAAACAGCGTGCCCTCGGAGTACTCCCCCTTCTCGTTGCGGGGCGACCGAATCTCGGCGTTGAGCCCGTAGCGCCGCACCCATTCGAGCAGGTGATCGAGCCCCTTGAACCGCATCTGGGTGATCACCGTGGGGCGGTCGGTCTCGAAGAGCGGCAAGACGGTCGGCAGGCCACGCAGCCGGTAGAACTTGATGATGTCCTCGTAGCCCCCGAGCCCCACGTCGGAGAGCGACTGCGGGTGGAGGAAGTCGCGCTCCAGGTCGCGCGGCGCCGAGCCCTTCTTGAGCATCGAGCCGAAGGCGCTGAGGCGCTCGCGGTTGCGGCGCTTCCAGGCCTCGCGCTCCGACGTGCGCGTCGAGCTGTTCTTCGCTCGGGTCGCCCGCGGCCGCATCTCGCGCACCTGCTGAAACCCGGGATTCGCGGTAACCACCAGCTTGTGGTAGTTATCCATGAACCCTGCGCCGTACTTCTGGCGCGCCGAGACCACCGAGCGGATGGCCGAGTTGAAGAAGCAGTAGTCGCCCCAGGCGTCCTGCACGAGGCGCACCCACTCCTCGGGCGCCCAGCTGCTGTCGCTCATCGAGCTGACGCGCAGGAAGTAGGGCCAGCGGCCGTAGTGCTCCAGCCCCTTGACGGTGTCGAGCTTCTTGCGGTTAGCCGAGCGCTGCTTCACCACCCACGGCACCCAGGCGGCCTTGGTCGGGATGTTCGTGAAGCCCGAGCCCTTGCGGGTGATCTTCCGCAGGAGCCGCTCGTGCCCCGGGGGAAGCTTCGGCCGGCCAGGAGGCGGCGGGAGCTTGTAGCGCCCGAAGCGCTGCCCCTCCTCCTTGAGCCACTTGAGCAGCTTCTCGGAGCCGGGGTTGACGGTGCCGAGGCAGGTGGCCTGCCCCTGTTGACCGTAGTTGACAAAGCACTGCTCACATCTCGTGGCACACCGTCCGGTGGAGTACTCGACGTTGATGCAGTTCGAGCCGTCTTGCTTTTGGTTCGCCATGGGTCACCTCTACTGCGTAAGGTACAGCCTACCATTGTCGCCGACGTAGACCCAGATCTCGCCCATGGCCTCGGCCGCCTTGGTCAGGGTCGTCGCTGCGGGCTCGGGCCAGTCCCCATCCCAGAAGCCAGCGCCGTGGCCGTTGCGCGTGAGCCAGAAGTCGTGGCCGGCTTGCTCGTCAGCGCCCTCGTACTCGGAGGATTCGATGGCCGCCTCGACGCCGCGCTTCGCCCGAAACGTCTCGCAGTCGTCCATGATCCGCTGGAGGCCTTCTTTGGTGAAGTCCTCGATCTCGTAGTTGTCGTCGAGGGGATACCCCTCTTCGTCGGTCGTGCTCCACAGCAGCGTTTCCACGTACTGCGACATGAAGTCGTCGACTCCGATGAAAGCGAGCAGCTCTTCTTTGGTTCTGGCCATGTTACTACCTCCGGGATTGCGGCGCCCTGGCCGCATCCTGCTGGGAACTTCTTTGCCGCGCAGCTCGGCGGCCTGGGCTCGCGTCCGCGGCCAGGCACGCTTGCCGTGCTCGTACACTCGCACCCGCTTCGAGCCCGGCGTGCGAAACCCTCGCCGCCACACCTCCGCCGCGCCGCCGTGCGACGAGCTGATGCGCGCGTAGTCCTGCGCCTGGCGCAGCGCGTAGGGACCGTAAACGGACTGCAGCCCCTCGGCCGGCCGTTCGGTAAAAAAGACGTAGTAGCTGCTAGGCATAGGCGCGCTCCACAATGAGCTGCCCGAGGCGCTCCTGGCCAGCTCGGTTGAGGTGCAGGCGGTCTTGGGTGGCGTAGGCGGGGTTCAAGTATCCGGGCCGAGCGGGGTCCTGCAGCGGAGTGTAGACGTCGATGGCGACGTCGACGAGGCCGTCAGCTCCCCCGAGGACCCAGCGGCGCACCTCGTCCTGGCGCGCCTGCGCCTCGGGGCTCCAGCGAGTGTAGCCGCGCCACGGGGTCGAGGTTACGGCGATGACCCGCGCGCCGGCGGATCGAGCGAGCTGGTAGATGCGCCGCAGGTTGCTGATGGTGTAGCTCGACCGCCGCGCGCCGTCGTTCAGGTCGCCCTCGACGATGACGTCCACGAGCCCGGGGCGGATGAGCCCTTCGGCTCGGGCCAGCATCTGCCCGGTGGAGTTGCCGACGATGCCGGCGTTCTCGACGACCATGCCGGGCACGCGGCCGATGACGCCCACGAACCCACCGTGGGCGGCAATGGAGTCGCCGATGACCACGGCCGCGCCCGGCCGGCGGCCGCGGGGCAAGAGCTTCGAGCCGCGCGCCGCGAGCGCCACGAGCCCGAGCAAGCCAGCTGCCGCGCCGCCGCCGATGAGGACGAGCTTGTTCACTTCTGCCTCCAGTGCGCCCGCTTGATGCGCTCGACGCGGCCGCGGGCAGCTGGCGGCAGCTCCGACACCCAGTCCACGTCCCGCGACTTGGAGAGCAGCTTGCGGTGCGCAGTCAGCACATCGTCCACCGAGCCCTTGAGCGACGTGAAGCTTTCGGCCTGACTGTTAGAGCGCCGGTTGACGCCTTGCACAATCTTGGTGAGCTGGTCGACGTTCAAAGCTTGCTGCTCCAGCGTGGTGCGCAGCTCGACCGTGGCGGTGTGCTGCGACCAGGCCCAGACGGCGGCGGTGCCAATCACCGCGGCCGCGAGCGGCACGAAGATGGCCGCGAGCTTCCAGGCCCGCGTGCGCGCCTGGTCCTTTTCCGTCACAACATCCTCGCGCCACTGACACAGCTGGGCCGTATCTTTGGCCACGTCGTCGAGTCTATCGAGGAACGGCTGGACGGCCTCCATGGCGGCGACCTTTATCAGCCCAATTTGCCCTGCGCTCAGCTCATCTCCAGGTACCATATCGGCCTCCGCTTGCATTTTTGCCTCGATTAGTCGGGGAATACGTCGGTGGGCTCCAGCGCCGCACCCAGCTCGAAAAACATCACGTCTCCAATCGTGTCTCCGGGATCTGCATTGAACGTAATGAAGTCTGAGTCAACGTAGGTGGAGTCTGCCCTTGTCCCGATACTCGTCCAGCTTACATAAATCCCGCCACGCACCCACACCTGGATTGTGCTGTCCGTAGAACGCCGCCTTATGAAAACCTCATATTCAACACCTAAAGCAATGAAATTCACATCGGTGACGAGACCAGGCAGAGACGTCGGCGCGCCGTTGTCACGACGCTGGCCAACAACTCGCTCAGTGGACGAAAAAGAGAGACTGTATCCATCTTGTGTGCCGCCATTGATGTCTTCGCGGGAGCTGCAAATGAAACCAAAGATTGTTGTACTGCCATCCAGCGCCTTCTTCATCCGGAAGTACCAGGCGCCGTAAGCCTTGGTACCTAAAGTTGCAAGAGCATCGCCTGCGGTGACGCACTCCAGCTTCCGCCGCTCTCCGTCGTCCGTCCACTCGAATGTGCCGGCCAAGATCTCCCACGGGCCAGCCTGTGCGTTCGCTGCCACAGCTGCAAGGCTCACTGGTTGCCGGAACCTGCGCGTCAGGTACTGAGGCCTGTTCGAGAGCTGTACCAGCTCCTGCTCGCGCTCAGCGTCTGTCAGCAGCCGGTTCCAGAACTTCACCGGCCCGATGTCCGAGTCGGCGGTGCGGTTGAGGACACCGGTGTTGCCGATCATGAGGTCGTAGGCCGCGTTGATGGAGAGGTTGCCAGAGCGACCCGTGATGACGTTGACCGTCACCTCCTCGCGGTCCACCCACACTCGCGGCAGGTTTGTGCCGTTGGTGCGGTCGTGACGGATGGTCACGATGCAGTCGTAAGGCGCGCCTGCTGGCATGGCCCACTGCCACTGCGCCTTACCATCGGTGAAGTTGACCAGATAGTCGCCATTGATAGCTCCAGACAAGCGCACCTGCAGATCATTCGCAGCGCCGCCGCCGTTGGCTTCGATCAACCGACCAGCTCCAGCTTCGCCTGTCGAGCGGACGTGCACCGGGAACATCCAGGTCGTCAACACCTCGGTCGGGAATACGGCCGCTGGCGGGTGCACTACAGCCCCAGCGCCCTGACCACCGAACCCGGGCACACGCTCTCCGGTCGGACCCTCGGGCACCGTGAACTGCCCCTGTGGGACGCCGTTGTAGCCGTTGATCAGCTCGGGGAAGTTGCCGCCGGCAAGGCGGTCACCTGCGATGTGTAGCGAGGCGTTGTTGAGGTCCTCTCCAGGCAGCCTTCGGAAGCGGAGCGGACCACGGCCCAAGCGCAAGCGAGTGAACGCCCGGTGCAGCTGCGCAATCTGAAGATCGGTCAGCACCGGGAACATGGCCACACCCTGAATGTCCGCGTCGAGCGCGTTGATGCCGGTGTATCGGCCGCCGACATATAAATCCTGCACACCCGCAGCTATGGCCACTGCCTGGTCACCCTCACCAATGAATGAACCGTCGCAGTAAAAGAGCGGCCTTGCGCCGTTCTGAATCGTCACTGCAAGGTCCTGGCACCCAGTGACTGTAGCAGCCAGGCTGCTCGTCACGTTGCTGACCACCACGATTCGATCAGGGCCGGTGAGAAAACGCCAAATCCAGTCCACTGTTCCCGAGCTGCGCTTTGCGATCAGATAAGAGTCGGTCGTAGGGGATTGCTCCAGGCCTACAGCTGACAGAAACAATGTGAACGCTGTGGCGTCCAGCTCGGGCGCGTCGGGAGTGAAGAAGGGGTCGCCGTTAGGTCGGTAGCCATAACCTCTCGAAGCCTTCCCAAAACCCTGGGACCAGCGCCATTCTGCTGTTCCGAAATTGGCGTCAACCCTGGTGTCACGATTGTATTGGTCAAGCGCCAGCAGGTGTCCCAGCAGCGGTACACGCAAGTAATACGGGAGCAAGCTCTGGGCGATTTCAATGAAGCTCATGGGATACCTGCTGTGCGCCGCATGATTTCAGCCAGCGCTTCGATCTCGGTTGGCGAAAGCTCCCAGTCAAACACCATAGGCACAATGATGTCGCCGCTGAAGTCGTTGAGACCAGCGCCCGACCCGATTTTTAGATCATCCCCAGTGTTGTACATGCGGACGTACGCACCAGAGTTGCTGTTGGCGTTGTCTACCTGCACGGGCGCGCCGCCACCAGGAGGCGTGACCCAAATACCCAGCGTCGGCGGATTGCCGCCGTCGCAGGTGAAGATGACCGTCTGGTCGATGCCCGGCCACAACACCTGGCTGGTCGTTCTCCGGCCGCGCCGCGCTGCGGCCGTGTTGTCGACCACACGCGCAATGACTTCGCCGTTGTTTGCGGCGTACATGTAGTACTCGCCGGCCGACAGGGCGCTGGCCTTCGCGATAATCGCGTAGTTGTTGCTCATGTCGGCCAGCCGCACGCGAGCTGCCAGCGAGAACGCCTCGTCGGCTGCGCCGGTCGTGAACGAGAAGTCGTCGTCGTCGCCACAGTTGATTTGGTCGCCACCGTCGAAGCTCCAGCCTCGCGGCTGGCGCAAGGTCGGAATCTCCGCGGCCGTGGCACCATCCGACCCCAGCAACACCTCGGTGACACCGGCCTTGCCCAGCGCCTCGGTCACCCACAGGCTGTCTGCCGTCCTGCGGTAGCCGAGCTGCCCAGGCAAGGTAATGATGGAGTTGTCCGCAGCCAGCTCTTGAATGCCCATCAGTAGCCTCCCTGTGCATGGAGGTCGGCAACAGACTCGGCGCTCAGCACTCTGTTGAACATCAGGAGCTGGCGCATGGTGGCGTCGGCCTCGCTGGCGTTCCAGCGGCCGATGGTCCAGCCCTGGTCGGGAGCGACGATGCGGCCGGAGTAGGTCGCAGAGCCCACCAGCGCGCCGTCCTTGTAGGTGACGAGATCGGTCTCGTCAGCGCCCGAGTCGTACTCAAAGGTTACGGCCGCCGAAAATTCGGTACCGAGCGCGATGGCGAACGCCGAGCCGTCTCGGGCCGAGCCGCCGATGGGCGCCACGAACTTGAGCTGCGGCCCCTCAATCACCAGCTCGGTGCGCCACTCGTCTCCGTCGCCTACGGACGAGGAGGTGCCAAAGAGCCGCATCAGCCCACTGATTCCGACGGGCGTGGCGCGGAAGAAGATGGTGCCGTCTCCGAACCCGAGCGGCCACTGGGTCGCGGGATAGGTGATGTAGTTGTCGGCGTCGAGCGTGACCACACCTGGTACCGAGAACAGGTCTCCGTCGCTCGTGAGCGTCGGACCACGCTGCCGCTGCACCAGATAGCTGTTGATGAAGTCCTCGTGGAAGACGAGTCCCTGGACGTTGGTGAGCGCCGTTGACTTCGCCGCGCCCGAAATGTCCGAGCAGCCGCCGCCGCCTGGGCCGACATACTGACTCGGTTCCGGCGGCGCCGCCGATCCCACCCAGCCCACCAGCTCGACGTCCATGTCATCGGGCGTGCCCGAGGCGCCACACTTCCACTCAATAACGCCGTCAGCGTCGGTCTCGCAGATGAGGAACGAGTGGTCGTCGTTGTCGATCTGCAGGCAGAAAGCGCCCTCCACCTGCCCGAACACCGAGATCAAGTACTCCTGGCTGTCGCCCTTCGGCCGCGTCGCGCACCGCACCCACCCGGGGTCCACCTCGTGGTGGAACTTGAGCAGCACCAGGCAGCGCCCAGAGAGTCCCGTGGCGCCGTCAGGCCCCGTGGTGAGGTCCAATTCAGCCCAGTCGGCTGACGGCGGCTCAGCGGCCGCAAAGACGCGCGCGTTCGTGGGCGTCTGCATGGCGGCATAGGCCATCATGTCGAGGTCACCCTCGGGGCCGGCCGTCTGGCTGCGATAGTCGAACGTCCCCGTGGCGTCGGTCATCATCGTCACGAGAGAGTAGATGTTGTTGGTCGAGTAGCCGCCCTGAGCTACGCCGCCGATGTTCGAGTACGGCGAAAGGCAGTCATCGCCCTCGTCGCCCGGCCGCAGCGCAAACGGCGTGGCCGAGGCCCCGCCCGTGCGATGGTACCGCATGATGCAGAAGGTCGCGGCCGCGCCGACGATGGCGCTCACGTCCTTGGCCGTCCAACCGGCTGGCCAGGCGCCGGTCACGAGGTTGGTGTTGTCGGTGTCGACGTCGAGCCAACCGATCAGGTAGACCGTAGCCGTGCCCGAATACTGCGACCGCCACTGCGCGACGCCCGAGCTGTCGGTCAAGGTCGCGAGCGCGATGGACTCCGAGTCGGAGTGGTCGCACTTGCCGCGCGTCGTGCCGTGCGAGCACTGCACCTGCGTGTCGTAGTACTCGTGCCCCGCGGCGTCCTCGTCCTTGCCGCGCATGACGTTGATGGCGTCAGAGCCCGAGGTGTACTTGATCGCGAAGAGCGCAAACACCACGTTCGAGCCCACCTTGGCCGAGATGTCGATGTCGGTCCACGAGGTGGGGCTCGCCGCCGGCCCGAAGACCGGGGTGGTGTAGGCGTCGTCGTTGTGGTTCCAGGTCACGCGCTATACCTCGATGACCTTGGCCTCACCTTTGGGCTTGGCGACCTCAGTCGCCGAGAAGTCCCAGCCCGCCTCGCGCGCAGCAATCTCCTCGCGCACCAGCGCCACCACCTCGCGCCGCCTCAGGCTCTTGGCGCACTCGGGGCCGCGCAGGTTGCGGTTGCCGAGCTTGGCGGCCGCGATGGCATCGTCGCGCTCCTCGGCGACGGTGACGTCGAGGTGGTCGCCACCTCCACTGCCGGCCGCGAGCCCCTGGGTCTGGACAGTGTGGCCGCAGACCAGATTGCAGAGCTGCTCGACGGTGAGCGCCTCGGAGCTGGTCGCGTCTCGGATAAGCGCTCGCACCGCGTCCTTGTCGCGGTGCGGGTTTTCTCCGGGGGCGGGCGGCTTGGCCTCTGTATACCCCTCGGGGTAGAGCACGTCTTTTTTCCTCGGCATCGTATCTCCTAGTCCACCCAAATAATGGACACATCACACTGACTGTTGGCGTCATCTGTGCCATTGACCATGCGAGTCACGATAGCATCGTTGGCGCTCATTCTGCGCTCGCGCACGAACGGCTGATGCGCAAAGGAGCGCGCGGTCTGAGCGCTGAAGTCCATGTCACTGGAATGATACTGGTTCTCGTCGCGCCAGCACAGATACATTTCCTCGCCGCCAGGGTCGTTCGTGGTGTGGTCCCAGTGCAGCCCGAGCCGGCCCGAGTTTTCAGTCTGCCGGGCGATCGTGATGACGTTGCCGGCGATGTTCGTGATTTTGACGATCTCTCCGTCTGGGACGTACCCGGTCGAGCGTATCCACACGAGGTCGTTGGTCTCATACGGGGAGGCGTCATCGACAGTGAGCACCGTCTGGTTTTCGTCCCAGTTGTTGCCGCCGTTGCGCACAGCCTTGGTGATCGCCACACAGCGGTAGAAGAAAAACCGCTGGTCATCGTTGGTCGTCGTCGCGAAAAAGTTCACTCCCTTGAACCGATAACCCGTCGTAACAGTATCGGGCGGCAGGATCATCGCCACGTCGCCGTAGTAGTCCTTCGTTGTGTCGGCGCCAGTCTCGTCGTTGATCTCGCTCTGCACCGTAACGGTGTCACCAGCTGTGCCCTCACCGTCAGGAGAGGGGTAGGTGTGCTCGTGACGTTCCTTGGTGTCGTGATACTCCAGGTCGAGGAACGTGTTGATGCCGTTGTCGATCGGATGACCGTCGCCGGCCCCGCTCTCGCACCGGCAGCAGATGGTGTTCGAGACACCTAGGTCGAGCTGGAAGCCGGCCGTCTCGTGGCCGCCCGAGCCGCACGCGCGCAGCCGGGTCTTGTCGCAGCTGTTGGTGACCCAAAACCCGATGCTGCTGTCGCCAGGGTCGCCACCGGTGCAGCAAACTTCGAGCAAGTTCTTGTCACCCTGAATTTTGAATGCGGCAACGAGCGGCGAGCTGCACCGGCAATGGTCGAGCACGCAGCCGTCGCCCTGAATGTCGAAGCCGAGGTCGGCTGTTGAGGCCGCTGGCACCCGCGCACTCCAGAGGTAGTTGAAGTTGCCGGTGATGGTGACGCCCGCTTGCCCGGCAACGGCGTTGATGCGCAGCGCCCCGTATGGGGCGTAGATCTTGTTGTAGTTGCCGCTGATGGTCAGGCCGTCACTTGCGGCCGGCGGCACGATGATGGTCCCCAGCTCGAACTGAACCGCGATCGAGTTGAGCGCGATGGTTACCGCCTCGTTGTAGGTGTTTGCTCCAACCACGAGCATGTCTCCGGCAGACATCTGCGCCAGCGCGTAGGTGAGTGTCGCAAACGCCTGGTCGGGCTCCTGGCCATCGTTGCTGTTGTTGCCAGATGCGTTGACGTACCAGATGCGCCCTGGGTGCTTGGCAATCCGGTCAACGTTGACGCTAAGCTCGCCGATGCCTGGCTGAGTCATGACTTCCTACCCATAAACCTGCTTGTAGTACAGGTCGAAAATCACGCCCGAGGCCCCGGCTCCAGCTCCGTTGAAGTAGGCGAGCTTCGCTCGAATTCGCGAGCTTGCCGGGATCGGGTCTCCCGCCGGAGCCCCCGTGATGATTTCGTTGGTGTCGTAGTAGACGTTGATGGCCGGATCGATCCAGAACTTCCAATCGCCGCAGTTGATGTCGGAAGCTCCGTAGTAGAGCTGCAGCTGGTGCAGCCCGGCCTGCGCTGCAATGTTGTCGTAGGCCCGAATGCCGACGATGTAGAACGGGTTGGTGATCGTCCCGGCAGCGATCAGCGTTGCGAACGCGCCGAAGCCCCAGTTGGTGGCCGGCGAGGTCACGGGACCGGCCGGTGCACCATTTGAAGGCTCGACCTGAAGCTGCCCGAGCACCCCGAGCGCTACACGTTGCGAATAAATTCCCTCTGCTGGTTCCGTCATGCCAACCGCCTTTAGTGCGCCCGGAACCGCGCCGAGGCGTTGAAAACGTTGGTGGCGTTCGGCGGCGTGAAGGCCAGCCGAATGTACCGAAACTCGCAGCGGTCGCTCCAGGTGATCCCGAAGTACACCGTCGCGGCGTCGGGCTCGGTGTAGTGCCCCGCGGCCGTGAACCCGTTCGAGCCCTGCGTGACGTCCACCAGCGTTCGCGTCGCGATGACCCAGTTGGTGCCGTCGTTCGAGACCTCGATGTCAAACTCGCCATCGCGCACCCCGACGATGATGCCGAAGAGGTCGCGCGAGCCGATCTCGAAGCCGGCGTCGGACGGGTAGTTCGTCCGCGCGGCCGCCTGGTCGGTCACATCCGCGAGTTGCTGGGCGGCCGCGTCGTAGTCGTCCGAGATGAGGTTCTGGTTCTCGACCTTGGCCGCGTCGGTCAGCGGGTTGTACTCGCGGCCGCGAGTCCGCACGTAGCGCTCCAGGTCGGTGATGAGCTTCGCCATGTCCCCGTCGTCGACGGAGTCGGCAAGCGGGTTCTGCGAGGCCACGGCGCCGAGCTTGAGCGGATAAAGCAGCGACTCGGCCGCGTCGTCGGCCACGTCGCCGCCTACTGCCAGGCAGCCGTTGATGCCAGGCGTCGTAAGCGCCTGGCTGTTGAGCATCTGCAGATCGATGGCGGGTCGACCTTTGATGTCGGTCAGAATGCGCGCTGCGTCGCCGTCGTCCACGTCTCCTGGGTTCTGGACATAGACGCCACCCACCTGGACGGGGTCGCCCTCTGCGGCCGCGTCATGGGCCGCGAGGCCCCCGACGCCAAGGGCGCCCGCGATGCCGCCCTCTTCGACGGCCGTGCCAGCCACCTGGATGATGTTGACGTCCATCGGCGCGCCGGCTGCGGCCACGACTTCGAGGCGGCCCTGCGCGTCACAGCGGATGGCGCGGGTGTTGGCGCCGACGAGCTGCTGTACAATCGAGGCAACGAGTGGAGTGGAAAAGTGCTCTCCAGCCATAGGGATGACTCCCTAGACAGCACTTCACCAGGCGCCTCTAGTCTACGCGACTATGTAGTGTCATTTCAAGTAGACGCGATAATTCGAGCGAAGTCGAAGCGGGTCAGCACGGTCTCCCAGCCCCAGCGCGCGGTAAGCTCCGCGGCGTGAGTCTCGGCGGCGTGCCGGAGATTGGCGAGCTTTTCGAGGCCCGAGCCGAGCGCAGCCTCGACCGCCTGGACCGTGACGCGCGGGGCGCGGCCGCCGCCGCAGGCCGCCAGCTCCCCGTGGAAGACGGGCTCCAGCCCGGGCGTGTCCTCGTCCATAAACATGGCATGACCCGTGCACGTGGTGGCCACGACCGGACGCCCGAGACAGAGCGCTTCGAGCGGCATCAGCCCGAAGCCCTCCCCGCGCGACGGCGCCACCAGGAGGTCAGTCGAAGCGTAGAGCGCGGCCATCTCCGCGGGGTTCCGCGGCGGCGCCTTCACTACCTCGGCGCGCGGCGTGCGCTTGATGGCCGCCTCGATGGCCGGGTTGTCGGTGTGCACGAACAGCCAGCCGCGCGGGTCCAGGTTCTTCCAGGCCTCGATGACCTCCAGCGAGCCCTTGCGCGAGGGGTCGATCTCGGCCGAGCAGAAGTGCCGCACAGCTGGGCCGCCTTCGGGGACGTGGAAGGCGTAGCTCTGGTGGCTCTTGCCCAGGCTCACGCCGTGGGGCACGACCTGGATCGGCGTCGTGACGCCCGAGGCCTCGAAGGCCGACTTGCACCACAGGCTCGGGGTGAGGACGAGGTCCTCCTGGTTCATGTAGTGGACCCACACCGGCGGCACGCGGTCGCAGTCACAGACGTGGTAGCCGACAACGCGCTCGTGGCGCGGGATGGCGCCGGCCCAGGTCGGAAACGCGAAGAGCAGGCTCGTGCCCGGCTCCTGCGGCAGCGCGGGCTGACCGCCGAGCTGCTGGTGGAGCGCCCGCTGCCTGATGCCCTCGCGCACGGCCTCGTCGACGACCTCGACCGTCATGCCCGCCGGCATGTCGTAGGCCCCCTGCGGCCGCAAGTCGCAGAGCACGAGCTTGCTGTAGCGCGGCTGCAGGTACGACGCGAGCGCCTTCGACACCGTCGCGTAGCTCGACCACCCGGTGAAGTGTCCGTAAAACGTCAGCTCGCTCGCGTTCATAGGCCGTCCTCCGCGGGGTCGTGCATGACGGTGTAGTCGGTCATGCCTTCGGGGTTGACGGGGCCGAGGTCTTCGCCAGCCATGCGCGCCTGGCAGCGCGCCTGGTTGCCCGGGCCGAAGACAAACTTGTGCGGGTCGGGCTCGTGGGGTTGGTGAGCCGAGATCGCCTCAGGAGAGACGGCCTTCTTGAGGCCCGCGCGCTCCAGCCGCCAGCACAGGTCGATGTCCTCCGAGCCCCAGCCCTGGTAGGCCTCGTCGAAGCCGTGGACGCCAAGGAGCGCCGGCCGCGGTGCCAGCAAGCAGCCGCTCGCGTACCGGAAGTTGTCGGTGCGCTCCTCCTGACAGACGGGGATGACGAGGTCGAACTTGCCCTTGAAGAACAGGTACTCCAGCGAATCGATGTATCTCGGGCAGGGAACGAGGTCCAGGTCGAGGAACACCACCAGCTCGCCCGTGGCCGCCTGCAGCCCGGCGTTCTTGCAGGCCCCGATGGACCAGCTCGCCGACTCGGGCTTCGGGCAGGAGACGAGCTTGAGCTTCTCAACCTGGCAGAACTGGAGCAGCTCCTCGAAGACGCCAGCGTCGCTCTGCTGGTCCGAGACGATGATCTCGTCCACGGCGCGTAGCTGCGGCCGCAGCGCCGCCAGGAGCCGCGGGAAGTGCTCGGCGCCCCGGTTGCGGTGGGGAATGACCACCGAGATGTGGCTCTCGTGCGCGGCCAGCTCGTCGCGGCGGTAGCAGTAGACGGGCTCGACGAGCGGCGGCACGGTCTCCACCCGCTCGAACTGCTCCGACGCGCTCATCTCGGGCAGCTCGGGGTCGGTGCTCTCGGGCGGCTCAGCGGCCTTCACCGGCACCGGGGTGTCAGTATCGCCCGCGACGATGGCCGTGAGGCGCTCCAGCATGTGGCGCCCCACCACGTCCGCGTCGTGGGCGGTGCGGCGGATCTCCCTGTCCGCGGCGACGTCGCCGTCGACCGTGGCCGCCACCAGCTCGCTGATCTTGCGCTCGCCATCGAGCACGAGCACGGGCGTGCCGGCGACCTGGGCGTCAAAGGCCCACGGGTCGAGGTCGGGGCGCGGCCGCCCCATCACGAGCGCGTCGCCGGCCAGCGCGAGCCCGCGCCAGTAGTGGCCGTTTTTGGCGAGGTCGGTGTTCCAGGTGATCGCCGGCCACGTTGGCTGGAGCCCAGTCGGGAGCGGACAGTCGGGGCACTCCAGGTGCAGGAGTGTCTTGTCCTCGGGCGTGTACTCCAGGCGGTAGCAGTCGACCACCGCCTCCAGCTCGCGCCAGGTGCCCACGGCGTAGAAAATGAGGTTCCAGGGGTGCGCCCCTGGCATCGGCATCCTGTCCCACAGTGCCCGGTAAAAGGGCAGGAGCATCCCGCGAGCGTTGACGCCGGCCTCGCGGAGCATGTGGCCCGCGCGGGCCGTCGCCCAGTGCGGCGTCCACACCTCGTCGTACTGGCTGAGCCCGTCAATGAGCTGCGCGGTAGGACGCTGGCCCTCCAGGTCGACGAGCGCCACGTTGCGGGCCTTGCCCACCATGTCGGCCTCGAAGATGCGCTCGGCCGCCTGCTGGGCGGTGCCGGCAAAGAGCACCACCTCGGGCGGGTCGCCCATCCCGAACCGGGTCATGATCGGCCGGAAGTCGGCCTCCACGTTGTCGGGCGAGACCCCGGTCCTGAGGATCGGCAGGTAGCGCGCCTCGTTGCAGTGCGCCATCAGCGCGTAGATGTAGCCTCGCGCCGTCGAGGCCCACCAGGACTTTGCCAGCGGATCGGAGATACACAGGACGTTCATCGCGTCCCCCCTTTCATGCTCTGTGAATGACGTTCTCGGTGATGCGGAAGGTGTAGCCGCAGATAGTCTTGCCGATCTCATGCGAGCACTGCAGCGGCTCCTCGATGGTGACCATGGCGCACTGCCACACCGGCGTCGCGTCGTGGAGGTGCATCAGCGGCCGCGGTTTGTTGAAGTAGCCGACGCGGATCGTCTTCTTGGTGCCGGGTATCCGGTTCCACTCCCCACAGCGCGGACAGCAGACCTCCAGCTCCAGCAGCTCGGGCTTGGTGCCCTTGGACTCCCGGAAGAGGTCGTCGTGAAGGTCGGCGTCGACCATCTTTGCATCGACCATGCCATCTTTGACGCCCAGGTAGACCGGCGTGCCCGAGAAGTGGCCCAGGTTGGGGCTCGTGACCATGGCCCCCTTCGAGCCGCCCGGGTGCCGGCAGACTTGCCAGCGGTTCCTCAGTGCTTGATTAGGCATCCTGGCCTCCCTTCGCGAGCCGCTTCGCCTCCTCGTAGGCGGCGTTGAGCCCGGCCCAGAGCATCTTGTCCTGCTCGGTGCCCGCGCAGGCGTCGGCGTGGAGCTTGCCCGCCTGGCGCCGGTAGGCCTTGTTGATGGCCGACAGGTCCCGAGTGGGCTGAATGTGGAGAGAGTCCCACGGCCAGGTGGGCTCGGGCAGCTCCTCCTCCTGCTCGACGATGACGCCGTCGTGCTGGACGCCGGCACAGTCGGCACAGATGCTCCGCAGCATCCCGACGTTGAAAAAGCCGTGCTCGTGACAGGAGCAACGGCCGCAGTGCATGCAAGGGATGGGGGCGTAGGAGGTCTCACCGCAGATGCCGCACAGCGGCTTGACTGACTCGATGAGCTGCGCTCCCTCTTCCCGAACGAATTCTACCAGTGCGTCGAGGAGCGACGGCTTTCCACCAGGCATGGCCTCGAAGCTACCACATTCAACGCGCACAAAAAAGCCCCCGACCGTGGGGGGGGACACGGCCGGGGGCGACCTGGCCTAGCAGTCCAGGGGGGGCCAACCGAAGGATATGCCACCGTTTCCTCGCCCGTCAAGGGCACTGTCCGAAAAAAACCGCCTGGCCCCTGTCCGATCCGGGGCGCTCGGGACGTCATTCCTGGCAGGAGGCAACGCATGGGAGAAAGGCTACCGCGAGGCTGCGACCCAAACGACAAGCACATCTTCGTGTTCGGAGGAGAACAGTTCACCGTCTACCGCTTCACCTACCCCGAGGCGCCGCCCGACGTGCCCATGATGCTCCTCGGCATCAGCTCGCACGATCACATCGTCATGGCCGCAAACGACGCCATGCTCGCGCTCCCCACCAAGCTCATCAAGGCGGCAGTGGCGCACGAGGCAGGGCACGTCGAGGCGGGGCACCTCGAAACGGCTGATGGCCGCCTGCTGTCCGAAGAGGTCGAGGCCGACCTGTTCGCGGCCTCGGTCGTCGGCGTCAAGTCCATCCGCAAGCTCCTGCAGCTGAGCCGCGACCGGGTCGCGCCCTACGACGCGGCCGGCGTGGCGCCCGAGGGTTGCCTGGAGGAGCTGGACGACCGCCTGGCGGCCCTGGCTAGCGTTTGCGGATGAGCCCGAAGTAGACGCCCGTCCCGAGAAGCGCGAGCGACCCGAGCACGATGCCACCGATCTTGAGCCGGCGGCGCAGCACGAGCGGCGCGACGGCCGCCTCGGCCCGAGCCCGAGCTGCAGCCTCGGCTCGCGCGAGGGCGCCACCGACCTCGGTGCGCTCGGTAGCCCGCTGCGCTCCACGGCGCTGCTCGCGCACCTCGCGCTGGCGGGCCAGCTCGGCCTCACGCTCGGCGCGCTCCAGCTCGTACTGGTCCTGGCGCAGCTTTTGCCAGGCTCGCTTGAACTGACCCTCTTCGCTCTCGACGAACCTGTCGCGGCCGTCGCGGTAGGCGGCGGTGTAGGCGAAGAACACCGCCGTCGCGTCCGACCACCTGGAGTACTCGACGGCCGAGCGGGCGAGCTGGTCGATCTCGTCCTTGGTCAGCGGCCGGTTGCGCTGCTCGCGCGCCATCCTCTGGGCAGCCTCGCGGTCCTTCTTGTTCTGGACCGCGGGCACCGCGATGGCGACCACCGTACCGACGACGCCCACCACCGCCGAGACCACGGCCGCGACGACGCAAAAGTCAGGTCCCTGAGCGACCCCGAGGCGCATGAGCTGGTCGAGGGTGTACTCGCGCATCGCGAGCAGCATGCCTCGGTACATTGCCTCGTGCGGGTGGACGCCCTCGTCGATCCACTCGCTCACCTGCTTGTGGATCGCCACCTCGTCGGTGGGGACGCGCTCGCGGATGGCCCACTCGACGAATTCTGCCGGCAGGTGCGTCTCGCGCAGCCGGTACCGGGCCTCGGCCTGGTTGTAGCTTGCCCACATCGGCGGCCGCAGCAGCCGAATGGCCTGCTTGTAGGCGTCAGCTCGGGTGGCCGGCGACACCGGGCGTGAGAGCAGCGTCGTGACCGCGTTGCGGGCCTCGCGCTTGGCGTAGTCGGAAAGCAAGAACCGGAAGAGGAACGCGCGCCGCGACTTGAGCGTGGCCTTGGTCGCCAGGTTGAGGGCGGCCGCGGGTTCGAGCCCCCGGCCTTCGAGCAGCTGGGCCAGGTACTGAATGCGCTGATCGGTCGCCGGGTCGATGGCGTCCATGACCTCGTGGTAGGCCACGGCGCGCTCGCCGCGGGGCAGCTCCTTCACCCGACTGGTGAGCTGGTCGACAAAGTCGTCGATCGAGCGGCTCCCCTTGCGCATCGCGCGCCAGTCGAGCAGCGTCGGCGAGGTGAGCGTGTTGCGCCCCGTCGCGGTCAGGTCGAATGCCTCCGGTGCGTACCTCATCGCCGTCGCCTCCACCACCAGATGCCTACGGCCAGCCCCACCACCCCCAGCGCCGCGCCTGCCGTGGCTATCGGATGCTCGGCGATGACTGACACCCCCGGAGCCTCCGCGGCCGCAGGAGCGCTGCTAGAGCCGCTCGCAGCCATGATGTCCTCGACCATGGCGAGGCGTTCCAGCATCAGGGTGCGCTCGTCAGCTCGCGCCCCAGCTGCAGCTGTAGCTCGGGCCGTCCGCGCCGTGGCCATCGCCTTGGCGTCGGCCTGCTGCGCCTCGCCCACGTAGCTCACCGCTTCGAGCACCGCCTCCTTGAACCTCGCCCACTCTGTGTCGGTGACGCCGGGGGGCGGCTGGTCGTACTGCAAGAGAAGCTGGACATCGGCCCGCGCGAGCACGCCGCGAAGCACCAGGCGCTGCTCGGCCTTTCGCGCCTCGGAGTAGCTGCGGCTCATGCCGCCGTCCCGCGTCGGCTGTGGCGGCCGCAGGACCCGGTTGCCGATGTTGAGCTTGCGGAAGGCGTCGATGAACGCCTGGGTGCCCTCCGAGCTGCGCGCGACGGCGCGCTCCTGCAGCTCCTCGGGGTGATCCAGCTCCCACATGGCCTCGGTCGCCGTCATGCTCCCGCGGCGCACCCGCGAGGCGTAGGAGACCATGGCCTCCAGGGCGGCGACCAGGCTGCCGTTGCGCGCTTTGTCCTTGAGGTGTGAGCGGCTCTTGGCTTCCCAGTGCTCCAGCTGCTTGCGGGAGAGGGAGCGGCCGCCGTGTTGCTCGCGGTGACGCAGGTCCTTCAGCTCGTCCATGATCCGCTTGATGCGGTAACGAGCCCGGCTTCTCCAGGTGTACTCCGTCACCGGAGCCCCCTACTTCTTCGAGAGAGCCACCGCTGCGGCGATGCCGCCACCGACGACGACCAGCGCTCCGAGCCCGAGCAGGATGGTGTTGGTGGACAGGCCCCCACCGGACGGCTCCAAAAGCGGCGGCAACCCCGGCTCCTCGGCCGGCAGCCCGCTCTCGGCGCGGCGGCGCGCTTGCTCGCGCTCGAACGCGGCCTGACGCTCGGCTTCCCGCTGCCGGCGCAGAGCCTGAGAGCGTTCCCACTCGGATTGCGCCATCCGCGCCTCCTCGGCGCGCCGGGCTGCCTGACGTTCGTACTCGGCCTGGCGCGAGGTGGTCACGGCGCCAGCGATGGTGGTCGCGAGCCCGGTGGCCGCTGAGGTCGCCGAGGTGATGATGCCAGCGACGTCGACGGTACCCATGCCGCCGCCGTAGAGCCCCTCCACAACGAAATCGCCGAGTGCCGCGGGGACTCCGGCGAGCCCGTGGCCAGCGCGGCGATGATAGAGCGCGATGTACTCCTCGACCAGCGCGGCGTAGAGCGCCCGGTCGGCCGAGAAGCCGTCGTGCATCTTGCGCAGCGTGAGTGACGAGACGCGGCCGGCCATGCCCATCGAGACCCGGTTGAGGATCGTGCGCAGTGCCTCGGCGCGCTTTTTCGGCGGCAAAGCTCGGACCCGACGCACCACGTAGGTTGCCAGCGCTGCTGCCCACTGATTGACGTTCATGACTCCTCCTCGGGTTCGGCCTCGTCCTCCACTTCGAGGACATCGACCTCTTCCTCCTCCTCGGGCTCGGACTGGGCAGCGAGCTTGCGGGAGCGATTCAACGAAACCAGACCATAGACGGCCAGGCCACCGACGAGCACCCCGGCCGCGCCAGCGGCCCACCGCTTCCAGCCGCCGCCGCCGATGCCGAGCGCCTTCTGGATACGGACCTCGGTGTTGGCCAGCGCGTCGTAGGTGCTGGTGAGCTTCCAGGCCCCGCCGGCAATGGCGGCAAGCGCCAGCGGCTCGGTGACGCCGAACGCCGCGAGCCCGGCGCCATCGGGCGGCCCCAGCTCCAGCTCGCCCTGCGTCGGCTTGCGCTGATACAGCAGCCCGAGCAGATCGCCGAGGTCCACGGCCGCCTGCTCGTTGAGCGCCTTGTCGCGCAGCTCCATGACCTTGGCCGACACCTCGCCCGGCACGTTGCCGTCAGCGGCAGCGGTGGCGGCCTGATTGATGGCAGCGTTTGTGGCAAGGCGCACGTTGGTAAAGCGCTGCCACGCCGCACGCAGCGCGGTCAGGTTGGCCTCGGCCTCGGCCTTGGCCTTGCCCGGGTCGATCAGCGCCTGGGGTTCCCCCATCATTCAATCGCCTCCCGCAGCTCGTTCCAGAACTGCGCCGACATCCAGCGGCCCTCGATCGTTGCTGAGACAAGCGACCCAGCAGGTGGCGCCGGGATGTTTGGCGCCGCGCCGGCTATGTTGTGATAGACCTCGAACAGCGAGCCCTCCTGCACGATGAGGTGCATGTTCAAGGTCCCGCCGCTCTCGAAGACATTGCGATTGACGCACTTGAAGCCCCAGTTACCGAGGTTGACGGCCGCGTACTGCCAGAACTGGTCCAAGGGGTTGTGGCCGTTGACCGCAACCTGAAACCCCTCGGAGATCCAGCCGTAGCCCTCCGGAGCTGCCATGTAAACGCCCGGGTTGACCGTGGCGAGCATGTACGCAAAGCGCATCGAGGTGATGTCGAGCACCATGTTGCGCGGCACGGCGATCTGACCGACCAGCGTGCGTGCGGCTGCTGCCTGCAGGCCCGCGTTGAATTCCCGGTGCAGGAACGTGACGTTGCGGCCTGGGAGGTTGTCCCAGAAGCCCTTGCTCTTGAGCACGAGCTGCGCACCCTTCAGGATGCCGCCGCCAGTCCCCTTGGGGGAGCCCCCCACCGGCATGACGCCGCCTGGCGGGCATTTGTTGTCCAAGCAGTCCATGCTACTGCTTCAGCGTATCGAGGCACTGCACGCCTTCGAGGACGATCTGCAGCACGCCGGTTTGCTCCGCAGCCCGCGTGGGCGTGACCTGGAACTGGACCGTGGTGGCCGGCCCGAACGCGTCGCCGCCCGGCACGTAGCCGTCGCGGTCGGTGCGGTAGAGCAAGTCACCGGGCAGCGCGAAGTTCTGCCGGTTGCGGCCGCCGCGCTGCTCCTGGTACTCCCAGAGGAAATCGAAGATTTCGATGGGCTCGGCGAGCGCGTTCGCCGTCGACGCCACGATGGCTGGGTGACCGGAGCTGCAGCCCCGGAACCGGCCGATGTCGTTGCCCGCCGTGACCCGGTAGGTCGCCCAGATGCGGTCCAAGAAGAACCAGCCGTCCTGGTCGATGTTCACGGTGCCCGGCACCCGAGCGGTGTCGCCCTGCGCGATGTTCCACAGGATCGAGTAGAACCGCGGGACCGACCACTCGGCCTGGCGAATCATCTTCTCGCGGAACGTGGGGCTCGGCGCACAGGCGATGAGCTTCTCCAGCGCCGCCATGCGCACGAGCAGATCCTGGGGCTTGCCGAACGCCTTGATGATGTTCAGCAGCTTGCCCTGGTTCTCTTTGAGCTTGCGGATCTCGTAGGCGAGGTCGTTGAGGTTCATGGCTGGTGCCCTCCTTGGGGCAGGCCTCCTCGGCAGGAGACCCTCCCCCCCGAGCGTGCCCGGGGGGGGTGGCAATCGTTACTGTCGTACCCTCGAACAGCTATCTGGCGGATAGCTGGTCTAGAGGATATCGCGGACGTGCAGACCGTCGATGAAGAAGCCCACGTTGACTTCGCCAGCGCTCTGGGCGGCCATGTTGGTGGCCCAGTTGTTGGCTCCGAGTGCCTGGATGTAGCACTGGACGAAGAAGTTCTGGCGGGCCGGCAGTGCGATGCTTCGGGCCAACTTCATCAAACTCGACTGCGAAGGAGTTCCGTTGTTGAAGTAGACCGTAGTGTCGTTGCCGACATCGCCATGCAGACCACCGCCGAGGGGCAGATACGGCGTGGGCGCGAGGAAGGCCTGCTTGCCCGCAACCTGCAGCTCCCAGAAGAGCTGCGTCGACGCCTGGTGGTACATGATGAAGTCGTTCAACGTCGCGGCTTGATTGGAGAAACCGTTGAAATACAGCCACACACGCATCGCGAGGATGCGGTACGTCTGATCGCTCGGGAAGCTCCCGCCGTCTTCCATGTTGGTCACGGCGATGTTGCCGACACCGGCCGTGGTGAACATGCGGATGTTTCCGCCTGCCAACGCCGCCGCAGTACGGGGAGTGGTATTCCCCGTGGTACCGCGAATCAGTGTATCCCAAAATGGCTGGTGCCTTTTCTCGCGAGCGCCTCTGATCTTGGGCATTTTCTCTGCCTCCGTTTCTCTGACACGTCTCAGCGCCGCTGTTTTTGTTTCCCCTTGCGGGGTGCCCAGGTGCGCGTCCTGGGGGCGCTGAGACCAAGCGCAGCTTGAACTGTGTTTTGTTCCGCTATTTCTAGCCGAACAGCGTCCCCTGGAACATGCCGCCGCCCTTGCCGGCCTCGACGTCCGCGACCTCTTCGAGGGTCGGGCGCCGCGGTGCGGGCTGCATCCCGGTGACCATCATCGGTGCACCGTCCACGGGATCGTTGAACACCCGCTGACGCCGGGCGACCGGCATCGACGGCAGCGGCACGGGGCCGGCGACCGCCTTGTAGGCCTCGCGGAAGGCGAGCCGGAAGGGGGTGCTCGGGGTCACGCCCAGCTTGGCCTTGACGGCCTCGTAGACCTGGGCGGTGCGGTTGGGCTCGGCGATGGAGCGGAAGCGCGCGTAGCACTCGCCCACGGCCGCCTTGAGCGTCGCCGCGTTGATGGCCAGGCCGCCAGGCAGGGCGCCTCGGCGCTGGCCCACGATGGCCTCGGCACCGAAGATGCCGCCGCCGGTGATCGGCATGTAGCGATGGGTCATGTAGTCCTCCCGCCGCGCGGCCTTGGCCGCGGTGAGGTCGCCGGTGGCCGCGTCTGCGACGTCGAGCACATCCAGCTCCTCGGGCTCGCTGATGACGGAGTCGCCCATCCCCTGGTCAAAGATGGAGACCTCGGTGCCGCCGTCGAGCGCCTCGACCTCGACCCCGTCGCTGAGCCCAGCCTCCTGCAGGTAGAAGTCGATCTCGTCGTCGCCGGGACCGGCCATGGCCTCGTAGACCTCGACGCCGCCGTCACCGGCCATGGCCTCGTAGATCTCGACACCGGAGAGCGGGTCGTCGTCGTCGGTGGCGAAGTACTCGGAGAGATCCTCCTCGACGTACTCGCCCATCGGCTCGGCGAAGTACTCGCCCATCGGCTCGGCGAAGTACTCGCCCATCGGCTCGGCGATGTACTCGCCCATGTCCTGGGCCTCCAAGACCGACATGGCCGTGTCATCGTCGAGCACGGCGCCCGAGAGCGCGGCCTCGTACACGTCCAGGTTGGCCCCGAGCCCCGGGTCGGGCGCGCCGACGTAGGACTGGACCGTGGCGGGCGCGTACCGGTTGAGGACCATCTCCACAATGGAGAGACCCACACCCGCGAGCGCCGGCCCCTGGTACTCCTTGAGCCCCTTCACCTTCTGGCCGGCGATGTAGACGCCGACACCGGCGAGCAGGTGCGCAATAAGCGGGGTGTACGGCTGGACGCTCACCGGCACGAACGTGGCCCGGGAGGCCAGGTTGGCGGCGAGTCTCGAACCGAAGAACCCGACTGCCGTGCCTGCGAGCGGCTTGACCGTCCGCATCACGACGTCCTTGGTGGTGTCCCAGTAGCCCATGGGGCCGTTGCGGACGAAGCGCCCGCTGGGTCCGCGCTTCATGCCCTTCCAGAGGCTCGCTTTGCGGCGGCCCCGGCGGGGGTTTTTGCGCTTGCCCTTCTTCCGCTTCGGCGCGGCCTTCTTCGCCGCCATCGAGCGGTCGTAAGAGGCCTTGCTGATGAAGCGGCCGCCGCGCATGTAGCGGTAGCCCGTGGGCGTCGAGACGCGCTTCAGCTTCTTCGAGCTGGAGCCCGACTTCGTGCTCTTGCGCTTGGGCGCCTTGCGGCCGCCCTTGGGCAGGAAGCGCCCGTCAGCTCCGCGCCGCGGGTTGCGGCGCCCCTTGGCCCGCTTCCGCTTGGGCTTGCGGCCCTTGTTGCGGTAGTAGGCGTCGTAGCCCGGCACGTGATACCAGCCGGGCGCCCGGCGACCCTTCACCTTTTTGCGGTAGGGGTCGGGCTGGATGAGCCCCTTCTTGCGGCTCTTCGACTTGAGCGCGGGAGCTTTGCGCTTTTTCTGCGCAGCGGTGAGCTTGCCGCGGGGATACTTGCCCCGGCCGACGCCCGTCGACTTCTTCCGCTTGGGAGCAGCCTTTTTGGTCGTCTTGGCCTTGAGCCCCTTGGCCTTGCGATACTTCGCCTCGGTCGTGAGCTTGCCCTTCACGTAGTGCATCTTGCGACCGGTCTTGGTCGTGACGACCTTGGTGGCCGGCGGTGCCTTCTTGGCTTTCGCCTTTTTCTTGGTGCCGTTCTTGCGAGCACCGCTCTTGATGAAACGTCCGAGCTTGTTGCGCCGAGGCATGCTCCCTCCTGTTGGGTTTTTGCGAGTCCGCCTTTTCTTCGCAGGAGGGCGCCCGGGATTGACCAGGGTAAGCAACTGAGGGTTGCGCTTTGCGCCTTTGAATCGCATGGACACCCGCCTCCTACTGTCTGAGGAAGACACTGGGCGGGCGTCCTCAAGACTGGATGGATAAAGATTACGGGACGTGAACGTGGACGGTCAACGCTCTTTATGTGCATACCCGGCCGGGCTCGAGCCGCATGCACCTCGAAAACGCGGGTTTGACCTGAAAAATCGACGCGGGTACCATGTCATAACATGCCAGAGCTGCCAGGCATCAAATCGGATCGCTACTACACCGTGGACGAGGTCGCCGCATGGTTTCGCGTCGACGTGCGCACTGTTTACCGCTGGATTCGGCTGGGCATGATCGAGGCGCTCTCGGTGGGCGCGCCCGACTCCATCGAGGTGCTGACCGCGCGGATAGCGGACCTGAAACGACGGATCACCTTTCTGGAGCGGCGCATCGCCGAGCTGCGCAAGAAGGGCGCCAGCGCCGGCACGAACCCCGGCATCCGCCGCATCACCGGCGCGTCCATCATTCAGGCTGTGAAGTGGAGCAAGCTACAGCGGAAGATCAGCCAACAATCCCCTCAGCCTTCACGTCGAGCCGGCGGCCGGCGAACAATGCAACGACGCCCTGGCGCGGGTGCACCACAGCCAAAAGTTTCCGGTTCGGAAAAGAGCAAAGCAGCTCCTTCGGGTCGCCCTCGGCCTCGATGAACCGGTTGTCGTGATCGCGGCGGAAGTCGCACCCCAGGAAGTAGCCAAGCACCGCGGCCGCCTCGGGGTAGCGCTTGACGGGGCACCGCTTCGAGTCGGTGAGCCAGCTCTGCGCGCCCTGGGGCAGCCACATGCCGGCGCCGGTGTCGTGGTAGTACTTGAGGTAGTTTCCCTCTTCCTTCCACTTATCCGAAGCGTAGTAGATGGTCTCGGCGCGGCCAGCGTAGCCCCAGCTCGTCGGCCACTGCGACGCCTTGCCCGAGAGCTGGAAGTCTTTGGTCGGGTTTGACTTCGCGTGGAACAGCTCCCAGGCGCGCTGCGCCTTGGCGCGGTCCTTCGAGTATGTAGTGGAGCCGCTCACTGCTTTGCCCACCAGAAGAGGCCGGCTAGCGCCGCAGCGCCGAGCACGGCCGCCACGACCTTGCCGCGCACCGGCGGCCGCTGCGCAAGCACCACCGTGCCCAGCGCGCGGTCCCCGACGCCGTAGTACTGCGCGTCAGCCGGCAACGGCGGCAGCGCCGCCCGCACCGGCGTGCCGTAGGGCGAGCGCGAGCCCCACGGCCGCCCCGGGGGAGCTGGCACGCGGTAGTAGGTGTAGCGCCCCGTCTTGTCGTCGAAGACGCTCACCAGATAGCGTGTGTCCCCGAGCATGGCCTATCGCCGCCCGGAGAGCTGGACGACCCGCTTGCCCGTGACGTAGAGCAAGCCCGCCAGGATGGCGAAGCGGAACCAGGCGCGCTTCTGGTTCTGCCGCATGATCCCCTCGGCGGCCGTGGCCGGCGGGGGACCGAACATGTATTCGCCGATCTTCTTGGTGAGGCTCTGCGCCTCGGCCGAGACCTCGTCCACCGCCGTGGCGGCCGCCTGACCGAGCCCGGCGAGCGCGTGACCACCGTTCATGTACGGCATCTGCCGCCCGGCGTCCATGACGCTGCCCGGCACCTTCTGTCCTGTGAAGGCGCTCAAGAGGCCCGTGTCCTGGTTCATCTGCTCGGGCGGGATGGCGTAGTACGACTGGAAGATGCCGTAGGTACGCCCCGCCGGTGCCGGCGGCTGCCCGAAGACGCCACCGCGGGTCTTGTTCGCGGTGCGCTGGTTGTGGATCGGCACCCAGCCGGTCCCCGGCAGAATGCCACTCCGCTTGGTCCAGTTCCTGTCGCGTCGGATTGTCATATTGTCCTCCTCCCCTTACGGGAGCGCCATGCGCAGATTGCGTGCCGCGATCTCCGCGGTCTTGAACTTCCCCGGCAGCTGTTGCTTCTGCACCGGCCCCCGTGGCCACTCCCACAGGTCAGCGAACCACTGCGAGTCTGCCGTCGCCTCGCGCCGCCACACCTTGCCGATGATCTGGGGCTCGCGCTCGCCCGGCTTGTGCCAGGCCACCTTGTAACCGTCCTCGGTCTCCATTTCGAGCAGCTCGTCAAAGGTCTCGGGCTCGGGAAAGTCGGGGAGCAGCTCGGTGCCCACCTGGGCGAGCCCCTCGCGCGTCTCCTCGTGCGGCCGCAGGAAGCGCCCCACCAGGAACCCGCCCCCGAAGAGCGCGAGCCCTTTGAACACCGGGTGCATCAGATGATTCCTCGCATCCGAGCTGCGACCCCGAGCCCCACGACGGCGATGGTGCCGCCGCCGATGAGCGCCAAATAGTCCTTCCAGTCCCAGGCGCGCTGCCCCTTGCTGGCCGCTGCCGAGCCGGCTGCGGCCGCCGCCGCTACCAGGGGGCTCACGGCCTCGACGCCCGTTGCGGCCGCCTGAGCGACGGTCCTAGCGCCGCGGTGAGCCACGTCAGCGTGCGTGGTCGAGGTGATGCCCGTGGTGTGACGCCAGACCGAGTCGGGCACCACGAGCTGAAAAACGGCCCGTTCCGGTGACGAGAACGCCGGGTCGTAGTGCGCGTAGGGCGAAACCTCGTAGGCACGCACCACGGTCTGCAGCTCTCGCACAAGGGTGTTGCCAGTGGAGAGGATACGCTGAGCGCGAGTCGCCTGCTCCGGCGTGAACTGCCAGCGGTCGGACTGCCGCGCGAGGTCTTGATACCGGCGCAACGTGCCGAGCATGATGTGAATGGAGCGGCCGTAGGTCGAGGCGACCCAGCGGTCGTGGCGACGCCAGGCGTCACCCAGGGCGCCCCAGCCCTCAAAAAAACCCTCCGGGCGATTTCCGATCTGACGCGCCAGGCGATTCTCCTTCGCCACGTAGTTGTCCGTCTCGGAGGCCAATCCCCGCATCCGGCCTTCGAGCTGCAACCGCTGAGTTTCAAGCAGCGTGATCCACTGGGCCGTGTTCTCGGCTTGCGGCAAACCGCTGGTCGTCGTCATCGCCTTCTCCTCCACCAGATGATGCCGCCCACGATGGCGACAAGCGCAGCTGCGCCGCCGGCCACGTAGGGCACCACCGACCTGGGCCGGTCCTCCAGCAGCACCAGCGCGGCCGCGCCGCTCGGGTCCTCAGTGGCTGCCGCCGAGGTCTCCATGGTCGTCAGCGCGGCCGCGTAGCGCTCGTGCACTGCAGCTGCGTGCTCGATGGTCTCGGCCAGGCTGTCCCACTGCGCCTGGGGCGTCGCGGGCGGCTTGTCGCCGCGGAGCAGCGTCTGCCCCTGCGCCACCGACTCCCCGAGCTTGGTGATGAGCCCGCGCAGGTGTGGGCCAGGCGGTTGCCGGGCGAGCACCTGGAGCTGCAGATCGAGCACGTTCATGAACTTCACCAAGCTCCGCTCGCGCACCTCGCGGCCGCGCCGCTCCAGCGACTCGCGCAGGAGCAGGTGATCGCCGCTCGCTACCGCGTCGGCCTTGTCTGGAGCCTGACCGGTGCGCCTGCGACCGAAGGGGCTATCGCCGCCAATGATCTCCGAGAGCCGTCCGTAGTCCCGCTCACCGAGCGAGCCGGCGGTCATCGGGCTGTGGGGCGGCCGCTGCCACCGCACGGGGAAAGGTTGAGTGGGTCGCATGGCTTAGTCCCTCCCGGTCGCCGCCCGCCAGCCCAGGTAGCCGATGACGGACAGCCCGAGCGCGCCCACGCCGTAGGCCAGCGGGTTGCCGGCGATATGGTCGCGCGCCCGCTGCATGAACCCAGGCGTCGGCGTCGGCGTCGGCCCGAAGTCGGGCTGCACCAGGACGGGCTCGTCCTCGTCGCCCGGCTCGCCGAAGATGGTGCCGCGCACGGTCTGGATCGGCTGCATGGTCTGCCCCGTGACCTGGATCGTCTGCTGCTGCTGCTCCTGGGTAGGGATGAACGTGTTGATCCCATCGCCCGCAGGCTCGGCGGTAGTGGTGATCGTCGTGGTCTGCGCGGGCGTCGGCGCGTGGATGACCTCGCTCGCCTTCTTGACCGCCGCCACGAACGCCGCCCACACCGCCGAAGTGACGTGCGCCGGCTTCGGGTTCGCCATGCGGATGGCGTTGGGCTGATGCACCGCCTTGAGCTGCGCGAGCTTGGGCGGCCGCGCCGCTTCGCTCGCGGTGAGCACGGCCTTGGTCGCGCTCTTGAGCTTCTTGGTCTGCTCGGCGACGTTCCATGTCGAGCTGACCGCCGCAGCGTGCGCCACCGCGCTCGTGGTCGCCATGGTGCCGGTCGTCGAGGTCGTCATGCCTGCGGACGGCATGACCGTCGTCGCCCCCGCCGTGCCATGGCCAGCTTCCCGAGCCCGCGTGATGATAGAGAGCGCCTTCATGTACTGCGGCTCAAACTTCGCCCAGGTCGCCGGGGTGACGCCAGCGGGCACCTTTGTCGAGCTGGTGATGACGCGACCGCCGCCGAAGTCGCGGTTGGCCTTCTGCACGCGCGCTTCGAGCTTCCACAAGACCTCATTGATCTTGCTCTGCACCGGCGCCGAGCGCGTCAGCTGCTGGTTGAGGGCACGGTAGCCCCAGTCGAGGTCGCTCGTCTGCGTCTTGACTGCAGCGTCTTTCGGCAGACTCAACACCATACTTTGAATAGCCATGACTAACGCCTCCTTCTGGGGGCCGGCCGGTGACGGCCGCGATCCATCAGGACCACGACGCCGAAGAACGCGGCGATGGGCAGGAGCAAGCTCTTGGCCGCCGCCAGGTCCCCGAGCCCGCGCAGGCTCACGTCGAAAAACTTGGGCTGCCGGCGCAGCCGCCGAATGTGCGGATAGCCTTTGACGCGAGCTACACGCTCACGCGACCACCGCTGCAGGTTCTTTTGATGCTGGTTCATCAGCGCCTCCGTCTGTCCTCTTTGCCCATGACCTTGCCCGACCACATCCCGAGCGCCATCGCACCGACAACGACTCCCACCGCCAGGGCACCAATGAGCGGAGCTGGGGCCGTGCCATCGCCGAGCGGTCGGCTCCATGGGCGCTGAGGACCGGCCAGTCCTCGCCGCAGCCGCTCAATCTCGCGTTGCAGCTCGCCATCGGACAGCTGTTGCGCGTGACCCTCGTGAAACGGCACGCCGTAGCAGAGGACGGCACCAGTGCAATGCCGAAACGTCTGACGCGACAGCCGCTGCAGCTCGGCGACGAGCCGCTGGCGGCGAGCGCGAGCCCAGCGCGCTCGATTGGAGCGTGCGATGCTATTCATCGCGCGTCTCCTTCCACTCCTTCCAGTACCGGTGACCGAAGTAGGCCGCCGTGCCCACCGCCACCGCGCTCGCACCCCACACCCACGGCCGGCGGTAGAGCGGCCGGTCGGTGGGATTGAGCCAGCCGATGGCGCGGTTGAAGAGGCTGCCCACCGGTGGCTTGTCGGAGGGCGCAAGCGGCCCAGGCTGCTGCCCAGCTGGCGCGAGGTCTGTCTGCTGCTCCTCGGTGATATGTCGCATGTGCCGGGCCAACACCTCGCCGGCAGGTGCGTTCACGAGCGCGCTCCACGCCGCCGTAGACGCTGTCCCGCGGCCCGACGTCACCATGGTCGTCGCACGCCGCACGGCGTCTCTGAGCGGCTCCAGGGCGGCCCAGTACGCCGCTGAGCGCGGCTGCGCTGCCTCGAACTGCGCGGTGAGCCGCTCCAGCTCGCTGACCATGGCCGCTGCTTCTGCCGTCGTCGGCATGGCTTACCCCTTCTGCGAGTTCTGGTACGCAGCGTAGCCGAGGCCTGCCGTGAGCAGCACCGCAGCGCCAATGAACGCGGGGCGCTGGTAGACCGGCCGGGCCGGCGGATTGAGCCAGCTCAAAGCGCGGGACACGAAATTGCCAGACCCAGCCGGCAACAGCGCCGCTTCGCTCCCGGGAGCAGGCCCGGGCTTGGTCACCGAGGTGGTGGCCGTCGTCGTCGGCGTCGACGTGGTAGTCGTGCGCCTGGCGGCGCCGCCGCTCGGGGCGTACTGGGCGTAGGTCTCGCCTGCAGCTGCAGCCGCCTGGCCGCGCGCCGTCGAACGCTCGCCCGACTCGTAGGCCGCTCGGGCGTCGCGCTCGCGAGCCCGCATACGGACCAGCACGTTGCCGGCGTGCGTGATGGTGCTGTAGAACCGCGACCACAGGTCAGCCGGCACTCCGGGGGGTGGGCCACCGTGGCGCCCGACCGCGTAGCCGTAGGCCCGCGAAGCGCTGTCGATGGATTCCTGCAGCGACGTCGCGGCCCGGTTGAACGCCGAGCCGATGGTCGTGATCCCTTCGAGGTTGCGAGCACGCGTGTTGAGCGTGTTCATCATGGACCTGACTTCAGCCTGTGATGCCATGGTGTATCTCCTCACTCTGTCCAGTTACGCACCCGGCCGAGCATCTCGCCCGTCTTTTGGCCGGCCACGGGATCGAGCACAATCTTGCGCCGGAACTGGTCGGGGGCCGTCACCAGCACATGGCTGTAGCGGCCGCGCAGCTGGTTCGGGGGTATCCGGCGGAACCCTGCCCGAGCCAGTTTCGTTGGAATGCCGATGGTCCGCGGCGCTGCGCCGAGGAACGTCGAGGCGCAGTCGCAGTCGCCGAGGAAGCGGCCGTGCTGCTTGATGTCTTCGAGGATCGCCAGCGGGTCGCGCACCAGCTCCACCTGGCGCGGGTCGTTGACGAACGTGTAGCGCGCATCGAACCAGTTGTAGATGGCCACGAGCTGGCTCAACCGGTCGCGCGCTCGAATGCCGCGCACGATGCCCTCGACGGCATAGCGCAGCTCCAGGGACAGCTCGCCGCGCGGTCCCTCGATCAGCTCGTACATGCGGCGGATGGTGTCGTCAGTATTGCGATAGCGCAGGGTCCGCGCCGGTGGCGCGCTGACGAGACCCTGGCTGACGAGGTCCATGGGCACGACTAGTAGTCCTCGATGCGGAAGAGGAAGTCCTCGTACAGCCCCTCGCCGAGGAACTGCTTGAGCTTCCGGGCATACATCTTGACGCCCTTGTAGATCCGCTCGGCCTGCTCGCGCTCGTCCTCGTCGTGCCAGTCCATGCCGAAGTCGTCGGCCAGCTCCATCGCGCTGTAGACGTTATCGGCGGTCGAGGCGTCCA